>ERZ1673752.1251-NODE-1251-length-36460-cov-8.926713_pt1 | contig 36460 bp, 29 predicted proteins | sample MGYA00580195_ERZ1673752 | MGnify/ENA primary metagenome ERZ1673752 (study PRJEB41218, sample SAMN15661744) | gut metagenome | host: Homo sapiens | place: Canada: London | collected 2015-08-20/2019-03-30 | study: EMG produced TPA metagenomics assembly of...
TCGGCTCTGCGAGCCTCGAATGGAAGCTAGCTGAATGGCACCCTGTCGGGTGCTGATGGCGAAGCCCAGGGGTTGCACTTTGAGATTTATAGGTTGTTATCTATATGCAACCCCTTCGGGGTAGTGTGATTGTATTGGTCTTTGCTACCCAAGCTTCACCTTCCGGCTCGCTTTCGCTTGTCCTCAGGGGGAAGCTTGGGTTATTACACCGTGAAACCCCTTTCGGGGTTTTCTTATTCATCGAATAATAACATATCTGCAACAGTTGTTCGGGGCTTGGGGGGGATGCCCCTCCGACTTGTCTGATAAGCCACTATCCAAGACATTTGATAGCTTAGGTGGGAGACTCTTTTTTTACCGCATTGAAACTGGAGTTTCACCGCATCGAAACTAATCGGTTGAGGCAACAAAAAAGGGCGCCCGTTATGGGTGCCCTTTTTGCATTATCCTCTTAAAACGACAAAAGCTGTACTTCGCGTACAGCCTTTGTCGGTCATTCCACAATATATTAGGATGTTAGGTAAGAAAGATTGATTAGGTTATGCTTTTCTGACAACACAAAGGTCATCAAATCTTAACATCTTACCAAGTAAATCCCTATGCTTTATAACACTAGTTTCTTGAATATATATTTAATAAACGGTGGTATGTATAGCGTCGTTAATAAATATATTTACTTGACTTTTGCTCCAAGTTGCTCATGGATTTGATTCTCAATGAGTTCCAATAAGTCGGGATTTTCATTGAGGACTTCAATCGCTTTGTCTCTACCTTGTCCCAATTTGGTATCTTCATAGCTATACCATGAGCCGCTTTTGCGTATGATATCTAGGTCTGCACCTACGTCGACGATCTCTCCAACCTTGGAGATACCTCGTCCAAACATGATATCAAACTCAGCGCGACGGAATGGAGGGGCTACCTTATTCTTAGCCACCTTTACCTTGGTGAGGTTACCGATCACTTCGCCATCAGCATCCTTGATAGGAGTGCTTTTGCGGATATCTAGTCGCACCGAGGCGTAGTACTTCAGAGCATTACCACCGGTAGTGGTCTCGGGGTTGCCGTAGGCACCAATCTTCTCACGCAACTGGTTGATAAAGATACAGGTGGTCTTGGTACGATTGATGATACCGGCGAGCTTACGCAGAGCCTGGCTCATCAGTCGGGCATGAAGACCCACTCTATTCTCACCCATATCGCCCTCAATTTCACCCTTTGGGGTCAGTGCCGCCACGGAGTCGATCACGATGAGGTCCATTGCCGACGAACGGATTAGATTCTCAGCGATATCAAGTGCCTGCTCTCCCGTATCGGGCTGAGATATCCAAAGCTTGGAGAGGTCTACCCCGAGTGCCTCGGCATAGCTGCGGTCGAATGCATTCTCCGCATCGATGATGGCGGCGAAGCCACCTTGCTTTTGGCACTCTGCGATAGCGTGGATGGCTAGTGTGGTCTTACCTGACGACTCTGGGCCGTAGATCTCCACAATTCGTCCCTTGGGGTATCCTCCTACGCCGAGGGCAATGTCAAGGTTGAGGGAGCCGGTAGGGATCACCTCTATATCCTCGATTTCCTGCGACGCCATATTCATGATGGAGCCTTTGCCGAAGGTCTTCTCAATCTTATCCAACACCGACTTAAGTGCCTTCTCCTTCTGCTGTTGCTCTGCCGATTGCTCCTTTGTCTCTTCCTTTGCCATTACTCTTTATCTTCTTCTAATTGTTCGATCAATTTAAGTACCTGTGCGGCATGCTCCTTGGTCTTGATCTCCCGGCCGGAGAACTTACCTCTCACCACACCCTCCTCATCAATAAGGAAAGTGGTGCGCTGCGTGCCCATATACTTTCGGCCATACATGCTCTTCTCCACCCATACACCAAAGTCTTGCTGTAGCTCAGTCTCGCCATCCACGATAAGGGGGAATGGGAGGCTATGCTGCTCGATAAACTTCTGGTGGCTCTTGGCACTATCCTTGCTCACCCCTATCACTTGGTAGCCAGCATCCTGTAGGTCGGCCATGCCGTCACGAAAACTACACGCCTCGGCAGTGCAACCACTGGTATTATCCTTTGGGTAGAAATAAAGTACAAACTTCTGCCCTTTCAGTCCCTTGCGGGTGTACTCCTTACCATCTTGGTCCACACCAAGAACTTCGGGAATCTTATCGCCAATCTCTATCATAGCTCTAGATCTATATCGTGAAGCTCATGCCATGGGAGCCCTTGCTTTGCCACCTCCTCTAGGAATGGATCGGGGTCAAACTCCTCGACGTTGAAGACACCATGCCCACTCCAGAGGCCTTTGAAAAACATCATCGCCCCAGTAGTAGCTGGCACACCAGTGGTATAGCTGACGCCCTGAGCACCGGTCTCCTTGTAAGCCGTCTCGTGGCTACAATTATTATAGATGTAGTAGGTACGCTCCTTGCCATCCTTGATACCATGGATACGGCAGCCGATAGAGGTCTGACCGGTATAATTCTCACCCAACTCCTTAGGATCGGGGAGTACCGCCTTGAGGAATTGGATCGGTACGATCTCCTTCCCCTCATAATTGATCGGCTCAATACTTGCCATACCGATATTTTGGATCACCCTGAGGTGGGTGAGGTACTCCTGCCCAAAGGTCATCCAGAAGCGTGCCCTCTTGAGGCTTGGGAAGTTCTTCACCAAGCTCTCCAGCTCCTCGTGGTAGAGGAGATAGCTCTCACGTGGACCTACCTCGGGGTAGGTGAGTGGCTTGTGGATAGATAGCGGTTCGGTCTCAATCCATTGGCCATTTTCCCAATACTTACCCCTTTGGGTCACCTCACGGATATTGATTTCGGGGTTGAAGTTGGTGGCAAAAGCCTTGTGGTGGTCGCCAGCGTTGCAATCCACGATATCAAGATAGTGGATCTCATCGAAATGATGCTTCGCCGCATAAGCGGTGAAGACACTAGTTACCCCAGGGTCGAAGCCACAACCTAGGATAGCAGTCAGCCCAGCCTCCTTGAAGCGGTCCTGGTAAGCCCACTGCCAGCTATATTGATATTTCGCCTCGTCCTTTGGCTCGTAATTGGCAGTATCGAGGTAGTTGACCCCGCACTCCAAGCAAGCATCCATAATGGTGAGGTCTTGGTAAGGAAGGGCTACATTGATCACCAACTCAGGCTTAAACTCATTGAAGAGAGCTACCAACTCCTCCACGTTGTCGGCATCTACCTGTGCGGTCTTGATCTTCGCCTCCTTGATATTATTGGCTATGGCGTCGCACTTCGCTTTATTGCGGCTAGCGAGCATAATGTCGGTAAAGACATCGCTATTCATCGCCACCTTCTTAGCTACTACAGTGCCTACACCTCCGGCACCTATGATCAGTACACGTCCTTTCATATTACTTTTATTCGTCTTAAGGGTGTTACTTACTAAATACTCATTCACTCAAAGATACCACTTTTTTAGCTATTAGAAGGTGGAGCAAGTTGGCGCCATCTTTTTTCTTTCCCCATTATATCCAAAGGTGACAACTACAGGGGTGTGGTCGGAAAGAAAGCATACCCCCTCTTCGTTACTGGGGTGGATGCTCTGATAATTGATGGGTGCGAGTAGGGGTGAATAAAAGATGTAGTCGATCCGCTGACGCTCAGGCAGAGGGATTCGCCCAAAGTTGTGAAAACTCCAGCTAGGACCCTCCTTCACAGGGCTCTCTAGGTAACTATCAAGCAAGGGTAGGGGATGCTGCATCAGCTCTTCACTCGGTGCCGCATTGAAGTCGCCCATCACTATCACAGCTATTTGCGCTTGGATAAAGGGCACAATATGCTTAGTGAGGAGAGCTAGACTCTCTCTGCGAGCCACCTTTCCCACATGGTCTAGGTGGAGGTTGAAGCAGACCAATTCCTGCTGAGCCTCACGGTCATAGAAGTAGCCCCAAGTGACGATGCGAGCACAAGCTGCGTCCCAACCAATACTCGCCACCTCTGGCGTCTCCGACAGCCAAAAGTAACCGCCCTCTTTCAGCTGAAAGCGGCGTGTGTCGTAGAAGAGAGGGGCATACTCCCCCGCCTCCTTGCCATCGTCTCTCCCCACACCGATATATGCGTGGTGTGGAAGCATTGCGACAAGGTCCTCCAGCTGATTTTTCAGCACCTCCTGAGCTCCCAATAGGTCAAAGGTGTGGCTGTTGAGTAACTGTGCCACACCAGCTTTCCTGAGGCTCCACTGCTGTGCCGAATCCCCTTTATTGTCATAACGTATATTGAAGGTCATCACCCGTAGCTGCTCCCCCTCCGCCAAAAGTTGTGGCGATACGAAAAGCAACAAGAGTGCCGCTACCATGATCAATCTTAGCTTCCTCATATATTCTTCTTTTTTGTAGCAAATATAACCAAATTAGAGGTGGTATGGCTTATGATCCCCCAGTCGTTCGGGCCTATGCCCCTCCGACAGGGGACTAGGATACGTCTGACCTCCCACAAGGGGAGGTCATTTGACAATAGATAGTGCACTATGGTGCCATTCATTGAACTAGGTAAGGCAATCTAAATCTCCATATCATATAGGTGATTAATTATATTTTTGGGGAAGGGGAAAACGACCGCTTGCGGTCGGACGGATCCTAGCCCCTGTTCGGAGGGCGTAGCCCGAACGACCAGGGGGAATATGATCATCTCCTCCCCACCACCACGACCCCGGCTGAGGGGTCGGACAAAGCCATGTCTTAAAGAAGAGCAGATCGCCTTCGTGCAACAGTCTCTATTTCCCAACAATCGTTGCGATCACCCTATCCAGATCGGCTGAGGTGAGGGCAGAGCCCGATGGGAGGCAGAGCCCCCTATCAAAGAGTTGCTCCGAGATCGCCTTGCCCTCCACCATGCTGTAGAAGGGGCAGTCGGCAAAGACAGGTTGTAGGTGCATCGGTTTCCAGAGCGGGCGGCTCTCGATATTCTCCGCCTCCAACCGCTGGCGAAGCTCTTCACGATCATAGCCAGTCACCTTGCTATCTATCGTGATACAGGTGAGCCAGTAATTGCTATGGAAATCGCTAGATGGGGCACTCATCACCTCAATCCCCTTCACCTTAGAGAGTGCCTCACTATAGTAGGCGTGGTGGCTCCTACGGGCATCAACGTGCTCCTGTAGGACCTCCATCTGACCACGACCGATACCGGCCGAGATGTTGGAGAGGCGATAGTTGTAGCCGATATGCTCGTGCTGATAGTGAGGGGCCGGTTCGCGTGCTTGTGTGGCAAAAAACATCACCCGCTTTGCTTCCGCTTCGCTGTGCGTCACCAATGCCCCTCCGCCCGAGGTGGTGATGATCTTATTGCCATTGAATGAGAGCGCCCCATACTTACCCAGCGTACCGCACTTACGCCCTTTGTAGGTAGAGCCAAGTGCCTCCGCAGCATCCTCCACTATAGGGATATCATACTCACGGGCGATCGCTAGGATCTCATCCATCTTCGCCGGCATACCATAGAGGTGCACAGGGATGATCGCCACCGGCTTCTTACCCGTCACCTTGATCCGATCCTCAATCGCCTTTCGGAGCGCTTTCGGACACATATTCCACGTCTCCGGTTCGCTATCCACAAATACAGGGCTTGCCCCTTGGTACTTGATCGGATTGGCACTTGCAGAGAAGGTAAAGCTTTGGCAAAGCACTTCATCGCCCGGCTTCACATCGAGCATCACCAATGCCAAGTGAAGTGCCGCTGTGCCAGCACTCAGTGCCACCACATGCACATCTTCATTGAGGTAATTGCGTAGATCCTGCTCAAAGGCATTCACATTCGGACCGAGCGGCACCACCCAATTGGTATCAAACGCCTCCTTAATATACTTCTGCTCCTCGCCACCCATCTGGGCTAGCGATAGCCATATCCTTTTCTTCTCTTCCATATCACTATCTCACACTTTAGTCTTATATTTCTGTTTTGGGTGCCTCGGTATATCAGGGTAGGTATACTCCAGTTCACCTGCCTCCAGCAACTCCCTCAGGCAGTTCCTTATCTGGTATGCCTACCTCCTTATCTAGTATGCTATTGTCCTTATCTGGTATGCTTTTGTTCTTATCTAGTATGCTTATCTCTTTGTCTGGTATGCTAATATCTTTCTTTTAGTCTTCATGCGGCTGTGGGTTGTGTGCGATGAAATTAGTTATCTTCGGTGGTGTCGCGAGGGGTAGAGGAGCGTTGCTCACGGGCAAACGCACGAGTGGTGACGGTAGAGGATTCAATAGCACGGAAGGCAATATCCTTCACCGTCTCTTCCGACTTAGCCACCTTCACACCCGCCTCTCTCAGCTGCGTCTCCATCTCCTTGATCTTCTGTTGTAGCAAACCGATCTGCTGATCCTTCAGCAGTAGCTGACCCTCCGTCTCCTTTTGAGCTAGGTCAAATTCAAAGCGGTGCTCCCTCTTGAGTCGCTCCTCCGTGGTGGTAATAGCCTTTGAAGTGGCCTCCTCGATGCGTCCCTCCATACCCGAAGCCAGCTGCCGTAGCTGCTCCAGCTCCTGTTCGGCATCGGTAAGAGCCTTGAGGCGGTCGGCGTGCTCCCGCTCAAAGGCCGACTGACGCTCCCTTAGCTCCCGCTCCTCATTCTGTAGGCGCGTCTTAAACTCATCCTCCTCCTCCCTGCGTTTCTGATTGGTGGTGTAGTTGTACTCCTCCTCCTCACGCTTCCTCTGTAGAGCGATATCAGCCTTCTCTTGCTTCAGACCGTTGGTATGCTGCTCCTTCTCCCGAGCCCACGCCTCACGAGTCTCCTCAATCTCCTGCTCCAACTGGCTTTTCTTCAGCTCCAGCTCCTGCTGGGCCTCCTCCTTATATTTCTTCTGAGCTAGGATAAGGGTCGAGAGCGAGTCGGCATTACTCTGAATAGCATAGAGCTCCTCAATCCACGCCTCCTTTACCTTGATGGTCTCATTGAGTAGATGGAGTTTCTCAAAACCCTCCTTGAGCTGTTTCTGTAGTAGCACCACCGCTTTTTCAAATCCCCCCATTACCTCACGGGCATAGTCGTTCAGCTCCTCGGCCGAAAGCCCCTCAGCCTTCGTTACCACCTTCGCCTGCTCTACCCGTTTTTGCTCCTCGCGTGGATTCTCTTTACTCTTCGTCGACACCTCCTTCAGAAGTGCCTCGTAAGCCTCCAACATCTCCTTCTTGGTATTGGACATACTGATCTGTACTCTCTCCTCACTCATAACCATCAATATCTAAAGGTTTATAACTCCATCATCATCTCACAAACTCTGTAGCAAAATTACCAATAACTTCCAAGCAACCCCAATCGTTCTGGTCGGTAAAGTGCGAATGAAGCACGAGAAGTGCCATTCTCACACATTTAAGTTCAAATGTGCTGGGACTTTGCACGTAGGATGAAATGTTAGGCGCTGAGGATGAGGGCGAAGGGAGCGTACTCACGTACGTGACCGAGCCCGAATTCCGATAGCAACGCCACAGATCGCCTCTGTGCAACAGTCGCTAAAGAGACATCGTCGCCTTTCAAGTCCTTCAAAGCCCATTCCTCGTTCTCCCTCCACCTCCTTATCCCAGCACCGTCTTGAAGATGATCCGGATATCGCCCCAAAACGACCACTCCTCCATATACTCCCTATTGATCCTCACCTTATCCGGGAAAATCACCTCATCATTGTAGCGGATCGGATCTTCCACAGAGGCGAGTATCTCCTCCTCATTGCGGTATTTCAGAGAAGCCGGTCCCGTGATGCCAGGCTTTAGTTGGAGTATCTCGCGATCCTCTCCCACCAGTTTGTCGGCATAGCCCGGCACATCGGGGCGTGGTCCCACAAAACTCATATCTCCGATCAGTACATTCCATAGCTCAGGAAGCTCATCGAGCTTGTACTTTCGGAGCTTAGCTCCTAGTGGCGTGATCCGTGCCTCCCCCGCTACCGAGATAGAGCTGCCGCCGTGTGCTACCGTCATAGAGCGAAACTTCACCATCGTGAATAGTTCGCCATATTGTCCTACACGCTTCTGCCTAAAGAGTACTGGCCCACCAGGCATCTTAATCGCGATCAATAGTGCCACCACCGCCAGCAAAGGTGAGAGCACCACTAGCCCCACCAGTGCCATCACCCTATCAAATATCCACTTCACCCACATGGTTTACAACCTATTAGTCATCCTTTTCTTAACCGCATTCCAAGCATAGCCCATAAGATAATATATAGATTGGAGGATTGATAGTTTTTCCACCTCTCTGTAAACTTTCCATACAGATTTGGCTGCCTTGATTTTGTCATTGGAGATAGACCCCTCCACTATTCGATATCTAGATAGTGGAATATCCAAGCCATATCCATTGTGACCTTTTTTTAATAGGCTAAGCCAGGTTGCCATATCTTGATTCTTACGTATTAAAGGCATTCTAAAGTCTCCCGTAATTTCTCGGTCAACCATTACCGTAAGACACCCAATAATTGTGTTGAAGAGATACTCTTTATATGTGATCATTTTTGGAGCGTATACTATATAGCTATCCCGCAATTGATCATCCAAGACATAGTATGCTGTAAATGAAAAACCAATTTTATCTCTCTGCATAAAGTCAAGCTGTTTTTCCAGCTTGTCTGGTAGCCACAAATCATCGCTATCAAGAAAGGCGATATATCTTCCTTTGGCTTGACTAATTGAGTTGTTCCTTGCCACTGCTGCACCTGAATTGACGTCTAATCTAAAAATTCTTATCCTAGGATCCTCTTCAGCTACAGACTTAATAATAGCATAAGTATTATCCTTGCTTTGATCATCAGTAATTAGGAGCTCCCAGTCTTGATATGTTTGGTTCCTTACCGAGTTTATTGAATCCAATATAAAGCGCTCGGCATTATAGCTGGGCATTATGATTGAGACAAGGTGCTGCTCTCTTTCCATTTTGCTAATTATTGCCTATATTAAGATATTGAAATCCTTTCTTATTGAGCTCTTCTCTGTCAAACACATTGCGACCATCAATTACTAGAGGGTTATTCACAAGAGTTTTGATCTTATCCCAATCTGGAACCCTAAACTCTTTCCATTCTGTGACGTGAAATATGGCATCTGCACCAGTAGTACTATCATAAAGGTTATCTGCATAGGTAATAATGTTTCCTAAGCGTCTTTTCGCTTCGTCCATTGCTATTGGGTCGTAGGCAATAACTGAGCACCCCGCATTAATCAACGAATCAATAAGCACGAGAGCTGGTGCCTCCCTCATATCATCAGTGCCTGGCTTAAAGGATAGCCCCCAGAGAGCAATCTTTTTACCTTTAATGTTCCCATTAAAGTGGGCTTTGAACTTTTCAAATAAAATATTTTTCTGAGACTCATTGACGGCTTCAACAGCTTCTACGATACGCATGTCATATCCATGTTTCTTACCGGTAGAGATCAAGGCTTTTACATCCTTTGGAAAGCACGAACCCCCATAGCCACAGCCTGAAAATAAAAACTTACTCCCAATACGAGAGTCTGAACCAATGCCTTGGCGTACGGAGTCAGAGCTGGCACCTACCAATTCACATAGATTGGCAATATCATTCATAAAGCTAATACGAGTAGCTAGCATAGCATTAGCCGCATACTTTGTCATTTCGGCCGATGGGATATCCATAAAGATAACCCTAAAGTTATTGAGCATCATAGGCTTGTAAAGACGTGTCATAAGTTCCTTAGCATGTTCGCTCTCAACACCCACAACCACTCGATCGGGCTTCATAAAGTCATCAATTGCATTGCCCTCTTTTAGAAACTCAGGATTGGAAGCAATATCAAACTCAATATTAGCTCCTCTCTTATCTAGCTCTTCTTGAATAGCCTTCTTAACCTTTTCCGCCGTTCCTACCGGTACAGTACTCTTGGTGACCACTAGTTTGTAGCTATTGATATTCTGGCCAATCGTCTTTGCCACCTGTAGCACATAGTGTAAGTCTGCCGAGCCATCCTCATCGGGAGGGGTGCCGACAGCCGAAAATACTATCTCTACATCGTCCAAAACCTCTTCAAGTTTAGTATTGAACTTCAAGCGACCAGCTTTTACATTACGTTGGACTAGTGTGTCTAGCCCAGGCTCATATATGGGAATAATCCCATTTTTGAGACCTTCAATCTTCTTTTGGTCAACATCAATGCAGGTAACCTCTGTACCCATCTCTGCAAAACAGGTGCCGGTAACCAGCCCTACATATCCTGTTCCAACAATCGCTATCTTCATAGTTTTATCTTGCTAAGTAATTTATTGTTTGCTAATATGCTTATTATTATCGTATAAATCAAATACATCAACATATGATCTTCCAACATTTTCCCAATTGAAATGCTTCACTAAATAGTTGGGGTCAATGTTAAATGTCGAGTAATGATCTATTAATCGTTTTAGTGCGGAAATAATGCTGTTGATGTTGTTGGGGCTACAAGAAACACCATAGTTTTGGTCAAAGAATCCATCAATACCCTCGCCTTTGGTATATAAAACTGGTAATCCTTGTGACATTGCCTCAACGTATACCAGCCCAAATGTCTCGTGGTGGGATGGCATAGCAAATATATGGCATTTTCTCATGATTTTGAGAATTTCTTGTTTGTCCTCTATTCTACCATATAGATGAAATAAGTCGGGATGTTTATTTGCAATGCCATTGATACGATTTGTATCACGCCCTTGGCTCCCGACAATGTGAAGTTTAACGCTTAGTTGGTTTGATGTGTTGAGGTTAATAATAGAATTCATTAGCCTTGGTACATTTTTATTGGGTGTGAAGTTGCCAATGTATAGAATCTCCCAAAGGGCATCGCTATTTTGTGCGTGTGTTTTAGCTTGAATATTGTCCAACCAAAATTGATTTACTCCATTTGGAATATTGACAACTTTATTGTGAAAACATTTAGGTAGAGCTACCCATTTTGAAATCCTTTTAACGTGGGCAGGGGATATAACAATGATTTTATCCGCATTGTCAATAACTGCTCTACCAATATTCCATGTGTGGAACATAAATCTCATATATGTATTGAGGTCTGTATTTCTAATAGATACAGTATATGGGATATCATATTCCTTTTTGAGTTGAAGAGCTAATGCACCATCGCTGAATAGGGTATGAGCATGAACATGAGTGATCGTGTGGGGATCAATACAGTCAAGTAGATGGCTAAAGTTGCTTTTGCGTTTTAATCTAAATGAGAGACGGTGAATGGGTTTCCAATTATCTGAATAATAAATTCTAGAGCCTTTTGTCTGAAAACTAATGGAATTCTTTCCACGCTCACCTTCTTTTCGTATAGTAGTGAAAACAGTTTGTGCTACTCCCAATTCATCAATAGATGAGATAAGCTCTTTGTATACCCGCGATCCTGAGTAATCATTGGCAATGTGTAATATCTTTTTCATGTTAATGTCTAGTTGATGTGCTTAAATAATTTCCAAAAAGTAGATACACAATAAAGATTGAACTTAGAGGAGAAAATGGATATGAGTATTCGTTCAAGCTAACTAACAATATAAACAACAAAATTAGTGGGGCTAGTGCTTTGATAAAATTCCTCTTATTTACAAGGATGTTTTTAAGTGTAACGCACCAAGTATAGACATAAAGAATCGTTATAGGTATGGATAAAAGTAATCCATAGTCTACATACCTTTTTAAAATGTATACATGGATAATTCCACCACTATATTGTTCCTGCCATAGACTTCCCGAAAGGGGGTGGTTTTTTAGAAAGGTTAATCCATCTAGTATGCGCCCAATTCTACCTGACGATATATTATTGAGATCACTTACATCCTTATTGGCAACAAATATTCGATAAATCTCACCGCTAAAAGCAATGAAGATTACTGCAATGCAGGCAAATATGAATAGTTTGTTTTTGGTTTTCATGCTCTTATTGATAGCAATAGAATAAACTATAACTGCAAAAACGAAGAGTAGGGAGGTGCGAGCTCTAAGGATTGCAATTGTTAATAATAGTATAATTGAGCATAATAACAAAACATTCCGTTTTTGCCTATTTTTAATGTCTTGTGAAAATAGTAAGGAGATAGAAATGATGGAGAAAATACCTAGAAATACACCAATTTGATTTTTATATACTCCTTCAAAATAAAAGCTTGATATGTGTATCCCAAATCTCATCAAAATTGATAAGGCACTGATAGACGCAGCTATAATATATGTATAAATATACCTTGCGAGTTGCCCTTTTGATAAGGAAAGGTTATAACCAATAATGAGTGTAATTATAGTAAGTAGCAAGTCCCGGTGTGTGGAAAAGTCAATATTTGCGTTAAAGAAAGCATATAGGCTGAATGAGAGCAAAGAAAATACACCTAATAATATGCAAAACCAACGGGTAAATTGATTGGCTTTTATTGTGTAGAGTACCCTTTTTATTGGTATAGTTAGAGCTAAGAGAATGACGAGAATGATTGAAAGTACTCTTAGATATCCATATATAGGCTCAAATATCCCCCATATAGAATACTGAAAAGTATTAACGATCAAGAATAGGTATAATACTATACTCTGAATAGTATTTAATTGTGAACGCTGAGGATTCTGTAATCTGTCTTCTAAATATTCTTTAGGGGTGTAGATCATAATGATAGCATAATGTTTGGGGTCATCATATAATATTATTTACGTGGCTTATATTGTGAAAACTATAAATTGGGAATTGTAGTGAGATCAAGTAAATCTCCAAATAACTGTTGGGTTTCTTGCAATCTATGTGTGTCAAATCCGCCACTTGGGGTAAAAGTGAGTTCTCCAAAATATACTTTTTGGGGAGTGTCATAGAAGTCTACTCTTACAAATGGAAACCTCTGTGATAAAACGGCAGCATAATGAAACATCTCTTCCAAATGAGGAGGTTTGGTTAGTGTAAAATCAGCAGGAGCATTGATGGAGTCGGGGTTAATTCTAGCAAGCTTCCACTCCTTGTCAAAGAAGTAAAACTTGGGTGTCCCTTTTTCTCTACCAACGCATACAAACATATATAGAGGTTTCCCGTGAAAGCAATATATCTTGTAATCGTCTGGCACCCTTTCTGTACCTGTTTCAATAAACTTCTCAATAATAATTCGTTTTGGAATATCTTTATATTGTATTTCACCATTTGTTAGCCAAGCATTTTCTTTCCCCCAAGATTCTAATTGGTCGATGGTCTTATCTATATCAAGAGTTTTTTTGTCATGGCAAATAATATTATATCCATTGCCAAAATTCCATTTGATAACAAACTTATTAGGCAGGGCGTTCCAATCAATTTGTGAGGGACTTTCATGCACCGCAATAAGTTCATTAAGAAGTTCTTCGCAATCACAGCTTTTAATGTACTCTCTAACCCTGTATTTATCTGCACATTGAGTGAAGATAGGGTCTTTACCATATAAGTTTAGTTTCATCCATTGGATCTTTTCATCTAATGTCTGTGGGTTATCCAATCTTATCCTTTTTCGAAAATAATATAGATATTGGAGACGTATACTTAGCTCGGGTGAAATGCTTGTAATAAGATGTTTGAGTTTATTATGTATCATAAATGGTGTAGTCGTTGTTTTCTTGTGATTCACTCTTTAGAAACGAGTGTCTTTTCGCTGGAGAGTGTCTTTGATAATGAATTCTGTCATATCACCAAAAGCGGGTCCGTGAGCTGTTTGGCTAAGGTCGGGAGCACGATTCCACTCAATCAAAACGGGCTTTTCCTTTTCGTCAATTCCCCAATCCCACCCTATCATGTTGAAGTAAGGCAATCTCAAGTGAAGCTCTTTGACTTTGTCAATAACCTTATCAAATGATGGAATCGCAAAGTCTTTTAGCCTTGTCCCACAGTCTGTAGTAAGCAGTTTCTTTTCTTTGGGTGTACCATATGCACAATCAACGATTGTTCCAGTGGTCATGTCGATATCCGCATTAATTCCACCTGCTGTCTCATTATCAATCATTTTCCCTAAACGACCAATCCTTACTACAGCGTAAAGAATAAAGACCTCATTCACATTGCGGTATGATAATATGCGTAGAGTATTTAGAGACGTTGGATTTAGTAGAGAGAGCTGGTCATTCTGTTTCACTTTTTCTTGAATTATAAAATTGCTGTCGTAAGACAAAAATAGTGATTCAATACTACTCCCTCCGTCAACAATCCTACCATCTTGAATATCCAATATCTTTACACCCTCACCCCACATGCCCTCTAAAGTTGGCTTGATGACTACAGACTTAAGATTTTGGCATCTTGCTAGTGCTTCCTCCCTTGTAAGGGCAGATTTTTCATCATAAAAATACCCATTAATATTTTTGACTATTGTTTTTGGTCTATTGACGTCAGGGAAGTAGATGTCGTATATTGACTTATCTACGTATGCGTGTCTAAATCTGAAGTTGTTAAGGCGATAGATGATTTCTTTGTGATAAAAACTCGTGGGTATATATTTTACTGAAAAGCGTTCATTCCGAGAGTAAAAATACTCGTGCCAATACTGAGGTACTTTATGGCCAAATAACTTGGTGTAGAAAGCATCAATATCAGATCTTTGCCCCTTCGTAAGAGGGTTGACTTCACATTGTCTTAATTTTCCTTTGATGTTTGCAATGTCATACCTTTCTCGTTGCTTAATGCAGTATTTTGTGTATAGATCTCTAACCATATCTCTAATTGTTAATTTTGCTATTTAAGTATCTTATATTTAAAAGGATCTGTTTATAAGTATTGTAACCCTCAGCATTTGTGAGTCTTGATGCCAATATATATATTGCTAGATATATTAATATTTCTATGAGCATCACTAAGTAAGAATTCAATTGGATACCCTTGCATATTAGATATGTTGCCCCACCTGTTGCCAAGGATAGGAGATAATAACCTCCTACATCTTTTATTTGCTCTATATAGCCATAGTTGATTAACCTTTTATTTACCCCCATGTTGATGAATAGGCAAATATAACCAACAGATGAAACGGACCACAATAGTCCAAATATGCCGTAATTGATACCAATGAGAATAAGAGCAATTCCAACGAGTCTCTTAGATAACTGCACAAAAAAATACACTTTCCCTTTGCCAAGAGATTTGATTACATTCGTGTTTAATGTATTAAGTGTATAAACCATTCCAGATATACACAATATCTGAAAATATGGAACTGAGGCTAACCACTTCTCCCCAAATAGCAATGTAATTAAAGGCTCTGCAATGATTATTAGCAATACCATTAGTGGAAAGTTTAGATAAGTAATGGCTTTGACATTTTTCCTAACGCCGTTTAGTAGTTGCTGTTTATCATCTTGAAGTTTTGAAAAAACTGGGAATGTTACTTGATTAACAATCTGTGATAGACTATCTGTAGGCACGCTTTCCAATTTCATTGCCTGCGTGTAAAATCCTAGATCAGTTGCTGAGTACCATTTCCCAATAATAAGACCTTGAATGTTGGTGTAGATAGTTTCCACTAATGATGATATCGCAATAAGGCTGCCGAACGGGAATAGTTCTTTTAATGAATCCCAACTAAAATCCTTTGTCGGTCTCCATGGACTCATTTTCCAAAGCAATATAACTCCAGCAATATTTGAGACAAGATTATTGGCAACTAAGCTCCATACACCAAATCCACTATAAGCCATTGCTATAGCTATAATAGTCCCTGCTAATGCGGATGTCACATTCCTAATTGATAGCTCCTTAAATTGAAGATCCTTTTGTAGGATGTTTGATTGGATTGTTGAAAAAGCTTGGATGATAAGTGAGAGACTCTGTACCCTTAAGATTGGTGTGAGAATGGGTATTGAATAAAAGTCGCTTATGGATTGTGCTGAAAAGAAGAGGATAATATATAAAATAATGGAGGCAGATAGGTTCCAGTAAAAAACAGAATTATAATCTACTTGAGATGGTTCTTTCTTCTGAATCAGTGCAGAGCCAAATCCCGCTGTTACAAGAATTCCAGATATGGCGATAAAAATGTTTAGCATTCCTATCGCTCCAAAGTCTTTGGGTAAAAGTAAACGAGCAAGTACAATGTTAGAGATAAGCTGTAGTCCTAAGGTGCCGAACTTGCCGATACCTGACCACAACATACTTGTTATAGTTTTTTCTTTTAGACTTTTATTATCCACTTCTAAAGGCTGTTCAGCCCATAATTGCAGTTTTGATGTCCTCTATAGATACGTCGTCTTTGCCAAGTAAATATTGAATTGTCCTTGCGTTTGTGCTTAGGTCTTTGTCAAGCAAGGCAGACGAAAGGGCTATGATTCCCTCTTGTACAGATGTGTCTACTCCCACCACCTTGGCAATTGAGGTATATAGTCCTAACCCCATTGGGACATCTTCATTTATATATCTGTGGTTTATGAAAGATGGTCCTTTATTTGAAGCTTCTGCAAAAGAGTGAAATACAGTCATGGCATCTATGTTGAGATCTTCCTCATTTCTCCACTTAGCTGCCTCAAAATAGTCTAAGGGTTCGCATCCAAAAGTCTGTAAGACTTTGTTCTTTTGCTTGTCAAATGCTTTAATTACATTAATGACTGATGGGGTAAAAGCTTCTCTGTACATCCAAAACTCCCCTTTGCTGTACTCAATACGAGAGGCTGAAAATAGAATCCCTATTGGGTGTACAATCATATTTGGATTATGAAAAGCAGACTCTAATATGTGTTTACGAGAGTATCTTGTGTCAGCAAAGCTTTTTGAAAAGATGTCAATGACTTCCTGTGCTTTATTTGCTGGAAGAGTCGAGATTGCATTTCTAGGGTTATAGAATGAGATTCTGACATACATAGAGTCCATAATACGACCATTATAGGCTGTTGTTTCCCATTCACTATAGATAATCTTTTTGTCAATATATTTTTTAAAGATCAAACTACCCATATAGCCTGGAACCAAGACAATAATTTGTCCGTCTCTCACGAATGGGGATATTAGCTGGGCGATTTTCTCGTGTTGAGAGGTGGTGGTCATTACCATAATCACGTCAGCAAAGTTTATAGCTGATTCTACATCTCTTGTTATAAGGCTTGGTGTAACTCTAAACCTTTTCCCTTTACCTTGAGAGCTCTCATCTAGCACCTCAAAAGAGTTCTGTTCCTTTATAAGCTCAAAGAATTCACTGTTAACTTGAGATGTTTTCAATAGGGCTACCTCATTGCCAGCTTCATATAACTTTGCGGCATGTATAAGCCCAGCATTTCCGCAACCAATAATCGTAAATCTCATTGTGTATGTGTTTAATGGTGTTAGTTATTACTCGTTGTATGGTATTCCTTGTATGAGCACTATTATGTATATCGTCAATCCTTTTCTAATAAGTGAATATATACTTTACCAATTGGGTATCTCTGTAGCTCGTATGGTGGTGCCACATAAAGGCATCACAATCCTTTACTTGATCGATGATGTTGGAGTCATAGGGGTTGACCCTTATGAATGGTATGTTGTTTTCTTCGCAGTAGGTTATCCAATAGTCGGAGTAGCTTCCCTTGCGATCTGCTATTGCTATCTTCATAGGGGCTGGTACTGATTACAATCGTTTATCGTAATGGCCTTCTTGCAGGATCGCTTTGACGTCGTAGACGACGGTGGTGTCGTTTTTGAGGGCGTCAATATTGAGGGTCTTGAATTGGTCGTGAGCGACGGCGAGGATGATGGCATCATACTTGCCTTGAGGGCATTGGTTGTGGAGTGCGACACCGTACTCACGCTCTGCAATAGCTGGGTTGGCCCAAGGATCGTAGATGGTGACGTTGGTATTGTAGTCAGTCAAGGTATGATAGATATCTACCACCTTGGTATTGCGTACATCGGGGCAGTTTTCCTTAAAGGTAAAGCCAAGGAAGAGGATATTGGAATTGAGTACTTGGATCCCCTTCTTTAGCATCAACTTCACCACCTGCTCCGCCACATACTCTCCCATGCCGTCATTCATCCGACGCCCAGCAAGAATGATCTCGGGATTGTATCCGTACCTTAGTGCACACTGTGCTAGGTAGTAGGGGTCTACTCCGATACAGTGACCACCGACCAATCCTGGCTTGAAGGGTAGGAAGTTCCACTTAGTGCCGGCTGCCTCCAATACATCTTGGGTGTCAATGCCCATGCGGTTGAAGATCTTTGCCAGTTCATTCACGAAGGCGATATTGATATCCCGCTGGGAGTTTTCGATCACCTTGGCGGCTTCGGCCACCTTGATAGTGGGGGCGAGATGGGTGCCAGCAGCGATCACAGAGCTATAGACGCTATCTACATACTCACCGACTTCTGGAGTGGATCCTGAGGTAACCTTTTTGATGTGCTCCACGGTGTGCACCTTATCGCCTGGGTTGATGCGCTCCGGGCTATAGCCGGCGAAGAAGTCGTGATTGAACTTTAGACCAGACACCTTCTCTACCACTGGTAGACAGTCGTTCTCTGTGACGCCAGGGTATACGGTACTCTCATAGACTACCACATCGCCTCGTGAGATCACTTTGCCCACAGTGGTGCTTGCCCCAATTAGAGGTGTTAGGTCGGGGTTGTGGTTTTCATCTACTGGAGTGGGCACCGCCACCACGTAGAAGTTGCAATCCCTGATGGTTTCAATATCACTGGTGCAGATAAAGCCGTGACGCTCTATCGCCTCCTTCAAGATGGCATTATCTACCTCAAGGGTGGAGTCAATTCCCTTCATCAGCTCCTTGCACCGAGCTTCATTAAGATCAAAGCCGACAGTTTTGAACTTAGTGCTAAAAAGTCGAGCTAGTGGAAGTCCTACATATCCGAGTCCTATGACTGCTATTTTTGTATCTGATAAACTTCTCATGATCACCTATTATTGTCTTTATTTGATTTCCCTTTCTTTTATAGGTTTTCCCAATACCACTGACAGCACTCCTTAAGCCCTTCTGCCATACTGTACTTAGGGTTGTAGCCGAGGAGTCGCTTTGCTTTGTCGATGCAAGCCAATGAATGTGGAATATCTCCCACCCGATTAGGCCCATGTATGGGTTCGATCTTTGCTATCTCAGGGTCAAAGTTAGATAAATTATCCTTTAGAGATGCTACAAGGTCATTAAGAGTAGTTCTTTCTCCAAAGGCAGTATTATAGACTTGATTCACTGCCTCGGGGTTGGTGGTGGTCAGGGCGAGCTCGTTCATCTGCATTACATTGTCGATGTAGGTGAAGTCGCGGCTATAGGTGCCATCGCCATTGATGGTGGGTGCTTCGTGAGCCATTAGCTTCTTCACAAAGAGGGGGATCACCGCTGCGTATGCTCCGTGTGGATCTTGTCGGCGTCCGAATACATTGAAGTACCGAAGCCCTATGCACTCCATGCCATAGGTGCGTGCAAAGACATCGGCATACAGCTCGTTGACGTACTTTGTCACCGCATAGGGGGAGAGTGGGCGACCTATCACCTCCTCTACTTTCGGTAGCTTTTCGCTATCACCATAGGTTGATGAACTGGCCGCGTAGACAAATCGCTTCACTTGGGCATCTCTCGCAGCAATCAGCATATTGATGAAACCAGAGATGTTTACCTCATTGGTGGTAGCTGGATCCTTGATAGAGCGTGGCACAGAGCCCAGTGCTGCTTCGTGAAGGATGTACTCTATGCCATCGCAAGCTTTGCGACAATCCTCTGGCTTTCGGATATCTCCTACCACCAATTCAAATGTTTGAGGACATTGCTTGATGAGTGGGAGGATATTCTCGGGTTTGCCGGTTGCGAAGTTGTCTAGGACACGGACGTGGTGGCCTAGGGTTAGGAAATGTTGGGCGAGGTTGGAGCCTATAAATCCGGCACCTCCTGTGATTAGTATCTTCATATCTATTATTGGTCTATCGTTTTAATGTTCATTGTCATGCTAAAGCAAACAAACTACCTATCTTGATTTTGAAACAATTGACTTTAGCTTATTGATCACTCTTGCTGGTAATCTATCATAGTGGTATAGCTCGGTGCTCACTGTGAGAGCTTTTCTGTACTTTTCGCATTTCTGCTCAAAGAGGGTGGCATCTTTGGTCTCCTTCCAAATCTTCAGGCTCATAGCTCTTGTTTGGAGTCTTTTTCTTTGGACGTTTTTGAAAAGGAGCTTTGCTGGAATATGATCGTGGCGCTTTGGCGGCACTGGTTGCCCTTTTCGCTTTGCTAGGTTGATCCGGTATTTAAGTCCGCTGTGTCGGTGATTGAAACTTCCTCTTTGCGATCTTAGGAATCTATCAAAAGAGAGCTCCTTTACACTTAAATCGCCATTAGAGATCCCTCTCGTAAAACAAACGTGTTGTAGTGCAAAAGCTTGTAGAATACCACCATAATTTAGCCCTAATGGCTGTGTGAGAATTCCTATTTTAGCCATATCAAAGCATCAAATAAATGTTAGGTTTTCATTAGCCTTTCTTCTCAGGGACAATGTACTCCTGACTGTTTCTTTTGGATATCCAAAGGAGACAATACAAATCACTTGTTCTGCTGGAGATAGTCCTAGCAGATCCTCCATTTTACTATCGGCGTCATTTAATAGTCCCCAATGGGCAGTACAAGCAGCAATCCCATAATAATGAAATGCGTAAAGTAAGTTCATCAAGTATATGCCACCATCAATATACAGTTGATTTCTTTCTCCTGTAGAATAGAAGTAGCTTCTATTTGATTTTATGACGGCTAATTGACTTATTGAGGTGTAGCCTGCAAGTCCTTTTTGGATATCTAGGATCTGTTGGATCTTGTCTTTATCCTCAACAATGACAACGGAGACACCTTGCCTATTGCAAACGCTAGGTGCTGTATTAGCTAAGTTAATAACATCCTCCAACACATCGTGTGGTACTAGAGCCTCAGAAAACTCTCGAACACTACTCCTGGATTTAGCAAAATCAAAGAAAGAAGACTTCGTTCTAGTAAAATACTCTTCTCTACTCCTCTCTTTTATACTAGAAAGTGGGGTGATCAAATGTGCTTTTAGCTGATCGTATTGCTCTTGAGAAAAATAGTCTAGCACGTAGCCATTAGCCTTGTGCCAATCAAAATAGTTGCACATATTGGCAACGGTAGCTTGGAAGTGACATCTTTGCCAATGATGTTCATCAAATTTCGTGTCATTAAGTATCTTCAATAGTGATATTACTCTATCCTTGGCAAAGTATGGGCGTATATTTGCGTGTAAAAAGCCCTTTTCAATCCCATGGTAGTGAAGTGTTAGCTCACACTCTATCTTTTCAAAATTATTATGATTAAAGACTGTGGAATACTTCTGATATTTAATCCTATCCTTGCGGTATACTCTTTGTAAGATTATATAGTTGTATGCCCTCTTTAAGGCATTTACTCCCCTTAACCCTATCACGCTTTTTATCAGTTGTTTTATGTTTGACCAGTTCATCGCTTCATCAATGTGTGTGTAATGTAGTTCCTAAAAAATCTTTTCTCCTCTGTGGTGAAGCCAATTGTATACATCAAGCATGTGGTAATAACAAACGATGAGACTACTGTAACAATAACGCTAGTCCACTTTGAAAAACCAATGCTATATATGAGGCTCAATGCTGTGTAGACAATTGCTCCTATAATACTCATTTTGATAAATAACTCAACTATCAATTTGGTTTTGCTCATATTTATTTTTGGTGAGACAATTAAAACTCGAAGCAAAAATGCAACAATGCTAATAATAATTGAAACTAGTACTGTTACTTCTGGTTCCGCGCCTAGTCTTAATGCCAGATAAGAGATTGGCAAATTCAAAATTAAAAGTCCACCAATGACTGATTGATACAGTCCTATTTTGCCAGTAGCTTGTATTGAGATCATCATAGTTCCAGACAAACTTTCTAAAACTACAAATATCATTACTAATTGGGTGAAAAGAACGGTGTGTTCAGGTACCTCTTTTAGCCATAGGCCTAATAAGGTTTCTGTCTCAATAATTACTGGCATTGCGAATATAACTATCAAATAAAATGATAGCTTGGAGCCTCTGATGATGAGGTTGTGCATATACTCTAGGTCGCCTGCTGCATAGGACTTTACGATTTGGGGGTTCATGGCTAGTTGAAAGTTGCCCACCAATTGATTGACCGCCCCTTGGACTTGGTATGCAATGGCACGAGCAGCGTTGACTGCAGGGCCAAAGAATAGATTGATCAGAATGTTGACCCCTTGATTCATAATCACCGCTGCGGCATTGCCCCAAAGGTTCCACCCCATATAGCCTATGAGAGTTTTGAATAAGGCTTTGTTTTTCTCCTTGATGTACTTTACATACTTGAACCTCGTGCGAGTGTAGATAATATACGCCGCCAAGGTGAGGAGCGCCACAAAAAATAGTAGCCCAGCATAGATAATTAGTTTGTCGTAGGGTGCCCATGGAAGTGCAATGACTATTAGGAGCTTTAGCAAGACTTCAGAAATGCTAATGTAGGCATAGGCGTCCATACGCTCATGCGTTATTATCATTGCGCCAAAGGGTACTTGCAGCATTGAGACAATGAATGTGCAGATGGCAAACTGATATACCCATATGGCAGCTGTGAGCCTCTCCTGAGGAATAACTAAGTAGTTCTTGACAAACCACAGCCCTACTGTCTCAGCGAGTAAAAAGATGAGCAGTGCCAATCCCCCTTGAATAACGAGAATGGTAGAGTAGTTGAGGCAGAGCTGTTGGGTATCATTTTGCCCAATGGCGTATGAGAAAAAGCGTTGGGTAGAGGAAACCATCGCCCCATTGAAAAACCCCAGCATCGTGACGATACCTCCTACTACATTATATACACCATAGTCCTCAACTCCTAAGACCTCCAGTAATACGCGTGAAGTATATAGTGCTACACCTAGAACAAATATCATCCTAATGTATAGGACAATAGTGTTCTTTGCAATGGTTTTGGATCTATTTGTAGTGTCGGCTGCCATTTGAATGTGTTGGGTGCTCTATTGTAAGTTGCTCATTAATCATGGGGTACTAATCAATGAGTGGGAGGATATTCTCGGGTTTGCCGGTTGCGAAGTTATCTAGGACACGGACTTGGTGGTCTTTGCTTAGGAAATGTTGGGCGAGGTTGGAGCCTATAAATCCGGCACCTCCTGTGATTAGTATCTTCATATCTTTTGTTGGTCTATGAGGAATGAACCTCTTATATCTCAGTGTTTATTGAGGGGAGCGTAGGGGGAGTTGGGGGCGGGGGTGTACTCTGGGATGAGGGAGAGGAGCTGTCGGATACAGGCGTCGATCTCAATTTTGCGAGCGTGGTTGCGTAGCGCCTCGTAGGTATCGTAGAGGTCGGCATAGTTGTGCTCCCGCACCTTTGCTATGTGGATCTTGGGGATATCGGTAGGGATGGTATTCTCGCCATCGGCTAGCTTCTCCTCGTAGAGCTTTTCGCCTGGTCGTAGGCCTGTGAACTTGATATCAATGTCTCTGTAGGGCTCCATACCGGCTAGGCGAATCATATTCTCGGCGAGGTCTACAATCTTATGGGGTTCGCCCATATCAAAGACAAAGATGGTGGTCCCCTTAGCCACTGATGATGCCTCCAGTATCAGCGAACAGGCCTCGTGGATACTCATAAAGAAGCGGTTGATATTGGGGTCGGTGACGGTTATCGGTCCGCCCTTAGCTATTTGGTCGCGGAATAGAGGTATCACCGAGCCTTGCGACCCGAGTACGTTGCCAAATCGGGTAGTGATAAAGGTGGTCTTTCCAGCCACCTTGCCCTCTTCTACCGCTTTTCCGAGGGCTTGGACGTAGATCTCTGCTGCGCGCTTGGTGGCTCCTAGCACGTTGGTGGGGTTAACCGCCTTATCGGTAGAGACCATCACCATTCGCTCCACCTCGTACTTGAGGCAGAAGTCGGCAATATTCTTAGAGCCTTGTACATTGACTAGCACCCCCTCGCATGGGTTCTCCTCTAGGAGGGGTACATGCTTGTAGGCGGCGGCGTGGAGCACAATATTGGGTCGGTACTTTGCAAATAGGGCGTCTAGTCTATTCTGGCTACGGATGTCCCCGAGGATTGGTACAAAGTTGAGGTTGGGGTACCGCTCCTTGAGCTTTAGTCGCACATTGTGGAGTGGGGTTTCGGCTATATCGAGTAGTAGGAGCTGCTTGATAGGTAGCTGAGCTATCTGCATCACCAGCTCCGACCCGATACTTCCGGCGGCACCGGTGACCATCACCACCTTGTCGCGGTACATCTCCTTTACCTTTTCGGGTTCGTGGTGGATCACCTCTCGCTTGAGGAGGTCCTCCATCTCTATCTTCTGTACGCTATCACGAGCGATGTCGGTAGGCGAGGTTTCGCTGATCTCGGGGGCTAATAAGCTCTTCACGCCGAGAGAGGCGAGTTGGTAAATAAGGGTCTCTCGCTCTTTGAGGAGATCGCTACGGTCTGTGAAGATAACCGCATCGAGATTGAGCCCCTGTGCCAATTGCTTGAGTTGCTCCTCATCCTTGAGATGGTAGATATTATAATTGGAGACGGTTGCACCGCCCTTGACACTCCCCCTATTACAAAAACCTACCACCTTGTACTTGGGGCTCTCCTCCAGCTGCAAAGCTAGATCGCTACTGGCGTTGCTCACACCATAGATGAGTATCCGCTCGCGTTGGTGCTTGGTTGTAGAGACGCCCCAGAAAGCACGTGCTGCCAATACTGCTACCGATCGGTAGAGCACGAATAGCACGAAGAAGGTACCAAAGTAGGTGATGGCGATCATCAGGAGCATCTTACCACCGTAGCCCAATGGAATCCAGTAGTTGCCGGCAAGGAGTATCCCATAGAATAGCAGAGTATTCAGGAAAAACATCACCAGCAGTCGGCGCCCAATGGAGAAGTATTGGTACCTGAGAAGGGGTCGGTAGGTACCTAGTAGGTAGGAAGAGAGAAAGGTGGCGACGAGACCAGCTATTGCTATCGTAGCCAACATCTGTGGCGTAAAAGTCACTAGCCCTGTGACGATGTAAAAAGCAAGTAGCGACGCTACTGCCGCTACAACGCCCACCGCCATATCTACCAAAAGAATCAGATACCGACTGAGGGTTGGAGCCTTACGCTCCTTGTGTGGTGTGGGGGCTTCTATGTTGTTTTTAGTCATGATTACTGCCTAATTCTTTTATCCTTTTAGTAATATGAAATACTACTATTTCACGCTGTGAGCACTTGCAAATGTACCCTAAATATTTGATATTTGCTATGATTTGCATTAAGCTTTATTTGGACAGCTGTAGGCAGGTCTGGAATGTGAAAAACACTGTTTTTTGGGGGTGGTTTATCGGACAAGTCGGACAGGTCAGACGGGTCGGACGGGTCGGAAAAACCGCTTTCCTATCCTTTTATAATTCAGTGGGTTAGAGAGGCGAAAACTGAGATGCAACTAAGCAATTGCTTTGTTGCAACTCGCCGATCGCTTAGTTGCAACTCCACTTTTGCTCTGCTACGGGAGGCTTATCGGACGGGTCGAACGCCTCTGCCGGGTGGAGCAAGATGCCTTATCGGATAGGTCGGGCGTGCTCCTTTGTATCACAAGATGTAGGTATATTATTTTTGATATTATTTCCTTAATAATACAAAAATGCTTGTTATTCAGCTTGGAGTTGAGGGCGAAGCTAATAGGGGAGTACTAAGGTGGTAAGCGTCATGTTTGCCTTTACGGAGAGGTGGGAAAAGATTTTTAAAAAGGCCTAAAAAATCATATCAATTAGGTATTGACAATGGGTACCCATCTCCATAACTTTGCATCAAAAATAACAATATAGATATGATGATAAGAAAGGTTTTATTCAAGACATCGTTACTCTTCGTGCTTTCTGTGAGTTCGCTAAGCTTTGCCAATGCACAATGTTGCAAGACGGATAGTGTAAAGCCAGCCCGAAGTCGTCTAACGCTAGGAGGTTATGGAGAGGCCGTAGCAAGTCGCTACTTTTACTCTGACAATGTGAATCGGTACAGCAAGGCGGATCGCTACAAAGATGTGCCTAGTCGAGGTGCTGTAGATTTGCCTCACGTGGTACTGATGCTAGGCTATGACTTTGGCCACGGCTGGTCGCTCAATACCGAGCTGGAGATAGAGCATGGCGGAGTGGAGAGTGCCATGGAGATCGAGGATGAGGAATTTGGCGAGTGGGAGAAGGAGATAGAGCGTGGGGGTGAGGTAGCCCTGGAGCAGTTCTGGTTACAGAAGTCATTTAACCCCTATTTTAATATCCGATTGGGTCACGATATTGTGCCTGTAGGTTATACTAATGCGCACCACCTGCCCAATGAGTTTTTCACGGTGTACCGACCAGAGGGTGAAAACCAGATACTGCCCTGTACGTGGCACCAAACCGGTATTTCGCTTTGGGGCAAGTGGCGTTTTATGCGCTATCAAGCGATGCTGCTCCCCGGCCTCAATTCGCTACTCTTTAGTAAGGATCAGTGGATAAAGAATGGCTCTGCAAGTGCCTTTGAATTCACTCCCTCCAATAAATACGCTGTAGCTCTACGCCTCGATTTTTATCCCATTAAAGGACTACGTATCGGTCTGAGCGGGTATTATGGAGAGTCGTTTAATAACACACTTCAGAGCGATGAGCGAGGAAAATATCAGGGCGTGCGTGGTACCGTAACCATCGGCTCTGCCGACTTTAGCTACAATGGCTATGGATTCCGTGCCATGGGTAGCTTTGATTATGGTCACCTAGGCGATGCCGGTATCATTTCGCAGCACAATCGCGCGCAGAGTGCGTCATCGCCCTACAAGCGTACACTCGTGGGGGATCGGGCACATGCAGCCTCGATACAGGCCGGTTATGACCTCTTGTATCTATTCCCTTCTAAGCGAGATGGGCGTCAAAAGCTTTATCTCTTTGGTGCCTACGAAAATTATGATGCCTACCATCCAGTTAAGGGCAATAGCGATTACACTTGGACTGATCGACAGCGAATTGCGGCAGGATTCAATTACTACCCAATGAAGGAGCTGATGATCAAGGGCGAGTACAGCATTAGACTCTTGAAGAAGGAGTTTAATAATGAACCTAGCATATCACTTGGCGTGGCTTACTCGGGATTTTTCTTGAAGTAGCATAACCTCTTTATTCAGAAAACAAAATAATAAAATAAAAATATACAGCGATGAACAAGTTATTTTCTTATGCCTTAGTGGCATCAATCGGATTGCTCTTTATTGCACCCCTATCATCTTGTAATCATAGTGAGGTAACCATATCCGATGATGAGCAACGCGACAAAGCCTATCAAGAGATTGCCGAGACTTTCGTCAATAAGACGGTAGTCCCTACCTATACTAAGATGGCTCAAAAAACTGTTGACTTGGTGGAGGACTTACGGGCTTATCGAAAGGCTCCTACTCAGGAGAATCTCAATAAGGCGTGTGAAGACTTTATAGAGTCTCGTGGCTGGTGGGAGCGTAGCGAGGCATTTCTCTTTGGTGCAGCAAATGATTTTGGTATCGATCCACACATTGACTCTTGGCCTCTTGACCTGCCAGCTCTGCAAAAATATCTGGAGGAAGCTACAAATATCAAGGAGCTAGATGGAGAGGACTCCGATATTGTAGCAAGGACCAAGCTCGGCCAGGAGCTACTCGGTTTTCACGGGGTAGAGTATATCCTCTTTGAGAATGGTAAGCCACGCACTGCTGGTACCATATCTGAGGAGCACCTGATATACGCCATTGCCGTTGCTGGTGACTTGCGTAATAGCTGCTGGCAATTGCTAACCGCGTGGGCTGGTGAGGAGTATGCCTCTAAGCTCAATAAAGAGCTAGTGAAGCATATCTTGGAAGATGTGGAGCTGCCTGTACTGGTAGGTGGACGGTTCTCCTATGGTGAGAATATGGTAAAGGCTGGGCAACCAGGGTCACTATACCGCTCTTGGATCAATGCTATGGAGGACATTGTCTCAGGGTGCAATGGCATCTGCGATGAAGTGGGTACCTCTAAGATTGGCAAGGCTCATACGGGTGAGGATGCCTCGTATATTGAGTCTCCATATAGCCAAAGGTCTATCCTCGACTTTCATGACAATATCACCTCTGTAGAGAATGTGTACCTTGGTGGTATCGAGGGAAATCGTGGAGCATCACTTCACCAGTATATGCAAACGCATAATAAGGCAATGGATGCCAAGGTACTTAAGGCCATAGACAATGCCAAAAATGCTATTAAAAGCATGAAGGCACCTTTCGTCCTCAACTATACGGATGCAGGATGTAAGACCGCTATGGATGCCTGCAAGGCACTCGATGAAACGCTTAGCGAACTCAAGCAAGAGCTGGCTAAGAAGTAGTATTGCTCTCTATGTGGTACCTCTTCTGTGCCAGTGAGGTGCCAGCAGAATCTCATTGAGTGCCCTGGGAGAATAAGCAATTGTTCCCTGGGCACTCAATGAGCACTATTAAAATGAAACAACAAACCTACATATATCAATGAATCAAATGAGGTACAACACAAAAGCCCTATTCCTGTCTGCAGCAGGGATACTATTGGGATTACTCTCCACATCATGCCAGAAGGACCCTGGCTGTGACCCGAAAGGAGAGGAAGAACTAGCCGATGAGTGGTATGCTGGCGGACGATTGGGCACCACCTTTAATTCCACTGCCAGTGCATACGAAGACCCTACACCAGCCATCGAGGAAGCTGGGCTTGAGTTTCAATTCAAAATGGGCGAATTCTTTTTTGAGCGCCCCTTTAATTCAAGTCAACGGCCTTTCAATGGTCGAGGGCCACTCTACTCACGCCCTTCTTGCGAAACCTGCCATATTGGCTATGGTCACGGATGGCGTATCACCAAGTTCGACCCTAAGGAGTGGGGTAATTCTACGGAGCTGGAGATCTGTAATGCCGATGGCGACTTGCTCTCCTTCTTCAGCCCAAAATTCCAAGGTATGCCCCCATTCAAGTCTTATCTAGACCCCTCTAAGGTGGAAATTAATTGGCTGGAGTATACTGACGACTGGGGCAATACCTTCCCCGATGGTGAGAAGTATAGCCTCATTTATCCTGAAGTGAAAATACCTGAGGATGCTTACTATGTCAAGCCTTCTCACCATGGGAAGCCTGTCGCTGTAGAGGATATTATGATTCGGCTCAAGAATGCGATTCCTTTCTTTGGCAACGGCCTGATAGAGGCTATTTCGGACGAAGACCTCCTCGCCCAGTGGCAGCATGAGGCACAGTTTACGGAGCTAGACCCAAGTAGATTTGCCAATGGCCAATGGACTGCTATTGACTCAATCACCATGCGTCCATTTAGGTTCGGACACTTTTTGGAGCTGAGCACCTTTACCTTTGACACCCAGCACTGGGCCAACTTCAATGTTACTCGCCCCGGCCTTACTTCGGTCAACGTGACGAAGGAATACGCCCTCACTGCGAGCAAAGACCCTGAGGTGCAGGCAGAGTTTTACCGCTATTACCCTGAATGGAATAAGACGGGTGACCCTGAAAAAGATATCTACAATTACTTTATGAGCAATGATCACCCCGAAGAGATGCAGCTAGAGGACTACGTCAATTACATGACGTGGCTGCGAGGCCTCGCTGTACCGGCTGCCCGACATATGGATGATCCAGTGGTACAAAGAGGGAAAAAGCTCTTCACGGAGATTGGGTGTGCCACTTGCCATAGACCTTCGTGGACAACGGGTGAGGACCTACTTACCTATCCAGGTGAGCCACAATACACCCCCAACGACCCACGAATGCCACACTATCCACACCAGACCATCTGGCCATATACCGACTTGGTATCGCACCGTCTCTACATGAAAAACGATGTACGTAAAGGCTGGATCCGCACCCCTCCGCTTTGGGGTAAAGGGCTAATGAGGATATGTACTGGCCATGATGATCGGCTCTACGATGCTCGTGCCCGCAATGTGATTGAGGCCATTATGTGGCATGGATGCTCACGCGAGGGAGGTGTCTCTCAGGCTCGTTGGACCACTGAGAAGTTTAGGGAGCTGAAGCGAGAAGACCGTGAGGCAATTGTGAAGTTTATTGAGGCGATTTAACCCTCCCTAATTTATTACTTTTATTACTTCATCGGATCTAATGAAGAGACGATTGACTATTATTTCTTTTGGGCTATTGATCTTGACCATAATGGTCTTGATCATAGCCACTTTTATTGAAAAGGTAGAGGGAGCAGCCTTTGCCCATCAGTACATTTATGGGTCGTGGTATTTTGTTGGCCTCTGGTTGCTACTTGCCATCTCAGCATTGGCGCTACTACTGAGATACCATCGAATGGGTCGCCACATGGGAGCTCTGCTCCTTCACATCGCTTTTGGGGTAATCCTACTGGGCTCCGGGCTCACCTATTTCTTTTCCCAAAGGGGCGACCTTTACCTCTATAAGGGAGAAGCGACTAACTCCTTTACCACTAAGGAGGGGAAGAATGTGGAGCTCCCCTTTACCGTAAATTTGGAATCGTTTGAAATACTCTATTATACCGGTACACAGTCGCCTATGGACTTTGTGAGCTTGCTCCGCTTTGATGATGGTCAGTCGGAGCGGGTCTCAATGAATCACATTGGACATCATCAGCAGTACCGTTTTTACCAAAGTGGCTATGATGATGACCAAAAAGGGGTGCGGCTCAGCGTTGCCTATGACCCCTGGGGCATTGCTTTTACCTACTGTGGCTATGGGCTGCTCTTAGTGGCCATGATCCTAGTCTTGGTAGATCCGAAGGGCGAATTCCGTCGGACGCTAAGGCAACTATCTCAAGCACGAAAGGTGGTGTCGATGCTGCTCCTTCCCCTCCTATTGCTCTGTACTTCGCAGAGTGCTTATGCATCTAGTGACCGTGCCCTTCCAGGCGTGATGCCACCAACACAAGCGGAGCAGTTCGGTCAATTATATGTTTACCACAATGGGCGTATCTGCCCCATGCAGTCGTTCGCTCGTGATCTTGTGACCAAGCTGTATGGCAAACCCTCTTACAAAGGCCTCACTGCCGAGCAGGTACTCACTGGGTGGCTACTCTATCCTTCCGATTGGATTGAGGTGCCTATGATCCGAGTGAAGGGTGCTCCGATGCGCTCCCTTTTGGGTACGGAGAAGAGGTATGTCAGCTGGCAAGATTTCTTTGATGAAGCAGGGGAAATGAAGCTATCTAAAGCACTCGAAGCACTCAATACAGGTCATCTACCCGAGGGAGAGGCTAGAGACCTACTGGCACTCTACGAAAAGTACAATATCGTGGGCTCTCTACTCTCAGGGCAAGCGATAAAGATGTTTCCAATACCAGAGGGAGGAAGCATCCGATGGATGGCGCAAGCCGACCGTTTGCCGACTGAGCTACCTGAGGATGAGTGGCTCTTTATCCGTCGCTCCACAGATTATCTCACCGAGCTTGCCCGCACCCACAATTATGATGGACTCACTAAGACCTTAGAGAAGATACGTCTTTACCAGCAAAAGAAAGCGGGTGAGCTATTACCCCCTGAGGGTCGCTTCCAGAGTGAAAGGCTCTACAACCAACTATCCCACACGCTACCACTGGCGATTACCTTGATATTGCTGGGGGTTTTCTATTACATCCTTATATTGAGCAACCGTCTGAGGGAGCAAAATGCATCTCGGTTGCTGAAAAGGATAGGTCAGTCACTTATCGGCTTAGCAGCTCTATACTTGATAGTTTGCAGTACACTGAGAGGGGTATCAGCCGGACATATCCCTCTAAGTAATGGATTTGAGACGATGCAGTTCTTGGCACTTACTATCCTGCTTATAGCCTTTTTCCTCAGTTGGCACTCCGACCTCTTCCTCTCTTTTGGAATGCTATCCAGTGGCCTGGCACTTATGGTCTCTGTGATGGGGGAGAGCAATCCGCAGATGACCCCACTGATGCCAGTGCTCAGCTCTCCGCTCCTGAGTATCCATGTGATCGTGATGATGCTCTCCTACACCCTCTTCTGCTTCCTTTTCTTCAATGGAATTACAGGACTGGTGCTACTGAGGAAGGGGAAGCCCACCCAGCAACTGACTCAGCTCAGTCGCTTGCTACTCTATCCCGCACTCTTCTTGCTCACCGCCGGTATATTTATCGGAGCGGTATGGGCCAATATCTCGTGGGGTAGATACTGGGGGTGGGACCCCAAAGAGACCTGGGCACTCATCACGATGCTGGTCTACGCTTTACCATTACACCAAGGTGTCCTCAAAGCTTTCAGAAAGGAGAGATTCCTACACGCCTATCTAATAGTAGCGTTTATGACCATCCTGATGACCTACTTCGGGGTCAACTTCCTCTTAGGTGGCCTGCACGGCTATGCCTAGCCCACACTTCACCCCCTCCCCACTAGAGTATATTGGAAGCTCCGAAATAGAGCGAATAAATAAGTGCCCCCCTTTTCTAAAAGGAGGGCACTTACCATTATAAGCTATTATACCTCAATTTAGAGGTTAGAAGATACGTGTAGTGTGCTACCAGATAGCTGTCCTAGGATATCTACTACCGCTTGATCTAGTGTGCAGCCCCACGCCTTGGCATAACGACGTACATAGTCTCTTTGCTCATCAGTCTTGAGGTCGGCAAAGGTCTTCATACTATCATCCATGAGGTACTCCATACGGCTACTGAATACCACGAAGTGTATCTTCGTATCTAGATCCCATACATCCACTTGGAGCTGGGCTGTAGATGGCTTGTTGTAAGGTGATGGAGTTTCGGTCTTTGAGAAGGTCTTTTTAGGATCCTTCTTATTGGTAAGGGAGTGCATCAGTTTCACTTGGATATCACAAGAATAGGTCACGGGAATAACCCCTTCTTCAACCGGCTTAAATGGATTAAATTGAAGGATACCCTTAAAGCCACGTGGATCCTTGATGAATTTAGCCTCATCGTCAGATGCTAGCTTGTCGTGTGGGTCAGTATCCATATACCAGTACTTAAAGAGGTCAGTTACGCCATTTTCATCCTTTGGAAGGTTGGTCATCAGCTCCTCTTTATCAGTTGCATCCCAAGTTTTGATAGAGTTATTTACTGGGATAAAGAAGTGCTGGTGGATGTTCTCTTGCCCATTAGTTACAAATTGATGGGTGATGTCTTCTCCTTTAGCATTATAGTACTTGATTACTAGGGAGTAGAAATTGCCGCCATTGCCTGGCTTTGAAAGGCTCTCTCCATAGTCAAGACCGGTACGTACATAGAAGGCCTTTGGGCTATCCTCTGCTGGCCCCCACTCTAGTGTTGGTCTCCCATTGCCATCCTTCCCCTTTTTCAGCTTATAGGTAATCTTCTGGAAGGTTTTGAAGTACTTAACTTGGTCTGACACCCCATTTCCGTGCCAAGTTGAAGGGCCGTGCGTGTGGCACTCTTGTAGGATAAACTCTGCAGTAGTAGGATCCTCATGAAGTTTTTTGAGCTTTTGGTCTTCAGGCTCTGGGACCTGATTGACAATCCCATTCTTGCATCCAGTAGCCATCATAGCTACCATCATAGCCACCATCACGGTGAATAAGCTTTTTAATTTCATAAAATTGTTGTCTATAAAAATGGTTATTGTGTTGAAAAATAGTTGTTGTGATCAGAATGTCCACATTAGGCGTAGCTTCACACTTCTACCTAGATTGTGGAAGTAGTATCTGAAGCGATTGGTGTAGTCTTTGTACTCTGCGTTGGTGAGGTTTTCAATACTCACCTCCCCCTCTAGGCTTTTCCCGAAAGTGACAGGGGCTTTTGCCTTTAATGAGAGGTCGAAGAGTGTATAGGCTGGTGGGGTGAAGTCCACTAGGTCTAGCTCTGGGCTAAAGAGCGTTTGCTTTGCGACATAGGTCATCTCGAAGTTGCCTGATAGCTCTATAGAGGTGCCGGGAATGGTATACTCCGACTCTATCCAGTGACGCCACCTGAATGGGGCGATATTAGGGACATGTAGCATATTCTTTAGGTGTCCCACCGTGATGCCTGTTTGGAGCCCGTATGCAAGTAGTTTTCCTATGATATTGGCATTGGCTTTGAAGTCTGCACCGCAGAAGAAGGCGTTTTCTTGCCAGAAATCAAATACGGGGTACTCTCCTGCTTGAGTCTGAAAGAATGTGCCACGTTTAGTGGCCTGATAGATATATCCATTGACGTACTGTAGAAATCCTTCAATAGAGCAGGCAAGCTTGTCCCCACTGTACTCTATGGAATTGACCCACTTATAGCCAATCTCTGGGGTTAGGTTGCGGTCGCCTCGGGAGAATACTCCTGCTGCTTTATCTACTCCGAGGGAAAAACGTTCGTATACGTGTGGTGGACGCTGGAGGATAGAGAAACTACTAATGACCGAAGCTTGTCGGTAGGAGTATAGCCTACGCCTATTTGCCCTCCTAGTAGAGTGCGGTGATCGGCATCTGAGAAGTATTCACTTGCTAAGTCGTAGCCAGCTACCCCTATTGTATAATCTTCATACCTAAATCCCCAATCCATGTAGAAGTGCTCCCATATTTTTTTCTGCCAAGCAAATAGACTGAACGTATAGGCCTTATAGTTTGGAATCATTGGTTGCACACCGGTATCTTCGGGATTGTCATTGGTGGAGATTTGAATCTCCGCCCCCACTTCGGCTTCTGTACCTAGTAGGTTATAGTGGTTCCAGGTTAGGAGCCCATCAAGTGTAGAGAGTCGCATGCTGTACTCTGGCACGTAGGATCGGTAATTGCGTCGATTGTGGTAATCCTTGTGTATATCTAGCTGGTAGGATAGATTGAGCCGAAGTACTTGCTCGGTGGTAAGATCGTAGCGAGTGCGCGAGTTGATAAGGTGATGCCACACTTTGGAGTAGGGGTATTGGATTTTCCTTGTGAATGGGTAGATAAGCTCTGGTTTCCCTATTTTAGTCTCTGTTCAAAGAGATCACGACTTCCTATTTGCCAAGCAAACATGCTGGCTTCATGAGAGTGAAAAAAGGAGTAGTACAATTCGGAGGTAAATCGACTTCCACGCCTATAGCCCAATTGCGCAGTGGTACTCCATTGCCTACTACCCGTATTATTGAGTAGGTAGTGGGCAGTAGACTTATCGCCGTAGTTTTGGTAAGAGGCGGCTATATTCCAAGCCCAATGATTATTGTGTGAGCCATTGATCCCGATGAGGCCAACCAGCCCACGCCCATTGGTGATATATGAGGTGGCAATCTTTCCCCCAATGCCCTTTTGTTGATATTCAAGCAATGGAGGGTCTATTTCTACTACACCACCTAGGGCTCCCGAACCATGCTTTACCACCTCTGCCCCCTTGAGTACTCGGACATTTTGCGCCATACTAAAGTCGATCTCTGGTGCCATATCGATGCCCCATCCCTGGCCTACGTGGCGTATGCCATTATTAACAATCATCACCCGATTACTGTGCATGCCGTGAATGACTGGTTTGCTCGCATTGGGACCCGTCGATAGCATAGATACTCCTTTTACTTTGGAGATGGCTTCAGCAAGCGAGCTCCCTAGATTACTAGAAATATCCCGGCTACTGAGTGTTTCTGCTACTGTAACACTCTTTGTAGTGGCTTTACTTTTTACCACTACTTCATTGAGCGAAAAGTTGGATGCATAAAGGGAGATATAGAGTGGGTGACCACTAGATGCCTCTTTCGTAGCATTCCTGATCTCAACGGCTTCATACGCAATGTGAGAGAACTTAAGGGTCGCACTGTGGGGCACCAATACGGTGATTTTTCCGCCCCTTGCAGTGACTCCTGTTTCACGGTCGTTGATTGATACAACCACTCCATCTATTGGTTCTTGCGTAATGGCATCACGCACGATGCAAGAGATGGATACTCCCTTGCTCTGCTCCTGTGCAAAAATGTCTGTCTTGGAAAATGTAAGCGATAATAACATCACTATACACTTACAGATGGCAAGACAACAAGGCTGATGACTCCTCATCATAAACTAGGATTAATGATTAAACTTGCAACTGGGTTGCAAGGGTAGCTAATGTTTTTTAGTTAGGCTATAAAAATGGGCAACTAATCAGGGCTTACGCATTAGAATAGTCTTGTGAGTGGCTTTTATCGGGGTGTCTATGGATAAGGAGACTGTTACACGGTGTGAATAATTAACATCCACGGACAAATTCATCCCACAAATAAGGGTGCAGATGGTCTTTGAATAACAGCCTAAAAAGCAACAGCTAAGTGACCAAAAGTTTAGTTGCAACTAAGCATTTGCTTTGTTGCATCTCGGCAATTGCTTAGTTGCAACTCGCCGATCGCTTAGTTGCAACTCAGTTTTCGCTTTTATATGGTTTTGAATATCAGCTTGTTATAAATTGGATTTTTGGGTTACTCCTTTCTCCTATTTTATAGGGTCATTAACTTATGCATTTACTCCTAATGCGTAACCCCTGCAGTACAAAAATCCAATGGCTGTCTGGTTGGAAAATAATATGTAAATTGCACTAGTAATTTGAAACTACGTAATCGTGAAGTGATATGAAAGATTTGACCATCTCAAACATAGAACGGCAGAATGTACTT
>ERZ1673752.1252-NODE-1252-length-36456-cov-5.137194_pt1 | contig 36456 bp, 26 predicted proteins | sample MGYA00580195_ERZ1673752 | MGnify/ENA primary metagenome ERZ1673752 (study PRJEB41218, sample SAMN15661744) | gut metagenome | host: Homo sapiens | place: Canada: London | collected 2015-08-20/2019-03-30 | study: EMG produced TPA metagenomics assembly of...
CTCGTGAATCAAGATGGCTTCTATACCAACCTTGCTTTGCTCCTATCTGACCAATGCCCCTACACCAACAAAGTGGCCCTATACCAGGGAACGGACCAAAGACACTGTCAAGAGGTGCGGGAATATTTCGGATCCCTCTTTCAGCAGATGAATTCGATCTATCAATTTTTACAGGAACACAATCGGACAACTGGCGGAGGGGATTATTTGCTATCGATAGAACAGAAAGCCTACCCGGAGATGGCTCTGCGGGAGGCTTTCATCAACTTTTTGGTCCACAGAAATTACGCCGTCCAGGGAACTTCTCAGATCAACATATATTAGGATCGAATGGAAGTCATATCGATCGGAGGACTTCTAAATCCTATTGTTTTAGACGACATCATGGCCGGCGCATCCTTCTGCCGTAACTATGCCCTAGCCGACATCTTTTATCAATTGATGTTGATTGAAACGAATGGCATCGGGATCGCCAGGATCCGAGACGCTTATCAAGACTTAGCAGTCCATCCTAAGATCCGGCTGACCAAGAAGACCTTTACGATGATCTTGCCCAACTGTCAGGTTAAGGGTCGTTCGAGGGAGTAGAATCGGTCGGGCCATCGACGGTGGCAACTCGGGATTCTGCAAGGGTTTTGAGTTTGGTGAGTTCTCGGTCGGTGAGTTTGCGGTAGCTGCCTACAGGGAGGCGGCCCAGGCGGATATTCATAAAGCGGATCCGTTGGAGGCGGACCACCTCGTAGCCAAAATGCTCAGACATCCGACGAATTTGCCGGTTGAGGCCCTGGGTGAGGACGATGATGACCTTTCTGGGGCCGATCTGGCGGATTCTTTTACAGCGGGCCCGGTGGCCAAACATATAGACACCCTGGCGCATGCCCTCGAGATAGTCGGGCGTGATTTCATGATCCAATTCGACGACATACTCCTTTTCGTGGCCATAGCGGGCCCGGAGAACCTTGTTGACAATGTCGCCGTCATTGGTAAGGAGGATGAGACCTTCAGAATCCTTGTCGAGGCGGCCAATGGGAAAGATGCGCTCGGGATAAGAAAGAAAAGATATAATATTCGTCGGATCTCTGAGGTCAGTCGTGCAGGTAATCCCCTTGGGCTTATGCAAGACAAGATAAACCCGGTCTTCATTCGACCGGGGCTTGATAAGCTTGCCATCTAAGGCGACCTGATCCACGTTGGGATCAACTTGAGCCCCCAAGACAGCAGGTTTGCCATTGATGGTCACCCGACCGGCTTCAATCCAGGCATCCGCCTTACGCCGACTACAAATACCAAGATCAGTAAAAAAACGATTAATACGCACAGAAACCTCCTAGGGAAGGGAATATTTGTTACAGGGGATGGGGAAGGAGCCGCAGAGAAATAGGAGCGGTCCTTTGCCGACAGGTGGATGGGATGTTTAGGGAAGGGGGGTGCCTTCGAATTTATAGCCGATGCCGTAGACGGTTAAGATCCCATATTCGGCGGCGGGGGTCCGGATTATCTTGCGGATGCGCTTGATGTGGGTGTCGACGGTTCGGGAGTCGCCGTAGTAGTCGGCCCCCCAGACGGCGGTCAGGATGCTCTCGCGGTCAAAGACCTGGCCGGGGTTGGAAGCGAGGAGGTAGAGGATCTCGAGCTCCTTGGGCGTCATGTCGATGAGTTGGCCTTGGACCTGGACTTCATAATTGTCCATGCTGATTTCAAGGCCGGGGTAGCGGACGCCCCGGAGGTCATGGGGTGACTTCCAGGCAGTGAGAAGATTCCATAGAGACTTGACCCGGGCGAAGACCTCGCGGGGGAGGGAAGATTTGGAGATGTAGTCGGTGCCGCCAAGCTCGAGGCCAAGGATCCGGTCGACGGGATCGGTCTTGTTGGTCAAAAAGAAAATGGGGGTGAGGGCATTGTGCTGGCGGATCTCTTTGACTAGGTCAATGCCTGAAAGGCGGGGCAGGACGGCCTCGGTGATTAGGAAGTCCGGGGTGAGGCTATGGAAGGCCTTGAGGGCGGAATCTCCATCTTGGACGGTGTAGACCGTAAATTGCTCTTTGGGAAAGGCGGCGGTCAGGTCCTTGGCATAGTCGGTATCGGGATCTGCAATGAGTATTTTAATTTTGTCCTTCACCCTAAGACCTCCTTGCGTGGGGGAGCGTGGCGGAATTGGCGCAGCGGCATGCTCCTAAAATTGACAACGGTTGGCCTTTATTCTAGACTAAAAAGGATAATTATGCCAGGAATAGAGGCGAGTATGGAGGGAATGTAGATAAATATGGCTGGAAGTGGAGATGGAACGAAGAGGGAGCGGCCCTGGGCTTGGCTGGAAGAGATGGAAGGGGAGGCGCAGACTGTGGATGAGCTGGATGGAGATGAAGCGGAGGACTGGACTCAGCCGCTGGCTCGCCTGGATGGAGCAAAGGGCTGGACTCAGCCTTTAGTGCGGTTGGATGCGACGCTGGATCCAGCTTTTGCCAAATGGCCGATCAATCTTTACTACGAAGATAATCATGTTCTGGTGGCGGAAAAACAAGCTGGGCTCTTGAGCCAGGGAGATGTTACGGGGGATCCGGACCTATTGACCCTTCTAAAGACCTACCTGAAGGTCAAGTATCATAAGCCGGGAGAGGCCTTTCTAGGTCTTGTTCACCGCTTAGACCGGCCGGTTTCGGGGCTGATGGTATTTGCTAAAACCAGTAAGGGGGCAAGTCGGCTGTCGGAACAGGTTAGAACGAGAAAAGTGGAGAAGGAGTATCTGGCGGTGGTCCATGGGAGGGTTACTGGGTTGCCTGAGCTTCTGGCGAACCCTGGGGTGCCTGAAAAGCTTGCTCCATGGGTCGAGCTGAGGGATATCCTATCGACGGAAAAGCGGGGTGGCCGCTATGAGGTATTAGAGCCGGAGCTGGCTAACAGGCAGGGGGCTCGAAAGGATTGGCAGTATCGGCAGGTTCGACAAGATCGACAGAATCAACAAGGTCGTCAGAATCAACCAGATCGGCAGGGGCGAGCAAGAGGAAAAGAAGCTATTTTGAAGTACCGGGTTTTGGCCTATTTCTCAGGGAATGAAGGGCGCTTGGATTCGGAAAATGAGCCCGGGGCCTTAGCCAAAACGCAGAAGGCTTTCGAGAGGGAGCAGGGGGCCTCGAAGAGACAAGGGAAGCCTTTTGATGGATCGGCCGGGGCTGTTGACTTGACCCTCCTTGCCATCCGCTTGGTGACGGGCAGGTCCCACCAAATTCGCCTTCAGATGGCCCATATGGGACATCCCCTAGTGGGGGACCGCCTCTATGGTAGGTCTCGCCCCCTGGATCAGGCTGCGCCAACTGTGGCCCTTCATGCCTATCATTTGGCCTTTTTTCAACCGGTAACGGGAGAAAAGCTTCGTTTTCAGGCCCCGCCTTCTGATGTCCTGCCCTTTTCTCTCTTTGCGAAAAGGGTAAGGGTTTAACGAAGGGAAATGCCATCCAGTAAACAACGAGGGGGGCCCATAGCTTTTTTTTGGCTCATTTCCTATAATTGACTTGCTTTCCTGGTGGGCGAGGGCTATAAAGCCCGTGGGTATCTTGGATCCCAGCCAGGCATGATTGTAGAGCAAATGATACCAGAAAGAGGAGTTACAAATGGCCAAAATGAATCAGCAATTCACCCCCTATTATGCACCTAATTCCTCCCCTGCTGGAGGGGCGGATTCAGCCCCCAAAGGGAAGAAAGAGGATACCCAGGAAGCGGCAACGAGTGATTGGCTTGCCATGATGAGGAAGAAGAAAAAAGAAGCAGAAAAGGCAGGTGCTAAGCCCTGGCGGCCCAATCGCGAGGCGGCGATGGCCTTCAATATGGGCATGCAACAACAGAAGGACCCTGATAACTCCGAACAGAAGGTCGATCCGCTCTTTTTAGCTGGGGGACCAGCCCCGGCATCCGCTCCTGCAGGCGTTCCTGCCCGCACCAATCGCTTCGCAAATAAAGTTCAAAGCACCAATGGAAACTTTGTCCACGTGGATGAGGATACCCCGGAAAATGTCCAATTTCCTTTAATCTCCATGGCTCGTCTGATCTCGACAGAAGATCCAGCTTTGGCGGCGTTTTTGGGACAATTTGTATATCCTTGGCAGGCCTTAGAGCATATTGGAGAATTCCTGGAGGGAGAGATCAAAAAGCTCACCGACCATGAGTACTATTTCCTGGATAATCAGGTCTGTATCCATAAGACGGCGATTGTCTACCCCAATACTTGTATCGAGGGACCTTGCATTATTCAAAAGAATTGTGTGGTCCGTCATGGGGCTTTCATCCGGGGCAATGTCTACGCTGGGGAAAAGTCCATTTTGGGGAACTCCTGCGAGTTTAAAAACTCCATCCTCTGCGAGCATGTCCAAACTCCTCACTTTAATTATGTCGGCGATTCGATTCTTGGGCCCTATGCGCATTTTGGAGCCGGGGTCATCACTTCGAACATCAAGAGTGACCAAAGTATTGTCTGTGTTCGGGTCAATTACAACCTGGTGAATACGAATTTGAGAAAATTTGGGGCGGCCGTGGGCAATCACGTTGAGGTCGGCTGCAATACGGTTATTAACCCGGGTTCGATTATTTGTCCCAATTCAAGGGTCTATCCCTTGTCGTCAGTCCGGAGTATCATTCCTCCGAATAGCATCTATAAGAAAGAGGGCGTAGTGGTCCCCCTGCACTCGTAAGGATAGATAAAAAATGGCTAGGTTCTTCTTTTCAGGAGACCTAGCCATTTTTTTATAAAAGTTGGGACTGGGGAGTTTTAAAAAATGGGGTTGGGCGGAGTGCGCTTTGAGCTCCTAGTCTAGCCCAAGGTGCTGCCTAGGGGTTCGTCGTGGGCAATCCGTAAAATGATTTCGGGGTCTTGGAGGTCAAAGAATTTGACCTTGATTCCCTTGGACTCGCAGAGGGTAGCTGCGGTCGTATCCATGACTTGAAGCTTCTTTTGGACAAAGTCATCATAGCTAATGTGCTCCAAGAATTTGGCGTCGGGATAGACCTTGGGGTCCTTGTCGTAGACCCCGTTGACGAGGGTCCCCTTCAAAATATAGGGGAGGTGGAGTTCGGCAGCGGAGAGGGCGGCCCCAGTATCGGTTGTAAAAAAGGGCGAGCCCGTACCTCCGGCCAAAAAGACAATCCGGCCTTCTTGGAGATAGGAGAGGGCTTTGGTCTGCTGGTACTCTTCTGCAATCCGGTCCATTTTCACCCGGGTCATCACACAAGACTTCTTCTTTGGATCAGAAATCTTGGCGTTGAGAGCGTTGCTGACAAGGAGGGCGTTCATGACGGTCGCCAGCATCCCGATATGGTCAGAAACGGCCCGGTCGAGTTTGGTAGCCTCGTAAGTCCTACCCCGCCAATAGTTACCGCCCCCCAAGACGATGGCAATCTGCTTGCCTTCCTCGCTCAGGCTTTTTAAGACCTCACACAAATGATCTAAATACTCCGGATCATAGGGCTCTTGGCTACCGTTGGCTAGGGCTTCTCCGCTTAGTTTTAATAAAAAGTGCTCCATGGATCAAGCTGTCCTTCCTAAAGGATCGTTGTTTCCTAAAAAAAAGCTTCCCGAAGGAAGCTTTTTATTTCATACGATGGATTAGTCTTCGTGTTTGAGCTGTTTTTCTACTTCCGCCGCAAAGTCATCTTCTTTCTTTTGGAGACCTTCGCCCAGCTCGTAACGGGTGAAACGACGAATCTGGATATTTTCCCCAATTTTGGCGATCATCTCTTTGACGAGAGTTTCGATGTTCTTGGTCTCATCGAGGAAGTACTCTTGCTCAAGCAAGCAGTTTTCTTCGTAGAACTTATTGAGCCGACCTTCCACGATCTTGTCTAGGATCTTGTCAGGCTTGCCCTCGGCTTTGGCCTTTTCTCTTGCGATGGCAGATTCACGCTCGATAACGTCCTCAGGGACTTCATCCCGAGATACCCAGTGAGGGTTCATGCTGCAGATCTGCAGGCAGATATTGTGAACCATCTCCTTAAAGTCTTCATTTCTTGCTGCAAAGTCGGTCTCGATGTTCACTTCGATGAGAACGCCAACTCTGGATCCGTTATGGATGTAGGAATCGATAATCCCTTCGGTGGCGATGCGCCCCGCCTTTTTATCGGCATTGGCAATGCCCTTTTTTCGAAGCCAATCGATGGCCTTCTCGATATCACCCTCAGATTCTTGCAAGGCTTTCTTGCAATCCATCATGCCGGCCGAGGTCCTGTCACGGAGTTCTTTGATTTGAGCTACTGAAATATCGGTCATGGTTACCTCTTCTTTCTTTTTCTTGGCTTGGTGTTGCCAAATTACTGGTAATTCTCTTCGTACTCTTCATCGGTCTCATCGACCATCTGAGCTTCTTCTTCTCTGGCCAGGCTGCTATGCTCATCGGGCAGGTTGAATTGCTCACCCTCACGTCCTTCGATGATAGCGTCGGCCATCTTGCTGGTTAAAAGCTTAATGGACCGGATGGCGTCATCGTTGCCGGGAATGACGTAGTCGACACAATCGGGATCACAGTTGGTATCCACAATGGCTACGACGGGAATACCCAATTTGTTGGCCTCATGGACAGCAATGTGCTCTTTCTTGGTGTCGACGACGAAGAGGGCGCTGGGTAGACCTGGCATGTCTTTGATGCCGCCCAGGTTGCTCTCTAGCTTTTCATACTCTAGACGGAGTTGGGCAACTTCCTTCTTGGGAAGGACTTCCAGGATCCCGCTCTCATTCATTTGCTCGAGATTTTTTAGTCTCTGAATTCTCTTTTTGATGGTGGAGAAGTTGGTGAGAGTTCCCCCTAACCAGCGGTTCGTGACATAATACATGCCACATCTGGTTGCTTCTTCACGCAGGGTGTCTTGCGCCTGCTTCTTGGTACCGACAAAGAGGACGGTCCCATTGTTTAATGCCAGATCTCGTAAGAAATTATAAGCTTTGTCCACTTGGACCAGGGTCATATCTAGGTTGACGATATAGATATCGTTTCTTTCCCCGTAGATATAGGGTTTCATTTTAGGGTTCCAGCGCTTTGTCTGGTGGCCGAAATGGACGCCGCTTTCCAGCAGCTGCTTCATGCTAACTATTGCCATAGATTTTCCTCCTGTTTGTGCAATAAGCGGTGCTTAGGTAGACTCACTTTAGGATCTTTGCTTTCTTATCACCAAATATTCCTTGGTGTATCCTTGATTTATCCTAAATGAATGAATCTCAACAGGGATCACCGCCCTGAAATTCAGCGAGTCATTATAGCATAGCCTTTCTTCTATTGCAAGGCCTTGCGTTTCCTGGGCGGTGGAGAATATTTGTTAGATAATTTATAATGAAAGTCACAGTTGACCTTGAAAGAGGGACCCTGTCCCTCACAAAATAAGCCAAGGATTAAGCCAAAGGAGGCAAGTATGGCACGTATCGAACTTACTGATGAATTGTATCAGCCTTACCGGGAAAAAATGCAAAGGGCTTTGCAGGCCCTGGAGGAAGAATACGCCGGCATTCGAGCTGGGAGACCTAGCCCTAAGCTCTTAGAGCGTATTGAAGTTGATTACTATGGGACCATGACCCCCCTGTCACAGATGGCGACCATCTCTAAACCGGAGGCCCGCCAGCTCTATATTAAGCCTTATGATAAGACGACTACGGCGGCCATCGCCAAGCAGATTATGAATAGTGATCTGGGCGTCAATCCCCAGGATGAAGGAGACGGTTTACGGTTAATTTTTCCGCCTCTAACGGAAGACCGGAGGAAAGATCTGGTGAAGTCGACTTCTAAGCTTTGTGAAGATACTAAGGTTTCTATCCGTAACACCAGAAGAGAAGCTTTGGATGTTTTCAAAAATTATGAAAAACAAAAAGAAATCAGCGAGGATGAACTGAAAATTGTAGAAGATGAGGTCCAGAAGCTGACTGACGAATTTACTAAAAAAGCAGACGAGATCTGGGAAAGAAAAAAAGAAGACATCATGCAGGTCTAAGCTTGTGGCTAAATTCGATCAAGAACTAAATCCGGCTGGGCCGCCCCCTCAGCATGTGGCCATCATCATGGATGGAAACGGTCGCTGGGCTAAGAAGCGAGGCCTAGGCCGGAGCATGGGTCACCGGGCCGGTGCAGAAAACCTAGTCAAGGTGACACAGATAGCAAGGGACTTGGGGATCACTACCCTGAGTGTCTTTGCTTTTAGTACGGAAAATTGGAAGCGTCCCGTTGAGGAGGTGAATACTCTCTTTCGCCTAGCATCTGAGATGTTTCGCAAGTATGATGACGACCTGGTCCGCCATAAGGTCAAGTTGACCCTGGCGGGGGATCTGGCTGGTCTACCGAATGACCTACAAACGATCTGGACCAAGTCCAAGGCGGCTCAATTAAGTTCTTTTGAGGCACAATTGATTATTTGCTTGAATTTTGGGGGCCAGCAAAATATTGCTCAGGCTGCCCAAGCTGGTGTCTTGGACCTTATGGGGCAATTTCAAAAAGATCTGGCTGAGGGGGCTTATAGTCCTAAGGAGGGCCCCTGGGACAAGTCAGCTGTGGAGGAGCTCTTCGCGTCTCTCCACAGCCGGGTGGAGGGCTGTGATTTCTACGAGCTCATAGCCTCCCACCTTATGCCCCAGGGAGTCCCTTTTCCCGACCTTATCATCCGGACGGCAGGCGAATTTCGACTGTCTAATTTCTGGCTCTGGCAGGCTGCCTATGCGGAGTTTTATTCCACCCCCGTCCTTTGGCCTGATTTTGCCCGGGAGACCTTTGAGGAGGCCCTGGTGGCTTTCCACAAGAGGACTCGGAACTTCGGAGCCCTTCCCCAAGCCTTCCGGGAAGATAAAGACGGGGTAAAGTAGTTTTAGTGCTTTTTTGTCATTTTGAAAAGAGGAGAAGATCATGATCAAAAGAACAATTGTCGGCATCCTATATGGGCTGATTTTTGGGGGAAGCATCTTGCTGGGCCTCTGGTTTCCGAGCATCACGGTGGCTTGTTTTGGCCTCTATGCCTTTACCTTGGCCTATGAGTTGAAGGCAGCCCTCCATACCAATACCACCTATAAAGATACTTACTGGTCTCAGATAATTTATTACCTGATGGGCCTGAGTTTTCTCATACCCTATGCGGTTAGACCTGTCGAAAAATATATGACCCGGGCAGGCTTTTTCCCACCCTATTTCCCCCTGTCGGTGGATAACATGAAGATGTTGTACACAACTTCTTTCCTCTTTACGATGTTGGCTATCGTCTATGCAGCTTTTATGCTCCTCCAGGGTAGTACTGGAGCCTTTATGCAAATTTTAACCCACATTTTTGCTGCGGCCTATCTTACCATACCTTTTGCTTTTGCCCTCTGCCTCCTCGAGTCTTCCTATAGCTTTGGTTGGTTGATTTTGGCGGTGTTGACGGTCTGGGGGTCGGATACCTTTGCCTATTTCATTGGGTCAAAGTATGGGAAGAAAAAGGCCTTTGGGGCCCTTTCCCCCCATAAGACCCAGGAAGGGGTCTTAGCAGCTTGTCTCAGCGCCGCAGCCATTTACTTTATTTTTGGGGTTTATTTGCTCTTCTCCCGGCCCATGTCTTTTTCTCAGGGCTTTTGCACCCTCTTGATGATGACCGTCCTTGGTTTTATCACTGGGATCATTGCCGTATTTGGTGACCTCTTTGCCTCGGCGATGAAACGGTCTGTGGGCATTAAGGATTTTTCGAATTTGCTTCCCGGGCATGGTGGTTTGATGGATCGCCTAGATAGCTCGCTCTTTGTTTGGCCTGCGGTCTTTTTCCAGTACTTCTTCATTACGCAAATGATCGCTAATTTTAAGTACTAATGGATTGCTATTGAAGGAGCTTGAAGATTGACGAAAAGAATTGCCCTTTTAGGGGCTACGGGCAATATTGGCAGCCAAGTTTTGTCTTTGCAAAAAGATCTAGATTTATCTTTTCCTTTGATTTCCTTTCGAAATAATCTAGAGAGGGCTTGCCATATCATCGAGGAAGTTTGCCCTGCCTACATCTACCTCCATGACCCAACCGAAGCAAAGGTCCAAGATCTTAGGGAGGCCCTGGAAAAACTTACGGGGACTATGAAATCTGAAACTTGGCCCCCTAGCATCCTGACCAGGCCCCAGGACCTGGAAGAGGTCTTTTCTCAAGAGGCTTTTGACCGAGTGGTGGTAGCTTCTTCGGGCTTTGCTAGCTTAGCCCCCCTCTGGGCAGCTATCCAAGGGAAAAAAGACCTTGTCTTAGTGAACAAGGAAGCTCTGGTGGGGGCAGGAGATATTTTACTCCAGGAAGCCAAGGCCCAAGGGGTTCAAATTTTTCCTGCCGACAGTGAGCACTCTGCCATCTGGCAATGCCTCCAGGGAGAGAGGATGGATCAAGTCAAAAGACTGTGGATCACAGCTAGTGGTGGGCCATTTTTACATGGCTATCCGACAACGATGAGCCAGATTACCCCTGCCCAGGCTGCCAAACATCCCCGCTGGAAAATGGGGCAAAAGATTAGTATTGATTCAGCCACTATGATCAACAAGGGCCTGGAGGTCCTGGAAGCTTGTCGGCTCTTTGACCTCCCAGAGGATAGGATCTCCGTGATTGTCCACCCAGAATCTGAAGTTCACTCTCTGGTGGAGTTCAACGATGGAACTTTCAAGGCCCAACTCAATGCTCCCGACATGTGCCTCCCCCTGGCCTTAGCCATTACTTGGCCGGAACGGGCTGTGCTTAGCCCTGCCCCAAGCTTGGGGAGCGGAGCTGGCGAAGGAGTAAATGGGACGGGCCTAGCTGGCGGATCGGAGAGCCCCTTTTTCCCCTTTCAGTCCCTGAGCTTTCAGCCTCTGCCAGAACACCTCCGCCAGCCCATCCATATGGCCCGAGAGGCTATCCGTAGGGGAAAGGCAGCCCCGGCAGTCTTCAACGCCGCCGATGAGGCTTGTGTGGCCTATTTCCAGGCTGGAGCAATATCCTTTGCCGAGATCATCCCCACGATCCGCCAGACTCTATCTTACTTCTTACAGCATGACGAAAAAGAGCTCTTGGCAGCCTACGAGGGGAAAAAGGATCCTGTGTGGGAATATTTGCCAGAAGCTTTAGCAGATCGCTGGAAGGCCGCTTTGTGGGCCAAGGACTTCGTTCGTCAGCTCATCGTTTAAAATATTTTATAGGAATGGAGAATAATCGAGGATTTTTATGCTACAAACCATCATTGGAATTTTGACGGGATTGATCATCTTAAGCATCATGATGATTGTCCATGAGGCCGGGCACTTTTTTGCAGGCCTAGCCTTAGGTTTTAAGGTGAAATCGTTTAATATTTTTATGGGTCCCATCCTTTGGAAGAAGGAGAAAAATGGAATTCTTTATACAATTCGGACTTTCCCCATCGGGGCTTCGGTTGAATTTGACGGAGAGCTGCCGGAGGGCCTAGCTGGCGAGGGTGCCAAAGAGGATACGAAAGAAGATACCATTGTCGAGGCTACAGTAGCGGGGACTCCCGATGTGGACCGTAAACGTGGCCTCTTTTATGCCCAGCCCCGCTGGGCCCGGGCTATTGTGGTCTTTATGGGGCCTTTCATCAACTTACTCACGGCCTTTTTGGCCTTCTGCCTCCTTTTCTTTTTCTGGGGGACGGCTATTCCAGTCGTTGACGAAGTTTTACCTGATTCTATGGCCGCTCAGATGCAGGTGGAGAAGGGGGACAAGATTTTAGCGCTCAATGGCTATAAGATCCGGACCGCCATGGACTTTACCCTGGCTCAGATGTTTACCGACTCCAAGACTTTTGCCTTAACGGTACAAAAACCCAATGGAGAGGTCATAACCGAGGCGGGTGAGCCCAAAGCCAAGGAAGCATATCGTTTGGACGTCTACTACGATCCGACTCTTTTGACCATCACTGACGTGAGCCCCATGGGGGTCTCCCACAATGTCCTCAAGAAGGGGGATAAGATTCGGTCTATCAATGGCCAGGCGGTAAAAGAGGGCCAAGCCTTGAGCGATCTCTTGAAGGAGCCAAGTGCTGATGGAACCTTCACCGTCTCAATCACCCGGGACGGCAAGGCTATGGATTGCGCCGTAGAGGCCAAGAAGATAATGGTGACAGAGCCAGATGGCCTAGTTTTCCAGTTTTCCTCGCATGACTTTGGAACCAGTGTCTACCAGGGCTTTTTCTACCCAGTTTCTGTCATTGGTTCGACCATCCAAGCCTTTGGTAAGATCTTTTCCCGGCAATTGGCTCCCCAGGATGCCTTGGGCGGCCCTGTGGTGATGGTTGCTATGATGACGGATGTCGTCAAGGATCAAATTTCCTTGGGCGAAAAAATCATGCGTCTGGGGATGCTCTTTGGCCTCATTTCTGTTGCCCTAGGCTTCACCAACCTCCTCCCCATTCCCCCCTTGGATGGGAGCCACCTCTTCATCCTGGCGATTGAAGGGATTCTCCGCCGTGACCTCCCCATGAAATGGAAGGATCGTCTGAGCTATGTGGGTTTTGCCCTTATGATGCTCCTTGCGGTTTACGTCTTGTTCCTGGATATCCGCCGGGTCTGGTTCTAGAGGATCGGATCCATCATGAACGAACCCTTATCGCATGCACATTCCAATGTAAACGCCCTCCATAAGCTACCTAACCCGCTTGTGCATGAGCCCATATTGCTTCCAAGAAGAAAAACCCGGGCCCTCTACCTGGCTTATGGGCCCCAGCATGAACAGATTTTTCAAGTGGGTGGCGGTGCTCCCTTGTCGATTCAGTCTATGAATACGACGAAGACGGCAAATATTCCTGCTACCCTCCAGGAGATCAGCCGTTTGGCCCTAGCTGGCTGTGATATTACCCGGGTGGCGGTTCCAGATTTTGAGGCTGCCGAAGCTCTAAAGGTCTTGGTGGCCCAGTCTCCCATCCCGCTAGTCGCTGATATTCATTTCGACGCTAGGCTGGCCCTAGCTGCCATTGGGGCCCATGTGGCTGCCTTACGGATCAATCCTGGGAATATTGGGGGTAAGGAGAAGATTGCGGCTGTGGCACAGGCCGCCAAAGCCGAGGGAATCCCCATCCGGGTTGGCGTGAATGCAGGCTCGGTATCTGCCTGCCGTTTGGACCCTGAGGGCCGAGTGACGGCCCAAGGTCTTTGTGATGAGGCCCTGGCAGCCTGTGAGATTTTAACGGATCTGGGTTTTGCGGATATTTGTCTTTCCTTGAAGGCTTCTGACCCGATCTTGGCAGCTGAGGCCTACGCAAAAGTAGCGGAGGCCTGTGACTTTCCCCTCCATCTGGGAGTGACCGAGGCAGGGACCCTCAAGGATGGTCTGATCAAGTCAACTGTGGGCCTCACCCTCATGCTCGCCCAAGGTCTCGGAGATACCTTGCGGATTTCTTTGACTGCCGATCCCCTGGAAGAAGTCAAGGCGGCTCAAAAGCTTTTGCGAACCTTAGGTCTTCGTAAGGGAGGACCTGACCTGGTAGCTTGTCCGACCTGTGGAAGGACGGAGGTTGACCTCATGGCTATGGCGGCCCGGGTCGAGGAGTTTTTGGTGGGCATTACGGCTCCCCTGACAGTGGCGGTCATGGGCTGCCCGGTCAATGGCCCTGGGGAAGCCAAGCGAGCGGATTTGGGACTTGCAGGGGGCAAAGATGTCTACCTTCTTTTCCGCCATGGCAAAATCGTTGCGAAGTATCCTCCTGAAGAGGCTTTTGATGCCCTAAAGCAAGCTATTTTAGATTATGAGGAGGCCTATCGCAAATCATAGGGAAGGATCCCTACAAAGGATGTCATGAAAGTACTTCAATTTTTACAAGTGATGGCCCAAACTGTGACGAGTACTGAACACCGTGCGGAGCTTCGTTTCCTCCAAGAGAGGGCGAAAGCTGAGGCTGCCCTTGCCCAGCACCAGGATGACCTGGAAGTAAGTTTCAGGGAAGAGCCAGCCCCGGCGGACCAGGGGGAGGGAGAGTTACCTGCTTTTTCTGGGAAAGATCGGGCCCTTTACCTAGCTCAAACGGCCAGGCTTGACCAAATATCTTTATTGCCTCAAAAGATCCTCCACCTCAGAGCTTCCCTAGAGGGGCAGGTCCTGCAAGCCTGGTCCGAGAGCGCCCAAGGAGAAAATCTCCAAGATAATCTGATTGAGGCCGTTTTGGCCTGTGAGGAGGCGATAGGGACCTGGCTAGGGGAGGTGTTTCAGTTAAGATGTCATGACGTCATCTTGACGTTATCATCCCCCTTGCTTCCTCCTCTGGTTCGGATCTACGAGCCCTGGTTACGGGAGCACTTTGCAAAAACGCCGCCCTGCCTTATCCGCAACCTCCTCCTCAAGGGGCAAGCTGCCCTAGAAGCCAGCCAGGGGAATGCCTGGCTCTTACCTAGGAACCTTGATAAGGCTCTTGAGCCTATGGATGCCAAGCACCTTAAACTTTTTTGGAAGGCCTTTGGCCCCCCAGGCAGCCCCAAATTAACCTACGTAGGCTCAAAACTCCCGGCCAAAGCTGCAGCTCCAGCACCCTATTTTGATCATTTGAGAAAATTACAACTTTCTATTGCAGGCCCTGATCAAGGCGCTAAGCCCGGTCCCCTATCGCCATCCTATCCCGTTCAGCCTTCCGTCTCTGACGAGGGCCAGATGACCGGGATGGATGGCGGTCTCCAGGACCCCTGGCCTGACTATACCCTGGAGGTACCCGATATGACGGATGAGACTGAATTCTTGGATCTGCCAGAATCTTCGCAGGCTTGGGAAGCTTCAGCAGAGTCAGCTCCATTAGAAGGAACTGCTGGGGCCGGTGGACCAGGAGGATTAAGAGGACCAGAAGGAGCAGGTGGGCCTAGTGGAACAGAGAAAGCAGCACAGCCCTCCAGGTCGAGGGCGGCTAAGGTGGATCCCCAGTATTTTCCTGGCGACCTGCTTTGGAAGGCTCAAAAGAGCTCGTCTTCCAAGGATTATGAACAGATGATCCGGTCTAAGACCCTGGCGGATTTTGCTGACCGGGAAGAATGGAAGGATGCGGTTCTTTTTGTGGGTAAGGCGATTCTCGATGCCAAGAATGGAATCAAGACCTTTCAAAATGGGGAACGCTGCCTCATTAAATTTTTGATCACCAAGGGGAATCGGGGCATCTACGGGAAAATTTGGGCCCAGGCGGAAGACCAGCCGGTGATTATCCGGGCCCTCAAGGGAGACCGCCTACTCTTTGCGGGCCTTGCCTCCTATGACGATAAATTTGACCATGCCAATACGGTGACGGTAGAGCGAATTTATGCCTTGCCCAGTCTCAGTCTCCAAGACCTGCGGGCCATGGCTCTAGGGGAAAAAGACCTGCCCGAGGGCTTTACTTGGGGTGGGGCGGATGATGTGCCTGACGTCTACCGTCGCCTCGATCGGGCCCCAAAAAAACGTGTGGAATGCAATGCCATGTCCAAGTTTTCCGCTAGAGAAGGCCTCATTCCCAGTCCAGACCTGGTGAAAAGAGCCTATGCCTGGGGGCACCCTGCGGTCGTATTATGTGACCGGGGGGTGGTCCAGGGCTACCCTCAGGCTTGGGATACCTACCAGAGCCTCAAAAGAGAGGATCCTTCGACCCCCTTCCATCTCATCTACGGGCTGAATGCTAGGATCATTGATGACGGCTATAAGGCTGCTTTCTACCCAGAGGGCTTAGACGCCTTGGGAGGATTTGCTGGCCAGGGTCACTTAGCTCATGAGGGGGCCCTGCCCCCGATTCCGGCGGAGGCACCGCCTAGTGATTATGACCTCACGAAGGGTTTTGTGGCCTTTGACTTGGAAACCACGGGCCTTAACCCGGCAGAAGACCGGGTCATTGAGGTTGGGGCGATACGCTACTTGCCAGACCCTAAGCGACCAGGCGAATTTTATGAAGATGCTTATTTTCAGACCTTAGTGAATCCTCAGATGGCTCTGAGTGAGAAGGTGTCGTCGATTACTCACATCCACACTTTTGACCTCCTGGGGGCCCCTCTCATGGAAGAAGTTTTGGAGCCTTTTCAAGAGTTTGTAGGGGACCTGTGTCTCGTCGGCCATAATGTGTCTTTTGACCAGGCCTTCATGCGCTATGAGAGCTACCGGGTCCGGGTCAAGAAAGCTCCTAGGAAGTTCAACCATCCCATCGTGGATACTCTCCTGATGGCTAAACGTAAATTGGACCTCAACTCGTACCAGCTTAACAAGGTGGCGACGGTCCTCCACGTGCCTTTTAGGCAAGAGGACCTCCACCGGGCGGTTGATGACGCTAAGCTCTGTGCGAAAGTCTTTATGGTCTTTTTGCGCCAAAGTAGGGTAACGACTTTTTCAGAGCTCAATGCGGACTTGCAGGGGGTCCGGGCAAACTTGCCAGGGGACCAAGCTAGCGAGGAGAAACTGACGGATCAGGAAGGTTCGGAGAGCAAAGTTGGCGAGGCCGACCAAGTTGGTCAAAACGGCCGAGAGGAGACGCCGCCGATTGAAGCAAAAGACCCAGCCAAGGTCCTTGAAGTGATCCTCCTGGTTCATGATGAGGTCGGTCTCTATCACCTCTACCGCCTGGTAAGTCTTTCTCACTTGCAATACCTCAAGGAGGAACCGCAGATTCCTAAATCCCTCCTCCATTATTTTAAAGATGGTCTGGTGGTGGGCTCCGGAGGTAAAAATTCTGAGCTCTTTGCCTTGGCCTCGGAAATCTTCTTGAAGGCCAATAAAAACATGGACCAGGCCATGACGAACCTGAATTATTTGGATCGAAAGACGAGGGATCTCATTCGTTTTTATGATTATACAGAGGTCCATTCCTTTAATAACCTGCGGACCCTGTGGACCAGTGCCGATGAACAAATCCAGTCAGAAGAGGATTTTCGCCAGGTCAACCGCCTTCTTATTGCTTTGGCCAGGAAGTTTAAACTCCAGGCCTGTGCGGTTTCTGTTGCTAAGACTTTGGAGGAAGAGGATGACATTTTGATGAAAATCCTCAAAAAGGATAATAAGGAGAGCGATTACGACAATACCCTGCCCCAGTATTTTTTAAATACCCAGGAAATGCTAGAGGAGTTTTCTTATCTCAATCCAGAGGACCAGGAAAAGGTGGTCATCGAAGATCCCCAAGCCCTGGCACAGCGCTTTACCCGGCCCTTTCCGCCCTTCCCCGCAGGAACCTATCCACCTTCCATTGAAAACTCCGACTATTTTCTCCGCAATGCCTGTGAGAAAAAGGCCCTGGAGACCTATAGCATGGATGGGAAGACCCTGCCCGAGGTGGTCCAAGCCCGGATGGACCAGGAGTTGGCCTCCATCATTGATAACGGCTATGCCGTCTTGTATTACATTGCAGCAGCCTTGGTGGTCCAAGCCAATCGGGATGGCTGGTCGGTGGGGTCCAGGGGGTCGGTTGGCTCTTCGGTGGCGGCCTGGCTCTCGGACATTTCTGAGGTTAATCCCCTGCCTCCCCACTATGTCTGTCCAAAATGCCACTATTCGGAGTTTTTCACCAACGAGGAGGTGGGGAGTGGCTTTGACTTACCGGACAAGGTCTGTCCCCAATGTGGGGCCCCCCTTCATAAAGATGGACAAAATATTCCCTTCGAAACATTCTTGGGCTTTGAGGGAGATAAACAACCTGATATTGACCTCAATTTTGCCGGAACCTACCAGGAACGGGCCCACGCCAAGATCGGGGAGATGTTCGGGTCGTCTTTTACCTTCCGGGCGGGGACGATTTCCTCCTATGCGGATAAGAACGCCCTGAAGGCAGTTCGGGACTTTTATGCAATCCGGGACGCCCACCTGTCCGTGGCTGATATGGAAGCAGTGGCCCAGCGGATCATGGATGTTAAGGTTTCGACCGGCCAGCACCCTGGGGGCATCGTCATCATTCCCCATGAATGGGAGGTTTACGACTTCTGCCCTGTGCAGATGCCATCCAACGATCCTAGTAAAGGCGTCATTACCACTCACTTGGATTTTAACGCCTTGAAGGAAACCATTTTGAAGTTGGATATCCTGGGCCATGATGACCCGGAAATGCTGAAAGACTGCGCCCAGTTGACCGGGGTGACTATGGACGACTTCCCCATGGTGACAAGAGAGGGGATGGACCTCTTCTTGTCGATGGAAGGACTGAAAATCCAGGATCAGGAGTATTTGGAGAAAATAAAAAATTCGGCCTTGATTGGCTTGCCGGAGGTGGGGACGCCCCTGGGACGGGACATGGTGGCCCAGACCCAGCCGACGACCTTTGCCGACCTCATGCAGCTTTCGGGTTTGGCCCATGGGACCGGGGTCTGGCAGGATAATGCGCAGACCCTGATCCAGGATGGGACTTGTACCATTAAGAACGTCATCGGCTGCCGGGACGGGATCATGCTGACTTTGATCCAGTACGGGATGGAAAAGAAGATGAGTTTTGACATCATGGAGAAGGTTCGTAAGGGTAAGGGGCTCAAGGCGGAGTATGAGGATGCCATGGTCGACCATAAGGTGCCGGACTGGTATATCAAATCTTGCAAGAAGATCCAATACATGTTCCCTAAGGCCCATGCGGCGGCCTATATGATTTCGACCCTACGGATTGCCTATTATAAGGTCCACTATCCGGTGGCCTACTATTGCTCGTATTTTACGGTTCGGGCGAAGTTTTTCTCCGATGAGGCCTTTTTCCATAAGACCAATGCGGAGCTTTACCAAGACCTCCTGGATCTGAGGTCTAGGATGGCCCAGGGGGAGCGTTTGGAAAATAAGGAAAAATACCGCTATGTGGTGAGTGAAGTGGTCTGCGAGATGGCTTCCCGGGGAATTCACTTTGCCCCGCTGAGTCTCAACCGCTCAGCTGCTACGGCCTTTTTACCGGATGCTCTGGTGGATGACCAGGGCCACCTGGTGGATCTCTTTGCCAAGGACAAGCAAGTTCCTCAAGAGGGGGATCGGCATCCCTTGGCGATCCTTCCTCCCTTTTCCTCCTTGGATGGGGTGAGCGACAATGAGGGCCTAGCTATCGTCAAGGCCAGGGAGGAAGCCCCCTTTGATAATGTGGAAGACTTTATCAATCGAACGAAAGTGGGGAAAAATGCCTTGGCGGCCCTGCGCAAAGAGGGACTATTTGAAGGAATGAATGAGACCTATCAGCTGACTTTTACGAATCTTTTTAAGGATTTGTAGGTAAAAGATAGGATGGATTGGTGAGATAGAGATATCGTGTGAAAAGTCTAGTGTGAAAAATCCGGCTTAGGTGAGGAGGAAGGACTTGGAGGAAGAAAAGCTGAACGAGGACCAAAAGCTGAACGGGGACCCAAGGCAAGAGGGCCAAGGGCTTGAGGACCTCAAACAACCGGCCCAGACCCTGTATGTGAGCGTCTATCTTTTTCATGCTTTGCGGGACTTTGACCAGGCCTACACCTATATTTTGCCGGAAAAGCTGGCGGAAGAGGCTTGCGGGGTGGGACATTTGGTCCTGGTGCCCTTTGGCAGGGGGAGGCAAAAGCCGGTTCTGGCGGTAGTGGCAGAGGTGTTGACCCAGGCACCGGTCGTCGAAACCTCCTCCCAAAAGCCCATCCAGTGGAAGAAGGTGGCGGCCCGGGTGGGCAAGGAGCCCTTGTATACGGCTGAGCACCTGGCCTTGGCAAAGGAAATGAAGCGCCGGTATTTTTGCTCAATTGGTGCGGCCCTGTCGGCTATGGTGCCGACTTCTTTGGCCAAAATCCAAGATTTCCAGGGGGTCAATACCCGTTTTGTTTCGTTAGCGGACCCGGAGGATGTAGAAGCAAGGCTCGAGCAATCGGCCTTTCGCTCGGTCCAGCGGAGGGATATTTGCTTGACTTTGCTAGAAGAAGGGGAACTCCGCTTGGATGAGTTGGCTTTCTTAACGAGTGTGTCGGAGTCGACCATCCGGGCCATGATTAAGGACGGGACCTTGGTGAGTGAGGTCCGCCGGGTCAGTAAAAAAGAGGAGGCCCTGGTCGGAAATCCCAGTGAGGATGGGCTTAACCAAGGATGCACCCCCTTGGCAGGAGCAAATAGTCCTGAAGGGACTTTGGAGTCGCAAGCCGCTGGAGAGGCCCCAGCCGCCTGGCAGCCTTCGGGCTTGGAGGCCCACTTGAACCAGGCTCCCAAAGTCTTAAATCCAGATCAAAACCGGGTCCTGGAAGGGCTGATCACCATGTACCGGGAGCCCTTGGCCAAGGTCGGTAAGCCGAGGCCGGACCTGGATCCCAGGCAGAGGAAGGAAGGGGGACAGGGAGAGATCGGGGCTTTGGAATCCCAAAAGGGGACAGACGAGGCCCTGAAATCCGGAAAAGATCAAGCGAAGAAGGGCGGCGCCCTAGACGTAACCCCTCAGCCCCTTCTTTTGAAGGAGGCCCTCCTCTGGGGGGTGACAGGGAGCGGAAAGACCGAAGTTTACCTGCGCCTGGCCCAAGAGGTCTTAAAGAGTGGCAAGACGGTCTTAATTTTGGTCTCGGAGATTGCCCTGACTCCCCTGTTGATTGCCCGGGTCCAAAGCTTCTTCCATGAGGAAGCGGCGGTCTTGCATAGTCGACTGACCCTTCGGGAGCGTTATCAGGAATGGCAGGACATCATGACCGGTAAGAAAAAAATTGCCCTGGGGGCCCGGTCCGCCTGCTTTGCTCCCCTAGAGAATCTAGGGCTCATTCTCATCGACGAAGAACAAGAATCCTCTTACCGGTCCGACCAAAAACCCATGTACGACGCCAGGACCATTGCTCGAATGCGGGGGATCTTCCATGGGGCCATGGTCGTCTCGGTCTCGGCCACCCCCTCCCTAACCACTTACTACAGGTGCATCGAGGGGAAAAGTCAGCTCTTCCGCCTCCCCAGGAAGGCCACCTTTATGCCTCCCAATACCATCGTCCCGGTGGATTTGCGAAAAAACAGGAGGGAGATGGTCAATCCTTATATATCGAGGACCATGCTGGAGTATTTGCAAAGCTGTCTGCAAAAAGGCGGCCAGGCCATGCTCTTTTTGAATCGACGGGGGCATTCAAGATCCCTGCAGTGCACCTATTGTGGGCATATTCTCTCGTGCGATTTTTGCGACATGCCCTATACCCCCCATCTCAAGGTCCAGGGGCCCAATTCCTATTTTGTGCCGTTGACGGATCTGAGAGAAAATTTTGACCTGGAGTGTCATTATTGCGGGGCCCTCAGGAAGATGCCCAAGGTCTGTCCGGTGTGTGGGCAGAGTTTTTTCTTCCGCCGGGGGATCGGGACCCAACAGCTGGAAGCTTGGTTTTCCTCCTATTTTCCCCAATATACAGTGGCGAGGTTGGATACAGATACAAGTCGACATTTTCAAGAGATTATCGAGGATTTTGCCGCAGGAAAGATCCAGTGTCTCATTGGGACCCAAATGATCGCCAAGGGCCATGATTTCCCCCATGTTCGCCTGATGGGGGTGGTTTCGGCGGATGACCTCCTCGTGGGCCGGGATTTTCATAGCAGTGAGCGGTGTTTTCAGCTTCTTCAGCAGAGTTTCGGGCGACCGGGTCGGGCCCAGGAGGCGGGCGAGGTCGTGGTCCAGGCCTACGATTGGGACAATTATGCCCTGACTCACGCCATTGCGGGGGATATGGAGGGCTTTATGGCCGAGGAGCTGACCTATCGCCAGAACCTGGCCTATCCTCCTTTTGGCCACCTGGCCCAGCTGACCTATTCGTCGCCCGTCTCCCAGCATGCCTTAGAGGAGGCCATAGCAGGTCAAGCCTTTCTAGCCCGTTTTGCAAATCGTCCAGCTTCCGAGGTTGAAGTTCTTGAGGTCCACCGCCCCTACCTGCGCAAACTCAGATCTCGCTACCGCTTTACCTTTATGGTGATGACCCAGAATGAGGGCCTTCTCTACGCCCTCTGTTCCCAGGAAGATGCCCGCAAGAAACGTCCGGGCGTCTATTTGCGGATTGAGATTGATTAAGGAAAGCCGCTTTCTCCGGCGCCAGATGCATAAGCCCAGCCCGTTCCCAAGCTTCGGGCAGCCTGCCCCTCAAATTAGAGTCCACCCCGCCCCCTCATTCTTTCCTTATTCTTTCCTTTTCTCCGCCTTTGTTTTACACTAGCAGCAGAGAAGGGCCAGCCGAGCCCTAGCAGATACCAGTATTTAGTAAAGGAGACCTATGGCTAGCAGAACGATTGTAACCGTCTATGTACCGAATCACCGACTTCGCAGGAAGTCCAGAACCGTCGAGGACTTTAGCTCTCACGTTCAAGAAATCATTGCCGACCTCAAGGAGACCTTGGAGGTCTCAGACGACGGGATTGGCCTGGCCGCCCCCCAAGTAGGGGTCCTGCGGCGGATCTTTGTCATGCAACTTGACCCAAATACTCCTGTCAAGGCCTATATCAACCCCGAAGTGCTTTCCCACGATGATTATGCCTATTTTACCGAAGGCTGTCTTTCGATTCCCGGCTTTAATGCCAAGGTCAAGCGCCCCTATCGGATCCATGTCCGCTACCAGGACGAGGAGGGGAAGGTCCATGAGGAGACCTTAGAGGACCTTCCCGCCCGCTGCTTCTTGCATGAGTTTGACCATCTCAACGGCATTCTTTTCTTAGATCGGGCCGAAGAGGGGACCATCCTCAATCCCGATCACGAAGAGGCTAGCCCGGAAGAATATGAATTTGTCATCACCCCTGATGAAGAATTCCTTTATAGCTACGCTCCCGATGCAGAACTCAAAAGAATCGGACTTGAAGACGCCGAAACTGATGAAGAATCTGCGGACGCCACCGAACCTGCACCTGATGCCGGAGCCTAAGATGCCAACAGAGCTCCAAACTTTTAACCACCCTGCTTTCAAGGTGGTCCTCTTTTCTTCTTCGGATATCGCAACCCCCGTCCTCCAGAGCCTGGCTGCTGCCAAGGTCCTAGCCGGGGTGGTCACGAATGAAGATAAGCCTCAGGGGCGCAAGCTCAAGGTCACCCCCAATCCCCTGGCTGCGACCGCTGCGGCTCTTCAGGACAAGGAGAAGGCCAGCTGGCCCATCATTAAGACGGATAGCTTGAAGGAGGAGCCTATCAGTAAGGTCTTGGCCGAGCTCAAGGCGGATTTTTTCCTGACCTTTGCCTATGGGGCCTATATGCCCAAAAAGCTCCTAGCTATGCCGAAAGTGGCCGCCGTGAACCTTCATCCCTCCGCCCTACCTAAATATCGGGGCGCTTCCCCCATCCAAGCCGCCATCCTAGCTGGAGAAACAGACACATCCCTTTCCTTGATACAAATGATCCCTCGCATGGACGCAGGTCCCATCTACGCCCAGCTTCCTTTATCGATTCAGGCCAATGATAGCGGAGCAGACCTGACAGCAACGGTAGCCCAGCTAGCGGGCGAAAAGATCCTAGAGCTCTTGACGGCTGTCGCAGGTGGCCTTGAACCCTGGCCCCAAGAGGAGGCCCAGGCTAGTTTTTGCACGAAACTTTATCCCGAGGATGGGGCCATCGATTGGCAACAGCCCGCCCAAGACATCCATAACCAGGTTCGAGGCCTCCAGCCCTTGGTCGATTCTTATGCTATCCTTGAAGGCCACCGCTACAAGATCTTTACGACCCGGCTCTTTATCCAGCCCCCAACCCAGGGCCTAAAACCCGGTGCCCTGGTCCTCCTGACCCAGCCTAAACGGAAGGTCCTGGTGGTCTGTGGGGCAGAAAAGCCTGAGTTCCTTGAGCTGGTAGAAGTCCAAAGCGCCAAGGGGAAGCGGGTCCCCGCCTGGGATTGGGCCCAGAACCTCCCCAAGGACTCTGCCTTTGAATCTGCCTTTAAAGGTGAGGAGAGGAAGTGAAAATGAAGGACAAGGACCAAGCTCGGCGAAGAGCCAGAAAAACGTCCAAAGCCGGTTCAGCCACCCCGGCCCGCCAGGCAGCTTGCGAAATCTTATACCAGGTTTTAGAAGAAAAACGCTATTCCAACCATTCCCTCGATGAGGCCCTAAGCAAGGCCGAGCTTGACCTCCAGGACCGCCGCTTCGCTAGTGCCATGGTCTATGGAACCTTGCACTTTTTGCCAGCGGTGGATTATTTTATTACGCCTTGGTCTAAAAAGCCCCTGGCCAAATTGGACCCTTGGCTGCGGACCATCCTACGTCTTTCGGTATGGCAGATTCACTATGGCCAAGTTCCGGACCGGGCTGCTGTAAACGAGGGTGTCAACCTCGCCAAACAATACCTCCCCCCTTACCTGGTGGGCTATTGTAACGGGGTCCTGCGCAATGTCTGTCGGCACCCGAGGGAGATTCCGGCGGAGCAGGAGTATTTGTCCTATGGGATTCCGGCGGAGCTCCACGAGCTTCTCACAACTTGGTATAGCAAAGAGGAGGTCGAGGCCATTTATGCGGCCAATGCAGCCTTTGCGGGCGATGTAACCCTCCGTCTCAACCCCCTGCGGACTCAGGCGTCCGTTCTGACCCAGGCCCTTGAGGAAGGCGACGGCCAGGTGCGTCCGGGCAAATATTTCCCCCACGCCCTCCATATCGACCGCCTCGCTACCCCCATTGCTCAGACTACCGCTTACGCCCATGGGGACTTTAGTATTCAAGATGAGGCAGGTCTCTTCGTCAGTCAGCTGGCCCTCAGCGCCTTTGCCACAAATACTCCCCTCTCGATTCTGGATGCTTGCGCAGCCCCAGGATCTAAGACTTTTGACTTGATCGCTAGGCTCCTCCAGGGAGGCCAAAGCTTTCACCTCTGGGCCAATGACAAGTCGAGGACGAGATTATCGGCTTTAGCTAGGCAACTGACGAAGCTCCTGGTTCCGCCTTTTGTGAATGAAGAGGAGGCAGAAAGTCAAAAAGCAGCTAAAGACTCAAAAAACTTGGTTTCAAATGGAAAAGATAGGGATGATGAGGTTATTCAAATTTTTTCCAAAGGCGATACAAAGATTTATGTTGTAAAAGGGGATTGGACCCAAAAACCCAGCTGGCTTTATCCGATGGCTGAGAGCAAGGCCCAAGCTAGTTCGCTGCTAGGTGAGCCCTCGCAGATGCTTAGCCCAGGCCCCTTTGACCTTGTCTTAGCTGATGTGCCCTGCAGTTCTTTAGGGACCATGGATGCCCATCCAGAGTTAAGGCAGCGGATCACCAAGGCCTACCTGGCGGAATTTCCGCCTTTGCAACTTGAGATTTTGGAGCATTTGGGGGGGCTGGTGCGCCCGGGTGGCCTCCTCCTTTATAGTACCTGCACCATCAACCCCCAGGAGAACCAGGATGTAATCGCGGCCTTCCTGAAAACGGAGCTTGGCAGCTCCTTTGAACGGGTCCCCATCTTGCGCCAAGACCTAGCTTTTGGCCTGGATGAGGGGTGGGAGGTTCTGCAAGCTGGGACGAGCCCGGACAAGGAGAGAGTGCCCCTTGAAGACGAAACAAACGAGGCTTTGGCATCCTCTAAAGGCGAGATAGGGCAGGCAATGGATGCTCTGGCTGACCGCCATGCCACAGAGATGGCCCTAGGCGAGCTGCGTTTACGGCGTGATCTTGATGAAACTTCTGGCTTTTTTATTTGTCGTTTGCGAAAAAAGTCCGACCCCCAGCAGGTCCCAGGTCCAGTGGATCCGGATGCCATTGCCTAGAAAGGATTATTCATGTCTGAATCTTCTCCATCTTCCTTATCCTTGCCTTTCTTTTATGACCTGGATCCCCACCGGCTCCTCGAAGAGAAAGAGGCTTATGTGCCAGCCCTGGCTGGTCAGCCCCCCTTTCGGGCCAAACAATTGCTTTCCTGGCTCAATCGCCCCCTGCCAGAGGGGGTCCGATTTATAAGCAATTTACCAAAAGCCATTACCTCCGATCTCGAGAAGACCTATTCTTTTGCCCTTCCTGTTATCAAAAAGGAACAGGTCTCGAACCAGGATGGAAGTCGAAAATATCTTTTGGCCCTGGAGGATGGGGCCTTGGTGGAGGCGGTCATCATGTTTTACGACTATGGGGCCAGCCTCTGCCTTTCGACCCAGGTTGGCTGCCGGATGGGCTGTGACTTTTGTGCTTCGGCCCCCCTGGGACTGAGACGCCAACTGCGAGGCGGAGAAATTTTGGCAGAATACTTGCTTTTGCAGGAGTATTTGCATGAGAAAGTGGGACAAGATATTAGAAGAATTGTCCTGATGGGGATCGGGGAGCCCTTGGATAACTTGGAGGCCGTGGTCTTTTTCCTGCGCCGGGTGATAGAGGAAGAACCCTTTGGCCTGGGCCTCAGCGCCCGCCACATTACTCTCTCGACCTGTGGCCTAGTGCCGGGGATTCGCCGCCTGGCCGACGAGAAGCTGCCGATTACCTTGAGCCTGAGCCTCCATGCCCCGACCCAGGCTTTGCGGGAAAAAATCATGCCAATCGCTAGGTCTTACAGTTTGAAGGAAGTTTTTTCTGCTTTAGAGTATTATGAGAAGCAGACGAATCGGCGGATTAGCTTAGAGTATGCCCTTTTTACGGGGATCAATGACGCCCCCAGTCAGGCCAAAGCCCTGGTGAAGCTGATCCGGTCTTACCCCATTCAGGTCCATGTGAACCTGATTCCGGGGAATCCTGTGCCCGGAAAGCCTTACCAGGCCCCGGACCGAGAGCAGATTTACCGTTTTCAGGGGATTTTAGACCAGGCCGGGATTCCGGTCAGCGTCAGGCGGACCCTGGGCCAGGATATTGAGGCAGCCTGCGGGCAATTGCGGCGGCGAGCCTTAGAGGATTAGAGGAACGGGATTCTAGCAAAATTCCGGCGTCGTTATGAAAAGATTCGAGCAATCGCCCTAGCTAGGAAGTAAGAGATACAAAGGAGAGAGTGGACCAATGTCACAGGTTAAAGAAACACCAGCATTCACGTATGGATATCGGAGCGATATAGGAAATCGAGCAAATAATCAAGACTCGATTGCCATTCGCTACCAGCCTCAGGGGATCCCCGGCGTCTTCATTGTGGCCGATGGCATGGGGGCTTATGAGCATAGTGAATATGCTAGTCAGTTGGCCAGCAAATACTGCGCCGACAACCTGATCAATGATATTGCTGTCGATGACTCCCAGCGGAGCGTCCAGATGAAGATCTTAGAGACTATCTATAAGGTGAATAACATCATCTATAACAAGTCTCAAAGCTCTCCGGCCTATGCGGGAATTGGTACCACCTTGACTATTTTCTTGCTTTTAGAGGGGCGGGCCTACATTGCCAATGTCGGAGATTCTCGCTGTTATCTCATCCGGAACGGAATTTTGGTCCCCCTATCCGTGGACCATACCCTGGCACAAAAGATGGTGGACGCCCAATTGATCAACAAAGACCAGGCCCTCAACCACCCCAATAAAAACGTGTTGACGAGGGCGGTGGGGAGCACGGAGAGTGTCCATCCGGACATTGTGGAGTTGACTTACGAGCCCCATGACCGGATTTTGTTGAGTTCAGATGGCCTGCATGGCTATGTGCAGGAAGATTTAATTGAAAATGCCTTTACAGTGGGGGGCGACGCCCAGGAAGTGGCCGATGCCCTGGTCAACCTAGCCCTAGCAACCGGAGGAAATGATAATGTATCAGTACTTACCGTCTTCCTCCGTTAGGTTTTTGGGTTTTTGTGGGGCCCCTTGCTGGGCCCCCATCCGGGGCGCAAGCGGAGGAGAGAAAAAAAGAGGGGGATTATTTGCTGACTTAAAAATAGCTCGGCCTATGCCTGCGCGGTCCGTATCTCCTAAGTCTGTGACCTCACAAGCTGCGTCTCTTAGACCTGCGCCAGCTAAATTGGCAGTATCTAAGCCTGTAAGCTCACAGGCTACGCCTCCTAGACCTGCTCCTACTCAATCGGCAGCATCTAAGCCTGCCGTCTCACAAGTAGCCGCAGCCCAACCAGCGCCGGCAAAATCGGTGCCGCCACCATCCTCTGGACGGGAGAAACGTAGGTCTGTGCCACCGCTTAGCCCAATTCCGAGCTCAAGACCAGCGGCTCGTCCAAAGCCGTTGGCTCGTCCGACGGCGGTTGGACAGGGTCAGCCCCCGAGGCCAGTGCCGGCTAGTCATAAGGATGGGGAGATTTTGCCCAATGGGACTTGGGTCAAGAACCGCTATGAGATTATTTCCCTTATAGGTCAGGGGGGAATGGCAGAGGTTTACCTGGCTTATGACCATGAGGACCAGCAGTCAGTGGCCTTAAAGATCTTGTCTCATAAGCTTTTAGAAGAGAAGGAGTGGCACCTGCGTTTTACGAGAGAAGCTAAGATGATGACTTCTTTCTCGGATACGAATTTTGTCAAGATATTTAACTATGGGCAGGATGGTGATCTGAGTTTCATTGCAATGGAGTATGTTAAGGGATCTACTTTGAAATCTCTGATCCAGCAAGAAAAGTATATCATGTCCAAGATGGCCTCTTCCTTAGCTATTCAGATTGCAGCAGGACTCAAGACCGTCCATGACCACGGAACGGTTCACTTGGATATTAAGCCCCAAAATATTCTCTTAGACCAGAATATGGTGGCTAAGATTACGGATTTCGGGATTGCCCATGCGGCCATTTCAAATCATGGTTCCATCGATGATACTCCCCTGGGCTCCCTCCAATATATTTCTCCGGAGCAGATCATGGGAGAGCCGGTGAGTGGGCGAAGTGATATCTATTCTCTGGGGCTGACTCTCTATGAGATGATCACCGGGGTTTTGCCCTTTCCAAAATATAAGGATGATCGGCAGCTGATCCAGCTACAGCTCCATAACATGCCTAGACGCCCTCGAGATATCCGTCCAGAGGTTTCCCAGGGAATGGAGGACATTATTTTAAAGTGCATCCAAAAGCATCCCGATGACCGCTATCAGACTATGGAGGACCTGATCCTAGATTTGGAACGCTTCCGGGAGTCTCCACACAATAGGGTGGGGCTTTCGAACCACCAGGCTATTAACCCCTGGAATGCTGACCTCCCGGAGGAGGCCGTAATGGACGGCCAACATTATGGGAATATTAAGCTCTTTACCAGCCAGGTCCAGCATACCCAAAACACCAGGGTCGCCTCTTATTTCTTTTTCCTCATTTTGGTGAGCGTCCTCCTCTATATGCTCTATAGCTTAGCAGTCCAGGCCTATGGGAGTTTGGGAACATTTGGGGCTTTTACCCATTCTAAAAAAGGAGATAATATTTTTGTCGTAGGAAACTATGTCGGCAAGCATATTGAAGAAATCCAAGAGGCCTTGAATCAGTATAATATTGTGCCGGAAGTTGTCTTTGCCAATAATGATTCTGTGAAATCTGGTTTCGTCTTTGCCCAAGATCCCCCCCAGGGACTGAAGATCCCCATGCAAGAATTGACCATTACTCTTACCGTGAGTCAGGGAAAGGAGCGGATTGAGGTTCCTTACGTGGATAACCTTCCCATGGAAGAAGCGAAAAAGATGCTAAAAGACAAGGGCTTTAACCTCCTGGAGAAGCGGGAATATTCGCCAAACGTTATGAAAGATAAGGCGATTCGGACTGACCCGCCTGGAGGAACCCTCTTGCCCTTGCATGACAATGTGACTCTCTATGTCTCGGATGGACAGTCGGAAGCTTTGGTCCCAGACCTTGTGGGTCTGGGTTGGCGAGAGGCCGAGGAATTCTGTAAAAAGAACAATATCCGCTTGGTGGGCTTACCCTTAAGTGACCATAAGGATCAGATCGACTTCCAGGACTTTGTGACCGACGAAGGCAAACACCCCTTGCACGACTATGAGGTCCACCAAGTCTCTCAGCAGGTCAGCTTCATCGTTCAGCAAGCGTCCAAGCCCGGTACTAAAGTGGCGGCGGGGACCCAGCTCATGGTCATTTATGGGGCTGAAGAGGACGCCAAGTATATTGTTCAGCTAAAAGAAGCTGTCAAAGAGCAGTCCTCAACAAAACCTAGAGATAACGGTCGAAGTGGGAGCCAAGATAAGCCTCAAAAGGGCTATCTGCGCAACTATGCGGGGATGAAATGGCCTCAGGTCCGTGACGAGTTAAATCAGATGGGAATTGGACCGGATAATATCGAATTACAGAGAATGGATGAATCGATTGCCCATGACAGCCTCTATGTAGTCCGCCAGTCTATCCCTGGAGGTAGTCAGGTCCGACCGGGGACAACCATCCGTTTCATCCTTGGTACCTATGACCAGTACCTGCACGATAAGGTGGAAATAACAAGGCAAACAGAGCCCAGCTCCGACTCAAACCAGGCTCCGCCAGCAAACAACGGAGATGGTCCCCAGTCCCCTTTGACCCCCTAGGAACCCTGGAAAAAATAACTGGTCTTTGTTATACTCTAAGTATTGCCGGGATGGGTGGTGGTTGCGCCTTGGAAGGATAGAGCTTTCACGCTTGTTGGGAGCTTTTCAGAGGAAACCCTACCGAGCCTGGGCCCTTTGATTTGGAAGATATGTGGAGGTTTCTATGAATTTACATAAACGTAGAGGAAGCAGAATGAGGGGAAGAGGCCTAGCCTTAGCCCTGATTTTAGTCCAGACGCTGACAGCGTTTGGTCTTGTTTCTTGCGGTAGTAACGTCTTGACTCCCGGTGCAACCGGAGATACTGGCAATTATGTTAAGATCGGACTGGTTGAGCCATTTACAGGAGATTCAGCTGGCTTAGGTCAAGGCGAGCTCAATGGCTTTTATCTGGCAAACCGCCTACGTCCAACCGTCCTTCAGGGGCAAGAGGTGAGGATAACCACCCTGGACTCTCAGTCTGACCAAAACATTGCCAGTGGCGTTGCCGAGCAGCTTGTCGAGAGTGATAAGGTATCTATCCTTGCTGGTGGTTTTAACTCGAGTGTTGCCCTTCCCATTTCGGTTGTGGCGAACCGGAAGAAAATTCCTTATGTCTCCATTTCATCCACGGTTCCCCAGATTACCCAAAATAATATCTGGGCCTACCGAGTCTGCTATACAGACGACTATCAGGGGCGAATGGCAGCACACTTTGTGACTAAGCAAAAAAATCCTGACGGGACGCCAAAATACAAGAGGATCGCTGTTACTTATAACTCCGACACTTATTCGGAAGGAAACGCTTCCTTCTTCAAAAACTCCGTCGCCGATGACCTGGGCCCCGATGCGATCACCTATTACGACTTCTTCTTAACGGAGCCACCTACAGACTTATCTAAGGATCGCTACTTTATTGAAGATATCAAGCGGATTGCAGCCACTAACCCCGACCTCATCTTCATCCCTGCTACCCCTAAGGATGGGGCTAACTTCATCGAGCAATGTCAGATCCCGGAAATCACGAAAGAATTTCCTGACTTCCACCCTGTATTCTTGTTGACTGATGACGCTTATAACCCGGACTTTTTGAAGTATGGCGGTAAGAAAATCGAAGGGGTCTATTGCACAACTGCTTTCTATCCCATGGATGATGCCTCCGATGTTGCCAAAGAATTTATCCAGGTCTACCGTGATTATTATAAGGACGACCCGGACTCGGACGCAGCTTTGGGCTTTGATGCCTACAACTTTATCTGTGACGCCATCGAGCGGGCTGGGACCACAGAACCCAACGCCGTGCGAAAAGCCATGGCCCAGACCTATCAGTTCGGCGGAGTGACCGGGTCCATTACTATGGATGAAAAAGGTACTCCACCTAAGCCTCTCTATGTGTTGAGCGTGAAAAATGGTAGCTTTGTCTATGAGGATTATATTCCCCCCGAGACAAATGAAGATTAACAAGGTTTTGTAAGGGGCCTAGGGCCTGTGACGGAGGGTCAGAGTGAGATCTTTGGTTCGATCCTGAGATACCGGCAGATAAGTCGGAAGGACCGGTCCAAGTATCCACCCTGATCCTTTTTTGTGGATGTATTTTTCATATGAACTTACCCATAACCTCCTAGACCCTCCAAGAATCAGCCTTCATCCTATAAAATCATATAATCAAATAAAATCATTAACACCAATCAATTTTTAAAATCTCACACCCCTATCGACTCTTAGTAGAAAGGACCCTGGCGTGGACAATAAAACAAGTAAAAAAAACTGGCTGACCAGCGAGACTCCTCTCATTGCCCCTTCATTATTGTCGGCTGATTTTACGAATTTATCATCTTCGATGGCCTTGATTGAAGATGAAGTGGATATCTGGCACTTTGATGCCATGGATGGACATTTTGTAGAAAACATTAGTTTTGGGCCTCCCATCTTAAAGGCCGTACGCAAATTATCGGCTAAGCCCATCGATGCCCATCTGATGCTTTCTCGCCCTCAAGATTACCTAGAAGCCTTCGCTAAGGCTGGGGCTGATGGGATTTCTATCCACGTGGAGGTAGCCACCCACGGCCATGCCTTGGTCGCTAAACTTCATGACCTAGGCGTCAAGGCGGGGGTGGTATTGAATCCAGCTACTTCTTTGGAAGCAATAAGAGAGTATTTGCCCCTGGTGGATTATGTGCTTTTAATGTCGGTAAATCCGGGTTTTGGCGGCCAGTCCTTTATCCCGCAGACCCTCGATAAAATTCGACGCTTAAAGAGCTGGATTGATGATCTAGGCCTTGATGTCCGGATCGAGGTCGACGGGGGAATCAACCGCCATAATTTGCCGGATGTGTTGGAGGCCGGAGCAGACCTGATTGTGGCAGGTTCGGCCATCTTTGGGGCACCAGACCCCTTAGAGGAGCTCCGGACCATGAAGGACCTGGCCCGACAAGCAGCCAAGGCAAGATAGAGAATAGGAGAATAGAAATATGGACGAACAAAAGATCAATATTGTAGATTTTCTGGCGGACCGGGGCTATGTGGCCCAGTCCAATAAGCTCGATGAGCTGAAGGAATATTTGTCAACTCCAGGCCGCTACTTCTATGTGGGCTTTGACCCGACGGCAGATAGTTTGCACGTGGGCCACTTGGTCCAATTGGTGGCCATGCGTCGCCTAAAGATGGCTGGCCACAAGCCGATCGCCCTCCTCGGTGGGGCGACTGGGAAGATTGGCGATCCTTCGGGACGGCAAGATCTTCGCAAGGTCCTGACCTATGACCAGGTAGAGCACAATGTAGCAGGCATCAGCAAGCAGATTAAGAAGATCCTTGACCTCAAGGAGGGAGAGGGGCTCATTAGCAACAATGCCGACTGGCTGGATGACCTGCATTATCTAGATTTCCTCCGGGAGGTAGGGGTGTGCTTCAGCGTCAATAAGATGTTGACTGCTGAGTGTTACAAGAGCCGCCTAGAAGTAGGACTGACCTTCCTCGAATTTTCCTACATGCTTTTGCAGGCCTATGACTTTTATCACCTCTTCCAAGAACATGGTTGCCGACTCCAATGCGGGGGCAATGACCAGTGGTCCAATCTCCTGGCTGGAGCCGATCTTATCCGCCGCAAAGAGGGTGAAGAGGCATACGTGCTGACCTTCAACCTTCTGACGACGGCAAGTGGCAGTAAAATGGGCAAATCTGCCCAGGGTGCTATCTGGCTCGATCCCGACCAGTGCAGCCCCTATAATCTATATCAGTATTTCCGCAACTGTGACGACCGCGATGTCATCAAATTCATGAATCTTTTGACTCTCATGCCTTCCGAAGAAATCGCCAAATACTCCCAGCTCGAAGGCCAGGATCTCAATCAAGCCAAGGAGCGTCTTGCTTTTGAGGTCTGTACGCTCGTCCACAGTGAGGAAGCTGCCAAAGAGGCAGAAGCTACTGCCAAAAAGCTCTTTGCCTCTACCGTCAATACGGACGATCTAGATAAGACCCCAATTACAAAGGCTCAGCTGACTGACCTTAACCTGGTTGATTTTCTTAAAGAATTTAAGGTCGTGCCCTCAAAGAGTGAAGGACGCCGTATGATCGACCAAGGCGGGATCTATCTCAACGACCAGGCAGCTAGCGATCCCAACGCCCACTTAACGGAAGCTGATTTCCCAGATGGGGTTTTGACCCTGCGTCGGGGCAAAAAGAAATTCTTCCTCTTTGCCTTGGAAGAGGACTAAGGCTTCCTTGCTATATAAGGGACCAGGACTACGCCCAGAGATAGCTTAGCCTACCTAGCCCATGCCATTGGAAGGGCGTGAAGGCTTCCAGCTAAATTAGCAAGGCTGCAAGACTGGGGTCTGTTAAGAGATCCTTACGTCTTGCCCGCTTAATGAAGAGCGGAGGGCCAAAAAACTCATCTCGACTGAGCCCTACGGCTCGTCTTACCATCTGGCTCATCTCGTAGTCTTTGCGGGCGAGCTCTTGGACCTGCGGATCGCTGGCGTCCAGGAAACGCCCGGCAGAGCCTACGATGATGGGCTTTTTTGGACTCCCGAGCCCCTTCATCCGGTGGAGCATCTGGCGGCCCTCTTTGGTGGCACCAAGCAGGCGCAGATAGGGGGCAGGAGCAGGGATTTTAGCCTTTTCTAAGCTTGGTTCTGCCAACAGTCCTAAGGCCAAGCGAAGTAGAGTTCGGCGGACCCTGGTCTGGGGAAGACTTTTGCTAGCCAGGGTTCCGACAAGGTCGGATAAGCTTGAAAAGTCAGAGATCTTGGCCCGAGCCAACCTTGCTAGGACGGGATCTTTTAAAAGTTCAGGTGACAGGTTTTGGGCCTTCATTTCCAAAGTAGGAAATAAAAAGGGGCCTAGGGCATCCAAGCTGGCCAGCTGTTTTTGCTGGGCCAAGGCATAGCACAAAATGGCAAAGGCCTCCACAGGGTAGCCAGGTGCCAGGCGGGGGATCAGGGAGGCAAAATCCAAGGGAGGGATTCCCGGCCGAGCAAAATGAGCACAGAGTTTGCGAATTTGCGAAGCAGAGGGGAGCAGCTCCGTTTCCTCCAGCTGGATCCCTGCCCCTTCTTCATGCCCCTGGCGGGGAAGGAGGAGTATTTGTGGCAGTTTGGATGGGATGGATGCTTTTTCAAGGCGCTTTCTTGCCAAATAATATTCTAGAGCCAAGATGTTATTGGGCTCTTGCAAGATGGTGGAGGGGGCCGCAGACCCATAGAGACGGTCATAGGCCGCCAAGCGGGCAGCTAAGAAGTAGCCGTGGTCAGTTAAGGCCTCCTGCAGATAGGTCTCGTAGCGGTCTCCCTCGTCCACAAGCTTGGTGCTGAGCCTGTCAAAAAAGGTTGAATCTGGATTTTCTGCAGAAAAAGCCACGTAATCGAAAGAACCTAGACTCACTACGCTTGCCCAAAAGTTCTGAGCAAAGTCTGGAGCAGCTGCCAGGGTAGCCTGGTTCGGAAGACCCAAGACGAGGTCAGCCCCTGAGACTAGGGCCTGGGCTGCCCGGGCCTTGGGGGCCAGGAGGGCCAGATCTCCCCGCTGGGTGAAATATTGGGTCATGAAGACCCCAATCCTAGTCTTGCCCCCAAGCAACTTTCGAATTTCTTGCAGTTGCCAGGCATGACCAGGACTAAAGGGGTTGTATTCTGCTAGAATTGCTACGTCCAAGGAGACCGCCTTTCTGATCCAGGATGGTTGACGCCTCCTGGAAGTTCGATCCAGGTAGGCTGCGCAAGCTCGCACCTTCTGGAAGACTCATCCATATGTGCGCATGCCCCCCGGACTTAGGGTATTTTATGTCCATTTATCATATCAAGGAGTTTCTTATGCCACAAGAGCCAGACCTTCGACATCCATCTATAAGGCCATCTGAGCCTCAAATCGATGAGCCTCAAGTCTATATGCCTCCATTCTCTGAGCCTCCATTCTCTGTATCTCCATCCTCTGAGCCTCAAATCTATGAGTCAAAAGCCGAAGAAAAACCCATCCTGGTTGAACTCCAGGGGACCAAGGGAGATTGGAAGACCAGGAGCTGGGGGCGGCGGAAAGAGGGCTGGCAGGAAGCCTTTGCCCAGGGGCCAGGTATCCCGAGGAAAATATCTTGGTTGAAGCCCATCTTTGTGGTCCTCCTGCTTTTTTCCATTGGGGGCGGGGGACTTTGGCTCTGGACCCGCTATCAGGCTGCCAACAGCTACCATTCTCCCTTTGTTTTGAACCCAAGCTTGGACCCCGTCAACAAAGCCTTGCGACCCCAGGCCAAGGAAGAAGAAGTCGCCGACCAGTACCGTCGACTCAATCAGGAGTTGGGGCCCGTGGAAAGAGGGCTGCGGGAGTATTTTTTCAAGGCAATTCCAGGAGGCAAGACTTTTCTTGTCACCTTTGTCGAAGCAAAGAAGATAAATAATCCCGACCGAATTGGCCAGGATCCTAGATTGGCTTACGATTTGAACCAGGCTGAAACTTTTCAGGCCAAAGACCAGATCGCTTATTTGCGTTTTTGCATTAGCAAGGGCGATGCCAAGGGGGCCCGGGCTTGGTACGATGATTTTTCGGCGGCCTTTATTAACGAGGACGGGAGTATTCGTAAGGCCCTTGACGCCTATGGTCAGGCCACCCAGCCAAGCGATGATAGATCTTGGCCCCTGGCCCTGGACCTGATGGGGGCCTTGGCCGAGGCCGACGCCGTTTTTTCAGACCCCTTCTATGGGAAGGAACTCCAGCGCTGGGCCGAGATTTGGCGGCCCTGTTTTGCCGCCGATACCCTCCCGATGACCGGTCAGATCCAAGCGGGCCGGATTTCCCATCCCCTGACCTCCTCTGAACCCCAACCGAGCCCCCTGCAAATGATCCCGGTCAG
>ERZ1673752.1266-NODE-1266-length-36232-cov-15.706609_pt1 | contig 36232 bp, 32 predicted proteins | sample MGYA00580195_ERZ1673752 | MGnify/ENA primary metagenome ERZ1673752 (study PRJEB41218, sample SAMN15661744) | gut metagenome | host: Homo sapiens | place: Canada: London | collected 2015-08-20/2019-03-30 | study: EMG produced TPA metagenomics assembly of...
TCGGAGAAAACAAGTTAAGACGATTGGCAGAGGAAAACAAGGACGCTGGCTGGCTTATTATGAATGGCAACCGCATACAGATTAAACGCCGACAGTTTGAACAGGTTATAGACAAATTGGACGCAATCTAGTGAAAAAGGAGCTGGTATATGTTATGATGAGAACAAGTCATATCGGGACTCTTTCAGAAGTGGAAAGGAGCGAAGATGAGCGAAAAAAGACGGGATAATAAAAACCGTGTTTTACGCAATGGAGAGAGTCAACGTAAAGACGGAAGATATATGTATAAGTATGTAGATAATGCTGGAAATGTGAAATATGTGTATAGTTGGAAACTGGTAAAAACCGATACAGTTCCACAAGGCGCAAAAGACGATATTCCTTTACGGGATAAGGAGAAGCAGATACGTAAAGATTTAGAAGATGATATTGTTTCTTCGGGTGGAGATATGACAGTCTTGGAGCTTGTGAAAAAATATATTTCACAGAAAACAGGCGTAAGGCATAATACAGAAGCAAACTATAAATTTGTTATCAATATCATTGCCAAAGAAGCCTTTGGAAAAAAGCGGATTGACAAGGTAAAACTATCAGACGCAAAAGGCTGGCTTATTAAATTACAGGCAGACGGCAGAGGGTACAGTAGTATTCATTCTATTCGTGGTGTTGTAAGACCAGCGTTTCAAATGGCTGTTGATGATGATTTGATACGAAAGAACCCTTTTGAATTTCAGCTTGCAACGGTGGTTGTCAATGACAGCGTAACGAGAGAAGCTATCACAAGAAAGCAGGAGAGAGCGTTTCTTGAATTTGTAAAGCAGGACAAGCACTTTCGTAAGTATTATGAGGGCATTTACATTCTATTCAAGACAGGACTTCGTATTTCGGAATTTGTTGGATTGACGATTTCTGATATTGATTTAGAAAAAGGTGTTATCAATGTCAATCATCAGTTGCAACGCAAGCGTAATATGGAATATATTATAGAGGACACAAAGACAGACAGCGGTACAAGACTTGTGCCTATGACTGATGAGGTAAAAGCGTGTTTTCGTAAGATTATTCAAAATCGTAAAAAGCCAAAATCAGAACCTATGATAGACGGTAAAAGCGGTTTCCTGTATTTAGATAAAAATGATATGCCTATGGTTGCTTTACATTGGGAGAAATATTTTCAGCATATTTGCGAGAAGTATAATAAAATATATAAACAGGAATTACCTAAAATCACACCTCATGTTTGCCGACATACCTTTTGTTCTAATATGGCAAAGTCGGGAATGAACCCTAAGACATTACAGAAGATTATGGGACATTCTGATATAGGAGTTACGCTGAATACATACACGCACTTGGACTTTGACGATATTCAAAAAGAGATGAAAGAAGTCTGTAATCGGTAAGTTGTAAAGTTGTAAAATAGGGGTAGTTTTACAACTTATTTTACAACTTTTGACTGCCAAAACATGAGAATTTATAAGAAGATACAGAAACTACAAGAAAAATGAAAGTTGTAAAAATCCTTTAAATATAAGAAAATATGACGATTTAAGGAGATATAAGAACATGATAAAAATACTATTCATCTGCCACGGCAACATCTGCCGTTCCACCATGGTGCAGTTCGTTTTCCAGCACCTTGTCAACGAACAGCACCTCACCGATCAGTTCCACATCGACTCCCGTGCCACAAGCACGGAGGAGATCGGCAACCCGCCACACCACGGTACTGTCCGCAAGCTGCGAGAGGTCGGCATTCCGGTGCTGCCGCACCGCGCTACGCAGATCACCTGGCAGGATTATCAGGAGGCAGACTATATTATCGGCATGGACGAATGGAATATGAAAAATCTCCATCGCATGCTGAAGGGCGACCCGGACGGCAAGGTGTACAAGCTGCTTGAGTTTGCGGGCAGTCATCGGGACATTGCGGATCCGTGGTACACCGGCAATTTTGATGCGACGTACGATGACGTGCTGGAGGGTTGTACGGCGTTCCTGAAGTATCTTAGGGAAAATAAAGAGATATAATATGATATGGGGGGCAAAAGGCATCCACCCTCCCGATCCCATCCTCCTTCTTGTTTTCCAAACGTGAATAGTATATAATATACTTTATATAATGATGCACGGCAATGATATCAATGGATCGATCCGGAGCATCAGATGGAGGGGCAATATTTTCGGGCCTTTCATAGAACACGACGGAGGGATAGACCATGAAGGAAAAGATTTATAAGAGATTTCAGGAGATTTTTGGAGCGGAGGGAGAGATCGGTGTTTATTTTGCACCGGGACGTGTGAATCTGATCGGTGAGCATACCGATTACAACGGCGGACATGTATTTCCGTGCGCCCTGACGATCGGTACATATGGAGCCGTTCGCAAGAGAAATGACAATAAGCTTCGCTTTTATTCTATGAATTTTGAGCATCTGAACGTGATCGAGTCAAGTCTTGATGATCTTACGCCGCGCAAGAATGCCGGATGGACGAACTATCCGAAGGGCGTGATGTGGGCGTTGCGTGAGAAGGGCTATGAGATCCCGTGTGGTATTGATCTGATGCTGTTTGGTAATATCCCGAATGGTTCGGGACTTTCGTCTTCTGCATCGGTGGAGGTGCTGACGGGTTATATTCTGAATGATCTGTTTGATCTTGGTATATCCAATCAGGATCTGGCACTTCTGGGACAGTTTTCGGAGAATAATTTCAACGGAGTCAACTGTGGAATTATGGATCAGTTTGCAATCGCTATGGGCAAGAAGGATCATGCAATCTTTCTGGATACGGCAGATCTTTCGTTTGAATATGCACCGATCAAGCTGGAGGGTGCAAAGATCGTGATTTCTTGCAGCAATAAGAAGCGTGGCCTTGGAGATTCCAAGTATAATGAGCGCCGTGCAGAGTGCGAGGAGGCTCTGGAGGAGATCCGGCAGAAGGTGAAGGTGGACAGCCTTGGTGACCTGAGCGAGGAGCAGTTTGAAGAGGTGAAGGATGCGATCAAGGATGCAACCCGCCAGAAGAGAGCAAAGCATGCGGTATATGAGAACCAGCGCACGATCAAGGCAGTACAGGCATTGAAGGCAAATGATATTGAGCTGTTCGGTAAGCTGATGAATGCGTCTCATGTTTCGCTGAGAGATGATTATGAGGTGACCGGTATTGAGCTTGATACACTGGTGGAGGAAGCCTGGAAGGTTGACGGTGTGATCGGTTCCCGTATGACAGGAGCAGGCTTTGGGGGATGCACCGTAAGTATTGTAAAGGATGACGCCGTTGATACATTTATTGAGAAGGTTGGCACAGCCTATAAGGCAGCAATCGGATATGCCGCCGATTTCTATGTAGTACAGATCGGAGACGGTCCGGCGAAGCTGTAAGATAAGGAGATTTACAGGATACAAAGGGGGTGCGTGGTATGGAAACGATTTCAGATAAGATAGCAGAGAGCGGTTTTGAGATGCACAAGGAACAATTTGCCAGACTGGCAGGCGTGTCGGAGTGCGGCATGATGATCACGAAGATGCAGGCGGAGCCTCAGATCATATATGCCAATGACGGATTTTACAGAATGTTTCAGTATACCCCGGAGGAGTTTGAGGAATGCTTTGATAATAAGGTCATGGGACCGGCGCTCCCGGAGGAGAAGCAGCGTATGAAAGCGCTGATGGCGCGTCAGGTCAGCATGGGCGGTAGTATTCATCTGGAGTTTCGGGCGAAGCGCAAGGATGAATCGATCATCTGGATTTCTTTTACGGCGAAGAGAGAAGCGGAGCCGGGGAGTATGGTGTATTATTGCTCATGTCTGGATATTTCGGGTTCTAAGCGGCATCTGCAGGATGTCTACAATGCCAAAAGAGAGCTGGATCTTATCGCAAACAGTATTCCGGGTGGTGTGATCAAGGTTCGTCTGAATGATTTTAAGATCCTTTATGCGAATGATGGTTTCTTCCGATTGGCGGGATACAGCCGATCGGAGTACAGCATGCAGTTTCATAATGATACCTCGAAGCTTGTTTATCCGGAGGATCTGGATATGGTGACGAGCCTTATCAGGCAGGCAATCGAGAACCGGGGACCTTTGGCGGTGGAGTACCGGATTATGGCGAAAAGTGGCGAGATCCGCTGGTCTTACATTAATGGTACGCGGATTGATGATGACGATGGAAAGCCGGTTTATCTGTGCGTAATCGTGGATATTACCGCCAGAAAGCAGGCGGAGGCAGAGCTTGCGGACAACAATCACCGCTCGAATGTGGTCACCAGCATGCTGAAGGAGACAATCTGGACCTACGATCTGGAGAATCAGGTGCTGCGCCGGGATGGCGATCTGGGTGAGTCGTATTCGCCGGAGTCTATTCTGGAGGGGCAGTTTTCAGACGAGAAGCTTCAGACGATCATTCATCCGGATGACGTGTCAAAGTTTATGGAGATGCGCAATTTCTGGATTGAGCAGGAGGGCAGATATCAGGATGTCTTCCGGGTGATCAATAGTCGCGGTGCTTATCACAGAATGCAGATCAGTACCTATACGGAGAAGAGACCGGGAAAGGGAGCTGTTGTCTATGGCTTGACGAGGCTTCTTTCCGACGGAGAACAGACGGCATTGAAGCCACAGGAGTCAAAGCCGGCAGATCTGGAGATTACACAGGTTGCAGGCAAACTGAAGAAGCTTGCGGCGTCAGCAAGAGCGAAGACAGAGGATACGATCACCGGTCTTTTGCCGTATGCATCGTTCCTGCGTAAGGCTGAGAAGATCCTGTCGAACCGGAGAGAGGATTCACACTATGCATTGATCTGTGCGGATATCAATGAATTTCAGAGCTTCAGCCATCATTATGGCTTTTATGTAAGTAATCGGATTTTGAAAGCATTTTCGGATGTTTTGTTAAATCATTTGACAAAGGATGGAATGTGTGCGAGAGTAGACGGAGACTATTTCGTCGTTCTCTTTCAGTACGGAAGTCACAAGGAACTGGTTCGCGCAATGTCCGCAGTTGTCCGTCATCAGCAGGAGGTTGAGGCGGAGGAGGACAACATTGACTTCGGATCGACGGTTGGAGTTTATCTGATCCAGCAGGAGGATCACGAACTTTTAGGAATGTTGGAGAAAGCAGATCTTGCCAGAAGAAGCATTAAGGGACTTCGCGGCAATCATTATGCGATCTATACCGAGGATATGGAGCAGCAGTTGTCCCGCGAGGACGAGATGGCGGGAGAGATCCGACGTGCGATGGACGAACGGACGGTCGAGATCAGCTATCTTCCGCGTATCAGAGGGGATAAGGATCATGTAATTGGGTGCAAGGCGATACCGAGGATCCTTATGAAGGATGGTCAGTATTTTGAGTATACGCAGATCATGCATCTGATGGAGCGCGGCACGCAGTTAGAGGAGTTTAGTTTCTATCTGCTGCAGGAGGTTGCAGATAACATTGGTGCCTGGAAGGCAAAGGGCAATACGGTCATTCCTGTTTCGCTGGAGATGACGGCAAGCCAGCTGTCGACCCGGCATGCGGTTGAGCGCATTCATAATATTGTTGTGGAGCGGAATAATCTGGAACCGGAGGATTTCATTTTTGAGATTCCGGAGCGATTCTTCGCCGATGCGACCACAGCATTTGAGGTGGCGATCCGTAACCTGACGAATCTGGGGTACCGGGTGATCATCAGCCGGTTTGGTGCCGATCATACAGCAGTTAATTCAATGCGTCGTCTGCCGGTGACCGGTATTAAGTTCCATGGAGAGTATTTCAGCGAGCATATGATCAATGAAAAGGATACCGTGGTATTTCAGAAGACGGTGGAGATGGCGAAGGAAATGGGTCTTACCGTCACCTGTGGGGGTATTCATACCAGGCTTCAGGAGGAGTATGCGAAAAAGATAGGATGCGATGTGTTTGAGGGCGTGATTTATTATGGCGCCATGAAGAACGTTGTATTTGAAAAATGCTTTTTGAGCGAATAAATCATAAAGGAGAAAAGAAATGTTAGACTTGAAATTTGTCAGAGAAAATCCTGACATCGTAAAACAGAACATCAAAAATAAGTTTCAGGAGGACAAGCTTCCACTTGTGGATGAGGTGATCGCGCTCGATGCAGAGGCGAGAAAGACACAGCAGGAGGCTGATGAGCTTCGCGCACGCCGCAAGAAGATCTCCAAAGAGATCGGTGGTCTGATGGCACAGGGCAAGAAGGATGAGGCTGAGCAGAGAAAGGCTGAGGTTGCAGAGATCGCCCCTCGTCTGGAAGAGCTGCAGGCAAAGGAACCGGAGCTTGCAGAGAAGATTCAGAAGATCATGATGGTCATTCCGAATATTATTGACCCAAGCGTACCGATCGGTAAGGATGACAGCGAGAATGTGGAGATTCAGAAGTATGGTGATCCGGTTGTGCCTGACTTTGAGGTGCCTTATCATACAGAGATCATGGAGCGTTTTGACGGTATTGATCTTGACGCTGCAGGAAAGGTTGCCGGTAACGGATTTTATTATCTGATGGGCGATATTGCAAGACTGCATTCTGCAGTTCTTGCTTATGCAAGAGATTTTATGATCAATCGTGGATTTACTTACTGCATTCCGCCGTATATGATCCGAAGCAACGTCGTGACAGGCGTTATGAGCTTTGCAGAGATGGATGCGATGATGTATAAGATCGAGGGTGAGGATCTCTACCTGATCGGTACCAGCGAGCATTCTATGATCGGTAAGTTTATTGATACGATTCTGGAGGAACAGTCGCTGCCTCGCACACTGACAAGCTATTCTCCGTGCTTCCGTAAGGAGAAGGGTGCACATGGTATCGAGGAGCGTGGTGTTTACCGTATCCATCAGTTCGAGAAGCAGGAAATGATCGTTGTCTGCAAGCCGGAGGAGAGCAAGGAGTGGTTTGATAAGCTGTGGCAGAACACGGTTGATCTGTTCCGTTCACTGGATATTCCGGTTCGTACATTGGAGTGCTGCTCCGGAGATCTGGCAGACCTGAAGGTGAAGTCTATTGATGTTGAGGCATGGTCTCCGCGTCAGAAGAAGTACTTTGAGGTTGGAAGCTGCTCTAATCTGGGTGATGCACAGGCACGCCGTTTAAAGATCCGTGTGAAGGGCGAAGACGGCAATAAGTATTTTGCACATACACTGAATAACACAGTTGTTGCACCACCTCGTATGCTGATCGCATTCCTCGAGAACAATCTGCAGGCAGACGGCAGTGTTAAGATTCCGGAGGCATTAAGACCTTATATGGGTGGCATGGAAGCGATCACAGAGAAGAAGAGTAAATAAAGATATAATGAGTCCCAAGGGACTCATATTAGGAGTTTCTCCGAAACTCCGCTATGCGCAAAAAACGCGCGCAGATATATGTTATAATGAGTCCTAAAGGACTCATATTAGGAGTTTCTTCGAAACTCCGCCATGTGCAAGTGAACAAGCTTCCTTGCGTTGTGAATTTATTTTTTGAAATATATATAGTATAGAAAAAAGCAGAGGGTGTCCCGTGTTGGGGACACCCTTTTTGCCGTTTAAATATTCGTCTGTGAAACATATTAAAGCAGCTGCAGAATTATTTCTCTGTCTGATCGTGATCGGAATGCACCGGCTCGTCTGTGTCGCGTTTTCCGGAAAAGAGCGGCAGCAGAAAGCTTCCAAGGATCGTATAGATAATGTAGCAGGCGGCGCCGATGATCACGATGCGCTTAAACCATTTGAGATGAACGGGTGTGATGTGATACTGCTTTGTAAGATTGTGCGTTACCTTTGCCTCAATCTTGTCCTTCCGGATCGGTCCGATCTCACGGCTGTCGGTGGAATTGTTCCGATTGTCACCCATCACAAAATATTCGTTATCGGATAACCGGATGGACATATCGGAGGTATTCATCGGCTCGGCGATATAGTTCTCTGTCAGAGCCTTGCCGTTGACATACACAACGTTGTCCTTAATATCGACCTGATCGCCAGGAAGACCGATGCAGCGCTTAACGATGCGTTCCTTGAGAACATCGCTGTATATGATCAGGATGTCTCCCTCGGCAATCTCTGCTTTCTTGTCGCCGACCAGCAGATCACCGTTCGTGTAGGTGTTGTTCATGCTGTTTCCGTCTACCGTGAAAAGCGGCATCTGGCGGATAAATATGATCAGTGCGATCACAGCAAGCAGGAACAGAAATTGCAGGGTATCTACAATAGAAAATTTCTTTTCTTTTTTATCGACCGTTGTTTCTTCGGATATATTTTCTGTTTCGTTCATGAGGATTATCCTTTCTCGTATTGTGTTTTCAGCCCCTATCTTATCACATTGCTTCTTTAATGTAAAATTACGCCGCAGGAATATTCAGAGAAACATTAGGTTTTCTTGAGGAAAAGCAAAGGCATTTTCGGACAGGAGATCCTATAATGGTAATCACACAGAAACAGAAATGGGGGACAAAGGATGCGGAAATGGAAAAGAAGAAAGAAACGAAGACTTGTGCTGACGGTGCTTCTGGTGATCGGGGGGTTCCGTCTGCTGACGTGGAACGGCGGTGCCGGAAATATTTTGAAGAACGGAATGGAGGCGGTTTCGGAGCGGATTTCTCGGGGACAGGATCAGTTTCTGAAAAACGAAGACGGAACTTATCCGGATCAACTGGTGGAGCTTGCGAAAAAGAACAGGGAGACAAGACAGTTTGTGAAGGATTATCCTGAAAATGCCGGCAAAAAGCAGAAGATTAAGCTGACCGACGAGGATCTGAAGGGGAATCAGGGAAGCAGCGTGCCGTTGCTTGTTCAGTGGGATGAGCGATGGGGTTACCGGAAGTACGGTAATGATTTTATGGCGCTGACCGGATGTGGTCCTACATGTCTTGCGATGGTTGCGGAAAGTCGTGGAGAGACAAAATGGAATCCGTGGAGGGTGGCGAAAATGGCGCAAAGGAATGGTTATTATGTGGATGGTCAGGGCTCGGCATGGTCGCTGATGACGGAAGGTGCGGCAAAGATGGGCTTAAACGGTACAGAGATGTCATGTGATGCGGAAACGATCCGGCGGACGCTGGAGGACGGGCATGTGATCATTTGTGCCATGCGTCCGGGGGACTTTACAACAGCAGGACATTTTCTGGTGCTTGCCGGTGTGACGCAGGATGGCGAGGTGATCATCAACGACCCGAACAGCAGGAAGAACAGTCGGAGAACGTGGGATCTGGAACGGGTTGTGCCGCAGATCAAAAACCTGTGGAAGTATTCCTGATCATGGAAAAGTGGAAGAATTAAGATATGAATGGGAAATTTATGTGTGAAAAAAATTAAGACATAAACGGACAAGAAAAATGAGAAGAAAAATGAGGATAAAAGGTTGACAATTGTGAATGAATGTGGTAATATATCATTCGATTTGTGAAAACAAGTCATACTGCCGTAGACAGTAGGTGCTGATAGCTCAGCGTAAGGAAACCGCCTACCGAGGAAGGATGTAATTATTTTGATGATTTCACCTCTCTGTGTTTACGCAGGGAGGTTTTTTAATAAGAACTTCCCAAGGCAGGAAAAATTATGGGACTGCCCAGGAAAGGAGATATCTTATGGCAAAGGTTGAATTAAAACAGCCAATCGTTGATGAAATCAAGGCGAAGATCGATGGCGCTGCTACAGTAGTGCTTGTTGATTATCGTGGACTGACTGTAGAACAGGACACAAAACTTCGTAAGGGATTGAGAGAGGCAGGTTGTGAGTACAAGGTATACAAGAACACACTGATGAAGCGTGCGTTCGAGGGTACTGATTTCGCACAGCTCGATGATCTTTTAGACGGACCATCTGCTATTGCAATTTCTAAGGAAGATGCAACAGCTCCTATCCGCGTTTTAAATAACGTTGCGAAAGAGGCTGAGGCTTTGGAATTCAAGGGTGCCGTTGTTGAGGGTACATTCTATGATGTTGACGGTGTTAAGGCACTGGCAAGCATTCCTTCAAGAGACGAGCTTATTTCCAAGCTGCTTGGTTCTTTGCAGTCACCTATCACCAATCTTGCTCGTGTGCTTAATCAGATCGCAGAGCAGGGCGATAGTGCAGCAGAGGCATAATTAACATTTTATTGAAACAAAACGAAAAGAAAATAATACGGAGGTTATAGAAATGACTACACAGGAATTTATTGATGCTATTAAGGGCATGACAGTGTTAGAGCTGAACGATTTAGTTAAGGCATGTGAGGAAGAGTTTGGTGTATCTGCAGCAGCAGGCGTTGTTGTAGCAGCAGCAGGCGGAGATGCAGCAGGCACAGCAGAGAAGGATGAGTTCGATGTTGAGCTTACAGAAGTTGGTGCAAACAAGGTTAAGGTTATCAAGGTTGTTCGTGAAGTAACAGGTCTTGGACTGAAGGAAGCTAAGGAAGTTGTTGATGGCGCTCCTAAGGTTCTTAAAGAGGCTGCTTCTAAGGACGAGGCTAACGAGATCAAAGAGAAGCTCGAGGCTGAGGGTGCTAAGGTTACACTTAAATAATTTAACCGAAATATTGTGGCATCTATGTCATGTAAATATGCTGGCAGAGGTTTCAGGAATGAAGCTTCTGTCAGCTTTTGTTTGCTTTTATTAGTATTTGGAGTGATGAGTTATGGCAAAGAAAATGACAGAGGGCAGACCACTGCCTTTGATAATGGGATTCGCAGTTCCGCTTTTGATCGGAAATGTTTTGCAGCAGACCTATAATATTATTGATGCGGCGATTGTCGGGAGAGCATTGGGAGCGAATGCTCTGGCGAGTGTAGGTGCATCAAGCAGTGTCCAGTTTTTGGTACTCGGCTTTTGCATTGGTCTGGCGTGTGGCTTTGGCGTGCCGATCGCCAAAAGCTTCGGTGCGGGAGATATGGCACAGATGAGAAGTCATATTTTTCATTCCATGTTCCTGACCGGTGTATTTGCGGTGATCCTGACGGCAGTCTGTGCGCTGCTTTGTCCGCAGATCCTGCATCTTTTGTCAACGCCGGATGAGATTTATCAGGGAGCCTATAATTATCTGATCATATTGTTTCTCGGCATACCGTTTTCATTGTTGTATAATCTGATGTCCAGCATCCTGCGATCGGTGGGAGACAGCAGAACACCATTTATATTTCTGGCGATCTCAACCGTGTTAAATATTATATTGGATCTTGTCTGCATTCTGGTATTTCACTGGGGTTGTGCCGGTGCGGCGGCTGCAACGATCACGGCGCAGGCGGTCAGCGGCATTTTGTGCTGCATTTATATCTGGACAAAGGTGCCGGTGCTTCGGATTTCCGGAAAGGATTGTCATGTGCAGAGCCGTGGAGTGCGGATCATGTGCACCATGGGCGTACCGATGGGACTGCAGTATTCGATCACGGCGATCGGAAGCATGGTGATGCAGTATGCCAATAACAGTCTCGACAGCGTTGTGTATGTCTCTGCATTTACGGCGGCACTGCGGTTGAAGCAGTTTTTCATGTGTCCGTTTGATGCGATCGCCACGGGCGTGTCCGTTTTTTGCAGCCAGAATCTGGGTGCAGGCAAAAAGAAACGTATCGTCAAGGGACTTTTTCAGGGAATGGCAGTTGCTGTGGGGTATGGTCTGTGTGCCGGAATCCTGTTGATCTTCTTCGGACGGGATCTGTGCCGGATTTTTATCAGCAGCAGGGAAAATAAAGTGTTGGATGCTGCCGCTATGTATCTGTTCTGCCAGGGCTTTTTCTTCTGGAGTCTCGGCATTCTGAATGTGAGCCGCATGACGACACAGGGACTTGGCTATTCCGGCAGAGCAGTATTTTCCGGCGTGACAGAGATGGTGGCAAGGATCGTGGTCAGCCTGATCTTTGTTCCGATCTACGGTTATGCGGCAATCTGTTTCGGCGATCAGACAGCGTGGGTGTCAGCGTGTATTTTTATCTTTCCGACCTGTCTGATCTGCTTGAAAAAGGTCGGTGCGAATTTTCGCTTCCGCAAGGTGGCGTAGTTTGCAGTTCATTAAAAGCGAAACGGCGGAAAGAAAAAGCCGGGGCTGCGTGATCCGGAATGTCGAAGGTGTGGTCCGGGCTCCGTTCTGTGAGATTCGCAAGGGCGAGGGCTTGGATCCGGTTCAAGTCTCGGACGGGGTGGTGCAGGAGGCTTTGGTTCCGGCTTTGGAGGGACACAGCCGCACGGGTGTGGAGGCATAGGAGGTCTTGGTCCCGATTTTGGCTCCGGTTCAGATCTCGGACAGGGTGGTGCCGGAGGTTTTGGAGGGACACAGCCATTCGGACAGGGCGGCTTTGGCGGCGGGCAGAATGGACAGCACGGGAAGCATGGTGGCGGACACGGCTTTGGCCTGGAAGGCTTTGGCGGTGGCATCGGCTTCGGTTTGTGTCCATGAGCACAGAGCGCATCCAGAACAGAATTAACCTCATCAACGCAGTGCTTCATATGGAGGACTTTACGGTTAAGCCGGTAGTTGCACTGCGTTTTGCGTGCGATCATATTTTGGATAGACATAAGAGCCTCCTTGAACCGGAACATTCTTATCACTCATGATATGACGTTTTGGACCAAAGGTGCCTGTTTAAATAATTTTCCGAGGTCTGTAAAGTTTCGGACGTAATCAGCCGATAAGAATAATAACAGAAGATGCAGTAAATTATGTTCGCAAAGGAAAAGGAGGTTCGGGAACATGAGTATATCATCAATCAACGGAGTTGGCGCATACAGCGTGACTGCTGCAGAGACAGAGAGCAAGGCGGCAAAGGCGGCAGAGACAACCGATAAGCAGGTCAAGGAGGACGCTGCAGTATTTGAGAAGAGTCAGGATACCAAGAAGGACAGTGCTAATCAGATTTATAATAGAGACAACGTGATCGCAAAGCTGAAAGCAGATCAGCAGACACGTCTGGACAGCATGAACAGTCTGGTACAGAAGCTTTTAGGAAAGCAGGCAGAGAAGTTTAATCTGGCAACAGGAACCAATCTGGCAGCAACCTTCCGTGAGATCGCAGGAAAGGTTGACCAGCAGACGATTGACGATGCGAAGGCATCCATCGCAGAGGACGGTTACTGGGGCGTTGAGCAGACATCAGACCGTCTGGTCAGCATGGCAATCGCTCTTTCCGGTGGAGATACCAGCAAGGCAGATCTTATGATGGAGTCTCTTGAGAAGGGTTATAAGCAGGCAACAAAGGCATGGGGCGAGGATCTTCCGGAGATTTGTCAGGATACCGTGGACGCAGCCAAAAAGAAAATGGAAGACTGGAAAAACGGTGTCACAACAGCAGAGGATTATTCCAAGTATCTGAATGAGTAATTTTAGAATAATGTGGCACTGCTGCTGAGAAGAAAGCGGCAGCTGCCGGACAGAAGTTACATAGAAAAGACCGGGACATTGCGGATCATATGCGGTGTCCCGGTCTTGTTCATCGTGTATAGAAAACTGCCCATTTTTATTCCGGTAAACGTGTGCGGCACAGGAGAACATCGTAGTCCTGATACTGCTCCTTTGCCTTCTTTAATGCCATGCGGGCGAGGATCTCATCCTGATAAAGTCCGTATGTGGTAGGACCGCTGCCGCTCATCAGAGAACCAATCGCACCGTTGTCGGAAAGGAAACGTTTCAATTCTGCAAGAATCGGATATTCCGGGATCGTGACTGTCTCAAGTACATTGGAAAGTCCTCTTGCCAGTGTGGCATCGTCGTGACGGCGTATGCAGTCGATCAGGTGCTCCGTGTCCGGATGGGACGTAATCTCGTCCAGCTTCAGATGCGTGTAGACGTAGCCGGTACTCACAGAAATGTCCGGCTTGATCAGAAGCACCCACAGAGGGGAAAGATCCGGAAGTCTGGTCAGGATCTCGCCGATGCCCTCGGAGAGCATTGTTCCTTTCTGGAGACAAAACGGAACATCCGCACCAAGCGTTACACCGAGGTCACAGAGCTGTCCGAGCGTCAGACCGAGACCACACAGCTCGTTGATGCCGATCAGCGCAGCGGCACAGTCTGAGCTGCCCCCGGCAAGACCGGCTGCGGCAGGAATATTTTTTTCCAGATAAATATCAATACCATCCGTGATATGACAGCGCTCCTGCAGAAGCTTCGCTGCTTTCCAGACAAGATTCTTCTCCGGAGGGATATGATCCGGCAGCTCCCGGTTCATGGAAAAATAAATGCCGGGCTCGGCAGTCTTCTTGATCGTCAGCTCATCGTACAGGTCGATCGTCTGCATCAGCATGCGAAGGTCGTGATAGCCGTTCTCACGTCGCCCGGTCACATCGAGCGACAGATTGATCTTGGCAGGTGCCTTTATGGTAATCGTATCGTTTGTCATCAGAAACACTCCCCTTTCCGGCAATGCCACGTTGTATTTGGCAAAGCCATGCGCAAGTGAACAAGCTCCCCGGCGCTTCGAATTCATGATAAACAATTATAGTCAGTATAGCAGGAAATTCCTGAAAACTCAAATATTTCAGAGGAAGCGTCTTCATAAAAAATTAAGTAATTTTCGTTCTATATCCGGCAGAATCCCTTGAAAATGAAAACAGGATATGGGATAATAATTTGCAAAACAGAGTTTTTATGTAGTTTTTTGTGCGAAAGAAAATGGGGGATAATACAAATGAAACGCGCGGTTGTTGTGTTGATTGTTTTAGTGGCTGTTTTTGCGGGCTTATTATCGCATCAGCTGGGGAATATAAAGGCGGGGTCTGAGAGTGCGGCAGACACCTCTGACACCGGATATGAATATTATACCGGAGACGATGAGAAAGATGAGGACTCCGGTGTGAAGAAGACCAAGAAAAAGAGTCCGCTGATCAAGGTGGACACGAAAGAGGACAGCATCACTGTTCTGGTAAACCGCGAGTATCGCATGAGTGCGGATTATATTCCGGCTGATCTTGTGGTGCCAAACGTACGGTTTAGTTTTTATGGTACCTTTGAGAAGAGCTATGTGCGCAAGGTGACAGCGGGTGCGCTGGAGAAGCTGTTTGCGGCAGCCGAGCGGGATGGCGTGATCTTAAAGGCTGTGTCCGGGTATCGTTCCTATGCGAGACAGAAGGAGATTTACGACCGGAATGTGAGCAGCCGCGGTAAGTCAGCGACCGATCTTGTGTCCGCAAAGCCGGGCAGCAGTGAGCATCAGACGGGACTGACTATTGATGTGTCCAGTGAGGCGGTGGATTGCGCGCTGGAGGAAAGCTTTGGAGATACCTCTGATGGCAAATGGCTTGCGAAAAACTGTCATAATTACGGATTTATCATTCGATATCCTAAGGATAAGACGAAGATCACCGGATATTCCTATGAACCATGGCATATCCGTTATGTCGGCAGGAAGCTGGCGACATATCTTTACAAGAAGGATCTGACGCTGGAGGAATATTATAAAACAACCACTGTGGATCAGCAGATCAAGGAGCCGGAGGGCAAGATACGAGATGTGCCTGATGATGACAAGAATGAGCCGGTAATGACAGCGGCTCCGACGCCGAAGCCGAACCGAAAGGTGGGCAGAGTAAAGCCTGTTATTACTCCGTCCGCAGCTCCGACTGCGACAAAGAAGCCGGAGGCAACGAAGAAGCCAAAGGCAACCAAGAAACCAAAGGCAACGAAAAAGCCGGAGGAGAAACCGAAAGCAACGAAGAAACCCGTTGCCAAGCCGACAAAGAAACCGTCCGTACAGACGCCGACGACAGATCCGGCAGAGAGTACTGTGGCGCCGGCTGTCCCGGATCCGGGACAGGGCGGTCAGGAGACTACCGAGGAGAATACGGTGCCTCAGACAGAGCAATGAGGCAGCTTATAAGGCAGGAATAAGCATCATCATAAGAATGGGAGAACACAATGAGAACAATCATAATCGTAATTTACCTGATATTGTATTATATTTTTAGTATACCGGCATGGTTCGTTGGCTGGATCATCGGCAAGATCAATCCGGATATGAAGCCACGGTATGCGCAGACCCTGATCCGCAGGGCATTTAAGGATATTTTGTTTATTGCCGGTGTGAAGGTGACGGTCAAGGGACAGGAAAATGTGCTGCAGGGTGAGTCGGCAATGTATGTCTTCAATCACCGGAGTTATTTCGATATTCTGGTGGGTTATACAACCGGACCAATGCCAATGGCGTTTGTGTCCAAGGATGATCTTGCGCATGTTCCGCTGATCACCCGCTGGATGAAGGCAATGAAATGTCTTTTCCTGGATCGCAATGATCTCAAAAAGGGGCTTCAGACGATACTGGAAGGAATCGAGCTTTTGAAATCCGGACATTCTGTATTTATTGCTCCGGAGGGAACGAGAAATCACGGCGATGAGCTTCTGGAGTTTCATCAGGCAAGCTTTAAGCTGGCAGAAAAGTCGCATCGTCCGATCATTCCGGTGGCACTGAACAATACCGATGAAGCATTTGAAAATCATTTCCCGTGGATTCACAGCACACACGTTATTGTTGAGTATTGCAAACCGATCTATATGGATGATCTGGAGAAGACTGAGAAGAAGCATGTTGCAGAGAAGGTTCGTGAAATTATCGGCGAAAAGGTCAAGAAAAATGCGGCAGAGTTGTAGATGGGTATTTTCAACGGGACGAAAATGTGGTATTCTTAAGAACAGTTTGAAGAAAGGTTTGGTTGAAGAATTATGAACGAATGGATGATGTTCATGCCGTTATTTGCAGTAAAGGCATGGGTAGTTGTTACGATTATTGTTATTATTGCACTTGTTGCAGGTCTTGTTGCACTCAGCATCTATGGTAAGAAGCTGCAGAACCGCCAGGAGGAGTCACAGAAGCAGCTTCAGGCAGCAGCACAGAATGCATCATTTCTTGTTATTGACAAGAAGAAAATGAAATTAAAGGATTCGGGGCTTCCACAGCTTGTGATCGACCAGACGCCAAAGCGTTTCCGTGGTCAGAAGGTGCCGATCGTAAAGGCGAAGATCGGAAATCAGATTATGTCATTAATGTGTGATGAGAAGATTTTTGAGCAGATTCCGGTGAAGAAGTCTGTAAAGGCAAAGGTAAGCGGTATCTATATCCTTGAGGTCAAGGGACTGCGTACCAATCTTGAGACACCGACAGGAAAGCGTTCCTTCCGCTCGCGGATGCAGGATAAGCTGACCGGCATGCAGGCGAAGGCAAAGGCTGCCGCTGAGAAGACGGATAAGAAGTAAGAGGCTGATCCCGGTGTAGGAAAATGTTCGTAATATAATGCTAATTAAGGGCAAAACGTTGGTTTTGCCCTTTTGTGCTTCAAATTGCAAGATCTCCGGTATTATTGTACCAGAATGGACATCGTGCATTCGCTGACCGGGCTGCCGTTCATGTTCAGGGAGTAGCTCAGCTCCACGCGGATCTCGTTATCGTTTTCGATCATTTCCAGATGGGTCGTGTCAATGCTCAGAGGCAGGGCACCGATCGGTGTCTGATAAAGGGTGTTGTGGGAGATGCCCGGTGAAAAATGCATTTTCATCGGTGTGTCCCCTTTTTTGGTCAGAACCACATTATTGGCATCGAGCTTAAGCATACATGGCACCGCGATCGGAGGGACATCGTCCTCAAGCTCCGGATATTCCTCATAGCGTATAATATGCTTGCCCCGGAAATAAGCATATTTGCCGGGCTGCTTTGTCTCGATGGTATTTTCATCCTCGTCGGTCAGATGGCGGCCGGTAATGGAGATCAGTACATTTTCTTTCATGACAATCCTCGTTTCTGTATTTGGGTTACCCCTATTGTACGGGAAGATACATGGAATGTCCAGTGCAGTTCGGAAGGGGATGTTCGATCCGGTGATGGAGCTGTTGCAAGCTGATCATAGAGAGAAAACATCCCCTAAAATGTATTCTGTGATTCCGTCGAACAATCAGCGAAGCTTGTCAGTGATCCAGTCGCAGGCGGCAGAATGTATTTCAAGAGACTCGTATTCCTCCTGTGAAAGAGAATCCTGAAGCTTTTCCTTGGAGTCGTCAGGGACAACAGCGTGGGTCTCATCGACAAAGCACAGGCTTGGGAACAGGACGCACCACCAGTTGTGACCGGCTGCGGAGCCGATCCGGACACAGAGTGCTTCATAATTGCCGGCAGGAAAACGCAGATCGCCATAATCCTTCACCGGAAAATATTGATTGCCGAGAGTGACTTTGACCGGGTAGCCATAGCCCGCTCCGGCGACTGTTTCCTGTGCTTTCTGTTGGATCTTCGGGATCCGGGCGATGATCTGGCGGCGGGCATCCCGGACGGAGGCTGTTTCGGACAGACTGCTCTGCAGGTTTTTGATAATGGAATCACGTACTTTCAGCTTGAGTGCCTGATCCTCGGCTGTGTCGCTGTTTGCGATGACATGAAGGCGGATGACCCGGGAGGCAATACCCTGCTGGATCGTTTCTGCAGATTCCTGCCGGTATAGAACCGAGGTGTTTGCGTGGTCGGCGGTTGATGTAAGTGTGGTCATAGTCCCGGACAGTGAAGTTTCAAAATGCAGAATGCGCAGACCCAGCAGAAGAAGGGTAAACGCCATGGCATACAGGAAAACTAAAATCAGCATTTTTGGTGATAATATGGTTGGAAGCTGTTCCAGAAGGACCCAGCGCACTTTCTTTGTGTTTTTGTTCTTGTCTGATATACGATACATAATAAAATCCTTTCGCTTTTTATTTGTCGACATGAAGATTTTTGCCGGATTGCCGAAAAATATACACGGGAATCGAAAAGATGTCGAAATACCATTTACGAGAATCTTATGAATTTATGAAAACCACCTGATAATGATGCATTTTAGAAAAAAATATGCTATGATAACCACATTAGAAAGGCGTGATAAAAGTATGAATTATTCAGAAAGAGGCAGAGCAGCAAACGGCTCTGCAGGGAGAAGCAAAACTTCATATGGTACAGGGCGTGCAGCCTCCCGCGGAACGGGACACGGCACAGCTTCCTACGGTACAGGCAGAGGTTCTGCTTCTTATGGCACGGGTTCCGGAAGAAGCGCATCCGGTTCCGTCGGAAAGAGACCGGCAGCGGCGGCATCGTCAGGAAAGACCGGAAAGACAAAGCGCAAGAAGAAGCATCCAAAGCTTCGCTTGTTTTTTAAGATACTTTTTTTGTTGATCCTGTTAGTAATTCTGGCGGTGGTGGCACTGTTTTATTTCAAATACGGCAACACACTGCTCAAGTGGCAGGCAGAGGCGAAGAAGATGATCGCTGCCTCTTCCGAGGATACCTTTAAATCCTCCGAGGCAAGCTTTATTTATGATTCCAATGGCAAGGTTCTGGCAAAACTCAAAGGTGATCATGATTCCTACTACCTGACCTTCGACAAGATTCCACAGTATGTAAAGGATGCATTTGTCGTAACGGAGGATCGTGATTTCTATAAGCATGCCGGTTACGATCCGAAGGCACTGGTCAGCGCAGGTATCACCCTGTTTATGAATAAGCTCAGGGGACAGGATGCGACGCGTGGTGCAAGTACGATTACCCAGCAGCTGGCCCGTAATATTTTTACGGACTATCTGCCGTACACGGATAAGTCATATTCCCGTAAGGTCAAGGAGATCTTCGTTGCCACGGAGATGGAGAAGAAGTACTCCAAGGATCAGATTCTGGAATTTTATATCAACAATGTATTCTTCGCAAATGGCTATTACGGAATTGAGGCAGCGAGCCGCGGCTACTTTAGTAAGTCGGCGTCAGAGCTGAGTCTGGCTGAAGTGGCATTTGTCTGCTCGATCCCGAACCGTCCGCAGAGCTACGATCCGCTGGAGCATTTTGACAATACGATCAAGAGAAAGAACCGTATTCTGGATCAGATGTTGTCCCAGAAGTTTATCTCCTCTGCGGAATACAGCGATGCGTATTATTCGGATATCGTGATGAATCCGGCGAAGGAGATCAAGAATCAGAATTATCTGACGACCTATGCGGTAAGCTGTGCTACCAAGGCATTGATGCAGAAGCAGGGCTTTGAATTCCGGTATGAGTTTTCTTCAGATGCGGATCGGAGCAGCTATGATGCAGAGTATAAGGACATGTACGAGGAATGCTACAAGTTACTGCATACGGCAGGATATAATATTTATACGACACTGAATAAGAAGATACAGGCGAAGCTGCAGAAGGCGGTCAATGAACAGCTTTCTTCCTTCACGGAGAAGACAAAGGGTGTTTATGCCATGCAGGGAGCGGCAACCTGTATCAACAATAAGACCGGTAAGGTTGTGGCGATCGTTGGCGGACGTAAGCAGAAATCGACGACCGGGTATACGATCAACCGTGGTTTCCAGAGCTATCGCCAGCCGGGAAGCTGCTTCAAGCCGATTGCGGTATATACACCGGCACTGGAGCGTGGTTATACTGCCAACAGTATTGTGGATGACACCTATTTCAAGGATGGTCCGCGAAATGCGGATGGACGTTATCTCGGCAAGATTCCGCTTCGCACAGCGGTTGAGAAGTCCAAGAACGTTGTCGCATGGCGCTTATTTCAGGAGATGACACCGGCGGTAGGCCTCAGCTATGTCAAGAAGATGAATTTCTCCAAGATCGTTGACAGTGACTATGTGCCTGCGGCATCCCTTGGTGGACTGACCAATGGAGCAAGCACCGTAGAGATGGCATCTGCCTATGCGACACTTGCCAACAACGGAAAGTTCCGCAATCCAACCTGTATCAAGAAGATTACAGATTACGATGGCAATGTGATCGTCAATATGAATAAGCTCACAAAGCAGAAGCAGGTTTACAAGCCGGAGGCAGCGGAAGCGATGACGGATATCCTCAAGGGTGTTCTGGTGCGCGGTACCGCAGCCGGCAAGCAGCTCAGCAATATGGCATGCGCCGGTAAGACCGGAACGACCAGTGATAAGAAGGATGGCTGGTTCTGTGGTTATACACCGTATTATTCGACCGCGGTATGGGTTGGCTACGATAATCCGAGAGCGGTAAGTAATCTGTACGGAAGCACATATCCGCTTTACATCTGGCATGAGTTTATGGGAGAATTGCATAGCGGTATGGAATATGCGGACTTCGTATATGATACCGGAAGCTCGGACAACACCGGTGACAAATATCAGACAACCGGTGATGACACAAGGGCGACAAAGGCACCGAAGGAGACGATCGATCCAAGTGCAACATCAACGGAAAACGAGACGACCAGCACCGAGCCTGCTGTGACAGATGCGCCACAGAAGGACGATGGAACGGAGCCGTCCACACCGGATGATAATAGCCAGGGAGATGGCAGCAGCGCAGCGACAGCCAAGCCGCAGAAGCCGTCTCAGGATAATAATTATGAGGATGTGGGACAGGAAACCACACAGGAAGATGTGACCGGCGGACAGTAATTAGGAGAACGTTATGAAAAGGAATCGGATCTGGATGACAATAGTATTTATTCTGGGTGTGATATGCATTGGATATTTTATCATGTATATCACAATGGTTGGGATGAACAATACATTTACATGGTTCTGGCTGCTTGCAGGCGGTGTCCTGATCGGCGGTGATATTCTATGGTATCTGCTTGACAGACAGGGACACCATCTGCCGGTGTGGGCGCACCATACTCTGCTTGCGGTAATCGGTGTGGGCACGCTTGTGTTTGTAGTCGTTGAGGGGATACTGATCGGCTACGGCGGGAGCAAGCCGGATGCCGGAGCTGATTATGTGATCGTGCTGGGGGCGCGTGTGAATGGCGCGAAACCGTCGTATAATCTGGAGAAACGGATCCGGAAGGCGTACCGCTATCTGAATGACAATCCGAAAACGCGTGCAGTGCTTTCCGGCGGGAAAGGACCGGGTGAGGATATCAGCGAGGCGCAGGCAATGTATACATATCTGACAGAGCTTGGCATTGCAAAGGAGCGGCTGATCCTTGAGGATAAGTCGGTCAACACGGATCAGAACCTGCAGTACAGCAGGGATAAGATTTCGGATCCACAGGCAAAGGTAGTGATCGTAAGCAATCAGTTTCATATTTTCCGGGCAACCCGTATTGCAAAGAAAAAGGGGTTTACCCATGTACAGGGAATGGGAACAGGTGTAAAATGGTATACAGTTCCCAACATGTATGTACGTGAGGCTTTTGCAGTATTGAAATATGCCTTGTGTGGACAAATATAGAGAAGGGACCCGCAAAGGGGCGGGGATAACGTACAATGAATGATTTTAAGAGGGGGATGCGTGACGGCATCCCCATTGCTATGGGATATGTACCGGTCAGCTTTACATTCGGACTGATGGCGGTGTCTGTCGGAATGACGTGGTGGCAGGCGTTATTGATCTCGGTGATGAATCTGACCTCAGCCGGTCAGTTTGCCGGTCTGGATATCATGGCCGCGAGTGGTGCTTATATGGAAATGGCACTGACGGAATTTATCATCAATCTGCGCTACGCGCTGATGTCGCTTTCGCTGTCCCAGAAGTTGGACAGGTCGATGACGTTGCCGCACCGGTTCGCGATAAGCTACGGAATTACGGATGAGATATTCGGTGTGGCGTCCAGCCGTAAGGGCGAGGTTGGTAAATGGTATTTTTACGGACTGATCAGTCTTCCGTTTATCGGCTGGCAGGCGGGAACGCTGTTCGGTGCACTGCTTGGCGGAGTTTTGCCGGCGATGGTCAGTGATGTACTTGGAATCGCAATCTACGGTATGTTCCTTGCGATCATTCTGCCGCAGGCAAGAGAGGATGCCGCGTGTCTGAAGGTCATTCTTGTGGCGGTGGCGATGAGTTGTTGCTTCCGGTGGATTCCGGTGTTTCGTCATATATCCTCCGGCTTTGTGATCATTATCTGTGCTGTGGCAGCCTCCGCTCTGGGAGCATGGCTGTATCCGGTGAAAGAAGAGGAGGGCTAAGCGATGGATACGATGAAGTTTTTTATTTACCTGGCAATATCAGCCGGTGTGACCTATCTGATCCGTATGATCCCGTTTGTCCTCTGCCGTGGCAAAATGGAGAATCAGTTTATCCGTTCCTTTTTGTTTTATGTGCCGTATGCGGTGCTCGGAGCCATGACATTTCCGGCGATCTTTACCTCGACCGGATCGATCATCTCCGGCAGTGTCGGAACGGCTGCAGCACTGGTGCTGGCATTTCGGAAGAAGGGGCTTTTGCAGGTGGCAGTCGGTGCCTGCGCGGCAGCATTTGTTGCGGAGCTTGTGATGATGTTTGTGTGACCGGAGACCTGTGACGCTAAGAGCGGAGAGGAGACAAAATGGCAACCTTCAGTTTATGTATGATCGTGAAAAATGAACAGAATGTGCTGGCACGCTGTCTGGATTCTATGGCGGATCTGATGGATGAGATCATTATCGTGGATACCGGATCGCAGGATACCACCAAAGAAATTGCGGCAAAATATACCGATAAGATCTATGATTTTGCATGGATCGACGATTTTGCGGCAGCAAGAAATTTTGCGGCGTCCAAGGCACAGATGGATTACATATATACGGCAGATGCGGATGAGTATCTGGATGAGGCGAACCGGGAGAAGCTGCGGCAGCTTAAAGAAGCGCTGCTTCCGGAGATTGAGATCGTGCAGATGTATTACTGCAATGATATGGGCGAATGCAATACGACCGGTAACTTTGAAAGGGAGCTTCGTCCAAAGCTGTATCGCAGGCTGCGTTCCTTTACCTGGATCGATCCGATCCATGAAACGCTGCGGCTGGATCCGGTGGTCTTTGACAGTGAGATCGAGATCATTCATAAGCCGGAGCATAATCATGGCGGCAGGGATCTGACGGCACTGAAGCGGCTGCATGACAAGGGAATCACGCTGTCTGCCAAGCTGCATCATATGTATGCGATGGAGCTGTTTATTGCCGGCAGTGAGCAGGATTTTCTGGATGCGGAGGCGAGCTTTCTGGAGAGTATTGAGCAGAACGGCAGAACAGACGATGAGATTCTTGAAGCGGTCTGCGTGCTCACACATATTTACCGGCTTAAGAAGGATGTGGCACACTTTTTCACCTATGCACTGCGTGGAGTCGCGATGGGCGGCTGCGCGGAGCTGTGCTGTGAACTGGGTACATACTATGAGGAACAGGGTGAACCGGCGGAGGCGGCAATGTGGTATTTTAATGCTGCCAATGAGACGGAAAGTGTCCTGAATATTGCCTGCCATACAAGGCTTCCGCAGGAGGCACTGGAGCGGATCACCGGGCAGAAATGATGGGATTTTGAAGCGGGATACATTTCCATGGCAAAAAAGAGAAAATCTATTGACTTATGGGAAATGTCGATTATATAATCATATTGGTGCTTTGTTTTCAGCACGAATGATAAAGGTCGAAATGAGGGTTACCATGGTTGAACAGAAGGATAAGAAACAGCTATATGTGCTGTTTGTATGCAGTGTATTTGTATTGGCAGTTTCAATCTGGGCATTTAAAATGGAAATAAATACAACGGCTTCTTCGCCGACCGGCATTGAGGATCACAGCAGTCACAGCGACAAAGCTGGGGAGAGCGGTCAGAAGAAGGATGCGGAGACGTTAGACATAGATGCGTTTGCCGAAACCGTTCTTGAGAAGGTGCCTTTTGATACAACACTTGAGAAGATGGACGACTCTGTAACGCAGAGTATGATCACCACCGCTTCGGATAAGACGAAGGTTGTGCTTTACATGGGGGAGGGAACCAGTGCGGATGAACTGCTGATCATGACAGTGAACGACGAGAGCCGGATGGATCCGGAGATTGAGAATGTGCAGCAGCATCTGACGGATATGCAGCAGTCATTTCAGGATTATCTGCCTAAGGAAGCCAAGAAGATCGATGATGCAGTGATTCTTCAGAGCGGAAAATACATCGTCGCATGTGTATGCTCTGACAAGGATACGGCGGGCAGTGTGATCCGGGAACAGTTAAAAGGCAAGAAGTAGGATACCTATGTGTTTCGGCGGAGGAATGAAATGAGAAAAGTTTTTGCACTTTGTATGATTACAGTGGCGTGTATTGTCAGCACCACAGCATGTGGTGCCGGAAATTCCACGAACCGTGCTGGCAGTGATACATCCGACAGTGTGAGAGAGATCACGGTCAATGAGAGCAGTAAGCCTGCAGAGGCGGCAGCCGAGGAGAATAAGAACGGGAATAGTGCCGGAACAAAGAAGTCATATGCAAAGATCACATCGGATGCGAAGCTGCAGAGCTTTGGAGGCACTGTAAAGCTGGGCGGAAGTGCCTATGAGCTGTACAATTATGTGGAGAAATCTGCGTCAAATTATGCCTCTGTTGTCAACACCGTGGCCTCCCGTTTGAAGGGAAAGGCAGATGTTTACGATCTGGTTGTACCGACCAGTATGGGAATCACCTTTCCGGATAATAAGACCTCCAGGGTCAATTCTTCCGATCAGAAGAAATCTATTCATTCCATTTATAAAAAGATGAATCATCAGGTGAAGACAGTGCCTTTGTATGATACAATGATGAGCCACCGGCAGGAATATATTTATTTCAGGACGGATCATCACTGGACAAGCAGAGGGGCTTATTATGCGTATCGTGAATTTTGCGATGCCAAGGGACTTACAGCACATGAGCTTTCCGAGTATCAGCAGGAGAATTTCGGGAGCTTTCTGGGATCGTTTTATCTGGATACCAACCGCAGCAAGACGCTGAAAAAGGACAAGGTGAAAGCATATTTCCCGGTTGATCATGACAAAATGACGATGACATACCACGATCAGAATGGAGGCAGCTACAAGACCTCCGTGATCGCCAATGGTCAGAAATACAGCGTGCAGCTGAAATATTGTGCGTTTCTTGCCGGAGATAATCCATACACGGTGATTCATAATAAGAAGATCAAGGATGGATCAAGCTGTGTCGTTGTGAAGGAGTCCTACGGTAATGCGTTTATTCCGTATCTTGCGGATCATTATCAGAAGATTTATGTTGTTGATTATCGTTACTGGAAGGGAAGCGTATCAAAGCTTGCCACGAAGAATAACGTACAGGATGTGATCTTTATCAACAATATCTCGATGACACGTAATGCGTATCTCGTCGGAAAGATCGCGCAGATTAAGTAGATATAAGGGGCAGAAGTAATGGTTTTTAGCAGTATGGTGTTTCTTTGCGGATTTTTGCCGGTGGTGCTGACAGTATATGCACTTTGCCCGGTGAGATTCCGCAATTTCTTTTTGTTTATTGCGAGTTTGTTTTTCTATGCGTGGGGAGAGCCGAGATATATCGTGATCATGCTGTTTTCCACGGTGTTTGATTACGCCAACGGAATCGTCATGGAATATCTTGACCGCCGGGAGAAACCGCAGTACCGCAAATGGGTGCTTATGCTGTCGGTTGTTGTCAATATCGGAATCCTTTGTTTCTTCAAATATACGGATTTTGTGCTGGAGAGTGTGGGAACGCTGACGGGTCATCCACTGCCGCTTCTGAAGCTGGCACTTCCGATCGGTATTTCCTTTTATACATTTCAGACACTTTCCTACACGATTGATGTTTACCGCAGAAAGGTTGAGGTACAGCATAATATCATTGATTTTGGCATGTATGTGTGCCTGTTCCCGCAGCTCATCGCCGGTCCGATCGTGCGCTACAGCGATGTGGCAGAGCAGATCCGGAACCGGAGGGGAAGCGGGGAGGAGCGTGCATACGGTGCACAGCGGTTTATTGTTGGGCTTGCCAAAAAGGTTCTTCTTGCCAATCAGATCGGTGATCTGTGGTCGCAGATATCAGTATTGTCGCAGAGCGACATGAGTATGTCGGCGGCATGGCTCGGTGCGATCGCCTATACCTTTCAGATATATTTTGATTTCTCCGGTTATTCGGATATGGCGATCGGACTCGGACATATTCTGGGCTTTCGTTTTCCGGAGAACTTCAATTATCCATATCTGTCCCGGAGCATTACCGAGTTCTGGAGGCGGTGGCATATGACGCTTGGAACCTGGTTTCGGGAGTATGTGTACATTCCGCTGGGAGGCAACCGTAAAGGAACGATCCGCCAGATCTTTAATCTGTTGGTGGTGTGGTTTTTGACCGGTTTGTGGCATGGTGCCGGATGGAATTTTATCCTGTGGGGACTTTATTTCTTCGTTCTGCTTCTTGTGGAAAAGCTGTTTTTACTGCGGGAAATGGGGAGGTGGCCGAAGATTTTCCGGCATATCTATGCACTGTTTTTCATCGTGCTTGGCTGGGCGGTGTTTGCATGCGATGATATGAGTGTATTGTTTTCGTATCTGCAGAGCATGTTTGGTGTCAACGTAGCGGCAGGTAATGGAATCGCCGCTTATTACTGGCAAAGCTATGGCTGGCTGCTTCTTATTCTGGTGATCGGAAGCACACAGCTTCCGAAAAAGGCAGTGCGGAGCGTGTGTACATGGCTTTGCACCGTAACGGGTCAGAGATTTCCGGCAGGCGGCGAGCGTTTGGTGTACGTGCTTCGTGCGGCAGGGCTTGCAGTGCTGCTTCTGATCAGTGTGGCACTCCTTGTCAGTGGAAGCTACAATCCATTTTTATATTTTCGTTTCTGACACAAGTGATCTTGGGACGAACAGAAGTAATTTCAGGATAATATGTCCGGAATGAAGAGAATAACAGCCGGATTTATTATCAATATGCCGTGTCAGAAGCGGCACAATGAGGATCGATCATGAAGAAAAAAGATATTATATTTGTAGTTTGTTTTGTCGCAGCACTTGCGATTGGCGGAATTGTGACCGTCACAGCGGGACACAGAGAATATTCGGATAATGAGAACCGATATCTGACACAGTTTCCGAAGCTGGTGCCGGAGGATGTGATGACCGGAGAGGTTCAGCAGGAGCTGACGGATGCATTCAACGATCAGTTTCCGGGAAGAGACTGGCTGACGGCACTTTCCACAACAGTTAAAAAGGGAATTGGCATGAAGGATGTCGGCGGGGTCTACCTCGGAAAAGATCATTATTATTTTGAAAAAATCATGAATCAGAATATTTCCCGGACAGATTATTTTCAGAATCTGCGGTTTGTCAATCGTCTGGCGTCCTTAAGCAAAGATGCAGAGGTGACAGCACTTCTTGTGCCATCGCCGGGACAGATCCTGAAGGATAAGCTGCCGGAGCATGCTTCCCTGTATGATGCGGATGCCATGTACAAAACGGCAAAGGAGACGCTACAGAATGTGAAGCTTGTGGATATCCGGAAGGACATGAAGGAAATCCGGAAGCAGCAGAAGGGAGCCGGTGTGCAGGACTCTTCCGGGGAAACGCAGGTGTATTACCGGACTGACCATCACTGGACGCAGTACGGCGCATATGTGGGATATAAGGCATACACAGAATCCGTCGGACGAAAGGCAGCCTCCTATAAGAACTTTGATATTAAAGAATTTAGCGATGCCTTTTATGGCACCCTTTATTCCAAGGCACTCGACAGCGATGCCGTGCCTGACACGATCGAACTGCCGGAGAATCTGCCGGAGGCGGAGATTACCTGTGATGGAAAAGAAATCGATGCCGTCTACGACACGGCAAAAAAGAACGAAAAAGATAAGTATGCTGTTTATTTTGGCGGCAATTACGGCGAAGTGGATATCCGGATGAAAAATCCGGATAACGACCGAACACTCGTGATCTTCAAGGACTCCTTCGCAAACAGCATGGTCCCGTTTCTGATGAAGGATTATGCGCAGATCCGGATGATCGATCTGCGGTACTTCAAGAGGTCGGTCAGCAATTACATGGAAGAAAATCCTGCCGATGAAGTGCTGGTGCTCTATGAGATGAGCAGCTTCGCGCAGGCAGACAAACTAAATAAACTCATGAAATAAGGAATGCTCCCATGCTTCGGTCTTCCCAGGATGAAGCTTGGAGCATTCCTATAATATTTCTTATGTTCTGTAAGGTAAATGATAATTTTGCCTCGTAAAACAAATTGATCCGTGGACTCTGTCTAAAAAATTGACGCAGATCAGTAGGATTTCCGAAAAGTCTTTGCTTTGCAATGCTTTGATAAATACGTATCCGAACGATCAAGCCCCGTAGGTGGGCTCAGCTATTTCGGACGGCACGCTCCCGCTACCACTGCACCACGCAGCGGTACATAACGCCCCAAGCATTCACTAAATTATAAATATGTATTTGTGAAACTTGGGGCGTAAGTACCGGCGGGTGCAAGTGCCTTTCGAAACACCTGAATCCCACCTCGGGGCGCGTACGGTAGGATGCGTTTATCAAATATCAAAGCAGCAAAGCAATTAGACTTTTCAAAATCCGTCAGTGACAAGACAATTTTTTAGACAGAGTTCACGGATTTTCAAGTGCCTTGGCAGGCAAAATTATATTTCAAATAATCGGGACATAAGAAATATTATAGGTGAATTCCCGACATTAACTGATCAGGCTCAACAGACGGAGCAGGAAGATCCAGAAGGTCAGGGTGACCGAAGATAACAGGGTGGTGGCGACCACGATGCTCGAAGCAAGTATGTCGTCACCATCCATATTTTTTGCCATAATATATGCCGCGGGCGTACATGGGGAGGCAAGCATGATCAGAAGTGCGATCAGCTCCTGATCGCGGAAACCTAAGAATACTGCGGTCGGAAGGAAGATTGCTGCCCAGCCCAAAAGCTTCATGAAGGAGGCCGCAAAGGTCGGCTTCAGCTTTGCCAGTGCCTTTCTACCCTCGAAGCTTGCACCGATCGAGATCAGCGCAAGGGGAGAGGTCATGACGGCAAGATTATTGATGGATTTGCTTACAATGCCCGGGAGCGGCAGGTTGATAAAGGATGCGATGAGTCCCAGGACAATGCCGATGATGATCGGATTCTTCAGAATATTGATAAATGCCTTGCGGATATTGGCGGAGGAGTCTGTGCCGGTGTGTCCGCTTTCAAAGGTCAGAACGATCACGGCGAAAACATTGTACAGCGGCACAGAGCCGATGATCATAAGCGGTGCCATGCCGGAGCTGCCGTAAATATTCTGGATAAAGGCAACGCCGAGAATGGCGGCGCTGCTGCGGTAAGAACCCTGCACGAAGGCACCGACCGAATGCTTGTCCTTCAGAGTAAGCTTCGCAACGATCCATACCGACAGGATCGAAAAAAGAGTGGCAACAAAGCAGAATCCGACATATTTCACATCAAAATGATGCCGGATATCTGTGCCAGCCAGATCCAGAAAAACAAGACATGGCAGGCAGACCTTGAAGACAAAACGGTTTGCGACTGATGCAAAATGATCATCGATAATCCCGATGCGTTTAAAAATATTGCCAAGTATCATAATGGCAAAGATTGGTACAGTTGCGTTTATACTGAAAATAAAACTATCCATGGTAATCTCCGTTCTGAATAAATTGTTGCAAAGAGGCGGACCTCCGCAAAAATTTTAGCAGAACGGCATGATATTTTCAAGAGACGGCGGTGCCGTGCCAGCGGTGGAAACCACCGTTTAAGCTCATGACCGTGTAGCCGCGGACTGCAAGATCTCTTGCCGTGATAAGGCTGATATGACCGGAATCACAGTAAAGAACGATGTGCGCCGGCAGCCTGTTGTGAGCGGCTTCGTAGTCCTTGAGCAGTGATGGAAATTCGCTAACGGCACGTTCCCAGTCCAGCCGGACAGCACCGGGAATATGCCGGTTTTCATAATCACTGCGGCTGCGAAGATCGATCAGCAAAGTATCCGCCTCCTGAAGATATTCGTTTAACGTTTTTTCTGATATCACGCGATAATTCATGGGACCGCCCCCTGATCTCAACATTATGTAAAGGGGGCATGAAGCCCCCAAAAAAATCAATGCGTTGCTTCGGAAACAGACCGGATTAATAGCGGTCAGACTCGTCGGAAGTGTGGCAGTTTCGGGTTGTGTTCTTGCTGCTGTTCTTCATTTTGTTTGAGCTCTTGTTTGAGGTGTTTGAAGCATTGCTTGTGTTTGAAGCGTTGCCGGCATTCTTGGAAGAATTGTAGCTATTGTCAGCATTTGTCGAATTTGATGAATTTTTTGCCATAATTATACCTCTTTTCTAAGTGATAATGATTCGGTCAGGAGAATTTCTCGTGACACCATTGTGATTGTTGCATGAAATAGTATGGCGTATTTTATAAAAATTATGCAAAAACTCTAAAAATATTGAAAAAAATGCTGATATACTATATTATGTTAATATCTGTATAATGTTACGAAATGATTTTCGTCAAGGGAGATTATATTAGAAAATGAGGTGTAAGGAATGAAGAGAAACAAACAGGTATTGAAGGCGGCTGCATGGGCAATGTCATTCGCAATGATGGTGACATGTGTCGATGTTCCCGGGGCTGCACTGGCAGCCAAAAAGCCGAAGCTTAACAAGAGCAAGGCTGTGATCCGGGTGGGAAAAAAGATAAGGCTGCGTGTGAAAAATGCCGGCGGAAAGAAAGTAAAATGGACCAGCACCAAAAAGAAAATTGCCTCTGTCACCAAAAAGGGAGTTGTCAAGGGCAAGAAGGCAGGAAAGACTGTGATCAAGGCAAAGGTAGGGAAGAAGACTCTGAAGTGCCGCGTAACAGTCAGGAAGAATAATGTGCAGGCATCGGCAGATGTTTATTCATTTGCGCCACAGACGAATGCACCACAGGCAACGAACGGAAGCAATCAGCCTTTGGCTCCGCGTAATTCCCAGCGTCCGACTGCGTCAGCACCGGTCAAGAGTCCTGCTGCATCTGCAAAACCGGGGGTATCTGCGGGAACGGCGTCCGGTCAGCCGACCGGCACAGCACCGTCTGCAACGGACATTCAGACACCGGAGCCAATTAAAACACCGTCTGCAACGGACATTCAGACACCGGAGCCGATTAATACACCAGATCCTGTGAAGACACCGTTTGCAACGGAGACGAGCGTTCCGACACAGACGCCGTCTGCAACGGATATTCAGACTCCTGAGCCTTCCGATACAGCAGTACCGTTTCTGTCCACCGTGCAGATTACGACGAAGAAGGACGGAGAAGTATGGTCGGAATCCGAGAACAGCTATTACCTCAAGAAGCAGGGTGCAAGTGCATTTGAGGACAGTATGAGTGTGGAGGACGGAACATACGATATTTATGTGTACGATGGAGAGACACTGGAAGATACCGATGAGGATGTTGAGGTAACCGGTCATAACCGTAAGATCACGATCGATTACTATACGGTCAGCTTCTGGGATGAAGACAATACCTTGATGAAGAACATTGACAAGCAGATCGTCCGCAAGGGAAAGAAAGCGGAATGTCCGGAATTTACTCCGGGTAAGATCGACTGGACCTTCAAGGGCTGGTATGTCGATGATATGGAAAGCGGCGACACTGTTATCTATGATTTTGACCGGCAGGTAACGTCCACAACGTCACTTCGTGCGGAATGGAAGTTTTCTCCGGGAAGCACCGTTTATACGGCGGCATATTTCCTGGCAGATTTTGACGGCAATTACGAAGATGAGCCAACCAGAGTACAGGAGGGAATCGGGATGGCTCAGGCAGAGACGACAGTAACGGCGTCTGACAGTCCCCAACCCGGCTTTGTGCCGGACACCGAACGAAACGAGAAAGTGTCCGTAAAAGCGGACGGTAAAACAGTTGCGAGGTTTTATTATAAGAGAGCATCTTACCAGTTAAAGTGGGATTTAAACGGTGCCACCAAGGACGGGGCATCTTATCTTCAGGAGAGCGTTCCATATGGACAGAGTATTGATCTTCCGGACGTGACAAGAGAGGGCTACACCTGTGAAGGCTGGGTTGATTCCGATGGAACTCCATGGGCGGATATAACGAAAATGCCGGCGGGTGATGTGACTTTTAAGGCAACATGGAAGCCTGTTGAATACACGATCCATTATGATCTGGGCGGTGGCACGTTTGATGCAAACTGGTCGGCACCGGAGAGTTATTCGATCGAGAAGGAAGCTTATATTTATCAGAAACCAACCAGAGCCGGTTATACCTTTAAGGGCTGGATCGGAGATAACGGTGACACTCCGCAGGATGTGATTGCTGTGAAGGGTAGTGAGACTACCGGTGATAAGTATTATAAGGCGGTATGGACAGCAGATGTATATTCGATCAGTTACAACTTAAACGGCGGAGAGTGGGGCGTACACAAGGGACCGGATAAGTTCACGGTTGAAACGGAGGACTTTACACTTCCGATTCCGGAACGCGCAGGATATCAGTTTATCGGATGGACCGGCAGTAACTTATCAGAGCCGCAGATGACCGTGACGATCGAGAAGGGAAGTATTGGCTATCCATATTACATGGCAAACTGGGTTCAGGTAGCGACACCGGTACCAACGCAGGCACCGACGGCAGTGCCAACGAAGAAGCCAACTACGGAACCGACAAAGGCACCGACGGCAGAACCAACGAAGATGCCGACCACAGCACCGACAAAGGCACCGACGGCAGTACCGACGAAGATGCCAACCGCAGCACCAACGAAGGCACCGACGGCAGCGCCAACGAAGACACCGACCACGACACCGACGAAAACGCCAACGGCAGTACCGACGAAGATGCCAACCACAGCGCCAACGAAGGCACCGACCCCGGCACCAACGAAAACGCCGACGGCAGTACCGACGAAGATGCCAACCACAGCGCCAACAAAGGTACCGACAGCAGAACCAACGAAAACACCGACGGCAGAGCCGACGAAAACGCCGACACCGGTACCGGCACCAACGCCGGAGCCGACGGCAGCACCGACAGCAACACCAACACCGACTATCACCCCGGCACCGGAACCGGATCCAACGCCAATACCAACGGTGAAACCGACAGCAACGCCAACTGTGGCACCGACGGTGAAGCCAACAGTGAAACCGACAGCAACGCCAACGGCAACACCGACGGTGAAGCCAACAGTGAAACCGACAGCAACGCCAACGGTGAAGCCGACAGTGAAACCGACGGTGAAGCCGACAGTAAAACCGACAGCAACGCCGACGGTGAAGCCAACAGTGAAACCGACAGCAACGCCAACAGTGAAGCCGACAGTAAAACCGACGGTGAAGCCAACAGTGAAACCGACAGCAACACCGACAGTGAAGCCGACAGTAAAACCGACGGTGAAGCCAACAGTGAAACCGACAGCAACGCCGACAGTGAAACCGACAGCAACGCCAACAGTGAAGCCAACAGTGAAACCGACAGCAACACCGACGGTGAAGCCGACAGTAAAACCGACAGCAACACCGACGGTGAAGCCGACCGTGAAACCGACAGCAACGCCAACAGTGAAACCGACAGTAACTCCAACTGTTGCACCAACCGTGACTCCGATGGTCACACCGACTGTCACACCGGCACCTGTAAAATCACCAATTCTCAAGGTTGGTAAGTATTCTCTGTATCTTGGAATGACACTTGCACAGGTCAATGAAGTGATGGTAGTTGGAACAGTTGATGAGGGCTTATCTCCACAGGGCAACCAGTCCTATGTTTACAATCCGGGCGGAGATTATTCCTGCCTGATTGAGGTACAGATCCGTGATGGTAAGGTGGTTGAAATGTCCACGATCTCCAAGAATTTTAGTTACGGAGATATCCTGACATCCGGCGACAGTTTTAGTACATTGACATCGAATGGTTTCCGGTCGATGAGTACTTATCAGTACACGATCTACAGCCAGACAACAGATGATGCATATGTCAATGTAATGACAGATAAACAGAGAGATAAGAAGGCATACGGTGTTCAGATCTTTGATAAGGGACTTGGTTCGATGGATTCACTTTTGTATCCAAAGAATTGTACCTATTCTGATGCAGTTAATAAATATCAGGCACGACTTTCCGCACTGTATCTGAATGCATACCGTGCTTATCATGGAATCGAAAGTCTTCTGAATTTAGGAGATAATGCGACTGCTCAGTCACACAGCGAGTATATGGCAAAGGTCAACAGCGATGTGATGGATGAGGGCTCTGAAAGCTGGAAGGATCGTTTTAATGACGCATATGGTGATCCATTGTGCAAATCAGAGTATGTATCCTATGGCAGCCCGGATGCATTTTCGGCAGTCACCTATGCGGTCTCCGAACAGGGATCCACAACGAAGTTCTATCAGTATATATTGATGGAAGAAGTGACAAATAAAAATGGAGACACCTTCTATATTCCGGATGATTATAAGTTGTATATCTCCTGTGGTTTTGCCAACACGACAAGTGGAAGCAAGCTGACATTTACAGCATTTGATTTTTACGGATTATAGGATTATTATTTGACTGGGGGAGCAATTCCCCAGTCAATTTTAAATGAGCGGCTGACGCCGTGATCACAGAATGACAGATATCAGGAGGCATCTATGGGAAAAGAAGTAAAAACAAACGCAATGCGCATACTGGACCGCCAGAAGATTCCGTATCAGTTAAATACCTACGAATGCGGGGAGTTTATTGACGGAGTCACAATTGCGGACCAGCTTGGACAGAGCTATGACATGTCCTTTAAAACATTAGTAATGATCGGGAAGAGCAGGCAGTATTATGTGTTTGCTCTTCCCGTGGATAAAGAAGTTGATATGAAGAAAGCGGCAAAAGCCGTAGGCGAGAAAAGCGTGGAAATGCTGCCGGTTAAAGATATCAACAAGGTGACCGGTTACATCCGCGGCGGCTGTACACCGATCGGCATGAAGAAGCAGTTTCCTACTGTGATTGATGAGAGTGCGGCAGATCTGCCGGAAATGATCGTCAGCGGCGGCAGACTGGGAGAACAGATTATTCTGAAGCCGGAGGATCTTCTGAAGGTGACCGGAGGAAAATTTGCCGATATCATTCGCAAAGAGCAGGATTAAAACGTATACAGAAAGGGGAAAAGGATGAGAAAACGTAAATGGAAACAGGGCATTGCCGTTTTAACGGCAGCAGCATTGGTATTGACAGGAATTATCGTTCCGGGCAGTGCCGGAGCGAAAGCGAAGATCAGGCTGAATAAGAAGAAAGTAACGATCAAGGTCGGAGGAAAGGTGACACTTAAGCTTAAGAACGCAAAGAAAAAAGTCATCTGGAAATCCTCCAAAAAGAAGGTGGCATCCGTATCGGCAAAGGGAATTGTCCGTGGAAAGAGTGCAGGAACTGCGAAGATCACGGCAAAGTCTAATAAAAAGAGCTATACCTGTACGGTGATCGTGAAGGAGAAGCGGGATAGCTTTGTAGAACCGGATGAAACAGAAATGCCGGGAACAACAACAGTGCCGACTGCAAAGCCGACGGGCGAACCAACGAAGACACCGGTAAATCCGACAAGTAACCCGACAAAAGCACCGGCAAGTGAGGCACC
>ERZ1673752.1272-NODE-1272-length-36133-cov-10.604219_pt1 | contig 36133 bp, 35 predicted proteins | sample MGYA00580195_ERZ1673752 | MGnify/ENA primary metagenome ERZ1673752 (study PRJEB41218, sample SAMN15661744) | gut metagenome | host: Homo sapiens | place: Canada: London | collected 2015-08-20/2019-03-30 | study: EMG produced TPA metagenomics assembly of...
GTATCGGACGGCGCGGTAGCCGTCCACTATGCGGAGGAATATCTGGCGGAGAATTGGTAAGGGAGGGATATTTTGAGAGCATACAAGGATAAAGAGGAACTCAAAAACGAGATCCATCAGAGCTTTGAAAAGTACATTTCCGAGTTCGATACGATCCCGGAAGCCCTGAAGGATAAAAGAGTACCAGATGTGGACAGAACCCCGGCAGAGAACCTTGCGTATCAGGTGGGATGGACGACACTGCTCTTAAAATGGGAGACTGACGAGAAGCGTGGAATGGACGTGAAAACACCGTCGGAGCAGTTCAAGTGGAACCAGCTGGGCGACCTGTACCAATGGTTCACGGACACCTACGCCCATTTGTCCTTGGCGGAATTGAAGGGCAAATTAAATGAAAATATCGCCGCTATCCAGACCATGATCGATTCCATGAGCGAGGAGGAGCTGTTCCAGCCGCACATGAGAAGGTGGGCGGATGACGCCACCAAAACAGCGGTATGGGCGGTTTACAAATTCATCCACGTCAATACAGTTGCTCCTTTCGGAACGTTTCGGACGAAGATTAGAAAATGGAAAAAGGCAGCGCTGTAAATTCAACCTTTTGCAGAATATGGCTTCCTCCATTCAATCGTTGAAACCAGCGGGAGAAATCGCAGTGATCTGTGATTTCTCCCGCTAAAATATGAAGCCGGATCCTGGGCAGCAGCCCCTTTTCCTTCCTCTTCATTCTGCGGCAGTCCCGTGGATGTTCGTCCGTCGCTCTCCATTCCGGCTGCTGTGCGCCGCAGTCAGCTTTCCTTGGAATAGGGAACGCCGAGCTTTGCCGGAACGTTAAAGTTCTTGCGGCAGATCGTCAGGAGGATCGTCAGAATATAGGGCAGCGCAATGATCAGCTCATTCGGGAAGACCGAACTGCCTGAGACCGCCTGAATATAGATGGACACAGCGTCGGCCAAACCAAAGGCCAGCGTTCCGAGCACGGCGCCCCTCGGGCTCCAGTTGCCCAGAAAGCAGATCGCAAATGCGATCCAGCCGCGGCCGCCGATGATATTGCTCGTAAACATACCAAGGTATCCGACCGTATAGAACGAACCCGCCAGCCCGCTGACAGCGCCTGCGACCAGAACCGTCAGGAAGCGGATCCGGTTGACGTTCAGACCGGCAACGTCGACGGCGACCGGATTTTCACCCGTTGAGCGCAGGGTGAGGCCCAGCGAAGTCCGATAGAGAAGGAAAAGCGCGGCCGGAATCATCAGGTAGGCAAGATAGGTCAGAATATTCTGCGTGAAAAAGACAGGCCCGAGCAGCGGGATCCTGCTCAACAGCGGGATCGCGAGCTTTGGAAGCGTGGCGATCTGCAAGGGCGAGGTCGGAATGCCGAAGATCACACGCTGAAAGAATGCGCAGATACCGGCTGCAAGGATATTGAGCGCCGTGCCGGTGACGACCTGCTGCTGGCGCATATAAACTGTGATCACGCCGTACAGCGCGGCCATCAGAAGCCCACAGCCCATTGCGATGAGCAGGCCCAGTCCGGCGCTCCCCGTCACATAGGCGCCAACGAAGCCGCCCCATGCGCCAAGCAGGAAGATCCCCTCGATGGCGCAGACCATCATGCCGGTTCGCTCAGCAAAGACCTCAGCCAATGCGCCGAGCAGCAGCGGCGTGCTCATCATGATCGCTCTGGTCAGAAGATTTACCATTCTAGCCCCCTGCCTTTCTGATGCGCTTTTTCTGCGCCCGGAATTCCGCGCGGCTGCGGACATAATAGGAGACGATCACACAGACCATTACAATGCCTTCGATCAGGTCAATGATGCTCGCGGGAATGCTCAGTCCCGGCAGCCGCCCCATCGTGGTCCCCATAACGTTGAGGAAGCCGAACAGGATCGAGGCAAAAATACAGCCGATGGGATTCCCGTTGGCAAGGATCGCAATGCCGATGCCGAACGAGCCGATCGAGGCATTGAAGTTTTGCAGCAGCATATGCTGCACGCCGTTGATCTCCGTAAAGCCGGCCAGTCCGGCAAGGCCGCCCGCGATCAGAAACGCAATGACAAAGATCGTTCGGCTGCGGATGCCGCCAAGCTCTGCGGCATTACGGTTGTAGCCTACCGCGCGGATGCGGAAGCCCAGCGGCGTTTTGTAAAGCAGGAACCAGACAAACACAGCCGCAAGCGCCGCGATCAGAAAGCCCAGATGGATCCGGGTGCCCGGGACGATCGCGGGCAGGTACGCATTCCGGCTGATGGCGTCGGTCTGCAGGTATTCCGCCTTGGTCTCCTGCAAGACCGTGCGCAGCAGATAGTCCATCAAAGCCTGTACAACATAGGTGGACATCATACTGACAAGAAATTCATTTGCGCCGAATCTGGCCTTTGCCAGACCGATGAGTCCTCCAATGAGAGCGCCTGCGGCAAACGCGCAGGCAAAGGAGCACAGCAGGACGACGGGCGTTGGCGCGTGCTCGCCGATTGCAAGAGAAACCGTAATGGCGGCGATCGAGCCGGCATAAAACTGGCCCTGCGCACCGATGTTGAACAGATTTGCCTTGTAGGTGAACGCAAAGGCGAGCGAGGTAAAGATCAGCGGCGAGGCCTTGACCAGGATCTCACCAAGCGTATACCGGTCGGAGAAGATCTTCCCCAACGCTTCTGCACACACGGCGAGCGGATCGACCTTCATAAACAGCAGCATGCAGCCACTGATGACCAGCCCGATCAGCACAGCGCCAATGTTGTATGCGAGCATCTGCAGCTTGTCTTTCATGCCTGCGCTCCCTCCTGTTCCTCCGAGATACCGGCCATCAGCAGACCGATCTGCGCGGCGCTGCGGCTGCCGTTTTCATAGATCCCCATCATGCGCCCTTTGTACATGACGGCAACGCGGTCGCACAGGGCGAAGATCTCGCTGAGCTCCGTTGAGATCATCAAAACGGCTTTCCCGCTCTCGCGCTCCTGCAAAATGACCTTGTGGATCCGGTCGACCGCGCCCATATCCAGCCCTCGTGTCGGCTGGTTGAAAACCAGAAGACGGCGGCCGAGATCGACCTCTCGGGCCAGCACGACCTTCTGTTGATTGCCGCCGGACAGGCTCCTTGCAAAATCGCCCGGGCCTCCAGCCTTGACGCGGTGTTCTTGGATCTGCTCGGCGGTAAACGCCTCCAGCGCCTTCCGGTTGATGACGCCGTGCCCGGCCCAGCGAGCCGAAAAGCTGCTTTTCAGGAACATATTCTCCGCCAGCGTCATGTCCATGACCATACCGTCGCGGTAACGATCGACCGGAACGTATCCAAGCCCCGCCTCGATCCGAGCGCGGATGGAGGCATTTGTGATATCCGTTCCATCCAGCAGGATCTGACCTGCGCTTGCCGTGCGGGAGCCTGCGATCAGATCGCATAGCTCGTCCTGTCCGTTGCCGCTGACGCCGGCGACACCGAAGATCTCGCCTGCATGGACTGTAAAGCTGACATGATCCAGAATCGCAGGCGCATGCTTTGGCTGCAGCTGGATCTCCCGCAGTTCCAGAACCGGCTCTGCGCCATCCAGTCTGACCGGCGCCGGGCGGTGCTCCGGCTCGATGTCCTGACCGATCATAAGTCTGGCGAGCAGGCTTTCCGTCGCGTCAGCCTTTTCAAGCGCATCCACGACGACGCCTGCGCGCATGACGACGATCCTGTCCGCCGCCTGCATGACCTCTTTCATTTTATGCGTGATAAAGATCACGGAATTTCCCTGCTTTGTGAAATCACGGATAAACTGCATCAGCGTATCCGACTCCTGCGGCGTCAGAACAGCCGTCGGTTCATCCATGATGAGGATCCGCGCGTTCATATACAGCGCCTTGAGGATCTCGACCTTTTGCTGCACGCCGACGGCCAGCTTCCCCACGGGTAGGTCGACCGGGATGTCAAAGCCGTATTTCCGGGCCAGCGCCTCGATTTTCTCATTGCATGCTTTGAGGTTCAGAAGCCCGCGGCTGTTGCCGAGAATGATGTTTTCGGTTGCCGTGTGCGTCGGCACAAGAGAAAAATGCTGCTGGATCATTGCGATGCCGCACGCCATCGCGTCTTTTGGGGAATGGATCTGCTGCGGCACGCCGTCGATGAGGATCTCTCCCTCATCCTTGGCATACAGGCCGTAGAGGATCTTCATGATCGTGCTTTTTCCGGCGCCGTTTTCGCCCAGCAGCGCAACGACCTGTCCGGCGTCGACCGTAAGGCTGACGTCCTTGTTGGCTGCGACCTTGGCAAAATACTTTGAGACATGCCGGATATCAACAACACATGCCATCTCGTTCTCTCCTAACTGCAGGGGCTGCTGCACACAAATCCCGCAGCAGCCCCCTCTATGGTTTACAAATGTGGAAGCTCAGTCAAACAGCGCCTTCAGATCCACGCTGCCTTCCTTCAGCGCCTTGACAGCCGCGTCGCAGGCGTCCTTTGCCTCCTGCGGGCAGTTTTCCGTGTAGACCGGGAAATAGATGTCCTCAGGTACGCCGACCTCGATCATCTGATTGCCCTTCAGCTTGCCCTCAAGCCACTCGTTGATCGCCCAGACGTACATGGTGGCATAATCAAAGTCAACGGAGGCCACGACCGTTTTCGGGTCGATGACCGTCTGATCCGAGGAATAGCCGACCGCCTTAACGCCCTTTTCGATCGCGCCGTTGATCACGCCGAGGCCAAGCTCGTTGGCATAGGCAAACACAACGTCCGCGCCGTCATCGATCATGCTCTCAGACATCTGCTTGCCAAGAGCAATATCAGACCAGCTGTTGGCATACGCGAGATTGTACGAGGCGTCTGCAATGCCGCGCTCCTTGGCGATGGAAACGGCAGTTTTGCCGTACACCGCCATCAGGTCCTGCATGGCCTGATTGGGGTCGCCGCCGATCATAGCAAATTTTCCGGTTTCGGTGATGTAGCCCGCGACGATCGCAGCCAGATAGGAGGCCTCATATTCCTTCGGGAACAGCGGGCAGAGATTTGCCTTATCGCACTTTGCGCCGTTGACGACCATGAACAGCGTGTTGGGATAATTGGCAGCAACGGAGGAGGCAGCCTCGTCAAACTGTGAGCCGGCTGCCATGATGATGTCATAGCCGCGCTCGGCGTACTCGCGGAAGGTGGATTCAAAGTCAGCCTCCTGAACAGCCTCGACGTATTCCATCTTGGTGCCGAGCTTTTCATTGCAGGCGACAACGCCGGCATAGTTGGACGCGTTCCAGCCCTGGTCATTGACCTCGCCGGGCAGCAGCAGCACGATCTTGACAGTCTCGGCGGTTTTTGCAGTCTGACCGGCTTCGGTGGCCTGCTTTGCAGCACATCCGGCAAGCAGCGCCATCGTCAGCACGAGTGCAAGGAATATTGCAAGAAACTTCTTCATCAGGTATTCCCTCCTTCAAAATTGAGATCCAGTGGATCTCTTTATCTCCATTCTGAAGGATTTCCACCGAAATCACAAGGTGTTAGATTACCGATTTTTTTTATTTTTTACGGTTTCTTCGGCGCAATATATAATAATATACAAAAATATTCCGTGCAATTTATCTATTTTGATAGTTCCCCGGAGCTGTCCGGCGTATGGCTGCCCGCATAACGGTTTCGATATTCCATCGGCGTCAGATGGAAGCGCTTTTTGAAGGAGATGGAGAAATACCGTGCGTCCTGAAACCCGACCATCTGCGTAACGTCGGAAACACGATAGCGAACGTCGCACAGGTACGCGCGCGATTTGTCCAGCCGCAGCTGCAGCAGATACTCCGTGAAGCGCATGCCGGTCGTCTTGCGGAAAAGCTCGGAAAGGTAGTTGGGTGAGATGTACAGCGCCTGCGCCGTTTGCGCCAAACCAATGCGCTCGGCATAATGCGCCTGCAGGTATTCGATCGCCCGCAGCACGAGCAGATTGTCGACCGGCTTCAGGTCTGGTTCCTTCTGCGCCTGCCGCTGAAGGCGCTGAATCTGCTCACATTGCTCCCGCTCAATCTGCTCCAGCGCGGCGATCAGATCCACCGGGTCGGTCGGCTTTGTCAGATATTTGCGCACGCCGGATTCAATCGCCCGCTGTGCGTAATCGAAGCGGCTGTAGCCGCTGAGAATGAGGATGGGAAGGGTCTTATTGACCTTCCGGACCGCCTCGATCATGTCAAGGCCCGAGGCGTCTGGCATCTGAATATCGGTGATGATGACATCCGCTTCGCCTTCATACAGCCTGTGCAGCGCGCTTTTCGCGTCAGCAAAGGTCTGCACCTGCCAGCGCGGATGTGCTGACAGCAGCTTTCCCATGCCGTTGCGGATCTTCGGCTCGTCGTCCACAATGAAAATCGTCATGGCTGCTCCTCCTGCGCCGGGATCCGGATGGTGATACTCAGCCCGTCTCCGGGCCGGCTGGACACGTTGAAGCCGCACCGGCCTCCAAAATGCAGTTGCAGACGGCGCGCAACGTTGCGCACGCCGATATTCGTCTGCCCGGACGGGTCATTGCGCAGCAGTCTGCGGTAGAACGTCAGCTGCGCCTCATCCATGCCGCACCCGTTATCCTTTACCAGGATCTGAATGTCGTCATCTGTTTTTCGCGTCCGCACGAGAATATGCCCCGGCTGTAAGCTGGGCTCGATCCCGTATTTGATCGCATTCTCCACCAACGGCTGCAAAATCAGCTTCGGCACCGGAAAGCATTTGAGCGGCTCATCCAGCTCCAGCGTAAACTCCAGCCGGTCCTCCAGCCTGTTTTTCTGGATCATCAGGTAGTCGCGCACATTCCGATATTCCTCCTCCAGACTGACCATGGCGCGCGCCGTGTCCATGCTGTACTGCATCAGCTTGCCAAGCGCGACCACAACGGCGCTGATGTCCATCTCCCCGCGTGCAATGAGCATCCAGTTGACGGAGTCAAGCGTGTTATACAGAAAATGCGGGTTGATCTGCGCCTGCAGCGCTTCGATCTCTGCATTTTTCTGTGCCAGCTCCTGCTGGTAGACCTGATTGACCAGCGTGTTGATGCGGTCGAGCATGCAGTTGAAGCTGTCGGTCAGCGCACCGATCTCGTCGGTGCGGTCATTTTCCAGCCGGAGCTTAAAGTCGTGATCCTGCGCCCGACGCATGCCATCCTTGAGCTGATCAAGCGGCTTGACAATGGCCATGGACAAAAGCAGCAGGCACACGAAAACAAAAATGGTCGAGCCGAGCACGACGAGACTGATATAGCGCTTGAGCGGCGCTGCACCGGGAAAGAGCGCCGGTTCCTGAATAACGGTATACGTTACCCAATGTGTCAGCGCGTTATACTGCGAGCAGACATAATAGCGCGCGCCGTCGGCGGTAAGTGTGAATTTCCGCTCTCCGCCGCGGTAGTGCTCCAGCGCGGGCCGCAGCCAGCCGTCGTGGATGGCGCTGTCGCTGTACAGGACCGTCCCGCTGCGGTCGGTAAGAAAGGTCGTCTGATAGTTGAGGATCTTCTGCTTGGTCAGCACCAGACTGCCGAACATTCGGGCGTCAAGCTCAAGAACGATCAATCCGGCGGCTTCCCCGCCGTCCATCAGCGCGCGGCAAAGCGTCACGGTTTTTTCGCCTCCGTGCACATTGGCGTCCATCCACACGGTTGCGCCGCTGCTGCGTCCGGCCTTGTCATAGAGTGAGCGCAGGCGGGCAGGCGTCTGTGAACGACTCGGAAACACCGGGCTGCTGCCGAGATAGAGCTCCACGCTCTTGACCTCTGCGAACGAGCCGAGCGTCGTACGGCAGAAATGCTGCAGCGCACGGCTGTCAAAGCGATCCGCTGTGCCGGCGCCCGCGGCCTGCAAAAGAAGGGCCGTCTCGGGACTTTCGGAGACAGCGGTGAGAAAGCCGTCAAACTGGCGTGCTTTGACGTTGATGTTGATGTCGATGCGGTTGATCGTGTCGGAGATGACGCGCTTTTGCGACTGCCTCACAACAAGCGCAGCCTGCCGGAAAGACAGAATGCCAACCGCGATACCGAGCACCGCCAGCGGGATCACCCCCATGATGATCAGCTTCCCCAAAAACGGAACGTGCTTCATGCTTTTCACTGCTCCTCTGCCGACTGGTGTTTTTTCCAGTATACCACACTTTTGCGCCGGCATCGACATTGTTTTTTCCTTTATCGTGTCTTTTGCAGTGCGAAGGGACGTTTCTGCGTGTATCGTGCATCATGTGAACCCTGAATAAATCCCTGACTGCGGACGACGGATCTTTTCCTCCAAAGTGCGCCGACGCAATTGTGCGGTGTTGCCTTAAAAAGGCATACGAACTCGGTTGAAAGAGCAGAGTTCGTATGCCTTTGTTCTTGGGGCCACTCTCAAAAGATCATTTTGAAACAGCCCCTTCTTATTTTAGCAGCAAAAGCACTCCTTCGCCGAATGCGGAGCTTCCGGTATCCGGATTTGGACGCCGGCTGTCCATAGGCATGGGGTTCGCCGTGATAAATAGGTTCGCCGTATCCCGTCCTCATGAGGTGTCATATTTCTCCATAAGGTAATCGCTCAGCACCGCTCGATCCGCAAAGCACAGCAGCCGATATGGCTCCTGAAAGACTGCCTTACGCCTTGTTCTTCTTTGGATATTCCGATGTAATATGCTTCCAGCGACAAGGCTTTTCGCCGCCAATATCTGAACGGCGACAACGTGGGGCTGGATGCCCTGATGAAAAATACGACGATCCGCTGACCCTGGTGCCAAGGGGTTTCATGCTATCAGATTAACGCCCACCGTTTCGCTTGCGGCGTTTTCTGCAGTGGTTTTAATGGGCTCACCGATTTGCGCGCACGCGGCAGAGGCATTGTTTTAGAGAGTTCTTGCCTCCGCATCCATAAAATCATGAAGGACATCGAGAAAATGAATGGGATCGAGTTGGTGCTCGGTGCAGCATTCTGCAAGCTCTACGACGCCGGATCTGTTGTTGGAAAAGGGTGCAGCAATTGCGATCGTTATCCACCCGTCAGCCTGACGCTTCTGCCTCAGCAATCCGTAAGCATATGGTATCTGCCCAAACCCGTACTCCTCATAGAGGATGTAACGGTATGCAGCATGCGGATCCTCATGCACAAATGGTGCCGGCTGCGCATCAATCGGATTCTCTTGGACGAATGCTGTTGACTGCGCATCAAGGCGCTTCCATTCCTCTGAGATCCGAAACGCTGCATCCAGCAGAGAAGCAGCCTCCCGTGCAAGTGCTTGTGCCTGAGGCTGCAGCACCTGAAGCTCCGCAAGGAGGGCGCACATGCTGAACGGTTTGAATGCCCCTGTATACTCAGGACCAGCGATCAGCTGCGCTGACAAGATATGAAGGCTTTTTGCCAGCTCCTCAATGGAGTCTGAGCGCAGACATTTTTCACCCTTCAGGTAACCCTGAAGCGTTGAGCGCGGAATGCCGAGCTCCTTTGAAAATTCCAGCTTTGTTTTTCCGGATTCCCGCATTTTGTTTTGTAATGTAGCTGCAATGTTTTTCTCTATTTGCATATACAACGCCACCTCCCCCTTCTTACAAGGATAAGAAGATGGCATCTTCGGGTAAATGCCGGATTTTCGGCAGAAATACCAACCTTCCGGCACTATGAGGTGGAGCAGTACCAACTCAAGCGAAACAGGCAAAGTGGAAATCACATACCATCTAAGGTGTATCTGAAACCTGACGATGTGACCGGCGGCCCGCTGTCCGGCATTGGCGCCTTGGCCAGTGGCACAAATCCAGCAAAGGCAGCACATATTTTCTGCCTTCCTCAATCAAAAGAACATTGCAGCATTGTCAAATTTACAGTATAGAGTGGTGCGAACGTCCGCATGGCCCAACAGCTCACTCAGGCTTTTGACATCCATGCCTGTCTCGATGCAGCGTGTTGCAAATGTGTGCCGCAGCACGTGGAAATTTCGGTATCGGGTGCCGCATTGCTTCAGGAAGCCGCTGAAATAGTAACGAAGCGTTCGTGGCTCCATTGGTTTATCTGTCCGGCCGGTCAGAATATACGCGTGCTCCGGCAATCCACGGACTGCGGTTTTCAGATAGCAAAGCAAGTCCGATGTGAGCGGGATCACGCGCTCCGAAGCATCGCTTTTCGGCGTTTGCACCAGTAGCTCCGTTTTCTTGCCGGTCTGAATCCGCTGCACGGCGCGTGAAACGTCTATTGTACCGGCTAAAAAGTCAATATCGGATACCTTCAGCGCACAGATCTCGCCAATCCGCATTCCGACGCACAAGGCCAGCAAAATGCCGGTATTCCTTTGATTTGGCACGTCCTGAATCGCCGTTGCCATCCGCTGCACTTCCTGATCCGAAAAGACGCACACACGCTTTTGTTTGTATGACGGCAGCGGCATATTCAGCGCATCCGTGTAAATGTGAAACTCCTTCTGTGCAAAGCGGAGCGCACTTTTCAGCAGTACAGCCAGATCGCGCACGCTCTTTTCAGAGAGCGCGCCGCCGGTGCGCAGATTTCCGCATTTCCGTTTCTCAGCCAGATACCCAGAAAGTTCTTTCGCCGTCAAACTTGCGACACGTCGCTTGGCGAGCTTTGGAAGAATGTGAAGGTCAATGACAGTTTTATAGCGGGCATACGTGGACGGCTTCACATTCGCATGACTTAGGAATGATTCAAAAAGCTGATTTACCGTCAAAACGGATGTCCCAGCGCTGTGCGGCGCAGGCTCCGGCGTACACGCCCGAAGCCGCTCGCGGATCTTATTCCGAACGTCTGAGCAGCTCCGTCCATAAACGGATACATATTGCGCGCGCCCGTCCGGCTTCCTGCCGCAGATATAACGGCCTTCCCAGCGCCCGTCCCGGCGTTCATAAATGTTTTCACCTGTGTTTGACAAGAGAATCCTCCTCCCCAACAAAATGCTGTTACCAGAATGCTGACGGCGAATCGACTTTTTTGCAAACTACGAAACCAACAAATTCCCTGAAATTGACGAACGAACATTTGTCTATCCAATATTTTTTTATCGTTTTACTTGAAAATGAGAGGGAATCAGATTGACAATTTTCTGCCTTGCTGTATAATATGAGTGAAATAAGACGAAAGTTATGGAACTTGTCTGGTTTCAAAGTGCTACACTTTGGGAAAAGTTTTCGGAGCATTTATCCACCATTCACATATTACCGCCAGGGGTTATGGCTGGGTGGATTCTATTTGCGTACCTGTTATATGAAAAGAAGGATGCCAAAAAAGAGGCATCCTTCCTGTTCAGACATGATTAAATACGGAATTTCCGAATGCAAAGGAAAAGCTGCAGACAAAGCTCCTGATACAGATCTTCATCGAGCGCCCCATCAAGGACAGATTCCTTCACCAAAATAGGCTGATACATCGTCAGGATGCGTTCAGCAGCTTCGTTGTCTCCGGCTTTGGCACAGATCAGCAGTTCCAGGAAGTTCATTTCCGTTCCTCCAATTCTTTCTTGATTCGCTGGATTGTGCGGTAATAAATCGCGGCTACGCCTTTATAGCCTATATGAAATTCGTCGGCCAACTCTGCAAATGAGCGTTCTTCCAACGCTCTGGAAAGAAATATCAGTCTGTCGCGCTCCTGAAGCTTTTCCAGAAGTCGCATCAGTGCGGCATATTCGGTCTGCAGATCAAGCGCCCGGCATACTGCGTCTTCCATGTCATAAGCGGACGCAAATACATTGTCGCTTGATTCTATAGGCTGTTCATGCTGCTGGTGGCTATCGCGGTGGGAAAGAACGGCACTCTTTCTTCGCCGCAGCGCCACCAGCAAATATGTGGTAAACCGGTTCTGAATCACATGTTCTTCGCTTGTTCCGCTGTTTCTATATTGCATGGCACCCTCCGTATTTATCTGTTCTGTTGTTCGGACAAAACAGACGAACACGGAGGATTTCTGCACCGTGGAAAGATTTGATGCGGCGGGGCCTGAGAATCATAGATGCTGTAACAGCGGATGTATAGGGGTAAGCTGGTATTTGTGGGATCATTGCTCACGGCCTGTGTTTACGCCTCCGGACTTTGCTGGGTATGGTTGCTTTTCCACCGTTGACCGCACCGCTGTGAAAAGCAAATGCCCGCTCAAATGAACGGGCATTGGGGATCAGTATTTTATTCTCTGTCAGCCTGCGCAATATCTCTGCAAACGCGCAGCATAAGGTTGCGGCTTTTCTCCGAGCAGCCGTAGGCAATCTCCGAAAACTGACTGGCAAGACTGAGCTTTTGCGGATTATCTGCACTACTCTGCACAGCATTTCCCATGCAGCCGCTGATCAAATCCTCCAGCGGTACATTCAGCAGCACACTGATCTGAGCCAAACGTTCCAGATTCGCACGACATTCACCGCGCTCGATCTTTCCGTAATACGTATCAGACATATTCAGTTGTTCTGCGACATCCCGTTGCGTCAATTTCATTCGTTTTCTCGCTTCTTGAATATGCCGGCCAATTACTTTGTACGATACGGACATATGCCTACCTCAGCTTCTAAAGAGTGCTGCTTATATTTTAACTGGCACTTTTGAAATGATACAGAAATGTATAGAGGCAGATATACCTTTATATATTCATATCACGTCAAATTTATCATACTGACAAGTGCAATCCAGCTTCATAGGTTCCAGGGCACTTACTTATTCGCTGGGTTTCTATATCCACAAAAGGCCCCGCAGAAGATCATGCAAAATCTTCTGCGGGGTCTGTAACTGCCTATCTGCGGAATGCTTTCAGCGTGCCCGCAATCGTATTGAGGTTTTCTTCTGTTAAGAATGTGTCCGGTGTCGCATAGGAGCGCACCTTGCTTTCTGCTGGCGCTCCAACCGCCTGGCTTGACCGTGAAATATTTTCCAGTATGGAACGGACGATCGTTTCGAGCTCGGCCCGCGAGGGTGCGCCGCCGTTGTTTTCGATTCCAACGTAATGCAGAATAGCGTTTGTCAGAAACTGTGCCTTCAGGCGTCCTTGGGCGTTCAATTCCTCGACGGCCCGCTTTTGTCTTGGGTCGGCCATGCAGAAGCGGATCGTGAATTTTCCGGGGTCTTTTTTAATATCCATTGTGTCTACCGATCCGTTCCGCCTGATAGAGCAGCTGATAGCCCTTCACGTTTGCGGCGATGTCCTCAATGAAAACAGGCCCTCGCACCTTGTCCGACGCTTCGATCTGCTGCCGGAGCAGAACGGCCCCACCACCCGTGAAGATCACCTTTCCGCTTTTCAATTCCAGCATCCGCTCCCGCAGCGAACTGAGCAGATCGCTGACAAATTCCTGTGCCTGATGCCGCACGATCTGCGATACTGCATCGGGCTGTCCGCTGTCCCTGCCGAGCAGGATCGCGTCGATCTCCGTCTCATCCAGCAGCAAATCCTGTTCGGCAGCGACACGCGATTTGATCCGGTTGTAGAGCAGGATCACGCCGTTCTCCAATGAATCGCAGACGCTCAGATCACCCTCGCCGTTCCGAAGCAGCAGATAGTCCGCTGTGAAGCCGCCGATGTCAAGAATAAGCGCTCTGGGACTGCTTTGCAGCGTCTGGAATACGGTAATGGCTGCGGCGTAGGACTGCGGATAGCAGCTCACCTCGTCGATCAGAACCTCATACTGCTTGTCATGCAGCGTGAAGCTGACCGGCCCCCGGTTCAGGAAATATTCCGCAAATCGTTTCTGCTGCGCGCCGTAATGTGCCGGCGGCAATCCGACCGCAAGCTGCACCCGCACTTGGCCCGCTCCGAAGAAAGACGCGGCTTCCATCTCATATGCGATTGCAAAGAGCGTCAAAACAAAGAAGCGTTCGTCTTCTGTCTTGTCGCGGCGGTATGGTATCCGCTGGTTGGTGAGCGTATAATACTGTCCCCGATAGGTCAGCGTTTCACCTCCAAATGGCCGTACCTCGCTGCATACCAGCCCGGATGTGAACGGCGCATGGTGGATCGTTTTTACCTGTTTATTCCCATGATCGATAGAAATTAGCATTGTATTTTACCTCCTATTACTTCTCTTATACGTATAGAGTACGGCAGGTTCAACAAAATGCGCGCAAAAAACCGGCAGCACACATTTAGAAGTGTGCTGTCGGTTCGGTTCCTGCTTATATTGCGCGCAGGCGCTCATAATTCTGCCAGACAAACCGGACAACGTAATCTCTGCAAATTTCTGCGTCCGGCATGATCTCGTTCACGATGGTTTCCAAAGTCTCTTTTGTCAGCTTCGGAACAGGATATTGGATGCTTTTCTCTCGCAGCAGCTCCTGAAACTGTCCGATGAGCGGATTTGCGATGTTGCTCAGGTCGCTTGCGTAGCCTCTTGAAATCAGCGCCATGTTATTATCAAAATTTGGTGCCATCGAGAAAATCGCACCTGTCTCGCGGGAGCGGAGCAGGCCGTAGTTCTGCGTATGGCGGTCAACGTTGAATACCAGCGCGTCCATGAACAGAATATCCAGATAGGGTTTCAGAAGCGACGGATTTAGATTTTGCAGGACATCATAGTTGAAGTCATAGTCCTCGTTGTCCTGCACCAGATTCGCCATCGGCTCGAAATTCAGCCGGCCATCTGTGAAATCCGTTGAAATGACATACGCACCGTCCAGAGTATACTCTGCCATTGGAAAGCCGAGGTGCCTGCCAATCGCCGCCGTGAAAATCTCGGAAAAATGCTCTTCTGGCGTTCCGCTTTTCACCATGATCCAATGGCCATCCTGCTGCCGCCAGCACTTTTCGTAGCTACCGATGTTCGTCAGCTCGGGCGTTGCCGTGCGCAGCTCCTCGGGCGTGTATTTTTTTGCAATGCTGCTGAATCGGCCGCTGAGTGCCAGGTCGGCAAAATAATTTTCCCGGAAGCCAACATCCGCCCATGTAAGATCAGCTTCATCCTCCGTCTTGACCCAATAATTGTCTGTGATTGTTGCGCCATGCACATGGAGCGCCGTGTTCAGATCGGACGTATCGCCAAGGCGCAGAATGCGCTTCAGGATCCTGCTGTTTGTGCGGTGCCGGTCAATGGCTCTTGATTCCAGCCACATTTCGAGGTCTCCACCCTTTTGGAAACAAAGCGGGCATCGCTCCGGCAGAATCGGTGTTACAACTCTGCCATGAAAAGACGCAACCGCAGTGTCTCCGCTCATGATCCATCCGTTTATCATCGTTCCGCCTCCTTTACAATTTTTATTATTATATCAGAAGTATGCCCACCCTGCAAGCGGACGGATGCCTGTTTGCAGGGTGGGCGGCATATTATCCTGCCGCGCGCTCCTGCTCCAACAGGCGCATGGCTTCTTCCATTTCTATGGTCTTGTATTCTTTTGCTGACCCCGCCTGATATGTAGCAGCAGAGCCATCCATGCAGAATGCTTCTGCGTCACGGATATGTACCATACGGTCACATTCCTCAAGATAGAGATAAATTCTGCCGCTTATGTCCATATAATATCCGCGGCCGTCGGCAATATTCTGATGATTGATCCGGACAATATGCGCGTCAGACAATGCAATGAGCCGTTTCCGCTGCAAATCGTTTGATTCACCCAGCTTTCTTGCCGTAAACTTCTGCGTGTAAGAAAGCCGTTCCGTTTTCGTTTGCAGGAGCTTCTCCACGCGGCTGATCAACTTCTCCACCTTGTCCAACCGGACATATTCTCCCGGCTGGTGCGCATGGTAGTAGCCGGTGCTGAGGTTGACCGCGGCAAGATTCAGATGCGGTGCCAGAATGGAAATGTCGCTGAAGCTTCCGAACGCCGTCTGGAAGCCAAAGCTGTTGATATGTCGCTCGAACTGCCGGTTGCGGCATTGATAAAATACCGCGTCGTTGTCTCCGACTCGATCCAGCTCCACGATATAATTGACATCTGGAACAATTCCGGACTTTGTAAAGGCGCGTGCACCGTGACCACCGGTTTCCTCATCCTCACAGAACAGGACGTGACAATGACAGCTCTGGATCAGACGCAGGATCATATACACGCCCGCCCGGTCATCGCCGCCAATTCCCTGCGGTGACATCATGACCGTGCCGTCTGCGGAATAGCAAATCGTTTCCGGTTGGGTGCGATGGACAGTGTCCAAATGCGCAACCAGCAGGACAGGCACCGTCCCTTCCGCGTACAAAAAGCCTCGTTGCTTCCGCACGGCATATCCGTTCTCAATCAACTCTGTTTCTAACGCCTGCTTGAGACGTTCCTGTGAAAACTGAAAAATCTCTTCAAACTCCATCGCCGCAAACTGCGTCAGCTTTAAGCACTGCTCATATAAATTACGCATATTGTTCCTCCAATTCTACTTGTGTATAGCGGCTTCTCTCACAAAACAGCAAGCCGCGCAAATCCTTACAGCAGCTACGTGCCGCACAGGTACGGCAATTTGCCAGCTCTGCTTCTTCACAGGATGGGCAAAGCTGATTTGTCCGCCCGCGCCGGTTGAGCACCGGCCGCAGCGCTTCTCTCGGAAGCAGTTTCCCACAGCAGCTGCACGACTGCATACACTCCGCGCAGTAAAATCCGTCGCCGTCTAAAAAATGGCCGCTGTTTTTCGGAACCACACTTCCGCACGCCTTACAAACGCACAGCTCTTCACAATCGCCGCAGCGTATCGAATTTTTGTGCGCAAGGGGCTGTCCGCAGCCGATACAGTGTGGAACACTTCCAATATCCAAATGCCCATAGTCTCCATAGCCCTTCATCAGTGACAACGCGGCATAGCCGTTCTCATAATCCGTGTAATGCAGGCTGCCCTGCACGGTTGTCCAATAAGGTCGGATTTCCGTAAGTGTCGTATTCGTTTTCCATAGGTTTGGCAGGCCAAGGCATCTTGCGATCACGCTTTGCACCATGCTCCGGTAGAGCTTTCGCACATCGTCGTCATTCTGCGGATATAGTCTTGATTGCAGCAGCACTCCATCGCGATAGCAGAAAATCTGCCGCGTCAGCCGCCGCGCACGATAAAAGTGATCCTTGACCTCATCATCAACTGTGAAGAATCCACAAGCAAACGACCTGCAAGGTCGCCCGTGTGAATCGTGACCTGATCATCCCGCAGCTGCACCAGTTCTTTGACGCGCAGTTCATGGCTGTCAGCCGCAAGCTGCTTGTCTTTCTGTGTCAGCCGCTTGGCAAGCTGCTTTTGCCAGATCTTCAGGAATGCGCGCACCTCTCCAATATCGTCATTCTGGCGATTATACTGGGTGCGGATCTGCCGAACCGTACCGCCCGGCTCTGCCTCTACGGTATAATAGGGGGTGTCCGGTTCGGCTGTCTTTCTCAGAAACAGCAGATAGCTTTCCCTGCGCTCCATACGCTCCCAGTAGACATCACTGTTGGCAATGCAGTGGCAGAGCTTCCGGCTGTCCATACGCTCTATGATACGCCCAGTCCAACGATTGACGGTTACACAGATTTTATCTTTCGGAATCGCTATGGGGACCTGCTGAATCCGCACAGCCTGAATCGCGCGATCGAGCGAATCGTCCGAGACTACAACGCGGAGGAATCGGGGCTTGCCGAAGAGGATCAGCGATCGCCTCTATTGCTTCCACACTTCTCCGTTCACAGTCTGCGGCATCCGTTCTGCACGCGGATGTTTGAGGTCGAGTCCAATCACAAGGCGATCCAGACGATCATGGGGCACGCCGAGATCAGCACCACTCTGGATATTTATGCGCATATTACAGAGGACACCCTTAAAAAATCGGTGCAGCACATGAGTGAGAAAATCAAACTTTTTGGATAAGAAAACTGGAATGCACAGGGTGTCTGTGCATTCCAGCTTCATATTGTGTCATATTGAATTCCGAAAGTATGTCAAAAACGTGTCAAATTGGGAATTTAATACATTTTTGCGCCTGCGGGGATGTGGGGATCAAGCATCAGGAGGTGGAGCTTTTCTGCGCCTTCCTCGTGGTGAACAGCGGAGATGAGCATGCCCTCAGAGGCAATACCCATCATGGGTCTCGGCGGCAGATTTGTGATGGCGACGCACGTTTTTCCGACCAATTCTTCCGGCTCGTAGTAATCGTGAATGCCGGAAAGGATGACTCTATCCGTGCCAGTTCCGTCATCCAGCACGAATTTTAGGAGTTTTTTGGACTTCTTGACCGCTTCGCAGGATTTGACCTTGACGGCGCGGAAGTCGGACTTTGAGAACGTCTCGAAGTCCACAAAATCGGCGAACAGCGGCTCGATCTCGACCTTGGAGAAGTCGATGACTTCTTCCTTTTTGGCTTCTGCCGGAGCTACATCAACCTTTGTATTATCTTTCTTCGGCAGGTCCAGCGGCTTCATCGTCGGGAAGAGGATGACGTCGCGGATGGTGTCTGCGCCGGTCAGGAGCATGACCGCGCGGTCGATGCCCATGCCCATGCCGCCTGTGGGCGGCATGCCGTATTCAAGCGCGGTGAGGAAATCCTCGTCGAGCATTTCGGTCTCGTCGTCGCCGCGCTCGCGCTGCTCGGCCTGCTTGACGAAGCGTTCACGCTGATCGATCGGATCGTTCAGCTCGGAATAGGCGTTGGCCAGCTCGCAGCGGCAGATAAACAGCTCGAAGCGCTCGGTCAGGCGCGGATCCTTGGGGCTGCGCTTGGTCAGCGGGCTGACCTCGACCGGGTACATGGTGATGAACGTCGGCTGGACGAGCTGCTCCTCGACCTTCTGGTCGAAGCAGGCGTAGAGCGCGTTGCCCCACGTCTTTTCGGCCGCATCGGCAAGCTCGACGCCGATGGCTTTCGCAGCTGCGACAGCCTCCGCGTCGTCGGTGATCGCGCCGAAGTCGACGCCGGCATATTCCTTGACCGCGTCGACCATGGTGAGGCGGCGCCAGCCGGGCGCAAGGGAGATATGCTCGCCCATCCAGTCGACCTCATAGGTGCCAAGGATCTGCTGCGCCGCGCCGGACAGAACGCCCTCGGCAATATCCATCATGTCATGGAAATCAGCGTAGGCCTGATACAGCTCGACCGTGGTGAACTCCGGGTTGTGCTTGGGGTCCATGCCCTCGTTGCGGAAGATGCGGCCGACCTCATACACGCGGTCCATGCCGCCGACGATGAGGCGCTTCAGGGGCAGCTCGGTCGCGATACGCATGTACATATCGATATCAAGCGTATTGTGGTGGGTGATGAACGGGCGCGCGGCTGCGCCGCCCGCGATGGTATTGAGGACAGGGGTCTCGACCTCGATATAGCCCATGTCATCCAGGTAGTTGCGCAGGAACTTGATGAACTGCGAACGGATCTGGAAATTGCGCTTGACCTCGGGGTTGACGATGAGGTCGACATAGCGCTGACGGTAGCGGGTCTCTTTATCGGTCAGGCCATGGAACTTCTCAGGCAGCGGCAGCAGCGACTTGGACAGCAGCGTCACCTTTTTGGCGCGGACGGACATTTCGCCGCGCTGGGTGCGGAACACCTCGCCGTCGATGCCGACGATATCGCCGATGTCGTATTTCTTGAAGCGGTTATACTCCGTCTCGTCCATCTCGTCCTTGCGGGCGTAGAGCTGGATACGGCCGGACTTATCCTGAATGTCACAGAAGGACACCTTGCCCATGCCGCGCTTGGACATCATGCGGCCTGCAATGGAGACGGGCTTGCCCTCCATCTCGTCAAAATGATCCTTGATCTCCTGTGCGGTCGTCGTGCAGACGAAGCGGGTGATGGTAAACGGATCCATCCCCTCGGCCTGCAGCTGTGCGAGCTTTTCGCGGCGGACCTTGATCTGGTCGCCCAGCGAAAGCTGCGGAGCCTGATTCTGATTCCTGTTTTCCTGTTCCATGTTGATTCCTCTGTTTCTATCTTTACTTCTCGATCGTCAGGATCTTGTACTTCAGAACGCCGATGGGTGCTTCGACCTCGACCACGTCGCCGACCTTATGGCCCAGCAGCGCCTTGCCGAACGGGGAATCGTCGGAGATGCGGCACTCCATGGGGTTGGCCTCCTGCGAGCCGACGATGGCGTACAGCTCTTCGTCGCCGGTCTCCATGTCCTCGACCTTGATGGTGCAGCCAAGGCCGATCTTGCCCTCGGAGTCTTCGCTCTCGTCGATGATGACGGCGTGGGCGAGGATATTTTCGACCTCGGCAATGCGGCCGTAGAGCTTGGCCTGCTCGTTCTTGGCCTCGTCGTATTCGCTGTTCTCAGAGAGGTCGCCGAAGGAGCGCGCCTCCTTGATCTGCTCGGCGACTTCCTTTTCGCGGGTCGTCTTCAGATAAAAAAGCTCCTGCTCCAGCTCCTTCAGGCGGAGCGCACTGATCTTAAATTCTTTTGCCATTTGAAATCGTTCCTTCCATATTCGGTCAGGCGGAGTCCGCCCGGTACTTACAATGATTCAGCAGACATTATATCGGTGAAAGATAGGGATGTCAAGAGATTTTCCGGTTGATTTCTGCAATTGCGGCCTGCAATTGTGCGTCATCCGCCGCATCGAGCCTGCCATAGAGCAGTTTTGCGTCGTCTTCGGCCGAAAGTGAAACTTCAATATCCGGCGTCACGCCGATATCCGTCAGGCTTTTCCCGCTGGGCGTAAAGTATTTGCCGATGGAGATATTCAGCATCGAGCCATCGGAGAGCGTGAAGGCGGACTGGAAATTCCCCTTGCCGACTGTTTTTGTGCCGACGACAGTCGCCCAGTCGTATTCCTGCAGTGCCGCCGCGAAAAACTCCGCCGCGGAATAGCTCTCGCTGTTAACAAGGACGGCCATGGGCAGCTCAATGCAGGCGGCATCGGAGGTGTCGGTGCGCTCTTCCCCGCGGTAATCACGGCTGATAAAGAGCTTACCCTCCGGCAGGAGCTTGTCGAGCACCTGCACCAGCTCGTTTTTATAGCCGCCGCCGTTGTTGCGCACGTCGAAGATCAGCGCCTTTGCGCCCTGCGCGAGAAGCTCGTCGATGGCCGCGGCTGTTTCGTCATAGCAGCGGGTGTCGAAGTTTGCAATACGGACATAGCCGATCTGATTTTCCAACATCTTCCCTTCTGCAACGACGGTCTGGATGCTCCGGCGCTCCACAGTTACGTCGAACGTATCGCCACCTCGCTGAATGGTGAGGGTGACGCTTGTGCCTTCCTCGCCTTTGACCCTGCTGCGCGTGCCCTCCATGCCGAGCGTGACGGTACTCTCGCCCTCAACAGCGGTGATGAGGTCGCCGACCTGCAATCCGGCTTCCTCCGCCGGACCTCCGGCGGTCACGGCTTCGATGCGGATGCCGCCGTCCGCCTCCTGCAGCGTGATGGTCACGCCGATGCCGACGTAGGCGTTCTGCATCTGCTCGTCGTAGGTGCTCTTTTCCTCCGCCGTCAGATAATAACTCCAGCGGTCACCGGTCGCCTCGACCATAGCTTCCGCCGCGGCGTCGGCAAGCTTCTCCTCGTCGTAATCGTCAATGAAGAACGTATCGAGATACGCGCTGACCTCCGCGGTCTTTTCCGCGGCGGCGGACGCCGGACTTGCGCTGAGGTGCAGCGTCACGAGCGCCGTGCCGAGGATCGTAACGGCGAACGCAAGCACGAGCAGGAGGATCTTCTGCCATTTTTTCAAGATGGATACCAGCCTTTCCGGGAAATATCGCAAAATCAATACTCTGTCAGATAAAATCGTTCCCACAGCCCGGGATGGGCTGTGGGAGAGGGGCCGGCTTCTCAGCCGATGTAGTTGAACGGGTTGACGTCCGAGCCGTTATAGTAGATCGTGAAGTGCAGATGCGGGCCGGTCGACCAGCCGGTCGAGCCGACATAGCCAATGGTCTGTCCCTGCGTCACATACTGGCCGACAGACACGGACAGGGACGGCTGGTGGGCGTAGAGGCTGGAATAGCCGTCGCCGTGGTTGATGACGACGTAATAGCCCCAGGCGTCTGCATAGGCTGCGGTCGTGACCGTGCCGGACTTGGTGGCAAGGATCGCCGTACCGGCGGCCGCGCCGAAGTCGACGCCGTTATGCCAGCTGTATTTGCCGGTCAGCGGGTGGGTGCGGTAGCCGTAGGAGTCGGTCACCTGGCACTGATACGGCAGCGGGTACAGCCAACCGCCGGTGTTGGTCGCGCCGGAGGAGCTGTTGCTGCTGCCCTTATTGTTGTTCTGGCGGTTCTGCTCCGCGATGCGGGCAGCCTCTTCCTTGGACAGAGCCGCATAATAGGCGGCTTCAGACTTGGCGATCTCACTGGAGAGCGCAGCCTCGTCCGCCATGTTCTGCTCGTAATCGGCGTTCATTTCTTCATACGCCTTGAGCATATCGCCGAGCAGCGTATCAGCCTCGGCGCGCTGGTTCTCCAGCTCCTGCTCCTGCTGGGCAAGCTCTTCGCGGGTCGCGTCAAGCTCTGCCAGCTGCTGCTCGAGCTCTTCACGCTCAGACGCGATCTGGTCGGAGACGGCCTTCATCTTTTCCAGCATCCGCTGGTCAGCCTTGGCGATCTCCTGAATGACGTCGATCTTGTCGAGCAGATCGGAGAAGCTGTTCGCGCCGAACAGGATGCCCCAGTAGGAGATACTGCCCGTCTCCTCCATGGAGCGGATGCGGGTCTTGTACTGCTCGTTGAGGCGCTGCTCCTCGGCCTGCGAGGCTTCGAGCTCGGATTGCTTGTCGGAGATGAGCAGACTGTACTGCTGGACCTGCTCGTTGAGGTTGTCGATGGACGCCTGCGTCATGCTGATCTGCTGATCGATGTCGGATTTCTTGTCGACAAGCGTCTGGGTCTTGGTCTTGTTTTCATTGATCTTTGCCTGCAGGGCGTCGCGCTCTTTTTTCAGCTCTGCCTGCTGACTGCGCAGGCCGTTCAGCTCCTTTTTGATCTCGGAGCTGGACGCGGCGTTGACCATGATGATCAGGGCGCTGGAAACAAGGCCCAGCAGCATCACGGCAGCGAGCACCAGACAGACGATACGGCGGCCGGAGCCGCTCTTTTTTTGTTTCATAAGTTAGGATACCTCCCGGTTTACACCTTCAGGAACTTCCGGATGGAAAGCAGGCTTCCGAATACGCCGACGAGGAAGCCGGTCAGCGCGTAGGCGATGGCCACGATCTCAATGACGTCCGTGAACGGAACAAGGACGAACAGCTTGAGTGTATCGAGCTGCTGGATCTTCGAGAGAACGAAGTCATACAGGCCCCACTCGAGGAAGAACGCAGCCGCCGCGGCGATGATACCAATGATAAAGCCTTCCACGATAAAAGGCAGTCGGATAAAGGCGTTCGTCGCACCGACCATCTTCATGATGGCGATCTCCTCGCTTCTGGAGTACATGGCGAGCTTGACCGTGTTGGAAATGATGAACAGCGACACGACGAACAGCACCGTCACGATGACGAGCGAGGCGATGTTCAGGACGTTCTGCACGGTCTGGAAGCCCTCGGCGATCTCAAAATGCGCCGAAACATCGGCCACGCCGTCGATGTCCTTCAGCTTTTCATACGTCTGCTTGAGAAGCGAATTGTCTTCAACGGTCACGATATAGCGGTCGCGCAGCGTGTCGGGGTCGATGCCCGCGAAGAGCGACGCGTCGTTCTGCTCGTCGATGAAGTCTTCAAGCGCCTGCTCGCGCGAGACGAAGGTCGCGGAGCGGACGTTGGTGATGAGGTTGATCTGCGAGCCGACGGATTTGGCCTTGGCCTCGGAATAGCTCTCGTCGATGTAGACGAGCATCTCGTTCTTCTGCTCGAGATCCTTGACCATGATGCTGGTATTATAGAGGATCAGGCAGAACGAACCCATGATGATGAGGCACGCCACCGTGACGCAGATGGCCGCGAAGGACATGAAGCCGTGCAGAAACACGCCCCGGAAGCCCTCGCGCAGTAAGTAACCGATATTATTCTTCTTCATTGAGATAGTACCCGTCCATTCCGTCGCTGATGATTCTGCCCTCGCTGATGGCGACGACACGCTTCGTAAAGCGGTTGACAAGCTCACGCTCGTGCGTGACGACCATCACAGTGGTGCCGAGGGCATTGATCTGCTCCAGCAGCATCATGATCTCGAGCGAACGCGCCGGGTCAAGGTTGCCCGTCGGCTCGTCAGCGATAATGACGCTGGGATTGTTGACAAGCGCTCTTGCAATGGCCACACGCTGCTGCTCGCCGCCGGACAGTTCGTTGGGAAGGCGTCTTCCCTTCGTCTCCAGTCCGACCAGCTCCAGCACGTACGGCACGCGCTTCTGGATCTCTTTTTCCGCCGCGCCGATGACACGCATGGCAAAGGCGACGTTTTCATAGACGCTCTTGTCCTCGATCAGGCGGAAATCCTGAAAGATGACACCGAGCGTCCGGCGCAGATACGGCACGGCACGGCCGCGGAGCTTTTCAACGGCGAAGCCGTTGACCATCGCGCTGCCGGACGTGGGGCGCAGCTCAGCCGTCAGGATCTTGATGATGGTGGATTTGCCGGAGCCGGACGGGCCGACCAGAAAGACAAATTCGCCGTCGTCGATCTTCATGCTGATGCCGTTGAGCGCTTTCGTGCCGGTATCATAGGTTTTATGCACATCCTGTAATTCGATCATGTTACACTCCGATTTTCAAGACTTGGCGCGGAGGATCAGATGATCCGGTTCTCGCGCAAAACGAGGTATTTCTTGACCATCAGCGCGACCTTGAAGATGATCGCGTCGTCAAATTCGCGCAGGTCGAGCCCGGTGAGCTTCTTGATCTTCTCGAGCCGGTAGACCAGCGTGTTTCTGTGGACAAACAGCTTGCGGGAGGTCTCGGACACGTTCAGATTGTTTTCAAAGAATTTGTTGATCGTAAACAGCGTCTCCTGATCGAGGGTGTCGATGGAGTTCTTCTTGAAGACCTCGGACAGGAAGATCTCGCACAGCGTCGTCGGCAGCTGGTAGATGAGGCGGCCGATGCCGAGATTTTCGTAGTTGATGATGGTCTTCTCGGTCTCGAATACCTTGCCGACCTCGATGGCGACCTGCGCTTCCTTATAGGCGTCGGCCAGCTCGCGCAGATGACCTGCGACGGTGGAGATGCCGATGACAGTCTTCACGAACAGCTCGCTGCGGAGCGTCTGCTCGATGCTCTGCGCCATCTGGAGAAGGTCTGCCTTTTCCGTGCCGGGGGCAAGCTGCTTGACAACGGCGATATCCGTCTCGTTGATGGACAGGACAAAGTCCTGCTGCTTGTCGGGGAACATGCCGGACAGCACGTCGACCGAAGCCACGTCGGCCCGGCCGACCTGACGGATGAGGAAGACGGCGCGCGGCGCGTCAGTGACAAAATGCAGCTCCTTCGCGCGGATATAGATATCGCCCGGCAGGATATTGTCGGTGATGATATTTTTGACAAAGGTGCCCTTGTCATGCTTTTCCTCGTAATAGGTCTTCGCGCCGTTGAGCGCGACATAGGCCATCACGCAGAGGCTTCTGGCAGTCTCGTCGTCGCCCTCGGCGAAGACGGCATAGTCAAAGTAAGCGCTCCAGGAGACAAGGGGCTTGAAGGTTTTCTTATCGACAACGACGATGGAATCCGGGGCGCTATTGAGCTTGATGACTGCCTCCGGCCATTTTTCACCGATGAGCGAGGTATCGCTGCAGGAAATGACATTGCTGTCAGCATCGATCACGCCGATGACGCGGTCGGTGGCCTCCTTCATCTGAACGATCACACTCTGAAAAACGCGACTGGACATAGTACGCCCTCCCTAAACTTGCTTTTTACACAAACAACCATTGACATAATACTACGTTTTCAGCAAGAGCGCAAGGTCTTTTTGACATTTTATTTGAAAACGGCCATCTTTTTTTGTGGCATTTTCATAGTTTTTCGTCATTAGCTCCAAATTAGGACCCTTTTGCTCTCAGAATATGCAAGTTTTTTAATCCGTCAAAATCACAAGATATGAAGAAGAACCCGCTCCGCCTCCACAATATCCAGTTCTTTTGTCTGTCCCAGCGGCAGATCACCGAGGCACAGACCGCCCTCGGCCTCGCGCCGCAGATACGTGACCGGCATGCCGCGGCTGGCGAGCATCCGGCGCACCTGATGGTATTTTCCCTCCTGCACCTCAACGATCGACCGGCCGGGGCCGAGCGGCGTGAGCCTTGCCGGCAGGCAGTGCAGGCCGTCCGCGAGCGTCAGACCGTCCATGAACGCCTGCACGTCCGTATCCGACGCCTGCCCCTCGTGCTCGGCGTAATACCGCTTCCAGACGCCGTGGCGCGGACTGATGATGCGGTGGGCCAGATCGCCGTCATTTGTCAGAAGGAGCAGCCCCTCGGTGTCCTTATCGAGCCGCCCGACGGGCATGACGCCGAATTTGCGGTAGACCTCCGGGATCAGCTCCATCACGGTCTTCGCCCGCGGATCGTCCGCCGCGGTCAGATAGCCCGCCGGTTTGTGGAGCATCAGAAGGATGGGCGCGCGCAGCCGGACGGGCCTGCCGTCCACAGTGACGGAAGCGGAAGTCTCGTCAAATTTCCGCGCCTCATCCGTCACGACTGCGCCGTCCACTGTCACGCGGCCCGCGCGGATGATGGCGCGCAGCTCCTTCCGGCTGGCCACGCCGGCCTCGCTCAGGATCCTGTCCAGTCTCTGCATGTGTCTGTCTCCTTGTCATAAACTTGTTCCGTGCGCATAGGTTGTACCATCTTAAAAATATTTGGATCGGAGGAATCCTGCCATGGTCATTATGACTGCGAAGGTCCCCAAACGAAAGGTTCTTGTCATTGCGCTCGTCGTGCTCGCCGCCGTGCTCGTCCTGACGCTCTGCCTGCGCGGGGCAAAATCCGGCGCGGACAGCACGGAAAAGGCGGATGCGCAGGGCAGCACGAATGAAACACGCGTCGCGTTCCTCGCCGGATTCGGCTGGCAGGTGGAGCCGGAGCCGGTGCAGACCCAGCAGGTGCGCGTCCCGACGGAGCCGGGCGAGGTCTTTCTGCGCTATAATGAGCTGCAGATCTCGCAGGGCTACGATCTGCTGCAATACAGCGGCAAGGAGCTGACCCGCTACGTCTACCGGATCACGAATTACCCCGCCGAGGGCAGCTATTACGCGACGCTTCTTGTCAAGGACGGCGAGATTGTCGGCGCGGACGTCGCTTCGAGCGCGAAGGACGGCGTCATGCACGGGCTGAACATGCCGTCGTGATCACAGCCACAGCGGCAGGATCTCGATCCCCTGCTGCCGGGCAAAGCGCACCGTGGCGGCCGTGCCGCCCTCGGAGCCGTCATAGACGGAGATGAGCAGCTGCGCGCGCAGGATCATCTCGCGGTTGCGGCGGAGCATGCAGCCGGAAGAATAGATTGGCTCCAGCACCTCGACGCTGTCACACGCGGCAAGCAGGCGGCGGTAGCGCGCCTGCTCCTGCGCGCGCCAGCCGTCCGGCTGCGACGGGCACGGCACCATGGCGCAGAGCTTTGCCTCCGGTATGTTGCCCGCGCTGCGAAGCTCGAGCACCGCTTCGGCAAAATACTGGTCGCAGCCGCGCGCCATGCCGCACAGAAACGTCCGGAAGCCGCGGTCATAGACCGCCTGCACCGTCTGGCTCAAAACTGTCTTGAGCGCGCGGCAGCGCGCGTCATCCTCGTTCAGCCGCCACGGCAGCCGCTCCGGCCGGTGGCCGGTAAAAGCGCAGATCACCCCCGCCGCCTCCCTTCCGAAATAGTATTCAAGCATGATTCCCGTTTGCTCCCGCGGTAGATCCGTCAATTCGTTTGTAGGGGCGGACGTCTCTGTCCGCCCTTGAAATGTTACAAATGTTCTGTAGTTTTCCGTAAAAACAGCACGTTCCGCCGGGCGGACAGGGTCGTCCGCCCCTACTGGTGCTGTTCTTGTCTCGTACTGCTTGCAAAAATCAGGCATTTTTGATAACCTGAAGTATACCAGAAAAACTTCTTCTTTACAACCCGCGTGCAGCGTGCTATAGTAAACGCACAATCAAACACAGAGTCTTCAGGGCAGGGTGCGATTCCCGACCGGCGGTGATGAGTTTTCAAAGTCCGCGAGCGCAAGCTGAACCGGTGTGATTCCGGTACCGACAGTACAGTCTGGATGGAAGAAGATCTTATAAGAAACGGCATGGAATTTCAGTGATATCATTAAGATTTCCGGCCACTTTTCCCGTTCATCGGCACCTGAAGCTCCTTCAGGTGTTTTTTTGATGCTTTTTTGCAAAGGAATGGTCTGAATGAACGCACTATGGTCCACGATCTCTGAAAACGTACAGTTTGTGCTGCTCTGCCTCGGCGTCACGGCGGCAGTCGTGCTGCTGGCCTGGGGCAGCGAGAAGCTGGTGATGAAAAAGCGCCACCGGCTGAATACCGCCCACACCATCACCACGATTGGCATGCTGGCCGCGATCTCGGGCGTACTGATGGTCATCGAGCTGCCGCTGTTTTTCGCGCCGCCGTTTTACAAGCTCGACTTCAGCGAGCTGCCGGTCCTTATCTGCGCGTTCTCGCTGGGGCCTGTAGCGGGCGTGACGTGCGAATTTCTGAAGGTCCTCATCCACCTGCTGCTCAAGGGCACGTCGACGGCGTTCGTTGGGGATCTTGCGAACTTCCTTGTCGGCTGCTCGTTCGTGCTGCCCGCGTCGATCCTGTATCAGAAGCTGCTGAGCAAAAAGGGTGCGATTCTTTCGCTGGCTCTGGGCACGGGCGTCATGACCGTGTTCGGGAGCATGTTCAACGCGTGGTTCCTCATCCCGCGCTTTGCCGTCATGTACGGCATGCCGCTGGACGCGATCATTGCCATGGGCACGCAGATCAACAGCTCGATCACGAGCCTTTCCACGCTGGTGCTGTTCGCCGTCGTGCCGTTCAACCTTCTCAAGGGCGTGCTGGTGTCGATCCTGACATTTTTCCTGTACAAGCACGTGGAAAAGCTGTTTTTCCGGCGGAAGGCCGATTGAGCGCCCCGTCAGTTTTCCGCTTCTGCCCAAATTCATAATTCTTTAACAATCTGATTCTTGTTTTTTCGCCGTTCTTGGGGTAGTATTTTGAGTATTATGGAATTGGAGCTTGTACTATGAAGGAACCACACCGTCAAAAGCGTCTGCGGCTGCTTGCGGAGATCAAGCGCAAGCCGGCCGTGGCCGCAGTTTATTTCATTCTGCGGCTGATCGTCCTCATCACGCTCGTCTCGTCCGCGATGCGCGGCGAGTATGAGAGCGCGTTCATCTGCCTGCTGGTGCTGTTTCTGTTTCTGCTGCCGATGTTCGTGCAGCGGAACTTCGGCATCGAGCTGCCGAGTACGCTGGAGATCATCATTCTGGTGTTCATCTTCGCGGCAGAGATTCTCGGAGAGCTGGCGTGCTTCTTTATCAACGTCCCCAACTGGGATTCCATCCTGCACACGACGACCGGGTTCCTCTGCGCGGCCTTCGGCTTCGCGCTCATCGATATTCTGAACCGCAACGACAAGATCAAGTTTGAGCTGTCGCCGATCTATGTGGCGCTCGCCGCATTCTGCTTCTCGATGACCATCGGCGTTCTGTGGGAGTTTTTTGAGTTCGGCATGGACCGGCTGTTCCACATGGACATGCAGAAGGACATGATCATCCACACGATCTCGTCCGTCATGCTCGACCCCACGAACAAGAATATCCCCATCACCATCGACAATATTACATCGGTCGCCGTCAACGGGCAGGATCTGGGCTTTAACGGATATCTGGATATCGGCCTGTATGACACGATGGAGGATCTGTTCGTCAACTTCATCGGGGCGCTGACCTTCAGCGTGTTCGGCTTCTTCTATATCAAGCACCGCGGCAAGGGCCGCATCGCAAAAGCCTTCATTCCTACGATCACTACAGAAAGCAGGGAATCTGACCATGAGCAACCACCTGCACAGGACGCTGAAGATCGGAACGGTTGAGAACTGCCGCCACCACTGGTATCTTCTCATCTGGCTCGTCTATTTTGTCCTGTTTTATATCGCCGAGCATGTCGTGACCGACAATTACTGGGTCTCGTACCTGCCGCTCGACGACAAGATCCCGTTCTGCCGCTTTTTTATCATCCCCTACTGCATGTGGCACCCGCTGCTGTTCGTCATGACGCTCTATCTCATGTGGTACGACGTTCCGGCGTTCAAGCGGTTCATGATCTACATCGGGCTCGGCTTCGGCGGGTCGATCATCTTCTGTCTGCTCTTCCCGAACGGGCAGGATCTGCGGCCGACGCAGTTCGCGCAGAACGACTTCTTTATCTGGCTGTTAAAGCGCATCTATGCCGCCGACACCAACACGAACGTGCTGCCCAGCATGCACGTCATCGGCTGCGCCGCGCTGACGCTGGCCTGCTTTGATTCTGCGCCACTGTGCAGGCGGCATCAGCAGTGGATCATGCTGCCGCTCGGCGCGGTAATCAGCCTGTCGACGGTATTCGTCAAGCAGCATTCGATCCTCGACGTCTTCGTCGCCATCCCGGTCAGCGCCGCGCTGTATTTCATCGTCTACCACCGGGCGTTCCGGAAAAAGTGGGCGCAGAGGGCCAACGCATAAGTAAAAAAGCGCGGAAAACCGCGCTTTTTTCTTGACTTCTGAGTGCTTCTGTGCAATAATAACAAAACTTTTCTGTAAAGGCTGTGTAAGAATTATGAGTATTCTGGAGATCCTGCTTCTGGGCATCGGACTTTCCATGGACGCGTTCGCCGTATCGATCTGTAAGGGGCTCTCCGTGCAGAAGCTTCAGCCCAGGCACTATCTGATCATCGGCGCATGGTTCGGCGGCTTTCAGGCGCTCATGCCGACCATCGGATATTTCCTCGGCTCGACGTTCGAGCAGTACATCACAGCCTTTGACCACTGGGTCGCCTTCATCCTGCTGGCTGCCATCGGCGCGGGCATGATCAAGGAGAGCCTGTCCAAGGAGGAGACCGACGGCAACGCTTCGTTCAGCGTCAAGACCATGTTTGTTCTGGCGCTGGCCACGAGCATCGACGCGCTGGCCGTCGGCATCACGTTTGCCCTGCTGCCCGACGTCAACGTTCCGCTGGCCGTCACGCTCATCGGCATTACGACGTTCCTGTTCTCCGCGGCCGGTCTCAAGGTCGGCAATCTCTTCGGCACGCGCTACAAAGCCAAGGCCGAGTTGATCGGCGGCATTATCCTGATTCTGATCGGCCTCAAAATTTTGCTCGAGCATCTGGGCGTTATCAATTTCTGAATTACATCCTCCGGCAGAAGCGCTGCCGGAGGATTTTTCTGTGCTGGCTTTTTCCGGCGCGGTGTGATATGCTTATCATGTTATAAAATAAAGAAAGGAATCGACTCTCATGATCTACAAGGATTTTCAGGGACTGAAGCTCTCGCAGCTCGGGTTCGGCACCATGCGCCTGCCGCTGCGGGAGGACAAGACGATCGATCTGGAGCAGGCCGCCGCCATGACCGACGAAGCCATTCGTCAGGGCGTCAACTACTTCGATACCGCGTGGCCGTATCACAGCGGACATTCCGAGACCGCCATCGGCAGCATTCTGAAAAACTACCCGCGCGAAAGCTTCTATCTGGCTGACAAGTTCCCCGGCCACCAGATCGCGGACACCTATGACGTCAAGGCCGTCTTTGAGCGGCAGCTGGAAAAGTGCGGCGTGGAATATTTCGATTTCTATCTGCTGCATAACGTCTATGAGAACTCCATCGCCACCTATGAGGATCCGCGGTGGAACATCCTGCCCTACCTTCTCGAGCAGAAGAAAAATGGCCGCATCCGCCATCTGGGCTTCTCCACGCACGCGGGTCTGCCCGCACTGGAGCAGTTTCTGGAAAAGCACGGCAGCGAGATGGAGTTCTGTCAGATCCAGCTGAACTATCTCGACTGGACGCTGCAGCGGGCAAAGGAAAAATGCGAGCTGCTGAACCGGTACAACATCCCCATCTGGGTCATGGAGCCGGTCCGCGGCGGCAAGCTGGCCGCGCTTCCGGAAAGCTTTGAGCAGCGGCTGCGCGCGCTCCGCCCGGAGGCGAGCGACGCTTCGTGGGCGCTGCGCTGGGTGCAGGATATCCCCGGCGTCACGATGATCCTCAGCGGCATGTCCAATCTCGATCAGATGCGGGATAACCTCCGCACGTTCGCCGCGCCCGCACCGCTGACGCAGGAGGAAAATGAGCTTCTGATGCAGATCGCCGAATCGTTCAAGGACGCAGTCCCCTGCACGGCCTGCCGCTACTGCTGCGACGGCTGTCCGCAGAGCATCAATATCCCCGAGATGCTGCGCGTACTCAATGAGATCCGCATTGCTCCGACCACGAATGCGATCATGGCAGTCGAAGCGTTGCCCGCAGAGCAGCAGCCGCAGTCCTGTCTTGCGTGCGGCGCCTGCGCGGCGATCTGTCCGCAGAAGATCGACATTCCCGCCTGCATGCAGGAGCTGTCGGAGCGGATCACGAAGATCCCCAGTTGGGCCGAGATCAGCCGCCAGCGCGCCGCGCAGAAAGCGTAAACTTTTTGTTAAATCTCCGCGTTCCGCGTGATTTCCGCGCCGCGCACGACTATAATGAGAGGCGCGAGCAGACTGCCCGCGCAGCCTTTCCCGCACAGACTTTTTCTTCGGCAGGTGTCAATTCGAAATGCTCTATGTTTTTCTTGCGGTCAGTCTCATCGCCAGCGTTTCGCTGACGTATGTCAGCTGTCAGTTTGCTTCGTACAGCGCCATCTGGCAGATACCGGTGTTCTTCATCGGGAGTTTTCTGGCGCTGGTGCTGCTGTTTTTGCTGGTGATCCTCGTCTCCTGCCTGTTTGTCGACCCGAAAAAGCAGCTGGATAAGCCAAGCGGCTATTTCCGCTTCCTGCTGCACGAGTTCTGCCGGCTGGCGCTGGCCATGGGCGGCGTGCATGTCAATGTAACAGGGCTTGACCGGCTGCCGAAGGAGGGGCGCTTCCTGCTCGTCAGCAACCACCGGTTCGCATTCGACCCGCTGGTGTTCTACGCCCTCATGCCGCAGGCAGAGCTGGCGTTTCTGTCCAAGAAGGAGAATTTCTCCATCTTTATTGTCGCGCAGATCATGCGCAAGGTGCTCTGTCTGTCGGTCGACCGGGACAATGACCGCGAATCGCTCAAGTCGATCCTGAAGGCCATTCAGTTCATCAAGGACAACAAGGCATCCATCGCCGCGTTCCCGGAGGGCAAGACGAACCGGACGGAGGACGCACTCCTGCCGTTCCGCAACGGCGTGTTCAAGATCGCGCAGAAGGCCAACGTGCCGATCGTCGTCTGCTCGCTGGTCAACTCGCGCGCCATTCTCAAGAACATGTTCCGCAAGCACACGGAGGTATGGCTGGACGTGCTGCGCGTTGTGCCCGCGGAGGATCTGGTCGGAAAGACGACCATCGAGATCGGCGAGCATGTGCACGCCATCATGGAGGACGGCGTCATCCGCCGCGAGACCGCGCAGGGACTGCGGTAAAATTTACTTAAGACGGAACCCTGGTGCGGCCGATTTGGTCACGCCGGGGTTTTTCTATCTTGTTGGGAAGACCGGCAGAAGGCTGATAGTCTTCTGCCAGCTCTTGCCTCTCCCTTTGGGAGAGGTGGCTGAGCGAAGCGAAGACGGAGAGGGTATACCGTGACTGCCAAGTACCCTCTCAGTCGCCTGCGGCGACAGCTCTCCCAGAGGGAGAGCCAAGGGGCTGTGCGAATACGTACAATCCTGCAAATTTTGATGGCAGTTTCTATTGACTGCACCAATTCAAAGGCAGCAGCCAACAAATCTGACGCAATCCTAACGGGCAGCGCGTACCATAGTGCCCGTAAGGTGACTGCATGCGAACGAAGAAACTGACAAATTAGCTTCTTGCTTAAATCACACTGCGGCACAAGCCCCGTACTCCCAGCACTCTTTTCTCCCCTATCTTTTCTCTTGCGAGAGAAAAGATAGGGCCGTCGGAGACGCGTCACGCCTGCGGCGTGCTCTCCCCTTCGCGCTCCATCGCGCAGAACCCGCCGGGGGCGAGGGTGAGGGTGTCGCCGGTGTATTCGGCGATCTGGCCGCCGAGGAGGATCCTGCCGCTGTGCGGCAGCGTCCATGGAGTCCCGGAGCGGTTGCAGCAGACCGCAACGCTCTTTCCCTCATGCTGGCGCAGCAGCATCAGGCGGCCGCCGCCGGCTTCCAGAACCAGCACCGTGCCGCGGCGCAGGGCGGGCGAAGATTTTTTGACACGTGCGAGCGAGCGGTAGAACGCGATCAGGCTTTCATCCTCTCTGCCCCACGGGTAGAAGCAGCGGTTGAAGGGGTCGCGGTAGCCGGTCATACCGGCTTCGTCGCCATAGTAGATGCACGGCATGCCGGGCAGCATGAACTGCAGAAACGCCGCCAGCTTGAGCCGCCGGTGTCCCTCCTGCAGCTGCTCCGGCGTGAAGTGCCGCCGGGCCAGCTCCGCACGGTCGCCATCACGCGGGTCGAGCAGGGCGTTGACGGCGCGCGGCGTGTCGTGCGTGGAGAGGATGTTCATGACGGACTGCAGCACGTCGGGCGGATAGTTCTCGGCCAGCGTGCGGATCGCGTCGCCGAGACCCGCTCCGTCGTCCTCGCCGCGGACATAGCGCAGAATGGCCTTCTGCCACGGGTAGTTCATGACGGAATCGAGCTGCCGGTCGGTAAAATACCGCCGCCGCTGGTCGTAGGCGATCTTATTGGATGCGTCCTCCCACACCTCGCCGATGAGCATGGCGTCCGGCTTGACGGCGCGGATGTGCGCGCGCAGGCGCGTGAGGAACGCGTCCGGCAGCTCGTCGACCACGTCCAGCCGCCAGCCGTCCGCGCCCAGCTTCAGCCAGTGCACCGCAACGCTGTCGTCATCGTCGATCAGATAGCACAGATAGTCCGGGTTCATTTTCTCGACGCAGGGCAGCGTGGTGATGCCCCACCAGCTCTCATAGACGTCCGCATAATGCTTGAATTTGAACCAGCCGCGGTACGGCGAGTTCGGGTCATGGATGGCCGACTGAAAATACCCGCTGCGGCTGCCGACGTGGCTGAACACGCCGTCGAGGATCACCTTCATGCCGCGTGCGTGCGCGGCCTCGCAGAGCGCGCGGAAATCATCCTCCGTGCCGAGCATGGGGTCGATGCGCTTATAATCGCAGGTGTCGTACCGGTGGGTCGACCAGGCATAGAAGATCGGGTTCAAATACAGGATCTCCACGCCGAGCGCCTGCAAATACGGCAGCTTTTCGCGGATGCCGTTCAGGTTGCCGCCGTAAAAGTCGTTATTGAGCACCTCGCCGTTCGCGTCCGGCAGGTAGACGGGTGTATCCTCGGTGTTCTCGTGCACCCAGTAGGGCTGAATTTTATCCGTCAGGTCGCAGGTGCCGGACTTTGCAAAGCGATCCGGGAAGATCTGATACATGACAGCGCCCGCGTATGCGTCCGGAACGGGATACTTCTCTTCCAGCACGCTCAGCTGCCACAGGCCGCCGTCCTCCATGTTGGTGTCGGACGCGCCCTGCTTGAACAGACGGAACGCGCCGTCCTGCGTGGTGATATGGAAGTAGTAAAAATACAGCCCGGCTTCCGCGATCGCCAGCTCGCCGCCCCAGATATCGTAGAGCGTGTCATCCGACTGCTTCGCAAGCGGGAACCTGCGCAGCTCCGCGCCGTTTTCCGCCTGCAGGACGAGCGAAACCGCCGTCGTGCGGCAGGCGCACGGAATGTGGATATGGACCGTGCAGACCTGTCCGGGCGTCAGCGTGCCGAACGGCGTTTTGAACTGGGAAAGCTTGCTGTCATACAAAATTCTCATACGGGTTACCATCCATAATATTCAAGGTAAAAGGGGCGGACAGGCCTGTCCGCCCCTTTGATTTTGCTCCTGTTTACAGGTTCCAGATCTCCTTTGCGTACTGCTCGACGGAGCGGTCGGAGGAGAAAATACCGGCCTTGGCGATATTGGTCAGGGACATCTGCGTGAAGCGCGTGCGGTCCTGATAGGTCTGGGCAGCGCGGCGCTTGGCGGCGCGGTAGCTTTCAAAATCGGCCACGGTCATATAGCTGTCGGCTGCGCCGAAGCGGGTCGTGGTCAGTGAAGCCGCGACATCGTCAAACCGCTGGCCGAGTGCGCCGGAGATCAGCATCTGGAGCACACGGTCGAGCTCCGGCGTCATGAACTGGCGCGGGTCGTAGCCCTTCTGCCACAGCGCCTGCACCTCGTCGGCGGTCATGCCGAAGAGGAACATGTTCTCTTCGCCGACCTGATCGCGGATCTCGACGTTCGCGCCGTCGAGCGTGCCGAGCGTGACCGCACCGTTGATCATGA
>ERZ1673752.1278-NODE-1278-length-36077-cov-12.118539_pt1 | contig 36077 bp, 11 predicted proteins | sample MGYA00580195_ERZ1673752 | MGnify/ENA primary metagenome ERZ1673752 (study PRJEB41218, sample SAMN15661744) | gut metagenome | host: Homo sapiens | place: Canada: London | collected 2015-08-20/2019-03-30 | study: EMG produced TPA metagenomics assembly of...
TTTAGCACAAAGACATCCATAGTGACAAACATAAAGATTCACAACAAAATCCAAGAGGTCCTAAAAGACCTAATGCATAGCCCTTACAGCAAAAAATATAGGGTCAAGGAACTAGAAAAACTCTTTGCAAAATACGCCGATGTCTTTAAAAAAATCTCCGAGAAAAGATAAATTTTATAAAAATAATATTTTCTAAAAAGGATGCAGCCTAAAAAAGCTGGCATCTTTTTTTAATAATAAGATCTTTCCAAAAAATTTTCCCTATGATAACTTTGCTCCTACAAAATGAAAACCTTTTGATATATACTAACTAATAGAGATATATTATTTGAAGCGTGAATTTTTTATAAAATTTTTTTAATTAAGCTCTAATAAGTATGTCTCTAAATATCCATAACACCTAAAGTATTGCAAATTTAAAAGTTAGTCCAAGATCCCCAGCTTATAAATTTTAATTTTTTAGCTTACTTTAAGGTGGCTTTAAATTTATTTTTCGTCTTTATATTATCTTAATTAAATAAAATTTACTGCCTCTTAAAATAATATGGATAAAATATAAAACTCGAAAGGAGAAAATTATGACAAAAAAAGATTTAACAAAATTTAAAACGCCGCACACCTATGCAATTATTTTTGTTGTCGTTCTTATTTGCTGGGGCTTAACATTTTTAATTCCAGCAGGTAAGTTCTCAACTCACGATGTTGAATATGTAAATGCCGCTGGCGAAACCGACACAAGAACAGTTTTGCAAACTGAAACCTTTAGGTACATGCACCCTCTCAACAAGGACTTCTTGGCTCAAAATCTTGGCAACTTGTCCCAAAATAAAGAAGCCATGGAAGAAAATGACATCGACGAGGAGGCCTTTGCTGAACTTCTAAAAACTCCAGCTGATTCTTGGGACCAAGGAGCTCTCGACAAGGTTGGCTTGACAGACGACACTTTATACGGACTTTATGGGGATAATTTTTATGATAAATCTGTCAACTTAAATAAGACAGCAAAAATTTGGGGTACTGATGACTTCAATGGCTTTGGTTTTCTAAACTACTTATTTGAAGGTCTAGTGTCCGGCGATAAATACGGTTCTGCTGTTGGTATTGTTGCCCTTCTTTTAGTTGTAGGTGGAGCCTTTGGTATCATCATGTCTACTGGCGCCATTGATGCTGGTATTTATGCTGTAATCAACAAAACAAAGGGTCTCGAAAAATTTGCAATTCCAATTTTATTTTACCTATTCTCCTTAGGTGGAGCTACCTTTGGCATGAGTGAAGAGGTTATACCCTTCTCCATGGTCATGGTTCCCTTTGTCATTGCCCTTGGCTACGACTCCATTGTCGCCGTCACTGTAACTTTTGTTGCATCACAACTTGGCAATGCCGTTTCTTGGATGAGTCCCTTCTCCGTTGCCATAGCTCAAGGTATAGCTGGCATTCCAGTTTTATCTGGTGCAGGCTTTAGACTTGTATGTTGGGTTGTAGTTACAGGTCTCGGTGCAGCTTACACTATGGTCTATGCCGAAAGAATTAGAAAGACTCCAACTCTTTCAGTTGTCTATGATACAGACAATAAATTTAGAGAAAAATTAGCAGAAGACAATTCAGCACAAGAATTTAAGCTTGGTCATAAAATTATTTTACTTGAAATGTTGGCTGTCCTAGTTTGGATAGTTTGGGGAGTTATGAAGAAGGGCTACTACATTCCTGAAATAGCTTCACAATTCTTTGTAATGGGTCTTGCTGCAGGTCTTACAGCAGTAATCTTTAAATTAAATAACATGACAATTAACGACATGGCTTCCTGCTTCCAATCTGGTGCAGCTGATCTTGCTGGCACTGCCGTTGTTGTAGGTATGGCTAAGGGTATTTTAATTGTACTTGGTGGCAGTGACGCAAATTCCTTCTCTGCTTTAAATACTATCCTTTACTCCATGGGTAATGCCTTTGCCGGCGTGCCAAAGGCAATCGCCGCAATTGGTATGTATCTATTCCAATCACTATTTAACCTAGTTGTAACATCAAACTCAGGTCAAGCAGCCTTGACTATGCCAATTATGGCACCTCTTGCTGACCTAGTTGGACTTTCAAGACAAATTGCAGTCCTTGCTTACCAAATGGGCGCAGGCTTTATGGATGCCTTTACACCTGTTTCTGCAAGTTTAATTGGTGTCCTTGGCGTTGCTGGTATAGATTGGTCTAAGTGGGCAAAATTCCAAATCAAGATGCAAGCCTTCTTCTTCCTACTTGGCTCAATAATACTAGTTATTGCAGTCCTTATTAATTTCCAATAGGAAGTGATAAATTTGAATAAGATGATTAAAGTTATTAGAAAGGCAAAAGTTTATAGCCCAGAATTTTTAGGAACAAAAGACCTATTAATTCTTGGCGATAAAATTGCAGCCATTGAAGATGAAATTAAAATTGATGTGTCTTGCTTGGATGTAGAAGAAATCGACGGGAGAGGAAAAATTTTAACACCTGGCTTTATAGACTGCCATGTTCATATACTTGGCGGCGGTGGAGAAGGCGGTTTTAAAACAAGAACTCCAGAAATAACACTAAGCACATTAACAAAAGCTGGTGTAACAACAGTTGTTGGAACTCTTGGAACAGATGGAGTGGCAAGAGATATATCTGCCCTACTTGCTAAGGCTAGAGGCCTAGAGGAAGAAGGAATAACATCCTATATCTACACAGGAGCTTACCAAATACCAACTCCTACCCTAACTGGTCATGTCATGAAGGATATAATGTCAATTGACAAGATTATTGGCGCAGGTGAAATCGCCCTATCTGACCACAGATCATCTCAACCTACTTTTGAGGAATTTATTAGACTTGTAGCAAATGTAAGAGTAGCAGGAATGCTTTCTGGCAAGGCTGGCATAATTAACATCCACATGGGCGATGGAAAGTCCAACTTGGACTATCTAAATCGTGCAGTAGACGAGACAGAAATTCCTATTTCACAATTTTTGCCAACTCACTGCGGCAGGAACCCAGAACTTTTTGATGAAAGCATAAAATATTTAAAGCGTGGTGGCTACTGCGACTTCACTGGTGCCGACGACCCCGACCTTTGGGAGAGAGAATACGGAGAAGTTAGAATCTCCAAAGCCTTAAGGCGCATAATTGATGAAAAAATATGCCTGGATAACTTCACCTTCACATCAGACGGTCAGGGAAGCTTCCCAATGTTTAACGAAAAAAATGAATATGTAGGACTAGGCATTGGCAAATCATCTTGCCTCCTTGAAGCCATAAAGGAATGTGTCTTTAAAGAAGATATACCACTTAAAATCGCCCTAAGAGGTCTCACCACAAACCCTGCAAAAATATTATCCCTAAAGAATAAGGGAAGTATTAAAGTAGGCTTTGATGCAGATATAAATTTGCTAGACGAAAAAACTTTGGACATCAATACAGTCCTCGCTATGGGTAAAGTTATGATAAGGGATAAAAAAGTAGAAGTCCTCGGAACTTTTGAAAACCTTTAAAAACTTTAAGTTCTCATGACTTTTGAAAAAATTTAGAAAACAAACACAGAAAAAAGGATGCAGGCACAAAACCTCGCATCCTTTTCTATTTTTTAGATGACTTATCATACCAGCTAAAGATCTCATCCTCAGAAGATATTATAGATCCTAAAAAAGAGTCTGCAAAAACAGACTCTCAAAAAAATTATTTTTTTTATACATTATAAATTAAATTACAAAACTACATATTTACCACAATATAAAAAATAATCAAATATATAATTGTCTACTTAAGCTTATTATCTAGAGAGGAGCTTCCTCCCCTCTCATAGATTTAATTCTTAAAATTTAATTTTTAATTTGTGGACTTAATAAGCTTAAACATTAACTATCTTAAATAAAATACTTTTTAAGCTAGTGATCCTTATCTCTAATTCATTATAACCTAATTTTTTGTCATAAGAAGTAAGTTTATCGTCTCAATAATTATTCATCATAAGAGGCTTTTCTTTTCCTCTTGTATAAATATGCTGCCACAGTCATAACCATCAAACCAGTAACAGTGAAGATTATAGTACCCATACCACCAGTCCAAGGGAATTGGCCTTTGCGGTTTTCTACCTTAATTGGCTCTTTAGATTCATAATCTATATATTTTCCCTTGTCTGAACTTAAATTATTGATGTCAAACTCAGAATTAACTGTATCAATATTTAATAAATCGTGTTGTATATAAGATTTTAAGTTAAGATTTGTTACAGCTTGGTTTAACTTACCTTCAACTTCTACTACTACGGAGTCTGTTCTAGTTTGATATTGCACATTAGGATCCCAAGGTATCCTATATAGCTCTCTAACTTGATATTTTATACATTGTTCATTGTTAAGATATCTTTCACTATTTTCTACACTTGTACTAAAGTCTGAATTTGTTAGCTGATCTATAGATTTATCCTTTGGCAATATAGCAGTTCTTATTGTATTTAATGAATTGACCTTCCAACCATTTTCTACTATTCTTAGCTGAGTATCAATTGCATCAAATTTCCATGAAGTATGATTTGGATTCAAGATTATTCTTTGTTTAAATGTTCCCTTTTCCTTATCTAATTCAATAATTTCACTAGACATCAAGTTATTTTTGCCCTTAGTCAAGCTTGCCTTTAATGGGTCTTTTTCTAGAACTTGGATTTTTCCATTTTCTAGCTTAAATTCTCTAACAACAGCTTTGAAGTTTGGATATCCTTCTGGTGCCTTCATTTCTTTAAGTGCATAATATCCATCTTTAGACACAGCTAGACTAAATTTACCATTACTATCAGAAGTCACTGTCATAGTTTTTTCTGTGCCTTTTTCAGTAATCTTATAAGGTTTATACACTCCATTTTCACTGTCTTTATAGTGTACTTCAAATTCTGCGCCCTTTAAGAAAATCTTGTTGTCATCTGCATCAACTTTTACAAACTCTATTGGTTTGTTGTTGATTATCTTAATTGAAATTGTTTCATTTATTTCTTGGTAAATTTCAACAGTACCAGTTCCATCTTCCTTTGGAACAATAACTTTCTTATAAATCTTACCAGATTCGTCTACCTTTAGGTATGCCACAGCATCTTCTGGTTTTGCATATCCTTCTGGAGCTTCGTTTTCAATTAATCTATACAAGCCTTTTTCAAGTTTTTCATAAGAAATTCTACCATCTTTATCGACAAATTTTGGATTAGTCTTTGCAGTCCAAGTAGTATCTGGGTTTTCTATAGTTCCATCATTCTTTTCTAATGAGAACTTAGCACCTTTTTTCTTTCCTTCAGCATCTACTGTTGGTTTTAGAACTTGTCCTTCTGTATTCACCTTTTCAAATACAACTTTGTTAGATGGGTTTGTTATTTGTAGTTTAAAGTCACCTTTGGCAGTACTTTCGTTTTCAAATACATAGACTGCATCCCATCTGTAAACTCCTGGATATTCTGCCCAGTATCTATTGCCGTTATTATAGTAATAGTAGCCATGGTATAGACCTGAATAACCCTTGAATTCAGTCAAATTTTTTGTATCAATCTTACCAGTTACCTTTACAATTGCAGCTCTGTTATTAGGGAAAGCACCAATATTAGCTGTTGCTGATTGATTTGCTACTACATTTGTAGGTTGCGTTTCTCCAGATTTTCTTAGATTGCTGTCATTTTCATTTACACCAAAGGATGCTGGCATACTATAATTTATCCAAGCATCATTCGTGTAATACAAATCGTAATTTGTAATCTTTAAATCATTTACAGGTTGATTTGGAGTGTATTCAAAGGTCAAATTCTTACCATCATATTCTCTTAACCTATTAATATAGAAGTAATGAACAAATTCACCTGTTTGAGAATTAAATCTTACAATCTTAGAAGCCATATTTATGAAGTTAGTACCATCATTTCGCCTTTCAGTTCCGACAATATAGTTTACATAAATATCCTTATACTGACTTGTGTCAGTTCCGATACTCATTCCAACTTTTTGGTTGCCTGAGTTTCTAACCTTATAGAGGTTGATGTGAGTTGCCATAACATTCTTGAAGTCTGTGATAGTGTATTGTTCAGCTGCCTTTGTAAATGTATAGGTGATTGTTCCAGCTTGTCCATTGTAATCAGCCTTAGCTATTGTACCAATACCGTCAGCAAACAAGTCAAGATTTGTTGGCTCGTCTTCTCTTATTCCGTACAAGTCCATGTTGTCAGTTAATTTAAGTGTGAAATAATCTCCTGCACTTATTTTAACGCCATCTTTAATTTTGTAGTCATTTGTAAATTGTAAACTTTCTCCAATGTGTGGTTGTATTTCTTCATTACCTGTATTTTCATCACCTGCAGGTCTATCTACAATCATTTTAGATGATGTAAGCTCAATTAAGCTTGTAATATCTCTAGTTCTTGGACTTGCGTCTTCTGCGTAAGGGTCAAGTCCCTTACCACCAACTGTGAAGTGCCATACTTGTCCAGAGTTTATATAACCATTTGGTGATTCGATTTCTCTTAGTTCGTAGTTACCTAGTGGAAGTCCTTCGAATTTTAGTGTACCATCTTTGCCTACTGTACCTTCGTACACTGCATCGGCAACTGGCTTTCCATCCTTATCTGTTTTAGCTCCTAATCTTGTAGCTCTGAACTTAGCTCCAGCTATTAATTCGCCTTGTTCGTTAGTAATACCTGGAATTGCAGTGCCATTTTCATCAACCTTTTTAATAGTAACTGAACCTTTACCTGGTTCTTCGTTCCTTACCTTACCAATATTCTTGGCAGTGGCTGATGTTACGAAGTCCACAAGTTTTCCAGTTGAAGTTTCATCATCCTTTACATTAGGAATTAGATAGTTGTCTCTCTTATATTCAATTGTTACATATCCGTTGGCACTTTCTACGATTTTACCTGTCGCTGGGTCAACTATTTTGTGAGTTCCATCTGGTTGAACTTCTACTTGTAAACCAGATTCTTTATCATAAGTTTTTCCATCATCCTTTGTGATTATTTCACCCTTTGGATCAATTGTCTTTATAACAAATTCTAATAGAGTTCCGTCAAGTGCTCTATATCCCTTAGGAGGAGCAACTTCTAGTAGTCTATAAGTTCCTGGTTCTAGTCTTCTGAAACCAAAATAACCGTTGAAAGCTGATGATACATAGGATTCATCTAAGTCGTACCAGAAAGAACCTTCCTTCTTTTGAAGTTTAAATACAGCGCCTTCTAGTCTGTTTGCGTTGTCGTCGCCATCCATCTTATGCTTAGAGAAAGTAATGTTATATACTTCTCTTTCGTTTGTGATTGACATACCTTCTTGTGGTACTGTCTCAATCCTATCTGAAGTGTATAAGGATGATATGTCTAGACTTGTATCAGCGTGTGCTACAGGATTTGTAAGTGGTGGATAAATTATAGCTGTATCCAACAAATTTTGATCATCTGAATTTATTTTTACCTTCTTACTTAGAGCATTTGCATATTTTTGTCCTGGTAATTTTCTATTAGCCCAGTTATTTGCAAGTGTTTCAGCTTGTTTTTCAGTATATCCTTGATTTATAAAGCTTTGTTTTATCCAATTTTTTATATTTGTAGCACCATGTTGGTAAGATCCTTGTTGGACATATTTATATCCAAAAGTTGTTCCACCTTTATTGTAGGCTTCTTGGAATTCTCTTGCACCATCGTAGAAATCAATGTGTAAGTCAATCTTACCTAAATCAGCTTCTGGTATGTCATCTCTTACATAAGGATCTTTAAGAACTGGTTCTTTACTTGGAGTAGTACCATCCTTTTCAGTGAAGTTGTAGTTAGAATCTTTTGCCACTTCATTAGTAACTTTCTTATCAATCAATGAACCGTCATAGTATCCTTCAATGTCGATATAGTAAACACCTGGTTCAAGATTTAGCAAGTCTTCGTCAAATCCCCAATCAAATGGTCTCCATCTTGCTGTATTAACAGTTCTTACATTTGGATCTCTCAAGTCGTAGCTGTTTAATACTTTATCAACATCCACATTTGCTGGTGGATTTGTAATTTGATAAGTTGACCTGTAAGCTGTCTTCACACCTTCCTTGATAGTAACTGGTGGAAGTCCTGCTCTATCTATTTCTTCTCTCTTGTATTTTGGTTTAATTTGAACATTTACTACCTTGCCATAAGCTCTTGTATCAATATAGACTCTTTGAACGAAAGTCTTTGAGTCTGGGTCTATATTTTTAACTATAGACTTGTACTTTATATTACCGCTTAGATTATCTGCTGCTACAGCCTTGTTTGAAGATAAGAAAGATGCAGCTGTGTTTTCTGGTCCTTTTTGAACTATTACTAATGAACCATTTTCTTCTTTTACTTGTAATTTCCAAGGAGCTGGCGGTCTCTTATATCCTACTGGAGATTTTGTTTCTTCAAGAGTATAATAACCAGTATTTAATTTGACTATATTACCTTGTGCATCCTTGAATACTACATTACCTTTTTCATCAGAAGTTGCGGTTAGGTCTGTGAAAGTTCCATCTACAGTAGTAAAGTTTTCGTCAGTGTATTTCTTTAATGTGAATACTGCACCGTCAAGTCCTTCGTTTACGTTGTTTCTCTTGTGGACTTTAAGCTCAATACCAACTTGCCTGTTAGTAATTTGAACTGCTTTTCCAGCTGGGATTTCAGTTTCCCCTTGTCCCGGTTGGTCTGGTGTTTCAGATTTCTTAAATGTTGCAGTAACAGTAACATTTCCCGCTGGCATTGTAAATTTGCCATCAGTTACTTGTAGCTCGCTACCATCAGCATCCTTTGTTACAGTAAATTTATCTAATACATAGCCTTCATTTGGTGTAGCAGTTAAAGTAACTTCATCCCCTGCTTTTGCAGAAGCTGGGTTTGCTGTAATTGTTCCACCTTCTTGTGGATTTTGAACTGTTACATTGTAGTTTGTTGGAGCTTTTTCTTTCCATAGTGCCGTTACTGTAGTATCAGCATCAATTTGTATTTGTACTCCTGGTTCATATTCAACTCCATTTACTAACCATGCGTCAAACTCTTTATTTGTTGGTGGAGTAAATCCATTAGCTGGAAGTGTGTAGTTAGATCCCTTATCAACTTTGACAGGGTTCATAGTTCCAGTTCCACCGCCATTATTAAAGCTTACAGTTACTTGAATGTTTTTCCATATAGCTTTTACTGTAGTATCTGATGTTAATGTAACATTATCCCCTGGTTTATATTTTTGTCCATTTACTTCCCATCCATCAAATTCTTTATTTGTTGGTGGAGTAAATCCATTATCTGGCAATGTATATGGTTTGCCTTCTACAGCTTCACCATCTGCCATTGTTCCAGTTCCATCATTTGCATCAAATTTTACAGTGAATTTTTTGAACTGGTTGATCTTATCTTCACTTGCGTAAGACTCTCCAATCCAGTTTGTACTATATCTTGGTTTAGTAGTATTTGAAATATAATCTGCACCTAGACCTATTCCCTTACCATCTTCATAGTAAGTTTCTATTTCGATTAATATATTACCTTTAACGCTTGTAGGAATTGAATCATTTATCAACCTAAAATGATTGTTAACAGATTTTTGAGTAAATTTTACATTAGTTATCTCCGTCTTTGTTCCAAGGTTATCTAAGCTTGAGCCTGTAACAGTATAAACCTTTACTATAGCTTTTTTAGGATCATTTGCTCTAACATCAAACTCTTCTGGTTGACTGTGAATTTGGATTTTACGAGTTTTAGGTCCAAAAGTTGATTGTCCAAATAAGAAAACTTGTCTAAATTTATTATCAACCTTATTGATTTCTGTCATTCTAGTTTCTAAAACAACAGGGTCATCATAAGAATTAGTTGGTGTTAATTGTGTCTTTTCAGATTTAGCAGGATCAATTGTTTCCCAATCGCTTTCTGCCCTTTGTGCTTCTGGTCTTGTTTCAGGAGAAATTTCTAGTCCATCTGCTGAAGTTTTCTTAGCTGCATAAGCTGCCATGCCCATTTCTTTAATGGAAACAAGGTCAGAGTATTTGTCTGCTATTTCATCTGGTCCATAGACTGCCTTAAGTTTTTCCTTTACTAAAGCTTCTTTTTTATCGGCTTCTGTCTTAAAGGCTAGAGATTTCCTATTAATTTCATCTTCTGCGCCATAAGCTGCCGCTTTTATTTTTTGCATCTTCATGGCTAGTTCTGGATTTACACTTGCAGCTTCAGCTGTATTCTTTGATCCTAAGTCAACTACAGAGAAAGTTGAATCTGAAGTTCCAGTTGATTCTGTAGTTTCTGTAATAGTCTTATCGCCTTTAATATAGACTTTTCCTTCAGGTGATATTCTAACTGTCCATTTTGTATCAATTTTTTCGTAACCTGGTGCTGGTTGTGTTTCTTCTAAAGTATATGTTCCAGCTTCCAAGCCAGCGAAGGTTATCATTCCGTCTGCGCCAGTTGTCATATCTCTTTCGTATTTAAGAGGATCTAGTCCAGTTAATTTGAAGACAGCACCTTTAATTGCTTCATTTGTTCCTTCTTTAACTTTTTTAAGTTTAAATTGGAACTTATCTTTTTCATTAGTTACATCAAGTGAACCTTCTGCTACATAAGAACCTTTGATATCGCCAGTAGCTGATTTCGTAGGGTCTCCCACTATAATATCTTGGACATTTTCATAGTAGTCAGCTTTCCAATAGATGTTAGAATTATCAACCATCCAGTCCATTCCTGTTCCGACGCCACCATCATCACTTATATATGGAACTTTTATGTCAATTACTATTGGTTTTGATGTAGCTGGAAGTGTTAGATTTAATCTATTTGGTTCTCCGTATCTACCTGCTTCTGTTTTTGCAGTTTTCTTAACATCTTCTGTTATATCTTTAATTTTGTAGTTTGCAAGTCTCACATCAGAGATAAGACCAGTTACTGGTTTGTCTAATTCAAATACTTTGTATTCTGCATTTCCATCATACCAAGTCATATTAGGATCTCTTGGATCTTGTCTGTGGATAGATGCAATAGTTTCGCCAAGATGTCTTGCTTCTGGATTTATGATGTATCTTTGGATAGCGTATTTTTCAGCCTTATTTATAGCAATAATTCTTGTACCCATAAATTGAGCAGTTTGACTGTTGCCAGTCCAACCTGTCCATCTGTTGTCGTAACTAGACCATCCACTTGTTTTTCTGTGCTTAACATCAACCCAGTTAACATGATCTTCAGCTAGGAAGGACTTAAGATCACTTGACTCAGCAGAAGTTACATAGTTGTAAATTTTTGTCTTTCCATCTTTTACTTCAAGAACCCATTTTTGGTCAAGTGGTTTGTAGCCTTGAGGGTTCTTTGTTTCCTTCAAGACATATTGTTTGCCTTCTTCTAAATTTTTGCCAGCTTCAAATGTGAAGTCTACAATACCATTTGCATTAGATGTGCCCTTTGCTATTATTGTTTTTAAGTCTTTTGAGTAAATAGTAAATTCTGCACCTTGAAGAGCTTCTCCCTTACCATTTTTCTTATAAACTTGGAATTTTCCGGTAACTGGTTTGTTCGTTACTGGCAACCTTATATTAGTGCCTTCTGTTACTGAACCAGTTCCTGTTATGCCAATTTCTCTTATAAGGACGTTTCCAGTATCATAAACTGTTACTCTCCATTTTTTATCTGACTTTTCGTAGTCTTGTGGTGCTTTAGATTCCTCTAATGTGTATGTTCCCGGTTCTATATCTGTAAAATAAACGATACCCTCGGCATCACTTGACCTGTAGATTACGTGACCTTCTGCATCAGTAAGTGAGAATGTTGCACCTTGTAGTTTCTGAGTTCTATCTGCTTCATTTAATTTCTCAATTTTAAATTGTCCAGCTTCATAAGTCTTGTTAATTAATTTAACTTTTTCTGTGTAGAATTTTGGTATTTCTTGTCCTGATTCTGAACCTATTGCAATGTTAGAATTACCCTTTTGGTAAGAACCTGTGTGTCTAGAACCTTGTGAGAAGTAGTATGCTGACCACAAATTCTTAAATCTTTGCTCGTCAGTAACCTTAAATGTTTGAATAACTACGTATCCATCATTTGCCCCAACTCTTGGCACGTCTATTTCTAGTGGGTGCTTGTTGTGACCATAATCCAACAATCCTTCTGTAGATTTTAGCAATGAAGGGTCATAAGTTATTCTGTATTGACCAATTTGGTCTCTAAATCCTTCTTGAGGATTTACATCAGACTTTTTATATACCAAATCATAATTTCTTGGATCTTGTTCTGGTCTTATACCATAGGATAATGGCATTAGTCTTTGCTTGTTAATAGGAATATCAGTTACCTTATAAACTTCTAATTCTTGGAATCCAAATGCTGGTAATCCATTTGCCTTGTAGTTTGCCAAGCCTGGTCTAGGTTTATTCATGGACAACCAGTCAAATCTTAAAGTTCTCTTGCCACTAGAAAGTCCTGTCGGATTGTAGTAAACCATGGCTTTAAGATAAGTGTCCCCATTTTTATCCTTGTAAATATCGTAAATATATTCACTGGATAGTGGTCCGTCTCCGCCTTGGGAGTCATAAACGGAGTAATCAGTCTTGATGTTAACTGGAAGCACCTTACTTGTACTTTGAGTTGTTTCAATATTTGGATAAGTTACAGTAGGGGTACTTGTTCCTGTTGTGTCATCTGGGTCAATAACTATTCTGAAATTATAACCAGTAGTCGTATTAGTTTGTGTTGCGTAATACTTATCTGGAATTATACCAATAATTTCAAGGTGTGCATTTACGGCGTTACTATCAATATTATTAGTAAATTGATATGTCAAAAGATTTGTTTCGTAGTTAAAGTATGGCTTAGCCAATACATTTCCTTCAGCATCTTTTAATTCGGGGATTTCATAGACATATCTTCTGAAGTCTAAGTTAGGGTCGAATTGAATCTTGAATAAGCCACCCTTAGTAGCGTTAGCAATTGAGAAGTCGGCTTTATATCTATATGATTCAATACCATAGGCTTCCCAAACTCCTGCTGTAAGACCAAGACGTCCATCGTTTGGTTGATTTTGTTTTTCTTGAAGGATCATAGATTGAGTTATGCCAGTAACTGTTGCCTTGCCGCCTTCTTGCCCTGCTTCAATTTCTTCCAAGATATAGTCTACACCGTTTTTTGGTGTTCCAGAACCGTTTTTGAACCTAGCCTTGTAAGTTACCTTGCCATCTTCGCCTACAGTAACATCAAAGATAACATTTGATTTTTGATATCCTGAAGGAGCGTTAATTTCTTCTATAGTATATTTGCCTGGACTTAATTCGCCAAAGCTTGCCTTACCACCATCTCCTGATTTAACATCAGATATTATTTGATTGTTAGCATCTCTTAATCTAAAAGTTGCATTCGCCAATGTTGATTTGTCTTCTTTTATCTTTGTAACTTCAACAGGAAGTTTTGGGAATGGTTCATTGGCTATATTAAGCATAACTCCACTTTCTGCTGAAGTTGATAAGCCAATTGATTTTTGAATTCTAGCTTCGTCCTTTACTCTGTCATTGTCAGTTAACCAGTCATAGGATACTGCAGTGGATTCTGAGCCTGTGGCTTTAACTTTAACTAAGAAGCCCCAGTCTCCATCTTTTCCACCAAATCTTACTGCCGGGAATTTTATTTGATAGCCAGTTTTACCAGTGAAGCCATCTGTTATATTACCTTCTCCTGTAATATCATTTGCCCCACCAGCGTTTAATAAGTTAGTACCTGTATGTTGGTCTGCAGTTTGATTGGACATGTAGTTTTTAACAGTATCTCTGCTTCCAGGTCCTACATCTAATACTTCAACACTTTTTATAGTTCCACCTAATACATTTAGGTTTAATCTAGTGTTTTTGTTAGTATAGCCGTCATTTCCATTTGCTTCTGGTTTTAGATAAATGTAAAATTCAATATTTCCATTTCCATCTATCTTGCCGTAATGCATAGCGTTCATGTAGGATGGGTAGTTTGGCTCATAATTGTGATGGGCTAATTCAGTTTCAATCTTTCCACCTTGCATAGCAATATTATCCCCTGCTACCGAAACTTTGCCGTCATTAGATACTGTTATTCTTTTTGCGCTTGTGTCTACTTTATATCCATTAGGAGCTTTGCTTTCTATTAATGTGTAAGTTCCTGGACTTACATTTGAAAAGCTTGCTCGTCCATTGGCATCAGTCTCTAGTTCTATAGTTTCCTTTGCACTTTGTAGAGTGAACTTAGCACCTGCTAGTTTTTTACTAGGGTCTTTGCTGTCAAATTTTAGGATTGTAAAGCCAGCATCAGTTTCTTGAGTTGATTCTGTCATTACATTATAAATGTGGAATGCACCGTCTTCTTTTGCCAAGTAGTTATACTTTTCTTTATAAGAATAAGTCTTTCCGTCAATTGTTGTATTTCCTGGAAGGCTTTGAACAACCTTTTGACTTGTCTTACTTTCTTTTACGACTGTTTCTCCTTCAGGAGTAACTACACTTTCTATGTTCCAATATTTTGCAGCTGGTATAGTTATTTCTCTGTCTGTTACACCAGTTTCACCTTCTGAAACTCTTATTTCTGGAGAAATTACATTGCCCTCTTCATCTTGAACTACAAATCCTTGAGCTGGCATATTCTTAGTAGAATCTATTCCTGCCCATGTTTGTTTAATCTTTATATCTTGGTACTTGTTGATATTAACTCCGCCCATAGAATAACCTGCGTTGCTGTCTGTTAAGTTAGTGTCGTATTCATAAACTGCGATCGTTCCTGGAACTTGAGCTTGGCTTGGATTAGTTTCTTTTTCTGGGATAGTTTTATTTAAGTCAGTTTCAGCTTGTTTTATAACCATCTTACCAGTATTTTCATCTATGCCATAAACTGCCATTCTTGAAGAATCTAGTGTTTGTGCACCAGTCAAATCTCTTGTTGCAAGTGGTAGACCATTATTTACATCGCCAGTTGAAACTCCATCAGTAACTGTCCATTTTGCAGAGTCTTCTGATGTAAATTCTCCCATAATAGTAGTTCTGTTGTTCATACCAATATGCTTAGATGTTTTTTCCTTTACTAGGTCGTCAGGATATCCCTTGTCAAATAGTAGTCTAACTGCTCCTGATTTATTTCTATTCTTTAACAAAACAGAAAAGTCTATCATGTATTTTTGTTGTTTGTTAAATACTGGAGTTTGGAATTTTATAGTAACATCTTTTGTATGTTCCCTTAATGTATGGTTCTTAGATTCTCTAATACCTAGTTTACCTTCAATTTCATTTGTTGTTATATCATCTAGGTTTATAGGTTTTCCGTTTATAGTTATATTTTCGTATCTTGATAAACCAGAACCTTTTACTAAAGTTGCATTGGAAATAAGTCCTAAGTCCAGCAAGTCTTTAGTTGATGTGAAACGAACTGTCCAGTCAATTGAATCTAACTCTCCGTCCTTTACTATTGGATCTCCAGTAACATCCATGTGAACTTGGTAATCTTCACCTTGGTCTACTATTTCTAAAACAGAGTGTGATCCTGGTTCTACAATTTGATTTACTACCTTGCCTTCATCATCAACTACTGTTTCTGGTAATGTAGTTCCTGTAACTCCAATTCCTGAGATTGAGTTTTTAATGGAGTGCTTTGTTGCATCTTTATCTAATTCTTTAATTTTTTCTTCATTGTAGTCTACATCAATTGCTAGAGGAATTTGTAGGTCTTCTGTAATAGGCTCAGCAATTGTATATGTTATAGTGTTTGTATCTTTATTATAAGATGGAGTTGCAATTGTCTCTCCATTATTCACGATTGGCTTTAATGTTTGCGGATTTTTTACTGTAAGTCTATCGTCAAGCTTTATAGTAAAGGATTGACCTGCTTGAATAGGACCAGCTTTTGTTGACACATCAAAGCGAGTAATAATAGTGAACTTCTTGTCTGCCAAGTTGTTTTGAGGTCCTCTTAGGGCAGGTGCTCTAAAGAACATAAATCTAGGACTTTCTTCTTCCTCTTCTTCTCGGTACTCTTCAATTATTTGAAGTCCTATTGCTTCTTCTTCTGGAGTCAAAGGTTGTGGAATTAGAATTCCCTTTCTATCCTTATTATTAAATTCTAAAATTGCGTCTTCTCTTGCTGCATCTTCTTCCAATCCCTTTGTATCTTCATCTGCAAAGAAGTTTTTGATTTTATCTAATAAACCTTCTTTTTCTTCTTCCTCTTTCTTATCTTCTAATTTATTTGAATTTTCCTTTTCTAGGCTAAGCACTGATTTTTCATCTTTATCTCTTTTCATGTTTTCGACTTTTACATCGATTTTTATATCTTCAAGATCTGGTGTGGATATTATTAATTCGCTAGATCCAAAGAGTCCCTCTTTTATTTCCTTATTTACGATAATATTTTCGTCCTTTAAAATATCGTCATAAGTCAAGGTTTTCTTGTTGCCTTTAAAGTCTTCTACTTCAATTAGAAGTCCTTGGCAGTCAAGCTTGCCGTCCTTGTAGGTTGCCTTTATTCTGTTTACAACTCTCCAAGCTTTGTAGCCAGGCTTTTCAATTTCCATACTTTCTAGCTTTAGGTTAGCACTAGCCTTAGCATTTTGTTCTGCTTTCTTTGCCCTTTCTACTGCTTGGTTGAGTTTGTCTTCTGCCCTTTGCTCTCTTTGCCTGCCTGCTTCGATTATTTTGTCGCCAAGTTCTTTTTTTGGTGCAGTTTCTTCTTTTGCAGGACTTTCAATTAGTATTGATGACTCTTTTTCCCTTGCTGGTGCTTTTTGAATATTTTTTGTTCCTTTACGATCTTCTTCTTTTTTTACGCCAGGAACTGAAAACAAATCATCCTCAGCTTGTACTTTTTTGGGCTTGGTCCTTTCTTGTCCTAGTATAGATTTGTCGTCCACTTTTGATTCACTCATAATTGAGTTCTGATTTTCTTCCTCATCAAAAAGTGATTTTGCTGATACAGCAAGTGGACTAAACACTTCCAAAACCATTAATAATGCCAACATTAGGCAAGTAAATCTTTTAAAAATATTATCCATTTCCCCGCTCCTCTTTTTAATCAGTATTTGCCTATACTAGGGAATAAAATAATTCACTAGTATCCTTATTTATATAATAATACAACAATCGTCAATTATCAATACTATTTCTATGAAATACACTTTTTTAAAGGCTATTTTTAGGCATTTTTGAGAGGCTTTTAAATTTGATTTTGATAAGGTGAAAATATTTTTGCCATTAAAATTTTGCTCACTTTCAAAGAAAAAAATCCCTTGAATATCCTCTTTTACAATTATTTTTATAATCTTAAATTTATTTTACAGAGACATAAGTTTTATATAAAAAATTTTATAAATATATTTTTTTAGAACTTCTCCATACTTAAGCAACAAAAGCAAAATTTATAAAAAAATACTAATAATAAAGCTCTAGCTGAAAAATAAAAATTAATAAAATTCACATCCTAAAAATCAAAATAAATCTCAAAAATAATAAAAAAAGAAACAAAAAAGCCTAGGAATTTATCCTAGACTCTTCTGTCTCTTTATTGACTTGTTGAAAATCAATCTTCTGCATATCTTCTCTTTCTTAGATACAAATATGCTCCAGCTGCCATTATCACACTTCCACCAAGAGTGAAGATGATAGTTCCTGGTCCACCAGTCCATGGGAAGACTGCTTTTTCATTTACAATATTCAAGTTGAATTTATCTGCATTTGTGCTTATATCGATGCCAGTATCTGGAATTACTATTCCATCTTCTGTAATATTTTGTCCCTTGTCATTTTTGAGAGGTTTTCCATCAGCATCTAATACAGCAACAAGAGTAACAGTTTCTTTGTCAACATCCATGTGGATCTTATACTTGTTCTTTGTCTTTGTATAACCAATAGGTGCTTGTACTTCTGTCAAGATATAATCTCCAGTAATTGGATTTTCAAGTTGTAACTTCATTTCATCATAATCTTGTATCAAATTAAATTCTTTTTCAATAGTGTAATTAGCCTTAGTCTTATCAAATGGGATTTTAAGTGATTCGTCTGGTTCAAGTTTAACCTTAAGCTTTCCACGCTTAATAGTCTCAAGACCATTTTCATCCTTATAAACCTTTAAGAACTTAAATCCTATATCTTTAAAGTTTTTAATTTGGTAAACATATTCTTCATAATATTTTCCGTTACCATAAAATCCACTACCAATAGATTCTAAAACTAAGTTTATAAAGTCTGTGTTAGTATGTTCACCTTCACCTCTATCAATAATCTTAGGTGGATCGCTAGATAGATCTCTTTCATAAATATTAAATACTAAATATCCAGCAGGGTGACCTTCCTTATCACTTTCTCTAACTTGAACTACGAAATCTCTAATAGGTAGCTTGTAACCTTTTGGGGTCTTAGTTTCTTTAAGGATATAAATACCTTCATCCAGATCCTTAATTAAAACTTCTGCTATTTTACCATCATCAGTATCCTTTAATACAGATTCTCCAAATTTTGTTGAAAGAATCTTAGGATTTTTTACCTTAGCTGCATTAAGATCTTTAGAATCATTACTGATCTTGTCAAGTCTAAAGGATGCTCCTACTAAAGGCTCATTTGAAGTGTTTGTCTTTTTAAATTTAAGGTCAATTGTATGACGACTATTTATTATCCTATACTTAGAGCTATTTTTTCCAAGGATTAAGTTAGGAGTTCTGTTTTCATCGAGAACTATCTTTCCATTTTTATCATATTTGTCAATGTCACCATAGTAGCTTGATTCAAAATCCTTGTCGTAAACAACTTTAAGACCTTTAGTTTCATCGTCTTTTACAACTTTTATTATCCACTTTCTTTGATCCTTTGAATTTTCGTATCCTTGTGGTGGTTTTAATTCTTCAAGTTCATAGATACCTTCACTCAAGTCTTCAAAAGTATGGGAAGTAAATCCTAGCAATGATTTTTCTTGGTAATATCCAAAACCTTGTTTTTCTGGATCTACAGTCTTTACATTACCATCATTATCTAGTACATACTTGTCTCCATCCATTTCATATTCAATGAAATATTTATTTTTAGTGTCTTTGTCCTTTAATTCATCAATTGTTAAGTCTTTAGTATAGATTTTCTTCAAAGAGAACTTAGCATTTTGTAGTCCCTTTATTTCTCCATCTGGCTTATCTTTTTCAGATATATCAATTTTTTGGAAGGCAAAGTTAATTCTTTCATAGTTAATAACTTTAACTTCATAAGTTCCATCCTCAGAATTCAAAACATACTCAAAGGACTTGTCATTTTCCAATTCAGAGAAATCAAAACTTAATCTACCACTTGTCTTGTCTCTTACAACATTGAAGTACCAATCGTGAGGTTTTTCATATTTAGTGTAGTTAATTTCAGTAAGCTTGTATCTTCCTTCTTCAAGATCTTCAAACCTGTAATTTGGTGTTGATGTTGTATATTTTATAGAATTGTAATATCCTTTATTACCCTTTTCTATAACCTTATTATCTTTATCAACAGCTTGCAATTGGAATCTACTTACATTAACAGGATTTCCCTTTGAATCAACCTTTTTAAATTTAAAGTCAATTCTTGACAAGTTATTCCTTATTCCAGCAACCTTGTTGTCTCTAAATACAACAAGTGGATTAGCTTCATCTAAATACTTAAATTCCCAATCCCCGCTTTTTGAAATAAAGACTTGCAAGCCGAACTTGTCTTTTAGTATTTCATATCCAGCAGGAGCTTCAATTTCTTCAAGTATATACTTGTCTCCATCTTCTGCTGAGTTCTTTGTAAGTCCGTCAAATTCAACAAAACCTGTGTTAGGATCACTTTCACGAATTTGTTCATAAAAAGGAACTTCCTTGCCATCAACATTTTTAGTAATAACATTTCCATTTTTATCAGTCTTTGTAAGTTTGAATTTTGCTCCGCCTAAAATATTTCTTCCAGTTTCATCGAATTTTTGGAAACTAAACTTAGTTGTTTCATTGTAGTTTTTAACTCCAATTTCATCAATTGTTGGATATGGAGCGTCTGGTCTTGCCGGTTTACTTCTTCCGTCATCTTCATCTTGAGGAACAATAGTGATATAGTCGTTATTTTTTAATACAGAAGCATTACCTATACCAACAATAGTGCCAAGTTTAATTAAACTTTGCTTATCTTCTTCACTTATTCCCTTTGTGAATTTTGTGCTTGCAGTGATATTTTCAGTGAAGTCAAAAGTAATAATCATACTATTGGCAGCTGTTGCTGCAACATTTTTATTTCTTTCAACTTTAAAATACCACTTTTTGTCTTTGACATCTTCTCTAAAGCCTGCAGGTACCTTTGTTTCTGTAAGTTCATATACACCAGGAGAAAGTTCTCTGAAGTAATTATCTCCAGATAATCCAGTAGCAGCAGATATTTGGTCATAAGCTTCATTGTAGTAAGCTGTTCCTTCTTCGCCATCAATAAGCTTTCTTGCCCTGAAAGTAGCTCCGTCTAGTGGATATCCATCTTCTGCAGTCTTTTTAATTCTTAGTGGAATTCTAAATCCAGTTTCATCTTTATTAAATACTTTTATTGTATGACCTTGTTGGATTTCTATATCTGGCAATTTCTTAGTTTCTGGATCAGCCTTGCTAAAGTCTATATAAAAATATTCTGGATTTGGAAGTCTTCCCCAGCTAGTTTCAGTTGATTCATACCTAACTCTATATTTTTTATTAGAATCAAGCTGGTCATAAACTACTGGGATTATTTCTCCAGCATTATCAAATCCACCAGCACTTATTGGTAACTTGTCAAATGGATTTTCAGCTGGTTTCCATTCTCCATCTATCATTACTTCAAAGCGCAACCAACCAACAAGTCCTCCAGGTTCAGTGCCAGGACGATCTGTGAAGACAAATTTTACAGTTTGACTGTACTTATCGCCAACAGGTGGTGCAGCTTTATTATATTTAACTTGTGGTGTTTTAGTTACAGGATAAGCGTTAGCATTTGGATCAGTTTTTATTTGCCAAGATAAAATATCTTGTTCTTGATTTGGTGTTAAATCACTTAAATTCAAGGTCAATTGAATTCTTATGTTTTCTCCAGCTTTTAAACTTATATCTGATATCTTCAACAAGTTGTCGCCTTTTTTTTCTATGATATATTCGTTGTTAAAGAGCTTTCCGTTTTTACCTGAATTTTTAAATCCAGCAATTTTTAGAGGAGCCTTGAGAGTTAATTCAATAGTTCCCTTGTTTATTGTTCCAATATTTGTTGCTGTATCCTTAGTCGGGAACTTGTCTAATACAAGATTTACAGTTTCAGAATAGTCGACTCTAGTATCAGTTCCATAGTAGCCACTATTATTATCTCTATTTTTATATCCTTGTTTAGCTCCATCTGCTAATTTGTCATTCCAACTATTTCTATTTGAAAAGATAAAATTATGGTTAGTATCAATGGAATTATTAGCCCTCATGTATTCATAAAGTCTCATAGAGCCTTTATCAGCAGTTGGGACATTGCCCTCACTTTTTTGCTCTGGTAAACTTTTTGAGAAAAGGAATGAGAATACTTCTGCATCATCTCTCAATAGATTTAAACCATTGGCAAAATCTTTCTTATTAAAAGCATACTCTTTTTTACCATCAATCATTCCAACGAAGCTATCTTGAAAATCAGATTCAAGGTGAGATAAACTTACGAAAATCCTTTTGTCTGACTTATTCCAAGTTTCATTTTTCCAACTATTTTCTCCTTCTTCTTCAGCATAGGTTGTCAAGAAAGGAGAACCGATTTTTGTTCTTCCACTACTATTCAAATTTACAGTTCGATATTGTAGATTTTCAGAAGTTGACCTAGGAGAAACCCCCATGTTTGCAAGGTAATTACCATTTATCTTTACATTGCCTTCTCTATCAACAAGCTCTGTTACCTCACGTCTTGTTCTTACTCTGTCAGAGTAAGTTCCTATTTCTTGACCTGTATCAGGATGAGTTGTAGTTGGTGTACCATAGTCAGCTAGTCCAACATTTAAAGTAATACCATCAGCTACTGCTTTATCTACTAGACTTTGTATGAATTTATTTACAGTTTCATCCATAGAACCATCTCTAGAATTATCTCTAGCCCTATCAACTAAAAGCATTACAGATAAACTCTTGTCTTGTTGTTCTGTTGTGCTCTTACCATAAATATTCATACCAATAGTAACTTGTTTTTTGTCTGTTTCATAAAGCATTTGGTCATATTGGATTTTTAAGTTTTTATCTTCAAAGACATTAGCTTCTGGACTTTGGTTTGGTCTGTTTGCCCTTGCAGGTGTCCTATTTGCTGTATTTGCTAATAACTTACTAGAATCTTCAAGATATTTGTCGAGAACATCGTAATTACTACCTGTAATAGCATTATTTAATTCTTTTGGAATACCCTTATCTTGATTTTCAATTCTATATTTTTCAATAATGTTATTGTCTTCATTAGGCTTATTAGCAAGCATTGAATTGTTTTCAACAACACTATTTTCAGCCGTATTTTGTGCGACTTCTTCAGAATTATTTTGTGAAGAATATACTTCTGGATTTATTTTGCTAAGAGTTTCAAAGTCTAACTTAGGCGCTCTTGTTGCATAGTTACTAGCATTAGTGGCATTTTCATCCACTCTTACATGTTCTTTTTTGACGCTTCCATCTGTTCCTACAGTTATCTTCCAATAGTCATGAGTTCTTTCATAACCAGCAGGTCCTCTATATTCTTCAAGAATATACTTACCTGGTCTTAAGTTATCAAATACTGCCATACCTTGGTTTTCTGGAAGTGTGCTTGGATCTCTACCTTGTCCAGTAGTTGGATCTTGTTGAGTTAGACCTTCTGTTATCTTTTGGATGTATTCGATTCCAGTTTCAGGGTCTTTTCTCTTGTTGAAGTTTTCATCTGCATAATAAAGTCTAAAGTAAGCTCTTCTTAGTCCGATTTCTCCATGATATGGTAGAAGTGCATTACCAGTCTTTTTAACTCTTAATTCTCCAAGTTTACCCTTTGTATTTACAACAAATTGTAATACATTGTTTTCATCAACTACTGCGTTGTTAGAAGGGTCTCTCAAAACAACTCTAAGATTTGGTCCACCATAACTTACTACGTGAATTAATAAACCATTTTGTAGCTTGTCATAACCAAGAGGTGGGTTTACTTCTTCTAGTTTATAGTATTGACCAGTTGTCAAATTAGTAAAGTTAAACTTGCCATCCTTATCTGCTTTTACACTTTGAATTGGCTCTGGAGTTTCACCTGGTTTTGGAATAGAACCATCCTTGTGTAATTTAGCTCCATAATAATCTGAATTATATAGGGCAAATTCTACTGGTTTTCCATTTGCGCCTTTTAAAAGATCATTTTGTGTCAATTCTTTTTCACTTTGTACTTTACCATCAACTATATCCCTAGTCATCTTCTTAAAGGACATATCAGTTTGGAAAGGTTCATTATAAATTCTATAAACACTGTCTTTTTTGTCGCCATTAACTATTTCAGTAGTTTCAATTTTATTACCTAACTCACCGTCTTTGTATTCGTAAACTGAATATTTTAGCTTGTTTTTGGAATTAGGGTCTTTTTCTAACTCTTCCTTATTAAGTTCGACTTTTACAAGCCACTTCATTAAGTGTTCCTTGCCCTCTGCATCTGTGTACTTAACCTTGTCATATCCTTCTGGTGCAAGTCTTTCTTCAAGGATGTATTCACCAATTGACAATTCATCAAAGATAAATGTTCCACCAGTGTAACCAATAATATTATCCTGATTATCTCTTATTACCTTAACTTCAGAAGCAGATACTTCTTTGTAGTATGAATAGGATGTACCTGATTTTTGGTAAAGGACGAACTTACCACCCTTTAGTGGTCTTTTTTGATTGCTACTGTATTTTTGGAACTCTATTCCAATTTTTTCAGGCTTGTTTACAAGAGTTTTTGAAGCTTCTAAATCTGCGTCAACAAATTTTGCTACAACTTTTGTCTTACCAGTTTGTGGATCAGTTTCTTTTGTCGCAATGACTTTTATGTCTTCTAATTTTTCAAAGCCTTCTGGAGTTTTTGTTTCTCTTAAAATATACTTGCCAACTCCAATACCCTCAAATAGGTATTTTCCATTTTTGCCTGATGAAACTTTTTCGAATACAGGTTTCCCGTCTTCGCCATTGATAACCTTGCCCCCATCATCAACCTTAATAAGTGTAAATTCTACACCTGCCAATGGATTTACTCCATCAGTTTTTGTAAATTCAAGTTTTCCTAAGTCGTCAAGGACATTCTTAACAACAAAACCCATGTCCTTATTATCTTGCGCCTTGTAAAGTAGTATTGTTCCATCTGCAGACTCTGGGACTTTTGTTCCTTGTCTTAATCTTGCAATGTTATGAACATAGTCATTTACATGAATATCTTTGTTGATTTTTGGGAAGAATAAATCACGAGGATTTTCTTCTTTTTTAACAACTTCAAAGTCAATAGGCTTCATTGCTTCATAATCTTCAGGTGTCTTAGTTTCTTCTAACCTATATTTTCCTGGTTTTAAATAAACCTCATTTTTTTCATTTTCATTTGATGTCCAAGTAAATGTTTCACCACTAACAAGGTTTGTAATTTTAAATTCAGCCCCAGCTAGTGTTTTTTCTTCTCTATCTACTTTCTTAACTTCAATAGGTCTGTTAACATAGCCAGCAATTAATTGTTGGAATTCATTAGCTCTACCATGAGTGTATAGAGTTAGGTCAACGGAATCTCTCTTGTTTTCATTCCAATCACTATTTTGTCCATAGGATTCGACTATTTTGGCATATAGCTTTCTCGCAAGTGCTGCTTGTTTATTTCTAATGTAGTTACTGTTTGCAGACTCACCTTCGTCAAAAACTAATTGTATTTTAGGATCATTTGCAATGCCTTCTTCATCAGGAATGAATTGAGGTAATTCTTGAGTTTTTTTAATATCCATTGCCCCTAGAAGAATTCTTCTTGAAATCAAATTATAGTAATCAGGTTCATAACCTTCTGTATAGTAGACATAATATAGTCCCTTGATGTCTGTTATATAGTGAATCATTCTTTGAATCATTTGAGATTCTAGGACTCTATTTAATCTCTTTCCATTTTCTTTTTCGTATTCAATTTTCATTTGGTCAGCATAGTAGAAAACTCTCTTAAATAGGTCTTCAACCTTTGCATTGTAGTCTACTATGTTAGGATTATAAAATTCTCCACTTGGATCATTTAAAAGTTTTTCAAGTCTTTTCTTTTGATGTCTTGAATCGTTAATGTTATTTAAGATGTCTAAACCTGATGGGTTTTCTGTCCTTGCAAGGGCAGGGTCTCTTTTAAAGTTTTTACCATCAAAGGAAACACTTGGTTCTTGAATTCCCAAGTTTAGACAGAATGCCATTTCAAAAGTCTTGTTTATACGGAATATATCTGTGCCGAAAGGAGTTTCGTAATACATTCTATACTCAGCATCAAGTTGTGTTTGAGTCTTCATTACTACATAGGAGGTGTTAACTCCACCTTCTTTTGCAGCAGTCTTTTGTGCTTCCTCACTTAGATAGTTGCTATTAGGGTCCTTGAATTTTTCTTTGAAATTAATTTCAATTTCATCTCTCTTGCCAAGGTCAATGTCTTGCCTGCCTGTTCCGTAGGATAAAATTGTACCTGGATAAATTTGTCCATTAGGAGCAGTTGCTTCCTCTATGCTATTTACTTGTCTATATCCACCATCTATTAATGGAATGAAAATCTTTGGTCCGTTAACTCCCGCAGTTGCAGGATAGAATTTAGCGTCCTTAATATTTTCATCTGGTGTCTCACCAAGTCTTAGAAGGTCTGTGATATGCCATGATATACTTGAACCACTTTGGCTGGCAAAAACATATCTTGAAGAGTCTGAATAAAATTCTTCAGCTTTTAATTCGTTTTCTATTCCACCAGCAGTTAATCTTACATCTAAAAGGTTAAATGGAATATTAGCATATTGTCTTGCTTCTTCTACACCCTTCATCCACTTAAAGATAGTAGGAATGCTTTCAAATTCTTTTATAAATTCATCAACTATGTTATTGATATAGTTTGAGTCTGGATTAATTCTAACTCCTAGTGAATATTTAGGATGATATTCTGTTATATCTGCCTTTACTCTTAGATAAATTTTATCTCCAGTGATTTGAGATTTTGGAATGTTAATGTATCCAACATCAAGATCTCCACCAACTGTTTCACTTCTTGAGTAGTAGTAATCATTATCTAATTGATCTTTACTATTGCTAGCAGCAAAGATAAATTTGTTAAGTCCTTGTCCTGTTGGTGCATGGAAAGCTAAGTTTAAACTATCATAATCTAAATTGCTGTTTTGATTAACTTCAGATACATCAACTTCAATGTCCCACCAAACTTGTAAATTTTTGGTTTTGTCAATTTCTCCAAAGTTATCAATTTTTGAACCGTCTTCATATCTAAGGCTACTTTTATCTGTGTAAGCAAGTTGATATGGATAAGTAGTTTCTGTAGTAGAAGGTGTGCTCTCTTTCCAGTTGATGTCATTTAAATTAACATTAGGAAACTCTTGTTGGAACTCACTCTTAACTTGTGCAATAGATTGCTCATTAAGTTGTCCACTATTTTTTAATGCTGTTAATCTTTCAGTAACCCAAGCTTGTGCATCTTCTAGGTTAATTTGCTTTATGAGTTTGTTAAAGTTTTCTTCTGTTGCAGTAAGATTTGCCACAAAATCTGGATTTTGTAAGAATTTTTGCTTTAATGTATCAAGCTCTTCTTGTGTCAACTTTCTTACTGGTTTTCCAAGAGCCTTGATTTCATTTTCAAGCCAAATTTGTTCTGGAGATTTATTTGCCTTAGCAGGAACCTTCTTAACCCTATTAATCATATCAAGTATTTCATCTTGTGATTCGCTAGATTTATTAGAGATTAAGCTGACTTCCCTATCTAATGTCACATCATCCTTAACAGGAGTATTTTCTGTGAAATATTCCCTATTGTAATTAGCCTTGTTATTTTCAACTTCTCGATTATCGTCAATCTTTGAGCTGATAATTTCTGTTTTGAAGTTATTTATAGCTGTGTCTTCTGTATAAAGTTTGTCAGCTAATATTACTTCAGTTTTAGATTCTTCTTCAATGTTATCAATTTGAGCTTTGTAAGTAATAGAAAGCTTAGGATATATTCCTTTTTCTGTTGGAAGATTTATTTCATATCCATCTCTAGTTTCCTTTACAAAGTCATTCCAATCGCCTGGATATAAAATTTCTCCAGCTTCATTTTTTATTACAATGTCATCAGACTTTTTAACATCATTAAAACCTTTAATTTCTATTGTTGAACTTTCTTTGCCATCAGTTTTTAAAAGATTAAATCTGTTAATTTCAAAGGATTGTTCCTTGTAATAGTCGTCAAAATCTTTTATAAAATTTGTTTCATAATTGTAGATGTATTTTGTCTTGTTGTTAAAGTTTTCACTCTCATAAGCTTTAACAGAGTCTTTTAAAACTATTTCTCTTTCTCCAAAAGTAGAAGTATAAGTTAATTCAACTTCTCTCTTATCTAATGGAGCATTATTATCTTCTATTATGGAATTATCTTCTGGTAAAAGATTTTCAAGTCTGTCAAGACCACTCTTGTTAATTGAAACTCCCTTATAAAGTTCTGCTCCGCCATTATAGTTGTAATCATCAACAAGAGCTACATTGGCGTCGTCCTCTTTAATGCCAATTGTAAAGTTACCAGAGATACCAAAAGGTGTTTGTGAAATAACTTCTGCACCATAATTTGTAACCTTATAAACTATTCTTCCATTTTGTAGATATACATTTATTAGGTTGCCCATTTGATTTTTTATTGCTCCAAGTGTTACATCAGAATTCTTTATTCCACCAATGTTTATTTCATCTGGAAGATCTATTGCAAATTCAAATCCACTTGTCACATCTTTTGGAACTGTAAAGTAAGTAACAAGTCCTGTTTCATAAGTCCAGTTCCCATCTTTGTCTTCTACATAGTGGATGTCTTTTAAATCAAGATCATAAACTCCCATTTCTGTAGAGACAGCTTCTTTATTTTCTTCAAAATTTTCTGATTCAATAAATTCGTCTAAAACTCTTTCTTCTTCAGAAATAATTTTGTTGTTTTCTTCTTTAATATTTTTTTCTGTAGATTCTGTTATTTCCTTTCCTTCTTGGTCTAAAGTCTTTTCAGCCTTATCTTTTCCTTCTTCATCTATAATTGCATTATCAATAATTTCGTCTTTAGGATTAAATAAATCTACATTACTATCCTTTTCATTGTTTTCAGCTTCAATTTTTTCTCCTTCAATAACGATTTCATTATTTTCATGAAAAGCTTGTTCTTCAAACAATGATTCTGTTTTATTTTTCTTTAATTCCTTTTCTTGCGAATTGTTTTGAGGGGCTTCCTTATATTCATTGTCTTCTAAAATGCTTGATGCTTTGTTTGATGCTTTAACCTCTGAACCCGCTTCGGAACTAAATATACTATTATCTCCTGCTGCGTAAACTATGCCTTCTGTAAAGATCTGGCATATCATTGTTACAGCAAGTAAAAAAGACATTATTCTCTTTTTCATAGCCATCCTCCTTTATCTTTTAAAATCTAAGTTTGACTTTTAATCCTCTAGGTTTATCTTGACCTCTGCCTTGTCTCTCAAAGCTTTCAAATACTCTTGGTATTTATTATTTAAAATTTCAGTCTTTATAGAATCCTTGACATCACTAAAGGGTTGAACTTTTTTTTCATCAACTCTTATGATGTGATAACCTAACTTAGATTTTACGGGTTTTGATATTTGACCTGCATTTAAATTTTTGATTTCTTCATCAACACTTTCTTCAAATATGCCCGACTTAAATTCTCCTAAAAAACCATTGGATTCTTTACTGTTCTGGTCTTTAGAATATTTCTTTGCAAGTTCACCAAAATTGTTTTCCGAAAGCTCACCATAAACTTGATTAGCTTCCTCTTCTGTTTTTAGCAAAATGTGCGAAACCTTTGCCAAATAGTATTCATTTTTGTGTTCTTCATAATAATTTTTAAGTTCTTCGTCCTTTACTTCAAAAGAACCTTTAACTTTTTTCTCGTGAGCCTTCAAAAATTCTTGCTCCATAATTTTATCTTTATAGAAAGAATCTTTTGTTCCTAATTTCTTTTGCTCATCTTTATATTTCTCGCCTAAATCTTTTTTTAGATCAGCAAGCTTTTTGTCGACAACTTTGCTGTCCACTTCTATTCCCAACTTTTTAGCGTCTTCTTCAAGGATTTTATAATCTACCATTTCATCTAACACTGTCTTTTTAATGTATTCATCAATAGTGAGATCATTTTTTCCAGAAGCTTGATCCAAAAAGCTGTCATCTCCAGCTTTTTCTATATAATAGTTTTTCCTAACCTCATATCTCTTTGTAAAATCAGAAGCTTTGATTTTTTCTCCATTTACAAGAGCCACAGATTTTCCACTACTAGATTTAAAACCAGTCTTAAAATAATTACTCATTATCAGCAAAAGGAGGGATAGAATAATTATTGGGAAAACTATTAAACCATATTTAATTTTCTTATTCAAAATTTCTCTCCTTGTAAAGCAAATAAGTAGACTTTAAGATAGTAAAAATCTTATAAACTTAACTATTACAATAAGTTCAAGTATAATTCCTACAAGAGATACTATATAGACCAATAACATTCTATTGCTAGCATTTTTATTTGGCTCAACATCTTTTATAGTATCTTTCTTATCCTCATCATAAACCCTTTCTGCATTAACCAGTAGTCTTTGCCTTCTTGGTGGTTTCAGTGGATGACAAGTTAAAAGCGTTATCATCTCTTTTCCCTCAATAGGTTCAAGCTTTTCCCACTCATTAGGATTTACAACTTCAAAACCAACCACTCTATACTCTTGCCTTTCTCCTGCTCTGTCAATAAAAATTTCGTCATTTTCTTTTAACTCTTCTAGGTTTAAAAACATGAGATCTCTATAGTAGCCTCTGTGCCCAGCTATTACAGCCCTTGTGTTTTTCTCGCCAATTGGAAGTGCAGTGCCTTCTATTGTAGCCACTCCCTTTGCCATGTTGGCATCAGTAGCTCCAATATAAATAGGCTTTTTAATATCAAGAGAAGGTATGCTTATATATGCAAAAACTTCGTCTCCATTTTTTTGTATATCATTAGTTGTTTTATAATCTCTTGCATCAAAGGGGTCAATTGCACTAACTTCTCCCTTTATGCTTTTGTTATAATCTATTGCTTTTTTTAATTCTTCTTCCTTCGTACTTTTTTCCTTGTTATTTTGAAGTTCAATAAATTTATTATAGTTAGCATCTTTACTTAGCTCATTAAAACTAATTTGTAAAAAGCCAGAAAGAGGAAGTGCTATACCAACAATTACAAGCAAATATCCAATTTTCCTTTTAATCGTCTTTCTTTTCAAAGAAATTTACCTCTCTTTTTAAATTCTTTTCTTTGATTTTTAATTTTATATAAGTAAAAATTAAAATTAATAAAATAATAATAGAAATAATAAGGCGTTTTAAATAACTATTTATCTTTAGTCTGCCAGTGAATTCGCCTTCATCAACAGGACCAGTGTAAGGAACTCTGTGTCCTCTTACTATTAGTCTGTGAGAATTAATCATATAAGGCGTACAAGTAAGTAGAGTAACATAATCTTTTCCCTCTTGAACAAGCACATCCTCAAAATTTGAAGGCTCAATAACCTTAATCTGGTCAACCTTATAGGCTAGAGTAGTTTCAATATTGTGAATAAAGAAAATATCATCCTTGTCTAATCTGTCAAGGTGTCTAAAAAGAGTTGCCTTTGGTAGACCTCTGTGCGCCGTTATGACAGCATGGGTGTTTTTCCCACCAACAGGAAGAGATGTACCTTCCAAGTGCCCTGCACCCTTGTCCAAAACCTGCATTGATGTACCAGCATATATTGGCAAATCTTCACCAATCTTTGGAATCTCAACATGACCTATCATTTCAGCTACTTCAAGCATTCTTGCATATTCTGCAACCCCTTCCTTTTCCTTTTCAGTATAAGGGTCAGATAGCTTTGTAGGATCCAGTGTTCTGTTATAAGCGTGGGCAAGTTCAATTCTTCTTTTTACTTCTTTTTCACTTAAAGAACTTACTCCCTTTGTAAAATTTTCAACCTCTTCGCCTGCTTCAATCCTGTAATACCATTGGCTTACTAAAGGATAAGCAGCGATTAAAAATCCAAGAATGAAAAGAATGATGAAAGAAATATTTTTTTTATTTAATCTTTTCATTCATCTTTCCTTTCTGAATTATTTATTATTTTATCATTTGACTCATTAGATATAATCTTAGAATTGTTGTTTAACTCTCTAAGTTGTCTTTCAACTTTCTTCTTTCTTTTTCTTAGTTTTAAAATTAAGATTAACATGATAAAAATTAAGACTAATGAAGCATAGAACAAATTCTTGTAAACATAATTTTTCTTATTTTCAACAATAGTTTCTTCTTCTACATCTTTTACATAGTCAACTCTGTGACCTCTTACTAAGAGCCTGTGAGTATTAATCATAATTGGCGTACAAGTAAGAAGTGTAGTATAATCATGTCCTTCAACTATTAATAAATCGTCTATAACATCAGGTGTCACTACCTTGATTTGGTCAACTTGGTAGCAAAGTGTAGTTTGAATATTGTGAACATAAAATTTGTCCCCAATTTCAAGCTTTGAAAGATCTGTAAAAAGTCTCGCTTCAGGAAGCCCTGAATGAGCAGTTAAAACTGTATGGGTACTGTTTCCTCCAATAGGAAGAGAAGTTCCCTCTAAGTGACCTACACCCTTTTGCAAAACCTCTTCTGAAGTTCCTGCATAAATTGGAAGGTCTTCATTGATTTTTGGAATCTCAACGTGTCCTATTCTCTCATGGATCTCAAGCATCCTAGCATACTCGGCTCTACCACTGTCTAGCCTCTTCTTTGCATAGGGGTCTTCTGACACAACATTATTTAAAGATTCATTGTATGCCAAAGCAAGTTCCATTCTCTTTAAGATTTCTTCTTCAGATAAATTTCTCTTACCTTCTTCAAAATCTGTAACTTGCTCATTTGCTTCAATCCTATAATAAAATCTACTTACCAAAGGATATAGCATGATTAAAAAACCTAAAAGAAAAATAAATCTAAGTATCCATGTCTTTAATTTTCCGTTTCTTTTTTTACCCTTTGCCATAATACTCCCTGGTTTAAAATATAATTAATCTTCGTCTTTAGATAGGATCATCTTAGAACCCATAACAACTAAAATAATACCTGCAATAGAAGAAATAATAAGAGTTATATCTCCAGTTTTTGGCATTTCCTTTGCTTTCTCAATAGGCTTGTTTTTCTCACCTTGGTCCTCTTCTTGGACAGGTGTCTTTTCCTTTTCATTCTTAATGCGAAGAGTGCTCTTGTCATAAGAGTCTTCAGTTATTTCAAAAGGAAATTTCTTGTTGCTTTTTATATATCCCTTGGGAGCTTCAGTTTCCCAAAGAACATAGCTGCCCTTATCAAGATCTGTGATAGCAAATCTGCCATCTGCGTCAGATTTTACAATGTAAAACTTTCCATCTCTAAGTACAGGTTTTTCTTGGTTTCCAATTTTTTCATAAACCTTAAACTCTGCACCTTCAAGAGTAATTCCATTCTCATCAGTTTTAATAAATTTGACGCCATACTTTGGCTTTTCTTCTTTTACATTTACTACTTTTATTCTTTTTCCTTCAATTGAATAAATTTCAAAAGAATTATCTTTCTCTACAATCTTATATCCATCTAGAGCTTCAACTTCTCTGAAAACATATTTCCCCTTAGGAAGATTTCTTACGATAATCTTACCATTGGAATCAGTATAAAGAATATTCTTACTTCCATTAGGGTCATAAACATTACCCCTTAAAGGAACTTCTTCATAAGATTTGTCAAAAACTCTATAAAGCCTAAATCCAACTCCCTTTAGTCTTTCTCCCTTATCAGAAACCTTTAAAAGTTCTACAGTTTCTTCTGGTGGAGGTGGTGGATTGTCAGGAGTTTTATACTCATACTTAGGTAAAACAACAAAATCTTTATTTTGTGATAAATTCATAATAATTAAAAAAGGTTCAACTTTAGGAGATTTTCCCTTGTCAACTTCTTTAACAAGATAAGTTCCATTACTTAGTGTGACTTTTACAATGCCTGCATCCTTTTCCTTATCATAAACAGTTGGGTTAGTTACTATATAAGAATATGCCTTTTTGAGTTCAGCCTCTGATTTTTTAGATAATTCAGCTAAAAGTTTTTGCTCATCATTAGGATAAGAATTGCTTATTTTATATACTTCAAAAACTCTTCCACTAACATCTTGCATATTATTAGATACGGGAACCTTAATAGTTACAGTTCCCGTATCATTATTTGCAAATACATTAGATAAAAAAAGTACTTGGAGGAATATAAATGCAAATAGCACAATAGATATTTGTTTAGTTTTAAATTTCATAATTCCTCCTTATATTAATTTACCAATTTTTCTAGCTTAAATAATCAATAATTCAAAAAATTATCTGACTTAAAAACAGATTAGTTTTCTTCAACTCTGTTTTTCTTCATTGCAATTACAGCTCCAGCCATAAGAGCGATACCTGCTACTGCAAAGATAGCTGTACCAATACCACCAGTTTGTGGAATAGTAACTTTCTTATTTTCTACCTTTAGTCCGTAGTGTTGAGTTCCGCCATCTTTTACAGTTACTTCATATTTGTATTCTTGTGCTGTTCCATTGTAAGATCCTTCTGCTACATTAAATTCAACATCAGCTTCAAGTTTTGCAAATGTTGCTGGTGCCTTAGTTTCTTCTAGCTTCCATGTTCCTGCACTTAGTCCAGTGATTTCAAATTTACCTTCAGCATCAGAAATAAGTCTTACAATGTTAGCATCTGTTTTATCATCAACTAATGTATATTGACCAGCTGCTTCTCTAAAGGCTTTGTTATAAGCTTCTTGTGCTACTCTTACTGCTTCAATAGCATCAGTTCCCTTTTGGTCTTTTTGTTCTTCAGCAGTAAGTGCTTTGTATGCAGCTATTTTTGCATCTAATTCAGCTTTTGCTGCTTCAACAGCTTTTTTATCTTTTGCGATTTCTGTATCAGCCTTGTAAGCTAAATATTTTCCATCTGCAGACTTAACAAGGAATTCTGCTCCTGCAAGTCTCTTTTCTTCTCCGTCAACCATTCCGACCTTAACGAATCTCTTACCATAAGTTAAAACTTTTGGTTCAGATGGGTTAAGTGGCTTTGGATTGTCGTTGTCTTTTTCATTCTTAATTGTAACAACGCCGTTTTCAAAAGATACATATTCAGGTTCATATCCTGAAACTCTTTCCTTTACTACATAAGTTTTGTTATCATCAAGTCCAGTAAATGTGTGGTTGAATGATCCTTGTGGATTATCTTTATCATATCTCTTTGTTACAGAGTCAACTTCTTTTAAAGTTTCTCCATCTTTTTCATAAAGAGTATAAACAACTACTGCATTTTGATCAGCATCTGTTACTATTTGTTCTCCTACTTTTGATTCCCAAGATTTTTTAACGCTAATTTCTTTGTTATTAGGTTTTCCATCCTTAGGTTTGCTTTCAGGTCTTCCTTTATGACCATAGTCAAGAGCAACATCATTCTTTTCAGGTTTTTCTACTTCTGCTTTTCCGTTAAGAACTGCAGAGTATGCAAATTTAATTGTAACTGCTGTAGTCTTAGCTGCTGCTGTTATTTTTTTAAGACCAGAATCAGTGAATTTTACAGTGTATCCTCTTGCGTCTTCTTCTACAGTGTAGTCACCTGCTGCTAGAGCGTTTTCTCCAGCCATTTGATCTGAAGTAACTTTTAATGATCCCTTTGTATAAGTAAGACCATCAGACATAGCATCTGTCCACTTTAAGAACTTGTAGTCAGCTTCTTTAGGGATTTCTGTTGAAACTTGATATTCAACTGTATCGCCAACTTTACGATTAATTGTATTTTTATCTCTTTGGTTTTTGCCATAATCTATTGCTGTATCAGTTGCGCCATTTGTTCCTTCTTTAAAGTTCTTGTCGATTTTAGGTGCGTCTTCAGTGTTCTTTGGATAAACGTGTGCATCTTTAATAACACCAGTTTCATTTACCATTGGAAGTGTTAGGTAAACTGGAACTGCATACATACCAGTTAAAGTTTTTCCATCTGCTCCCTTATAAGTAGATTTTTCTTTTACTTCTTGGATTCTGTACTTGCCTGCTGGTAATTTAGTTGTGTCAAATTTTACGCCATCAGCAGTTGTTAATTCTCCAAAGGCATCATCTACACCTGTAGCATCAGTACCGTCTGCTTTAACATATTTCCAGTTTTTGTCATCTTTTTCGTCAGCAGCATTAACTAATGGTTTTACTTGTTTTTGCCAAACAAAATAAACTCCTGCGATTTGTTTTTGTTCTGCACCAAAGTATCCTTCCATATTTTGGATTTGGTTACCATCATACTTTGTTCCGTCAAGTCCTACTTGCTTACCATCTTTGCCGAATTTTGCGGCATTTTCTGCTTTCAATAGCATTTTGTGAACAGTAACAGATTCAGTAGTTTTTTCACCTTCAGCAAGTGCGCTAAAAGGCATAACTAAAATCCCCATAACCATTACAAAAGCCATTAACAATGAGATTAGTCTTTTGTTCATATATCTCTCTCCTTTTATAATATTTAGAGGGATTTTTTTTGAAAATGATTTCTGTTAAAGTTTACTCCCTCTATACAGAATAATCATACCCCTTTATAATAGAGTTTGCAATAGTTTTTTAATAAATATATTTGTTTTTTTATATGATAATTGCTAAAAAGTCCTCTTGAAAACTAAAATTGTATTTATAAAATACAATTACTCTTGTCGGTTAAAGGTTGATTTATCCTTTCTTTCCTTAAATTATTTATTTTTATTTATGTTTGCCTTTTCCCAATCCTTGCATCTACTTTTATTTAGTGTGAGTGGTCTTTATCAAAGCCTGTAAATATAAGACCCCCCCCCCCCAGTTTTATCTGTATATCCCTAGTTTTTCTTCCCTTTTATTCAAT
>ERZ1673752.1280-NODE-1280-length-36042-cov-40.174730_pt1 | contig 36042 bp, 31 predicted proteins | sample MGYA00580195_ERZ1673752 | MGnify/ENA primary metagenome ERZ1673752 (study PRJEB41218, sample SAMN15661744) | gut metagenome | host: Homo sapiens | place: Canada: London | collected 2015-08-20/2019-03-30 | study: EMG produced TPA metagenomics assembly of...
ACCTTGATTATTTAATGTTTATGCGACTGCGTCGCATTCTTCTGCAAACTTAGAGGTCATTAGAGCCCGGACTGATTGTAGTCGGTTGCCCAGGCAGGTTGGTTGTTGTTTTTTTGCAGGCGCAGCGGGCTGCGTCAAGAAAAAACGACGGGCAAGATGCCGGCAAGCGGCTGCAAGCAGACGGGGAACAGGTTGCCAAGATGAAATAGGAAAATCTGTGTTGTAATGACCGATTTGGGTTTAATATATTGCTGTCCGGTAAAACTTTTATGAGCAAATAAAATTAGGGCTGACGCTTCTCACGAGGTATCAGCCCTTTTGGTTATCTTTGTTTTTGTAAAAATAAAACATAACCATGAGCAAAGATAGTCATTTTACCGGACAGCAATAATACGCAATTAAACCCAAATCGGTCATTAGAGCCCGGACTGATTGTAGTCGGTTGCCCAGGCAGATTGGCTGTTGTTTTTTTGCAGGCGTAGCGGGCTACGTCAAGAAAAAACGACGGGCAAGATGCCGGCAAGCGGCTGCAAGCAGCCGGGGAACAGGTTGCCAGAATGAAATTGAAAAATCTGTGTTGTAATGACCGATTTGGGTTAAAGTATAGAAGTACATCAAAATATCAACAAATTATTAGATAGTTTAAAAAGAATAATGTACCTTTGCAGTTGAAATTAGTATAGAGGAATAAACTATGAGTGTAGTAGCAAATTCGAAAATAAACCAATTGCTGATGAACACAGACCCCAAAGGCTTAGTATTCTCTGGGTGGCTTAAAGCTCAGGGATATTCAGATCAGCTGCAGAAACGGTATCGTGACTCAGGATGGTTCACAGCACTATCCCATGGCGTGATGTATCGTACCGGCAGTAAGTTGTCTGCATTCTCTGCGTTGGCCACCTGCAATATGCAAACTGGAACAAAGCATCGTATAGCTGCTCATTCTGCACTTGAATACGCAGGTTTCAACCACTATGTGCCAATGGGTAAACCTACACTTGCAATAGCACTCTACAATACGAAACATCGGCCAAGTTGGATGAAGGACGATGTGTTTGACGTAATATTCCGAACCTTCTACACAGAGATGTTTCCAGAGCCCGAAGTGATACAAAAGGTAGAGAAACATGGTGTGCTGTATATATCGTCTCCCGAACAGGCTTTCTTGGAATGTCTGTTACTCGCTCCAAAATACTACGATTACATGGATCTCTACTATATAATGGAGCAGCTCACAACGTTGAGAAGTGATGTGGTTCAACGACTGCTTGAAACTTCAAAGAACTTCAGCGTTAAGCGCATGTTTCTATATATGGCAGAGAAAACTGGTCACTACTGGTTCGAAGAACTTGACCTTGAAAAGATAAATATAGGCACCTCGAAGATACAGTTGGTTCCAGGAGGCACTTACGTCGCCAAATATTTGATAACCGTTCCTAAGGCATTGAATAGTTATGAAGGATAGATACAAAAAACAAGTGACATTGCTCATTCGCATTATGCCATCAGTATATAAAATCAAAGAGTTCGCTGTTCATGGTGGAACAGCCATCAATCTGTTCCACAAAAACATGCCTCGATATAGCGTTGACATTGACCTCACATATATTCCTTTGGAAGATAGAGCGACGAGTCTCAATGCTATAAACAAATTGCTTCTTGAAGTCAAAAGCAACATAGAAAGATCTATTCCAGGCATCCAGGTAAAACATAAGCCTGATGTTTGGAAACTGCTTTGTACATTGGGTGATGCAACAGTGAAGATTGAGGTCAATGGCACCAAACGTGGTATTATTGGCAACACGGTGGATATGCCTCTCTGCGAAAAGGCTCGCAGTGAGTTCAGCATGGGATGCAAAGCACGCACCGTGTCATTTAGCCAACTTTACGGCGGAAAGATTACTGCAGCCCTTAGTCGTCAGCATCCTCGCGACTTGTTTGATTGTAAATACATGGAAATCCAGTCGTTCGATGACGTAAAGGATGGTTTCTTACTATGCTTGCTCGGTAGCGACAAACCGATAATCGAATCGCTTCAACCCAACGCTGTTGACCAAACTGAAGCACTGGAAAATCAGTTTGAAGGTATGACCGACATTCCTTTTAGTTACAATGACTACAAAGAGGCTCGCGAACAACTCTTGGAATTGATCAATGGAAATCTAAGCAATACCGACAAGGAGTTTCTCCTCTCCTTTGAAGCCGGTACGCCGGATTGGAGTAAGTGTTCTGCAGGTGACCTTTCTGCATACCCTTCGGTACAATGGAAGTTGCTTAACATCGACAAGCTAAAGAAGAGCAATCCAAAGAAGTTCAATGATGGCATAGCAAAACTCTGTGGTCACCTTAGACTATAACGAGATATTGCCGACAAAAGAAAAAATGAGGCTCATTGCCATAGAGCGGAGTTTTCTCTTTTCAAGGCAAAAAACAGTTTGGTTTAGAACTTTGAGATATATACAATGACTAAACCAAACTAAGAGACAAAGAAACAGTAAAAACGATAAGAATAAAGAAAGATATAAAATCTGGGCAAATGCAATTGCAAAGTTTAGAGTCCGCAGCTTTGCAGCCATGGCAATTTATTAATTCAGCGAGTACGAAATAAAATAATGATTATGGAAATAAAGGAATTTATTCAGAATTACAAGGAGGCTTTTGGTAGTAATGCTCCATTGCCCTTGTTGTTTGGCTATAGCGAAAAACCGATAGCTGCAACAAAGAAGATAGGTGGTTGCTTTTTCAAAGGGCTTCAAGATGCGAGGGACGGGCAGCCCGTCAGCCTGAGCGTCGATGTCATTGGATGTGGCGGTGGCAAACACTACACTGGTTTTACTGATATGCCAGAACGAGTGCCAGGCTTCGTGTCGTTGAAAGAGAAATACAAGAAAACACCTGAAATGGTTGTTGACTTCGTTCAGGGACTTGGGATGAAACGACCTGTGAAGCCTTATCTCAATTTCATCAGGATAGACAAAACCGAATCTTTCGATGGGACAGAAGGTGTACTGTTCTATGCAACGCCCGATATGCTTTCCGGACTGTGTGGTTGGGCATTCTTCGACAATAACGCTCCTGATGCAGTTTTATCTCAATTCGGTTCGGGTTGTAGTACGGTCGTTTCGAGGACTGTCGTAGAGAATGAAAGGAAAGGCCAAAGCTGCTTTATCGGCTTGTTTGATCCTTCTGTTCGTCCTATGGTCGGCAAGAATGAGTTGAGCTTTACCATTCCATTCAGTCGATTTGTAACTATGATGGAGGCAATGAGAGACTGTTTCCTATTTGATTCACATGCTTGGGATAAAATTAGGGCAAGAATGGAAGAATAATAGGCCCAAAATAGAATATACATAGGGGGGCATAAGTGACAAGAAGCGACCTTAAACAGCTTGTATTCCCATCTATATGGGGAAGAGTTTTATTTGAGACTTGATGACCTATCATGCCCTATCGTTGAATAATTACTTATATTTACGATATAGTAAAGATCCGTCCGGCATATTCCACATACATACACCAACAGCGACTGTCACTATGAACCTATGGTTGGCACTCGCTGTTGTGGTCTGTTGCATACAAAAGCGGGTTTTTGTCTTCATTTCCTTTGGAAAACGTTTGTTGTTTAATGACAAAGTATTATCTTTGCAGACAGAAGATAGGCGCTCATGTTCAGGCAGAAGACAGCGACACGAAACAGATCGCTTGTTTCCCAATCGTTACCCAATCAGTTCTGATAACAAGGCAACTTGCTTATTATTAAATCGTTGCGTTTAGACAGCAGCTTTTTATACCTTTGGTATTGCCATAAAATTTTGATGGGGACGCGGGAATGTTTTGACGAAGGCGTAGAAAAATTTTAACGCGATGGCAAATTTGACGCGATGGCATGAACGCTTCAACGAGAACATGCGTTCCCGACGGGAACAATGACCCGGAAGCGGGCTGAAACGCCCTGTTCAGGCCGCGACAAATATGTGACATCTGAAAACGATTGCTTGTATGGAAAAGAATAATTTATCGGTCAACAAACTGGTGTATTTCTTCAAGCGTTCCATCTGGGAGGAGGGGAACGTTGCATTCCGCGAGCGCCCGCTGGTGTATATGGCGCAGCGATTGTATATGGTTTTCAAGGGACTGTTCGTGGAAAACCACTGGGGCTATGCCGCACAGCTCACGTTCAACACCATGATGGCCATTGTGCCTGTTTTTGCCATTATCTTTGCCGTGGGGCGCGGTTTCGGTTTCGAGGATTACATTGCCGAGTGGGTTCACCGCGTGTTTGCCAGTCAGCCTGTCGTGGGCAAGGCCGTTCTCGAGTTGGCCAGTTCGTATATCAACTATACGCACACGGGTGTGGTCATCGGCGTGAGTTTGGTGTTTATGCTCTACAGTGTCATTTCGCTTTTCAACAACGTCGAGGGCGTTTTCAACGGCATCTGGGCCGTGAGGAAGGAGCGCGACTGGGGTAGGGCCGCCTTTGACTATGTTTCGGTGATATTCTTAGTGCCGCTGACCATCATTCTTTTGTCTGGTCTCAGTGTGTTTTTCAATTCCATACTCGGTCGTCTGCCCGACTTCCAAGTGCTCACGCCTGTGTTTAAGGGCGTCATCAGTTTTGCGGTGCCCCTGACCGTGCTGACCTTGTTTTTCACGTTGCTCTATACCTTTGTGCCCAACACCAAGGTGCGCGTGTCGATGGTATGGTTTCCGGCCATGCTGGCGGGGCTGTGCATTATAGGACTCCAAACGGCTTATGTATATTATCAGGTGATGTTCACGAGCTACAGCATCATCTATGGTTCCCTGGCCGCCCTGCCACTGCTGATGCTGTGGATGCAGTTGTCGTGGTTTATCTGCATCGGTTTTGCCGAACTGGGGCGCGCTAACCAGGAACTCGCCGACGGGCATCTGGGCGAGACCCGCCCCGACAGTCTGTTGGAAAAGATTCGGAAGAGTGGGATGGTGCTCAGTCTGCTGTGCCAACGCCAGCGGCGTGGTGGGGGACCGTGCCCCGTGCGCGACCTCCTCTGTCTCACGCATTTCAGCTATTCACAACTCATGTGCAGCCTGCATACGCTGATAGATGCGCGACTCGTTTCGCGCACGCATACCGGCGACGGCACAGAGGTGTACACGCTCAATCGCGATGCCGGCGACTTGGGCATGGGCACGATGGTCGAGGCGATACTGGGGCGGAAAACGTCCGCTCGGCAGGGCGACGATAGCCTGCAGTTGTCGGCAGAAGTAGAACGACAACTTGAGGATATGTTACAGGATTATCTTACGGCCATGGACAGCGTGAAGGTGGAGGAAATCGTTGAAAGTTAGGAGATTCCCCGTATCCTCCCTCATTCCCCTGCTATCTGCGGCAACGAGCAGCGTGACGCCACGGAGTATGCTGTGTCCACGAGGACTATTTACCGCAGGCTGTCGAAGACATACAAGGCTTCTCTTCCCACATTCTGCGCGCGTCCCATAGTAGTTCTGATGGACACAACCTATTGGGGACGCAACTTCGGCGTGGTGATCATGAAGGACTCACTAAGCGGCGGGGTGCTTTGGTACAAGTTCATTGACAGGCATGAACGTCTGGAAGACTATTGGGAGGGAATCACGTACCTCAATTCACTCGGACACACCATATTGGCTATCGTGGCGGATGGCTTAAACCCAATGGAGACTGGTTGGGGGGGGGGGATAAGAACGGGGTCGCGACGTAATGCCGCGACCCCTTACAGTCATTTATGATTGATGATACAGTCAGATTACTTCTGGATCATCTTCTTGCCGTTCTTGATAACGATGCCCTTGTAGTCCTTGCCTACCTGCTGGCCTGCGAGGTTGAAGATGCGGTTGTCCTTCTTGACAGCCTCAGTGGCAACGTTCTCGATGCCTGCGGGGTCATCGCTGCCATAAGAAATGACAACATTGTCAAAATAGCCCATAGAATACCAAGTTGATTCTCCATTAACTTCAACAAAGATTGTACCAATGGCATAAACGCCGTCATATGGATGTGCGTCTCCCTTTTTACCCACCGGGTTGAAGGTGAGCACGTTGTTGGCCCATTTGCCCTTTACAGGCTCATTTTCTGTGAACCGGCCATCCTTGTTGGTACCAATGATACGCATGTACTTGCCATAACCTTCATCCTGTGCTTGTTTATCTGCAAGCGTGATGTTCTGCGGGGTAGTGATCTGGAATGTGCCTGCCTCCTTGTCAACGATGTCTATTTTCATCCTTGTTCCAGCAAAGTGGTTGAATACAGAGATCTCTTCATCGTCGTCCTGCACATAAACAGGCAGGTTGATTTCAGATTGCTGTTTTGAGAATGTACGGGTTCCCGTCATTATACCATTTGCCTTGTGCATCTCGGGCTCTGTTGCACTGTCCAAAATACGGCTCTCGCCTTGCTTTGGATAGTCCTCAACGGACATTACCCAACCCTTGATTGGCAATTCCTCTGAAGTAACGACAGTCCATGTGCCTGCTTCATCCTTCTGTAAAACTAAAGGATTGTCTGGCAGGAAAGTGATGTAACCTTCCTTATCGGCGTCCTTGAATGCACAGAAGGAGACCTTGTTGTTAAGACCGGACTCCGTCACCTTGTTGCCGTCGTTGACATACTGTCCGGGTATGGTTATCTTGTTTTCATTCTCGAGTGTTCCATACACATGTAGCTTTAATTTTGAGAAGACATTGAAAGTCACCTTTACATTGGCGCCTTCCACGCCCGTTACGCTCTCAACAAGAAAATCCTTGCAATCGTAGATGTCGTCTTGCTCGTTGTACTCAGCGGAAATGTATGTTCCATAAGCGCCACTGGCCTTGAGAATCGGCGAAGAGAGCCTCATGCCAGGGTTAGACTTGAAGAACTGGGCACGCGTCACGTTCATTTTTACGGCTTCATGCGTGTCAATCTTGGTAAGTGCAACCTGTGCATTTACGGAGAAAGAAGCCATGGCTGCAACAGCCAGAAGTAATAATTTTCTCATAATGGTAAAATTAAATTGATTAATAAAAAAACTTGGTTATGCTCCCCTGCCCCGCCTGTCAAGAGAGGCAGGGGAGTGGTATTGTCGACATCAATGGTCGAATGGATAGTTCACTTGCTCTGAGAACAGCGTGACAATGTTTGTCGGCTCGTTCACGTCAGTTAGCGTGATCATTGTAGGCTTGCGCAGGTTGTCTGCCGTAAGCTTGAAGCGGCGTGCCTTGTTTCCCAGACCTGAGAAGGCCTCTATGATTGGCTTCAGGGCGTGCTTCTTCATGTAATCCTTCGCTGTCTTGTTTGTGGGCTTGTCGTTCGAGTACCTGATGGAGATCTCGTCGCCCTCCTCGTTCGGGTCAACGAAGTCGAACCTGACGATGCCATAGTCTGGCCCGGCCCAGAAATGGAAGCCGGTCTTGTTGGTGTAGGTTCCTATCAGCACGTTGTAAAGGATGTTCTCCTTTTTGTTAAGCCCTGCGGTCTTCAGAGCCTCGTGGAATGCGTCCCAGAGAGGCATCTGGTATTCGCCGACCTTCGAGTATGCGGCGAACCACTGGTTGTCGCGCAGCGATTCCCACAGCGGCGGCGTCGCGGTCTCGAGCCACACGTTCTTGTTGCCTGCGAGGTAGAAACGCTCGAAGGTGTCGCCCTTGGCAAAGTTCCCTATCTTTACGCCATTCACTGTCAGCGTGTCGTAGAGTATGAAGCCTTCGGGTGTGACGATGAACGGAGCGGCCACAGAATGGCGCTCCCCTTTCTTGTCAACATACTGGAACACCAGTGTGCGGTACTGCTGCACCACCTTGATCTCGGTGTCCTGTGGAACGCCCTCGCCCATGAGCGTGTAGGAACGTGATGACATATATTTGTCGGTCTCCTCCACACTCTTGAGGTAGTCTGCCCAACTGAGGTCTGCCGGCATGGCGTACATCATTATCCTATGCCCGTGCTTGCGTCCCGTCAGCTCAATCTTCTCCGGCGATGCCGACAGCACGCGGAACTCGAAGTCGCCGAGGAAGCCCTGGCCTGCGGATCCATAGTCGCTGTTCTTCGGGTCTGACAGGTAATGGAACACTTCGTTGCCGCCATCGAAAGACAGCACGGTGCCCATGCTCTGGAACACGCTGTATGAAGACTCCTGGTCAACCCCGATGGGGTTTCCGTTCTCATCCAGGCCGGCGTTGTGTGTCTTGCCCACCTTCTCTGAAGCGAAACGCACATGGTCGTTTTCAAACTTGCACAGCACGTTGTAACCACCGTACGTCAAGTCTCCGTAGTACTCGATTCTCCAGCCGTTGGGCGCTGATTTGAGAATGTCCTTCACCTTGGCGATATCCTTTGCCGAACGCTCTGACGAACTTTCGGAGAAATAATTTTCCACTTCGCTGGTGCAGGCCGTCAACGCCAGCACAGACACCAGGAGTGTAAGGAAATAATTCAACTTTTTCATTTCTTAATCATGTTAAAGCGTTCTATTAATTTTTAGACAAGTCGCGCAGGTCAAGTGTGCTGACCTCTGATGAGCGGCGCAGCACTACCTCGCGCAGTTTGTCCATATCAAGTCCCCACTTTTCCTGGAAGTATGTGCGCATCAGGTCAAGCTTCTTCTGTAGCAGCGGGCCGCCTTCCTCGCCGGCATTATCCATGATGGCTTTCCATGCTGTGGGCGACATCGTGACGTATGTGGAGAAGATCTCCGCGAAGTCCTCGTTGTACTCGCTCGAGCCGTATGCCGATACGAAGCCCTGCTTCTGAACGTCCTTGTCTTTCAGGTTGACCCAGTCCTGCGAGTGGTATTTCCCGGCAGTGATGGTCTTGAAGTCTGGTGAGTACTCCTTCTTCTGTGTGAGGATGTGGCAGAACTCGTGATGCACCGTGTGGAACATCCAGTGGTTGAGGTCGGCAGGCGACATGTTGGCATCCTCGTATGGGTCGTCAACATTGATTCGCGGGTTGTCGATGTCAAACTCGTTCACGCCGTAGAGCATTATCTTGAGTCCGCCCTCGGCAGTTCCAAGTATCATCTCGCCCCTCGAGTCGTACTCGCGCGAGCCGATGAGCTGTATCTGGCGCGGACAGTTCTCTTTGAGGAAAATCTGCCCGAGCACCTCGTCGTAAGAGTCAAGCCATATATGCTTGAAAAGGATTCCGAGTGCGACGGAGTTCTCGTAACTTGCCGGCACGACATTGTAAACCATGTCGGTCAGGCGGTCGTTGTAACGATACTGGAAGTCGATGTTGTAAGGAATGCGGTAATTGTTTTCCAGCCAAGTGTCAAACTCATTCTTCACGGGAGAAACATCTCCGTCGAACACGCTCCTGCCGCTGAGATCGTCATCGTTTCCGCAACTTGTAAGCCCAAGGCAGACAAAAGCGAAAAGAAAGGATGCGAATAAATATATCTTTTTCATTTTATATCAGTATTGTTTTAAGTTATCTTGGGTTACTCTTCAAACCAGCATTTATCACATCAGACGGTATTTGCACGGCACCTCTCAGGTCTCCCGGCTGGAACACCACTGGGTCCTCTCCCGACAGGAAGTGTGCATACGAGATGCCGTAGCGCTTTACGTCGTAGAAGCGGTAGCCCTGCTGGCGTGTCTCGAGGCGGCGCATGTGGAGTATGAACTGGATTATGTTTTCCTGAGTGTTCACGCCGTTAGCGCCGGCGTTGCCGATCGAGAATCCCTGCGGATGGAGTTCCTTGCGGATTGAGCGGTCGCGGTTTCCGTCGGGGATTGCCGGTGCATACTCAAGATGAGTGATGAAGGTGTCTACGACGGCAGTTGTGAGCACGGGGCGCAACAGTTGCCCGTCGTTGCCTGCTTTCTCCTTGCAGTGTGACACCACCCACCTGTTCATGTCTGCGAGAGCCGCGTCAATGTTGTTCTTCAGTGCGTAGGCCTCTGCGCGCACGAGAAGCGTCTCGTCTGCGGTGAATGCCTGATCCATCACATGGGTGTAGCCGATGCCTGCGACCTTGTCTGTGTATTCGAAGAACTCATACATCTTCGGTACGACAACGCCTGATGAGTTTCCATAAAGCTTATTAGCCCAGTAGAGTGTGTTGACGTCAGAGCCAGAGCCCCATGGCGCGTCTGCCCAGTATGTCTCGTAGCTGCACATGGCCGCGTTGTGGCCGTAGCGCTGGTCGAACACGTAGCGGGCAGCAGTCGAGTAAGATGGTATCAGCAGGAAGTTGGCAGGCTCCGACGAGCGGTTGTAGAGGTTGTTGAAATCGGTTGCGCCAAGTTTCTCGTATGCGGCATAGTTGCGCAGCAGCGTCTCCGGGTTTGCGCCGAGAGCCTTGTCTGCATACTCTATTGCCTTGTCATAGTTCATGTAGTAGAGGTTGAAGCGTGCCCCGAAAGCGTATGCCGCGCGCATGTTCCAGTGGTACTTTGGCTGAGTGTACAGTGCATCGTCAACGTCTGGCAGGGCCTCTTCTATGTCCTTGTTGATGTTCTCGTAGAGTTGGCGCAGCGTGCCACGGTCAGCCGTCGACACTCCCGGCTCGTGCGGGTAAGGCAGCCCGGGGTACTCGTCGGCCTTGTCCGGATTCCACGCCATGCAGAATACGTTTGCGAGCATGAACATTCCGTATGCGCGGCACAGCTTTGCCTCTGCCGCCTGAGCCTTCAGCTCGCTCTGGTTGCCGTACTTGGCGATTGCGTCAAGAGCCTGGTTGGCGGTTGCCACAGCACGATAGTAATTATTCCATATATAATATGGAGAGTCATTGCCAGTCATGTCAACGTCCTTGAAGCGGTAGAGTTCGTCGAGCATTATGTCGAACGAGTAACTGTTTCCGTTGTTTCCCATGTTGTCTGAGCTGGTCTCTCCGATAAGCGATATGTTGCACGTTGGATATGCCGACACGAGCAACTGTGTTATTTTCTCAGGAGTGTTCAGCTCCGCACGGTCGTCTGGCAGCTTATCCAAATAGTCATCGCAAGAACTCAATGCGAGCAACGACGCTGCTGCAAAAATTAAATATTTGAATTTCATACTGTTATGTTCTGTTATATAGTTATTAAATTCCAAGACGTACCGTAAATGTGAACTGTCTTGCCATAGGTATGGCGACACCACCTGCGTTTGTGAACTCCGGGTCCTGTCCGAGCAGTTTCTTGTCAGAATAGATGAGGAACAGGTTTGTACCCTGGAATTTCAGGCTTGCCGATGATAGTCCGAGATGCTTCACGAAACTCTGCGGGATGTCGTAGCCAAGTGATATTTCCTTCATTCGTATGAAGTCACCCTTTGCAATGCGGTTCTGTGAGTAGTTGTACGCTCCGTATGCACGCGAGAGATACTGGTCTCTCTGCATCTGGCGGAAGTCGGATATGGCAGGTATGTCTGTCTTTGCCTCGTCGCCAGGAACGGTCCAGCGGTTCTGGAACTCCTTCGGCATCGCGCTCATGTCAGAGTAGCCAAGCCCGAATGTCGGGTCGAGGCGCACCTTGTTGCCTGCGGCGTATGTGATGAACACGTTGAGTGAGAGTCCCTTGTATGTGAACATGTTGCCGAGAGATCCCGTGAAAGTCGGGTCAACCGGCCCGTTGTAGATCAGGTGATCGAGGTTGTACGACTGGAAGTCGATACCCTCATACCTAGTGTTGCTGTTGACAAGTTCGCCATCCTGGTTTATGAATGTCGGCAGACCCTTGTTGTCCAGTCCACGGAAGTCCATCGAGAAGAGCGCACGGTACGGGTAGCTCTCGCCTGTGAAGCCTGAGCCGCTGATCATGTCGATAACGCGTGTGCGTGAGTCGAGTTTCGTAACCTCACTCTTGCTGTGCGAGAATATGAAGTCGGTGCTCCATGTGAAGTCTTTCTTCACGATGTTGCGTGAAGAGATGGTGAGCTCGAAACCGCTCGACTTCATGGATGCCACGTTGGCATACTTGATTACCGCGCCGTCGTCACCGATTGTGCGCTGCGGGCCAATCAGGTCGTAGTTGTTACGATGGTAGTAAGCCATCTCGAGGTTCAGCCTGTTGTTGAGGAAGCCGAGGTCGAGCCCGAGGTTGAACTCGTGCTTCTTCTCGTATGTAAGGTTCGGGTTCGCGAAATCGTCTATGGTGAGTCCGGACTCATGGTCCTCGCTGAACGGACGCCACTGGTTGAAGCTCGAGATGATGACCTCTGCGTTCGTGATGGCAGGCTTGTCACCGGTGAGCGAGTAACTGGTCTTCAGCGTCGCGTGCGAGAGATACGGGTTGAGTTTCTCGAACCACGGCTCCTCGTGTGCGTTCCATGCGCCTGAGATGTTCCATGTAGGCAGCCAGCGTGCGCTGCGTGCCTTTCCGAGGCGGTTGCTGCCCTCGTAGCGTACTGTTCCGTTTACTGTGTAGCGTCCCTTCCAAGAGTATGTTGCTGTTCCGAAGAACGACACCTCGCGGCCGTAACCGTTGTTGAGGGCGTAGTATATTGAGTTCTCTTCAGATGCCTGCTTGAAGAACTTGTAGTCGTAGCTTCCGAGGAGGCCCATTCCGTACTGCATGCCGACACCGTTGAAGTATGAGCGGCTGCGCTTCACGTCGTTGATTTCCATACCGCCGTAAAGGTTAAGTATGTGACGGTCGTTGTAAACGTCGTTGTATGATGCAGTGGCACGCATGTCCCAGCTGTTCATCTTGTATTTCGTCTCGCGGTAGAAGCCGCCCTTTGGCAGCACAGACTCCGGCAGTGTGTTAGGCATGTCCGGGTCGGTGTAGAGCCACGGGTTGGCGTTGCGCATCGTTGCGTCGTCCATCATGCGGAATGCCATTGCCTGGTTACTGTTCTCGGTAATCTTGTGGCTCTGCGTTGTTGTGGACACCTTGTATGCGCCGAGCAGGCTGAGCTCCACCTTGGTGATGGGCTTGTACTTCAGTTCTGCCTGGAACTTCATGTCGATTACGTCGTAGTCCATGAAGTTGTTCTCCAATTCGTGGAAGATGTTGAACGGAGCATAGCTGCGTACATAGAATCCGTCCGGGTCAAGCGTGCGCGAAGTGTTGAGCGAGTAGGAGTACGGGTTGATGTCGAAGTCACGCGACACTGCGCCGAACACCGCGTCGGTAGACTGGTTTGTCGTACCCGGAGCCTGCTGCTTGCGGTAGCTTGCGTTGCCAATCATGTTGAGGGAGAGCCTCTTGTTCATATTGTAGTTGGCATTGATGTTTGCCGTGTAGCGCTGCACGCGGCTTTTCTTTGTCCACCCTGGGTCGTCGAGCATGGAGAACGAGGTGTAGTACTGTGCCTTGTCCGTACCGCCGCTCATGCTGATAGAGTGGTTCATCTGTATCGAGTTGGAGAACAGGCGGTCGAACCAGTCGGTGTTCTGATACTCTGCCTTGCGCAGGTAGCTTGCCATGGCCTCCGGGGTGTTCTCGAGCAGGAACTTGCCTGTTGCGGGATCGTAGGTGTTCATCAAGTGGTACATCTTTCCGAACACGCCACTGTTGGATGCGCGGTATGCGCTTGTGAACGAGAAGAAACCGTTCCTCATCATCTCGCGGTACACAGACATCTGCTCCTGCGAGTTCATGATGTTGAACTGCGAGTAATTCGGTTTGAGACGCATCGTGAACTCACCTGTGTAGGAGATGCGCGACGAACCTGCCTTACCGCGTTTTGTCGTCACGACGATCACACCAGCCATGGCGCGCGCGCCATAGATTGATGTTGCCGAACCGTCTTTCAGGATGTCGAAGCTTGCGATGTCGTCTGCGTTCAGACCTGCGATGGCGTTTGAGATAACCGTTGCTGCGTCTCCAGAGGAAAGTGCGTCGGCATCAACCTCCGTCACGTCCTCCATGATGACACCGTCAACCACCCACAGCGGTTTTGACGAGCCGTAGATGGATGTCGCGCCACGCACGCGGATCTTCGGTGCAGTACCGAACGTACCAGAAACGTTCTGCACGCTGACACCGGCCGCACGGCCTTCGAGCGAGCGTGAGATGTCCGATACGCCGTCGATCTTCGCCTTCTCGGCATCGACCTTCGTTGAGGCGCCGGTGAACAATCGCTTGTCCATCTTCTGCATACCAGTGACCACGACTTCCTCGATTTGCTGTGCCTTGTCGGGGTTCATCGTTATCTTCATGTTACGCGTACCCTTGAGAGTCACCGTCTGCATTCCGATATAGCTGACCACGATCTGCGGGTTACTAACTTGAGTGGTAATCGAGAAATTACCATCGAAATCGGTTGTCGCGCCGACCTGAGTGCCCTTCACCATTACGGAGGCACCAATCAGCGGCTCGCCATCTTCTGATGAGATGATGGTACCGGAAACAACCGTTTGCGCCTTCGCCATTCCCAAGAAGAATGTCAGGCTGACCAAAATCATACAAAGCCTTAATTTCATAAAAAGTTGACTTTTCAGTGTGTTTTTTAATTAATAAAATAAACTTTTTTACGTTCCGATTGCAAATTTAAGATATTTTTTCCTTACTGGCAAAATAAATATAACAAAATTGTTTCATTGGGGCTCTTTTTTAACAAAATCACCTTATTTTATATAAGGGAGGGAGTGGATTATCATAAATTCGCGAAGAACGAGCATTCACATTTCCAACTGACTGAATTTATCGCGGCGGCACGCACAATAAGTTAAGCAAACCTGCGTTCTCCTTTTTTAGGAGCAGGGGCGGAACAACAGTAAAACAAACATAACATAAGGACATGCTTGAGAAACATTACACAGAATGTGCGGCAGAGGCTGGCTGCGACGAGGCGGGACGCGGCTGTCTTGCCGGCAGCGTGTTTGCGGCGGCGGTGATACTGCCGCCGGACTACGCCAACGAGGAGCTCAACGACTCCAAGGCACTGACCGACCGGAAACGCAGGCAGCTGCGCGCGGCGATAGAGCGCGACGCCGTGGCGTGGGCCGTGGGCGTGGCCACCCCGGAGGAGATTGACGAGATTAACATCCTCAACGCCTCGATACTCGCCATGCACCGCGCACTCGACAAACTTGCCGTGCGCCCCGGGGCTATAATAGTGGACGGCAACCGCTTCAGGCCATACCGTGACATACCGCACACCTGCATAGTGAAGGGCGACGCGAAATATCTCTCCATTGCCGCCGCCAGCATACTGGCAAAGACCTACCGCGACGACTATATGGAGCGTCTCGCCGAGGACTACCCGCAATATGACTGGAAGAAGAACAAGGGCTATCCCACCAAGAAACACCGCGAGGCTATAGCGAAGCACGGGATGACACCCTATCACCGCAGGAGCTTCAGGATGCGTCAGTGATGCCGGAAATGCCAGATCACCAGATCACTGGAATGCCAGAAAATTCCATGGAAATCATAAAGACATGCGCCACAACAAGCTGAACCACGAACTGGCCCTTCTCCTGCTGCTCTCCGAGAACAGGGGGCTGACCGTCGAGCAACTATGCGAGAACACTGGGATTGGGCGCCGCAACTTCTACTACTACCTCGACTTCTTCCGCGACTGCGGCTTCATAGTGGAGAAGCGCGGAGGGATATACAGCATCGACCGCCAGTCGCCATTCTTCACGCGCCTTCAGGAGTGCATCGGCTTCACCGAGGACGAGATACTCACCATGCGCAGGCTGCTCGAGGCATCTGACAAACGCAACGCCGTGGCAAACAACCTGCTGAAAAAGCTCGACCGGTTCTATGATTTCAACATCCTTGCGGACAACAAGCTGCGCGAGAACATGGCGCACAACGTGTCACAGCTGTACAAGGCAATAAAACTGAAGCGGATGGCGGTGCTGCGCAACTACCACTCGCCGCACAGCCGCACGGAGAAAGACCGCCTCGTGGAGCCGTTCATGCTGCTCGACAACAACAACGAGGTGCGATGCTACGAACCGAGGTCGAAGATGAACAAGACCTTCAAACTCTCGAGAACAGGACTTGTTGACGTTCTCGACGAGGAATGGCTCAACGAGGAACATCACCGCGCCATGCACACCGACATATTCATGTTCTCCGGCGAAAGGCAGGAAACGGTTGAGATGTATCTCGGCCCATTGTCGCGCAACATAATCATGGAGGAATATCCAGACGCCGCATCATATATAGATAAGGTGTCTGGGAACCGCTGGCTGCTACGCCTGCCCGTGTGCAGCTATGCCGGCATCGGCCGCTTCGTGCTGGGACTGTACGACGACGTCGAGGTGACGGGCAGCGATGGTTTCAAGGAATACCTGCGTGGCAAGATAGCAAACATGGCGAGCGCTAATCGTATATGAGCGTCGTCATGCTTCCGGGCGCGAACACCTCCTCCGCCGCCTGCCTTATGTCGTCCGGCGTCACGTCGTCTATACGCCGGTAAGTCTCGACGAGCCCGCGCGCCCTGCCGCAGTGCAGGAAAGTCTTGCCGAAGCCAAGCGCGAAACTCTCGCGGTTGTCCGCAGCCACCCCGAGCTGCCCCTTCAACTGTTTTTTGGCAGCCGCCAGCCGCGCCTGCGACAGCGGCCTTGCCGCGAAGCGGCCGAGCTCGCGCCTCACCATGCCAAGACATTTACTCACGTCGGCGGCATCGCAGCCGAAATACACGCACCATATACCCGTGTCGCCATACGCGGCCATCGAGCTCTCAACGGTGTAAACCAGTCCGTGACGCTCGCGCATGACGATGTTCAGGCGCGCGTTCATCCCCGGGCCGCCTATGATATTGTTCAGGAGATATAGCGGCCACCGGCGCGGGTCCCCGGCAGAATACGCCATGTTTCCAACCATCACATGCGCCTGGTGTGTGCTAAGATGCCTGCGGTACACCCTCCTCGCGGCATCGCAAGTGCCACAGTCCTCCGGCATCCCTTTGCCGCCGCCAGTTTCCGGGTTGCCAGCCGGCGGCGGTGCCTGTGCATCCCGGTACGGGTTTTCCGCCGGAATGCCCCCGAGCAACTTCCTTGTTCTGCTGTCAATCCCCTTTCCTCCGTACACGAACAGCACCGCATTGCCCGGTCTGTAGTACTTCCCGGTGAAGCGCAGCGCGTCGGCGGTGGTGAAGCGCCGCACACCCTCCGCCGTCCCGAGGATGTTGTGGCCGAGGGGATGCCCACGGAAGACAAGGTTCTCGAAATCGTCGTATATCAGTTCCGCCGGCGAATCGCTGTAACTCTCTATCTCGTCGCAGATAACCTCCACCTCCTTGTCAATCTCCTCCTGCGGGTATGTGCTGTGGAACACTATGTCGGTGAGCAGGTCGATGGCGCGCGGCAGGTGCTCGCGCAGCACGGCGGCGTAATACACCGTGTCCTCCTTGTTGGTGAATGCGTTGACATCCCCTCCGACACGCTCCAGCTCGTTTATTATCTTAATCGGGTTCCTGCGCTCCGTACCCTTGAAGGTGACGTGCTCGCAGAAATGCGCGAGCCCCTCCTCGCCCCTCCCCTCGTGGCGCGCCCCGGCCGCGATCTGGTAGCCGCAGTAAACCACGTCGGCATCCGACGGAAGGTGTATCACGCGCAGTCCGTTGTCAAATGTATATGTATTATATTCCATCGCGGGTACAAAAATACTCCTTTTTTTTCATTACTGCCATTTTTTTTGTAATTTTGTAGGCAGATAAATACAAACGCAAGACATGAAGGAAATAAAAAGCAACATCTACTATGTTGGGGTCAACGACCGCAACAAGAACCTGTTCGAGGGATTATGGCCGCTGCCAAACGGCGTGAGCTACAACTCATACCTTATAGACGACGAGAAGGTGTGCCTCATCGACGCCGTGCAGGTGGACTTCTTCCCGCAGTTCCTCGAGAACATACGAGAGGTGATAGGCGACAGGAAAATCGACTACGTCGTGATAAACCACATGGAGCCGGACCACAGCGGCGCGATGGCGCTGGTGAGGGAATACTACCCCGACGTGAAGGTGGTGGGCAACAAGAAGACATTCGGGATGCTGTCGGGCTTCTACGGGATGCACCGTGAGGACGACGTCGAGGTTCGCAACGGCGACACGATAGACCTCGGCAGCCATCAGCTGACGTTCGTCATGACGCCGATGGTGCACTGGCCCGAGACGATGGTTACCCTGTGCGAGGAGAAGCGGCGCGGCTGCAACGGCGCGGGATGCGGCGCCACGACATTGTTCAGCGGCGACGCCTTCGGATGCTTCGGCGCGCTGAACGGAGGGATAATCGACGCCGAGATGAACTGCGACACGGCATGGCCCGAGATGGTGCGCTACTACAGCAACATCGTGGGCAAATACGGTGTGCCGGTGCAGAACGCGCTGAAGAAACTCGCAGGCATAGACATAGACTACATCTGCACGACGCACGGCCCGGTGTGGCACGAGCACATAGACCGCGTTGTCAAGGAGTACGACCGCATGAGTCGCTACGAGACGGAGGAAGGTATCGTGATATGCTACGGCACGATGTACGGCAACACCGAGCGCATGGCTGAGAAAATCGCCGCCGCCGCCTCGAAGGCGGGGGTGAGGAACATCGTGATGTACAATGTTTCGAAGACGCACCACTCGTACATCCTGCGCGACATCTTCCGCTACCGAGGGCTGATCGTGGGCGCGCCGACATACAACGCCGGCCTGTACCACGAGATGGACGCGCTGCTCTCCGAGATTGCCGAGAAGGACGTAAAGAACCATCTCATCGGGTGGTTCGGGTCGCACGGATGGGCATCGAAGGCCGTTGACAAGATACGCGAGTGGAACGAGAACCGCCTGAAGTTCGAGCCGGTGGGAACACCCGTGGACATGAAGCAGGCCATGACACCACTTGTTAAGGAACAGTGCGAGGCGCTCGGAAAGGCAATGGCGGAACGCCTGCTCGCCGGGAAATGAAGCCACGGCGCGGGAAGCGCCGTGCATAAACAAGGAACTTTATTTTAAAATCATAAACATTACAGAGATGAGAAAAGTATTATCAGTATTAATGCTTTCAATGACATTGACACAGGCGGCGAACGCACAGGGAAACGCCACGGTGAGTATCGAGAAAGAACCGGTGTTCTTTCCGGAAAGCGACTCCAGCATACCAATCCTGGGGGTCAACCCTAACGGAAAGTTCATATTCGGCAGTTACGCCGGCACCGCATTCATTTACGACACCGAAAAGAACTCTTTCAGGTACATGGGGAGCGAGGGAAGCGAAACCGAGGTGAATGGAATAACGGCGGCAGGAGATGTCTTGGTGACAGAGGGCATGGAGACAAGGCTGGAACACCCCGGCGGCAGTGAGCCATACATCTTAAGCTCTCCCATGGAAGACCACCCGATGGTGAAAACCAAATACATCACGCCGGACGGGGCATTCGTCGTAGGATTCTTCAGCGACGACGCATTCGACACCGCTCCGTTCATAATGACGAGGAAAGGAGACGGCACTTTCGAGTCACACATACTGGACGTGCCAGAAAAGGATGGGCTGGGTCTGAAGCCGCAATGGTGCACGGCACACTTCTGCACAGACGACGGCAAATATGCCGTGGGAAGGCTCTGCGAAAATCTGGGCAACAACTTCGAGCTGCTTGTATGGGTCAGGGGAGACGACGGGAAATACACGCTTACGCGCCCAACGCTGTCCTACTTCTTCAACACCGACGCGCCGGAACCGGGCCCGGAGCCCAAGTGGGAGGACTATGTGAGCGTCGACCGCAACGACCCAGCCTACAAGGAGCAGGAGGCCGCCTTCAAGGAGGCCTTCGACAAATGGATGAAGGCGTGCAATGACCGAAAGAAGCCCTATTCCCTCGACGCCTTCGACCTCGTGCTATCATCGTCAGGAGAGGCAATAATGGGAGCGCTGCAGGAGACAGTCGAGACCAATGGGGATGAAGAAAGCATTTTAATATACCCCTACTACCTCAACCTCAGGACAGGCGAGAGCAAGGCGTTCCCCGAATACAAGGGATACAAGGCACTGAACCTGCTCAGGGACGGCGGGCTGCTGACGCAGAAACTGATACCCACGTCATACGAAGGGTATTACCTCGCGACGGCGTGCGTGGCCTATCCGGGAAACGGCGCCGCCCCAGTACCGTTCACCGACTGGCTCAAGGACAGGTCGGGTAAGGACTTCTCTGAAGCCTACACAGTGGAACGGCCTGACATGGGAGTCGAGAAACAGGTGGTTACGGGCTACCCATACCTGAGCGCCGACGGGCGCACCATGGCATTCTGCGGCGTGCCACCGACAAGCGAGACATCGGCGTATTTCGCAAACTCGTTCATGGTGTTCGGCGAGAGCATCACCACCGACACCACGACGGGAATTTCCACCGCACAGGGGGACAACGGGGCAACAAAGGCATGCTTCGACAATGGGGTGATACGCGTCCCTGGCGGGACCGCATGCAGCGCCGACATATACACGCCGGCAGGCATGAACGTGGCAAGAGGCCTGAAAGCCGATGCCGAGGGCAAGATTGCCATTCCGGAAAAATGCAAGGGCGGCGTTTACATAGTCAACCTTAATGCCGCAGGAAAGCGCAGCACAATTAAGATAGTGCTTTGACACAATACGGTTTTACCGGGAAACAAACACAATGAGGGCGTGTCAAAATCAGCATGCCTTCAATGACAAGATGCAGGGACTTATTGGGGAAGTAAGTCCCTGCAAACAAACAGAGGAAAAGAGGCTGCGCCTGTTACGACACAGCCTTATTTTAACCCTTATCAATAAAAAGCAATCACTATGAGAAAAAAACTAATGGCACTTGCCTTTATTATGTTGCCTGCCGTAGCAGCGCTGGCAGACAATGTCGTCACAGTTAGGACTGGCACGGGAACCAGACTTTTCGGCATTGACGACATCAACAGAATTAACTTCGGCGAAGAAACAATCACCTTCGTTGAGAAGAACGGCGGGCAAACGCCTTTCTTCTATGACGACATCACCGAGATAACCTTCGACGACATGCCCGCAGGAGTGGAAAGCGTCACCATGCATGATGCGCTGCCCGCTGGCACGGACGGCTGCGACATCTACAGCCTGTCGGGACACAAGATGAACGGCAGCGCGCTCCAGCCAGGCATATATATAATAAGGAAAGGAACAAAGGTTACTAAATTCGTTAAGCGATGAGAAGGTTTTTGTTTTCGTGCCTTTTCATAGGCATCAGTTGCCTCGCGATGAGCCAGACGGTTGAGCGCAGGCAGGTTGTATTCGTTGACAACAGCAACGACTCCACGGTATTCTACACCGACGGCTTGGAGTATGCCATGATAGACAGCACCACGACGGTGACACCCGTAGAGAAGTATGTCAAACTGAAGAGAAAAGACGGAGCGAGCGTGCGCGTCTATCTCTCTGACATCAAGAGGATGGTCTTCCGCAAGGTGAGAGAGGACATCGTGCTGCCGGACACCCCGCCAAAGGTGGGCGACTATTACTACAGCGACGGCACATGGAGCGACGGCGGACTGGTGAGCATAGACCCGGAAGGGACAAAACCTGTGTGGGCCGACGAGAAACCGGCGCCGGTGGCAGGGAAGACGGTTATCGGCATCGTTGCCGTCACCGACCAGGAGCGCATCGCACAGGTCGACAAGGACGCGGGATTCACGCACGGCTATGTGGTGTGCAGCAAGTTCGCCCATGACCCCAACAACCTCAGCACTGTCACGCACGAGCCGTTCCCGACGACGAAGTTCACATGGGACGACAACTTCGAGTGCGACATAAAGGTGAAGAAGACCGGCAAGTCGTGGTATGCCGACGTCGACGGCAGGCAGCACTGCCGCAACGTGGTGGAGTTCTACGGCGACAACCTTGTGGCGCAATGCCCGACGGTTTATTACACCAACATAATGCCGCACCCGTCAACGTCGAGCGAGTGGTTCATTCCAGCGACGGGACAGATGTGGGACGTGCTGGCAAACCTGTGCGGAAACAGCACGGCGCAGAGAATGAAAGGATGGCGGACGGTGGAGACTGACGCGACATACAGTTGCTCGGCATACATCTACGATGACCCGATGGCGCGCTTCAACAGCACACTCGACAAGGTTGCCGACAGCGACAAGGAACTGCTCGAGGCAGAAAGCGAGGCGCACAACTACTGCCCGCTATGGACAAGCACGCGCTATGACGAGAACGCGATGGACACCTTCAACGTCGGCACGAAATACACCTCGGGAAACCACAAGGGCAAGTCGCTAATCGAGTGCATGGCGGAATGGTACAACGGCGACTGCTACGCACGTCCGGTGCTGGCATTCTGAACAATAAAGGTCAAGGAGCCAGAGGGTAATCACCCCACTGGCTCCTTAACCACAGGAAGAAATCCACTAAACGCTCACAGCACCTTAGCCCTCCAGGTGACACCGATGTTCACGCCGGTCTCCCTGTCGTGCACCGTGCCGTTGGGGTTCGTGTTCTTGCCGAAGGCGTAACTGTAGTTGCCGTGTATGCGCACGTTCTTGTCCTTCAGCGGGAAGAACTCGATGCCGCCGCTCACGCGCTTCATCTCGGTGCCGTCCATTATTGCCACGTCGGCATCCGTGCCTGACTTGTTGACCTCGTAAGTCATCTTGGCGAAGACGTTCAGTTTCTCCACGGGCTGGTATGACACCTGGCACGCCACCGAGCAGTCCTTGCCGAAGAACGCCTGGTGCGATGCCGCGCGGTTCATAAGGTCGAGCTCCACCTGCACGTTATCGGCAAGGTGGAAGCGGTTGCCGAGCGAGATGTAGTTGATGAACTTGTTCGGCGCATATTCCATCAGGTTGACAGACCACATCGGCTCGAAGAAGCCGTGCCGCCCCATCCACTGCGCATTGACGGCATACATATCCTCACTTTTCTCCGTGAGCGACTTGTATGTCTTCTGGTATGGGCTCTGGCACACTTGCAGTCTGAAGGCATCGTTGCCGCTGCCGGTGGTGTACTGCCCCGTCACACCCCACTGGTAGCATGGGTAGTTGTAGCAGAACTCCGAGAGGTAGTAGCAGTCGATCGGTGCGGGGTAGAGTTCCCATCCTGCCAACTGCACGATCAGTTTCCCCGCCATCACGGAAATGTTCTCCGTGGGCTTGTAGGTCAGGAACAGCCAGTCGGTGGCGTCGAAGAACGAGTAGTCGCGGTGAATGCCATTTAGGCGGTTGCGGAAAGCAAAAGAGAACTTCGGCGATATGTCGCCCTTTAGTATGACGTTCACTATGTTGCCCCTGAAGCCGCAGTCGTCCTTCATCTTCGTCCCGTCAATGTCGCGGTACTGAAAGTCGCCCCGCGCCTCGAAGTCGAGGCTTACCTTCTTTCTCTCCTGTGCGTGTGCCGCCGGTGCGAAAAACATCATCGCCACCAGCAAAACCCCGTATCTCATTGCGTGTCCCAATGTTTTCATGCTCATCATGCCTCTTTGTTTTCCAGTTTCATCGAGAGCTTTCTCCTCTTCACCCACAGCCCGTGTACCTCACGGATGCTGTCCGTCGTGCAGAAAGCGTTGATCTTGTTGTCACCGATCCACTCCATCATCTTGCTGAGGTCGTCGCCGGTCATTATGATTTCGAGCTGTACCTTCTTCTCATGGGTGTAGCCACCCATCACCTCGTGCATCGTCACACCCCTCTTGAGGGTGTTCACTGCATATTCGCGTATCCTCTCATACTCGTTCGAGATTATCAGCACGCGGGCCTTCGAGTGCAGGTCTACCATGAAACGGTTGAGGATAAGACCGTTGAGCCACGTCCCGATGAGACCTACTATCACAAGGTTTACCGGGTTTATGTAGAATGCCGTGCAGCATATCGCGCCACCCGAGATGGATACCGCCGTGCCGAGGTTTATTCCAGTATATTTGTTCATTATCTTCGCGAGGATGTCAAGTCCACCGGTCGAGGCGTTTATGCTGAACAGAATGCTCTGCGACGCGCTCAGTATCACCACGAAGCAGAGCAGGTCGAACCACGGGTTGAGGAAAGACTGCCCGGCTATGTGCTGCGTGAACATCGACTCGCTCATGGGTGCCACGAGGTCGAGGAAATCGACCATCGGACCAAGTATCAGCGCGGTGTACACCGTCTTTGCGCCAAACTCGTTGCCAATGAGCAGGAACGACATGACAAGCAGTATGGCGTTGATGACGAAAATCACCGTACCAACCGAAACAAGACTCTGTACCTGGGATATGACAAGCGAAAGTCCGGTTATCGAACCAATGATGAGTTTGCTCGGGATGAGAAAGAAATGGACTCCAACCGCAGCCACGAACATGCCGGCCGTCATTATGAACAACTCAACCCAGAATTTCTTCGTGGTCAACAAATGCCCTATTTGACCAAACTGCGCTTTCACGTTTTCGGCAGAGAACACATTCTTGCCATTCATTTTTTTATTCATTTTTATACTTTGTTTTTAATTGTATTTCCCCGTTTTCATCAAGAACAGAACGCTATTCTGCTGTTTCAATTATGTTACTTTTACCTTAGACGGTGCAAAATTAATCCTTTATTACGAATTTTAAAGTATTTGCAATGGAAAATTTCAATTATTTCACACTAATAATCTTATAATGGTACGGCAAACAACGAAAATCACAAAAAATGCCACCAAGCGCGGCCAGTATGAAAAATTTGCTGTTTTGTTTTGCTTTGACGGCATTTTACATTAAATTTGCAATCCGAATAGAAAATCAACCACACTGCGATATGAAACGTTACATTATTAGAACTGTAATCTGCGCAATGGCTGCCGTGGCTCTCACGGCGTGCGACAAGGGGAAATTCCACATCGCCGGGAACATCACCAACGCCAAGGACTCCATGCTGTATCTCGAGAACATGAGCCTCGACGGGCCTGTGAAGACCGACTCGGTGAAACTCAGCGAGGACGGGGCCTTCTCGTTCAGCGGCGCGAAGCCGGAGGCACCAGAGTTCTACCGCCTGCGCATCGACGCACAGATAATAAACATAAGCATCGACTCCACCGAGACGGTGACGGTGACGGCGCGTTACCCCGGAATGGCATCGGAATACACCGTGGAAGGGTCGGAGAACTGCCAGAAGATAAAGGAACTGACACTAAAGCAGATGGCACTACAGCAAAAGGCAAGGGAGGTGAGCCGGAACCCGGGAATGGGCGTGGCGGCGACAGAGGACTCCATACAGAGAATGGTGAAGGCATACAAGCGGGACGTCACGCGGAACTACATTTTCAAGGAGCCGATGAAGGCATACTCGTACTTCGCACTGTTCCAGACACTGGGCAGCGCGTTCATCTTCAACCCGCGCACCGATGCCGACGACGTGAAGGTGTTCGGGGCAGTGGCAACCAGCTGGGACACGTTCCACCCGAACTCGCTGCGAGGGCAGAACCTGCACAACATCACCATCGAGGGCATGAAGAACCAGAGAATACTGCGCAGCATGAACGAGGGGATAGACCCTGCGAGGATCAACACCTCAAACATAATAGACATCGCACTGAAGGACAACCACGGGGTGACGCGGCGGCTTACCAGCCTCCGAGGCAAGGTGGTGTTCCTCGACTTCCACGTCTTCGCATCGGAGAACAGTACAAAGAGGATTATGATGCTGCGCGAGCTGTATGACAAATACCACGCAAGCGGACTGGAGATTTACCAAGTGTCGACAGACGAGGACGAGCATTTCTGGAAACAGCAGACGGCGGCGCTGCCGTGGGTGTGCGTCCGTGCAGAGGGGGCGGATGCCAACGAGATTCTTATGAGATACAACGTTCAGCAACTGCCGACGTTCTTCCTCGTTGACCGCAACAGCATGTTGTATAAACGGGACACGCAGATGAAGGACTTCGAGGCCGAACTGCGCGGACTTCTCTGACAACAGACTGAAAAGCATTGCTTCGATGCCGGTGAAAACGGGAAAACACCCGATGCGGGAATACAGGTTCTGCCCAGTTTGCGGAGCGGAGCGGTTTGAGGAAAATTCCGCCAAGAGCAAGATATGCGCCTGCTGCGGCTTCGAGATGTTCATGAACCCGGCGGCGGCGACGGCGGCATTCATATCCGACAGTGGCGGAAGGCTGCTCGTGGTGAGGCGCGGCAGGGAACCGGCACGGGGGACACTCGACCTGCCAGGCGGCTTCTGCGACATCGGCGAGACGGCAGAAGAGGCCGTGAGGCGCGAGGTGAAGGAGGAAACGGGACTGACGGTTGTTGCAGCAGAGTTTCTGTTCTCGCTGCCGAACAGCTACACATACAGCGGGATTGGCATTCCCACCATGGACCTTTTCTTCCGTTGCGAGGTGGCAGACCCTGACAACGTTGTGGCGGCGGATGATGCCGCCGGCGCGGAGTGGATGGCCATAGACGAGTTGCAGCCCGAACAATTCGGGCTGCAAAGCATTCGCGATGGGGTGAGACGGCTTGTTGACGATTTACACCAAAAAACTCATTGACAAGCGGATTAAACCGAAAGCGCGCCGCGCCCGGCGCATTGTCACTTCACTTTATTAGCGAAATCCTCACTTAGCCAGCCTTTCTTCTTCATGTCGCCAAGCGATAGTTTCACGCAGGGACGGCCGAAAGCATACGGTCCCACCTCGTAGTCCTGATACTGGAACACCACGCTGTCGCCCTGTATGTACAGTCCTTCCTGCGGCAGCTCGGCAATGGCCGGCTTGCCATCCTTGCCTTCCATGGCAGGGTTTTCCGCCTTGTCATAATTGCCGTCGAAATACTTCCGCAAGTAATTGGTGATGCCGTCGTCCACAGCCTTCCTTATGTCGCTAATCTTGTCTCTTGACAATATTTCAACGCCAACCTTCGCTCCGTCTTTCTTGCTGAAAGTGACACCCCTCACAAAATGACTTTCATGCGCTCCCCCGGTATACACCGAGCTGAACACATACATTGTTATGAAATCCTCGTCCTCGTACAGCACATCTATATCCATAAAATCTGACAATCCTGGTTTTTGGGAACCTTCGTATTGGGCATGAATGGCGGTCATTTCCTTCTTGCTTTCCTCCACATACCCACGCACCATCTTCCTTACGTCCCGGGAATCCGCACTGTTTTTGGAGTCAAGTTGTTCCCTGATAAAATCCCTGATGTTCTTGGCGACCAGATCGTCTCCCACTGGGAATACGACCCTCACCCTGACTTCACTCTGCGACTCTCCATCCCCTAACAGCACAGAGTCGGCGACGCTGTCCTTGGCCAACGTGCCACTTCCTGATCCCTTGGCATCACCCTTCATGTTGCCACACGCGGCAACGGCAACCATCGCCACTACAAAAAAAACAATCTTTTTCATTTCAAAAACATTTTATCTGTTATAATTATCTTACGCCTCCTATCACGAAATTGTGCTTCCTCACACTGCCGCCGTCCTTTATGTAGAAAACCCCTTCCTCGGGAAACAACACACATGCCTCACCCGAATCAAAGTCGTCAGCCAGTCTCACATGCGAGGGATTGCTGCCGTCGTACACAAACACATAGGTGTGCGAGCATTCTCCTTTCCTGCCAATGCTAACCAACGCGGCATTTGTTTTTTTATTGTTGGCATCCGAAAAAAATAATTCCATCGCCACGCCATCCTCCGGCTCGTCATATTCGTCGAAACACTCCTCCCTCATGTCATCGTGGGGAAGTTCCATGAAGAGGTTCACCCCGACATTTCTTCTCGTCATCAACCACAGTATGCGCACCCCGTTCGGGTGGTCGCGCTCTATCATGAAAGTGTCGTCGATGCCGTCGCCGTCAAGGTCGTACTCCATTGTCAGCCCGTCAGAAAGCTGGTCCGCAGTCACCATTCCCCGCTTCCCCACACCGTTAATGTCAACGAGGTACTCGCTGTCAAAATGATATTTGTCTGAGGACGCGTCGTCAACGCCGGCCAATCGGGAACCGCCCGTTTCATCATTGCCGCCGGCAACCTCTTCAGCATCTTTTTTCACGCCACTCTTTATCCTGTCACCAATACCCGAGCATGACAACAACGCAAAAAACATGATGCCCATCACTGTTATTCTTCTCATATCCATTCAGTTTTATTGATTTCCAATTATATGCCACAACGCGCAAAGCAACCCTTCACGCACATCGGCAGGAGCGACACAATCACGAGTTTTTTCATAACTAAAGCGTTTCCGCAAAGTTGGTGTCCGGACATATTTCAAAAGTCCGCAGCCCTGAACATACGATCGGCGGTGACTTCACGGAACATGCCTTCGCTGATTGCAAAGATATGGTTTTTTTTTCGCAATGCAGTGCTTTAACTGGCATTAAAATAACCTTTTGAAACGCGGAAAAGGTTAAAAAAGCAAAAATAAGGATATATAAAAAGGTACATGCAAACTTTTTGTTCTAATTTTGTCGCCCAAAATAAACATCAATTTAGATATGCAAAAGAATTTGGTGATAGTAGAGAGTCCTGCCAAGGCAAAGACGATAGAGAAATTCCTGGGCAAGGACTTCAAGGTAATGTCAAGCTTTGGACACATTCGCGACCTGAAGAAAAGGCAACTGAGCATAGACACCAAGTCACTGGAACCCGAATACGAAATACCGGAAGAGAAGAAGAAAGTCGTAAACGAGCTGCGCAGCAACGCCATGAAAGCGGAGAAAGTGTGGCTCGCATCCGATGAGGACCGCGAGGGAGAGGCCATCAGCTGGCACCTGTGCGAGGTTCTCGGACTCGATGGGGAAAAGACAAGCCGCATCGTGTTCCACGAGATCACCAAGCCCGCGATACTCGCAGCGATAGAAAACCCGAGGCACATAAACATGGACCTCGTCAACGCGCAGCAGGCACGGCGGATCTTGGACCGCATCGTGGGCTTCTCACTGTCGCCGCTGCTGTGGCGCAAGGTGAAGCCCGCCCTGTCCGCAGGAAGGGTGCAGAGCGTGGCAGTGAGGCTGATTGTGGAGCGCGAGCGTGAGATAAGGGCGTTCAGAAGCGAGTCGTATTTCAGGGTGGGCGCAATCTTCGGACACACAAATGCCGATGGCTCACAGAGTGAGGTGAAGGCGGAATTGGACACGCGCTTCAAGACGGAGGAGGAGGCGACGCAATTCCTCGAGAATTGCAAAAACGCCCGTTTCACCGTCAGCGACATACAGAAAAAGCCCATCCGACGCACCCCGGCACCGCCATTCACCACATCGACGCTGCAACAGGAGGCCGCAAGAAAACTCGGGTTCTCCGTCAGCCAGACGATGATGGTGGCACAGCATCTCTACGAGCATGGACTCATAACATACATGCGAACCGACTCGGTCAACCTGTCCTCAATTTTCATAAACACCGCAAAGGAGGAAATCGAAAGGCTTTGGGGAAAGGAATACGGCAAACAAAGGCAGTACCGCACGAGCTCGAAGGGGGCGCAGGAGGCCCACGAGGCAATACGCCCCACCTGCATGAGCGACCAGACCGTGGAAGGCACGCAGCAGGAACGCCGCCTGTACGACCTGATATGGAAGCGGACCGCAGCGTCGCAGATGGCGGACGCTAAGATAGAGAAGACAACGGTGAGCATCGCGCTGACAAGCGACGCAGCCGAGGATGACAAGAACACAGACGGCAAAGACCTCGACACGCGCATCTTCATAGCAACAGGCGAGGTGGTGAAGTTCGACGGCTTCCTAAAAGTTTACCGCGAGAGCAGCGGCGACGACGAGAACAGCCAGGAGGAATTCTCGCACATGCTGCCGGCAATGAAAACGGGGGACGAGCTGCTGCGCCGAGAGATCACAGCCACCGAGCGATACAGCCAGGGACCGGCGAGATACACAGAGGCCTCACTCGTGCATAAGATGGAGGAACTCGGGATTGGGCGACCGTCTACCTACGCGCCTACAATATCCACCATACAGCAGCGGGAATATGTGCAGAAGGGCGACCGCAAAGGGACGGAGCGGCAGTACAGCGTGCTGACACTCAAAGGCGTCAGGATCAATAAGTCGAACCGGAAAGAGACGGTGGGCAACGAGAAGGGAAAACTGCTGCCCACAGACATAGGCATCGTGGTGAACGATTTCCTGCTGAAGAACTTCCCCGGGATAATGGACTACAACTTCACGGCGCGCGTGGAACAGCAATTCGACAAGATTGCGGACGGCAAGGAGGAATGGAAGGACATGATGAAAGTGTTCTACGACGACTTCGAGCCGGCGGTGGACACCGCTATGAAGAAACGAGAGGAGCACAAGACCGGCGAGCGCGAGCTCGGCAAGGAACCCGCCAGCGGCAAGCCGGTGCTCGTCAAGATAGGACGCTTCGGGCCGGTGGTGCAGATTGGAGCAGCCGACGACAATGACAAGCCGCGCTTCGCACAACTGCCTGCCGACAAGAGCATAGAGACAATAACGCTCAGCGAGGCTCTCGAACTGTTCAAACTGCCGCGTACACTCGGAGAGTTCGAGGGCAAGGAGGTGAAGGTAGGCACCGGGCGCTTCGGCCCATACGTCCTAAACAACCGCAAGTATGTCTCGATACCGAAGGACAAGGACCCGATGACGATAACGCTCGACGAGGCGGTGAGCCTGATAAAGGAGAAACGCCGCCAGGAGGAGAAGCGGCACCTGAAGAAATTCGACGAGGAACCGGGACTGGAAGTGATGAACGGCCGCTTCGGGCCTTACATCGCATACGACGGGAAGAACTACCGCCTGCCAAAGGCGCTGCACGCAAAGGCAGCGGAACTCACACTCGAGCAATGCCGCGAGGTGATAGAGAAGGCAAAGAAATGAAACGAATAATCCTCATAGGGTACATGGGGGCGGGAAAGACGACGATAGGGCGCGCCCTGTCAAGGGAAACAGGCATGATGTTCTACGACCTCGACTGGTACATAGAGACACGCATGCACAGATCTGTGGCGAAGATATTCGAGGAAAGGGGCGAGCAGGGCTTCCGCAAGATAGAGCACAACATGCTGCACGAGGTGGCGGAGTTCGAGAACGTGATAATAAGCTGCGGGGGAGGAACGCCGTGCCACGCCGACAACATGGACTACCTGAACCGTCAGGGAGAGACGGTGTACCTAAAGGCCAGGCCGGAAGTGCTGTGCGGGCACCTGAGGATGGGACGGGTTGAGCGACCGCTGATAAAGGGCAAGAGCGGGGAGCAACTGCTCGGCTTCGTCACGGAGCAACTGCGGCAGCGCGAGCCTTACTACAACATGGCGAAGCACCATCTGGACGTGTCGCTGATGGACAACTACGAGAAGATAAAACTAAGCGTCGCGGCAATGCGTAAGCTGCTCAATATATAACGGGCGCAGCCGGTGAAAAAACATAACATTAAGCAAGCATAATCCAAAATGAAGAAGTGGACCATCGAGGACTCTAAGGAACTCTACAACATCAACGGGTGGGGAACGTCATACTTCGGCATCAACGAAGAGGGAAACGTGTATGTGTCGCCGTGCAAGGACAATGTGAAGATTGACCTGCACGAGGTGATGAACGAACTGGCACTGCGCGACGTGGCGTCGCCCGTGCTGCTGCGCTTCCCAGACATCATCGACAACCGGATAGAGAAGACGGCATCGTGCTTCCAGAGAGCCGCCGGGGAATACGGGTACAAAGGCGAGAACTTCATCATATACCCCATAAAGGTGAACCAGATGCAACCGGTTGTGGAGGAGGTGATAAGCCACGGCAAGAAATTCAACCTCGGACTCGAGGCGGGCTCCAAGCCGGAACTGCACGCCGTCATAGCCGTACAGTGCCAGAGCGACTCGCTCATCGTGTGCAACGGGTACAAGGACCAGAACTACATCGAACTGGCACTGCTGGCACACAAGATGGGGAAACGCATCTTCATAGTGGTGGAGAAACTCAACGAACTGGAGATAATAGCACGCGCGGCAAAGAAACTCAACGTGAAGCCGAACCTGGGAATACGCATAAAACTGGCCTCCAGCGGAAGCGGGAAGTGGGAGGACAGCGGCGGCGACGCTTCGAAGTTCGGACTGACAAGCTCTGAACTGCTGCAGGCTCTCGACATTCTCGACAAGAAAGGAATGCACGACTGCCTGCGGCTGATACACTTCCACATAGGGTCGCAGATAACGAAGATAAGGCGCATACAGACCGCACTGCGCGAGGCATCGCAGTTCTACATACAACTGCACAGGATGGGATACAACGTTGACTTCGTTGACTGCGGAGGCGGACTCGGCGTTGACTACGACGGCACACGCTCGCCGTCGAGCGAGAGCTCGGTCAACTACTCGATACAGGAATACGTCAACGACTGCATCTACACGTTCGTGGACGCCGCCAACAAGAACGGCATACGCCACCCGAACATAATAACCGAGAGCGGACGCTCGCTCGCCGCACACCACTCGGTGCTTGTCATCGATGTCCTCGAGACGGCATCACTGCCGGAGATGAAGGAGAGCTTCGAGCCGGCGGAGAACGCACACCAGCTCGTGAAGGACCTATACGAGATCTGGGACAACCTGAACCAGCGCACAATGCTCGAGGACTGGCACGATGCCGAGCAGATACGCGAGGAGGCCCTCGAACTGTTCAGCCACGGGATGGTCGACCTAAAGACACGAGCCGAGATAGAGAGCATGTTCTGGAGCGTATGCCGGGAGATCAGCGTTCTCGCCAAGGGAATGAAACACATACCAGAGGAACTGCGCCAACTCGACAAACTGCTCGCCGACAAGTACTTCTGCAACTTCTCAATATTCCAGTCGCTGCCGGACGCATGGGCCATAGACCAACTCTTCCCCATCATGCCGATACAGCGGCTCAACGAGCGACCCACACGCAGCGCGACACTGCAGGACGTGACGTGCGACAGCGACGGCAAGATCACCAACTTCGTCACCGAACGCCATGTATCGCACATCCTGCCGGTGCACACTCTTCGCGGCAACGAACCATATTACCTCGGAGCGTTCCTCGTCGGGGCATACCAAGAGATACTCGGAGACATGCACAACCTCTTCGGGGACACCAACGCCGTGCATATCTCGGTGAAGGACGACAAATACCAAATCGACCAGGTGTTCGACGGCGAGACAATCGAGGATGTGCTCGACTATGTGCAGTTCAACCCGAAGAAACTCGTCAGACAACTCGAGACATGGGTGGCAAAGAGCGTGAAACAGGGGAAAATATCACTCGATGAGGGAAAGGAATTCCTATCCAACTACCGCTCCGGACTTTACGGATACACTTATCTCGAGTGAGGCACACGGGAAAATCCAAAGTCCTAAGGAGACAAGGAGTTAAGGCAATAGTATTGATGGAGACATTTTAAGCAAAATCCAACAAAAGCGTTGCCTTAACTCCGCCACCTGCACAATATAAAAAAAAGTTAAAAAGCCCAAAGGCACTGTAACATTTGCCATTTGTGAAACGTCGTCAATATAGATAACAGATGAACAACGTCAGTTTCCGTAACGATGTATTGCCGCTGAAAAACGCGCTCTACCGGCTTGCGCTGAGAATTACGCTCAGCCGTGAAGAGGCAGAAGACATCGTGCAGGACACACTGATAAAGGTGTGGAACAAGAGGGACAACTGGCAGTCGGTGGAAAACATCGAAGCATACAGCATGACGGTGTGCCGCAACCTCGCCCTCGACGCAACAAGGAGAAAGGACAACAACAACGAGCCGATTGACAAAAGGCTCACAGAAACACCGGACAGGGCATCTGACCCGCACGAAGAGATGATCCGCAAGGACAAGATGGAGATGGTGCGGCGGCTTGTTGACAGACTGCCGGAGAAACAACGCTCCTGCATGCAACTGAGGGATTTCGAAGGCAAACCCTACAGGGAGATAGCGAAAATACTTGAAATCACCGAAGAACAGGTGAAAGTGAACATCTTCAGGGCGCGCCGGTCAATAAAACAACAATTTGACAAAGCAGACAATTATGGATTACAAATACATAGAACAGCTACTTGAGCGTTACTGGCAGGGCGAGACATCGCTCGAAGAGGAGAAAATCCTCAGGACATTCTTCTGCCAGAAAGACCTGCCACGGGGGATGCGGAAATATGCACCGCTTTTCGCCTACGAGCAGGAGGAGACGCGCACAGACCGCCTCGGCGACGACTTCGACAGGCGAGTGCTGGAAAAGGTGGGCGAGCAACAGCCAGTGAAGGCACGCACAATAAGCCTCACGCACCGCATGATGCCTCTTTTCAAGGCAGCAGCCGTTGTCGCAATAATCCTGACACTGGGCAATGCCGCGCAGGTGGCGTTCAACAACAACGACAAGCCACAGCCGGCAGCAAGCACCGGACTGTCAAAGCACGCCGTAACGCCGTCAATGGCCAAGGCAGACTCCATACGCCTCGACTCCATAAAGAGGGAGCATCCGGAGATGTCGTCGGCAGTGACGAAACAATGACAAGACAATTTTCTAAACTTTCTATAAAAAATAATCATGTTTAATAAAACACCATGAAGCTGTGAAGCTTCTTTCTCTCAAAATTTTCATAATATATTGAATTAGATTATGCCGGGCGCGTCAAAACGACGCGCCTTTTTTTGAACGTGAATTAGACGTAATTTAAACGTGAATTGAACTTGAATTAAAGCAAGAACAAAATATTTACGTCAAATCTACGGATAAATCACTTTTGGCTTATTAAAATCCTCCGTTATTAGAAAGAAACTTCAATATTTAGCTTTCCACCTAACCCACGTTCTACCACATCAAAAAGTGTTTTTAATGTTATATTTTCACCATTACTTTCCACCTTAGATATAAAGGAGCGTTTCTTATCAATCCGATTGGCTAATTGCTCTTGCGTCATATTAAGGCGCTCACGAGCTTCCCTTATTTTCAATCCTATACGCAAAGATTCTAATTCGCGCTCTAACTCATCACGCTTAGGCGTGCCAACAGCACCATAATATTGGTCCTTTATATTGTCGAGTGATTTTAGATTATTCATCATTTCGTTACCTCCTTTTTATCGTTATAATAGTCGTTCATTATTTTTACAGCACGTTTTATTTCGTACTTTGGCGTCTTTTGTGTTTTCTTTTGAAAGCCACTTAGCAAGACTACAAGTTGGTTTCCATCAAAAATACAAAAGATGCGAAAGATGTTATTGCCCAGCTGTATGCGTATTTCAAACAAGCCATTCGTACCCTCGATATACTTAAGGTAGTTTTGTGGAATACGCTCTATTTGCTCCACAATATCAAGTACCTTAATGATTTTCTTCTGAACTTTCTCATTTTGATCCTTAAAAAAATCATCAAAGTATGTTTTATATGCAACAACTTGTCTGTATTTCATATCGCAAAGGTAATTTATAAATTACATATATGCAAATTTTAAGGACATATATTCATTGAAGCTCAAAGGATGAATCCTCACTTCATCACCTCTACCACGAAAGGTTGTAACAACATCTTTTGATAGAAAACGTGCATTGCTACCCGTGACATAAACATCTAATTGAGGTTTTTTCAGTAGCGTGTTCAGCACTTCCTCGAAACGGTCAAGTAGTTGTATCTCGTCTATGAGTATGAGGTATTCCCGGGTGTCAGTTACCCTTTGACTGATGTAGTCCAACAAGGTTAATGGCTCCCGATAACGCTCATTATAAATGTTTTCCAAATCCATCTTGATGATTTGAGAATCGTCTATTCCCTGTTCCTTCAGATATTGACAGAATAGGGTAAAGAGCAGATACGATTTGCCACTTCGACGTAATCCGGTAATGATCTTTATCATTCCATTATGCCGTCGATCAATTAACCTTTGCAGGTATATTGGTCTCTTGATATCCATTCCTATTGGTTATTTTTGCGTAAATAAGCAGTAGTTACGACTGCAAAGATAGGACATCATTGCCATATACACAATCTTTTATTCGTTTTTTTTGCGTAATTACGCGTATAACAATAATAGGAGCGATTTCGTGCAGCGGCAAAAAAACGTCAGTGACTTTTCCAACTCCGACAGTTGGGTGATACTTTCCTCAATTGAACAAAGTATTAAGAGTAAGATTGAGGCAGTCGGGACACCACTTAAAGATTGGGACATCCAAATCAACTATGGTATAAAGACTGGTTGCAATGAGGCTTTTATTATCTCTACCGAGAAAAGGAATGAAATTCTGGCGTATAGCTCATTTTGCAGGCTAATTTTTTGGATTAGGTGTTCAATAGCTCAA
>ERZ1673752.1286-NODE-1286-length-35918-cov-28.706020_pt1 | contig 35918 bp, 26 predicted proteins | sample MGYA00580195_ERZ1673752 | MGnify/ENA primary metagenome ERZ1673752 (study PRJEB41218, sample SAMN15661744) | gut metagenome | host: Homo sapiens | place: Canada: London | collected 2015-08-20/2019-03-30 | study: EMG produced TPA metagenomics assembly of...
CAGATTGCCCAAATCCTTCATGGCAGAGAACACTGTGTTCCTTCTTCTTACAGCGCTTATCCGTAACTTCCACAAGGCCATTATCCAAAGACTTGACGAGAGGTTCGGACTCAATGCGACAAGTCGCATAAAAGCGTTTGTTTTCAGGTTTGTCTCTGTACCAGCCAAGTGGATCAGGACATCAAGGCGGCATGTGCTGAATATCTATACCTGTAACAATGCGTACGCAGATGTATTCCAGAGAGATTTTGGATAACGCCTACAACATGAGAGTATGATACAGTGTATCGCCTCAAGTCGCATTGTGGGGTAAGGGGAAGTTTTAGGCTTTCTATTCAAATTATCTGCAAATTCAGTAACGAGAGTACGTGTACTTGCAAGAAGGACGTTGAAGGGATTAGTTGCGGATTTGAGGTAATCCATAATCGGTCGTTACAACACTTATTTTTCCATTTCGTCTTATCAACCAGTTTCCCCCGCTGCTTGCAACCGCTTGCTGGCATATTGTCCGTCGTTTTTTATTGACTTAGCCCGATACGCCTGCAAAAAACGACAACCAATCTGGCGTGGGCAATCGACTACAATCAATTCGGACTCCAATGACCTATTGGAGTTAAAATGCATCGCAAAGGTTGAAAAGTCCGCAATGCCCGTTTGTCGGCAATTCGGACACTTTATTTTTCGATTTTCAACTTTTAGCGGACACCAATAATAAAATTATCTAAATACACTTCGGAATCAATATTAATTGGTAATTTTGCATCCCGTTATGAGCAACTCTTTCAAAGGTTATACATTAGGTATTTTGGCTGCCGTATCATACGGCACCAACCCTCTGTTTGCACTGCCACTACTCAATGCTGGCATCAACGCGTCAAGTGTATTGTTTATACGCTATTTACTCGCCATACCAATGCTCGCAACAATGATGGTTATAAGGGGGCGCGGCTTCGGCCTTAAGCGCGGTCAGTGGTTCCCGTTGGTATCGCTCGGTCTGCTCATGGCTGCATCATCGCTTCTGCTGTATGTCAGTTACATCTACACAGGCGCAGCCATTGCCTCAACGCTACTTTTTGTATATCCTATAATGGTGACGGTGATAATGGCAATATTTTTCCGCGAGAGAGTATCAATCATCACCATAACAGGTATAGTTTTAGCAATGGCCGGCATATTGTTGCTATATCACGGCGGCGGCAAAGTGAAACTATCACTTGTGGGTCTCCTTATGGTGGTTGGCTCCGCACTTTCGTATGCAATATATCTTGTATGGGTGAACATGCCTAAACTGAAGGAAATACCCACGCTTAAACTAACGCTATACGTCATTTTTTTCGGAACGTTCCTTTTTGCATGCAATTTTGAGTCAAGCAGTTTCATAGTTCTCGCCAACTCACCATGGCTGTGGGCAGACGCTCTTGCCATGGCCTTCTTCCCTACTGCTTTCTCACTTCTATGCACGAGTGCCGCCATACATGAAATCGGCTCCACACCAGTAGCCATACTTGGTGCGTTCGAGCCTGTGTCTGCCGTATTATTTGCCGTTATGATATTCTGCGAACCGATGACACTGCGCCTCGGCATTGGCATTTTGCTGATTATTTCCTCCGCCACTCTGATTATATCAGAAGGGACGGTTGTAAAAATACTTATACGAGTGCGTAGAATGTTCCCAAGGATAAAGCGAAAATAAAATAAATCTAAACCACATCAATATTATTATATGTAATACCTATCTGTGACGCAAATGGTAATCAACAATGGCATCTATCGGCTCTTTCAGTATCTTGGAAACGTGTAAGCCTTTGGCCGAAGCGACATTCATGAATATTTCCTGATAAACGTATGCAATGCTTCCTACTGCCGCAACAGGCAAGTCACAACGTGAATAACGGCACACATTTTTGTCAAAGAACTGTTCAAAATTATATTCAACAATATCTGTCAACTCATTCACTTCCATGTGTTTGGCGATGAACTTTGAAATGGATGCGAGAAAACGGTTCGCGCATTGCCTGCGATATACTCTATGAATTATGATGTCGTATGATTGACCTGTTTCTGCAAAATATTCATTTTGCAACCACCCTGGCAGTCTGCCCTTGAAAAGTGCATTGATAAAAGCCTTACCAATTGCAGCACCACTTCCTTCATCACCAAGGATATAGCCTAAAGGAGGGATATTTTCGACAATATTGTTTCCGTCATACAAGCATGAGTTGCTTCCAGTTCCGAGAATGCAGGCAATACCTTCTTCATCACCAAACAGTGCACGCGCTGCACCAAGCAAATCGCTTTCAACCTCAATTTTTTCTAATTGTGGTTCTCCTTCAAATACCGAATGTAGCAATCTCAACATACTGCTTCGAGCCTCGCCACGGCATCCGGCACCATAGAAATGTATTTCGCGCGGTGTTTCAGGCAAGGCAGAAGCAATATCCGTCATAGTTATCACAATATCATCGATATTTTGCACGGCGGGATTAATCCCTGCCGTGCCTATCCTCATTGATATGCCATCATTACCTGCGAGAACCCACGATGTCTTGGTACTCCCACTGTCAGCAACCAGTATCATCGGCGTTCGTTGGCTTCTTTTGCCATTCTGAATAATGATGATGGGAGATGGCAGTATCCTGCAGGGTTCTTGTCGAGATAATCCTGATGGTATTCTTCGGCGTAATAGAAGTTTTTCAATGGCAGAAACTCTACAGCCATTCTGCTTCCCAACTTCTGTCGCATGCTGTCATAAACTTTCCTTATTTCGGCCTTGTCAGCGTCATCCTTATAATATATACCAGTGCGATACTGGCTGCCGATATCTGGTCCCTGCTGGTCAACGCTTGTAGGGTCAATGGCTCTGAAATACATCTCAGTAAGAAATTCCAGAGTTATCACATCCGGGTCATACACCACGCGTACTGTCTCGGCAAAGCCTGTCTTGTCAGTGCAAACTTCCCTATATGTAGGGTTATCAGTATTGCCGTTGGCGTAACCGACCTGTGTATCAACAACTCCGCGTAACTGTTTGAAGTAATGCTCCGTACCCCAGAAACATCCTCCTGCAAAATAGATTTCCTTCATATTACTATATTTCTTTTTCAATGGAACGAACTTTAATGAAACAGAGTTGACGCAGTGACGCGTGTCCTTCGGCGTGAAGCCCTCACCAATGAACACATGCCCGAGATGGGCACCGCATTTAGCACACTGTATCTCTGTGCGCCTGCCGTCTGCATCCAAAATGCGTTTCACCGCTCCTTTTATTTCATCATCAAAACTTGGCCATCCGCAACCCGAACGGAACTTGTCATTGGAGCGGTACAACGCCGTGCCACACCGCTTGCATACATAAGTACCTTCCTCGAAAAAGTCATAATACTCTCCTGTAAAAGGACGTTCTGTACCTTTTTGCTCCATGACATATCGTTCAATATCCGTCAATCGGTTTGTTACCATTTTATTACCTACCTTTTGCAATTCGCCTGACTTGTATGTGGAACATGATCCTATGCAGGCAAGAATGATCATAAATATAAAATACCTCATTGACAATCATACAGTTTCTTGGACTATGGCATCTCTGTTCATCAAAGAACATGAATGTTGCCAATAATTGTCTGGCAAAGATACAATTATTTTCTGTATTTACTCTATGTTTGTATTGAAAATATAATTTTCGAAGACGGTGATATAAAAAGGTAAATTAAAGGCTTTGTTTTGCAATTGCTTTTTATTACCTTTGCAGTAAAATTATAAGAAAAAAGATATGGAAAAAATTGTATTGATAGTGGAACGAATTATAAATATATGTGGTATAAATGGAAATTCCGTACCAGTTGTGCGACATATTTTGCTCGTTCTGATTACGGTGTTGCTTGCAGCCGGGGCAGGTCTGCTTTGCAGAAAATTGATTGTCCCACTAATTATAAAAGGCACAAAAAAAACAAGTACAACATGGGACGAAATATTGCTCAACAAACGTGTACTTGTTTCTGCAAGTCACATAGTGCCTGCCGTTGTTGTATGGCTGCTGCTTCCATGGGTGTTCTTTCAGTTTAATACAGTACAGGTGGTTCTCACTCGTCTAACTGCAATATATATAACGGTTATGTCGGTGGCAACGATAATTGTTTTCATAGATTCTTTCAAGTTATTCGAGGGTGAGAAACGTACTGCAACACAGCAATATCTATACAGTTTCTGTGGGTTGCTGAAAATTGTCATAATTTTCATCGCCGTGGTGGTCGTAATATCCATACTCATAAACAAGAGTCCAATGGTTCTGTTTGCCGGACTGGGCGCAACATCTGCAATATTGATGTTGGTATTTCAAGACACAATAACTGGTCTCGTGGCAGGAGTGCGCCTGACAAGCAATGACATGCTGCGCAAGGGCGACTGGATTACTGTGGGCAACACTGGAGTTGACGGTGTTGTCGAGGAAATGACGCTGACAACCGTTAAAGTGAGGAATTTTGACAACACTATAATGACCGTATCGCCAAAAACACTTGTAAATGAATCGTTTCAAAACTGGAAGGGTATGGAACAGAGTGCGGGCAGAAAAGTTGTGAGACGTTTGTTTTACGATTTCCGTAATATTGGTATAATTGATGAAACAACACATTCAAAACTCACCACAAAAGGTTATTTCAAAGACGGAGAAATCGAGGAGAAAACCGTGAACATAACGCTCCTACGAAAATATGCTGAAAAATGGATAAGTGGAAACAAGGCTGTAAACCCGAACATGACGATACTTGTGAGACAGGCTGAGGCAACCCAGAATGGCCTTGCCATTGAGTTCATTTTCTTCCTCAAGAGTAAAGATGCCATACCATTCGAGCATGACATTTCAGAAATAATGGAATATATCATTGCCATAACACCTGATTTCGGGCTGAAAATTTACCAGCAGACGGCAATCTGATATTACAAAATAACATGGTACATATTACTCAAGACCTTACATACACAACAGAACACCTTACGGCAGACATACCAGCAAAGGAATATATCAAGCGTTTCCGAAATGTTGAATATTTTATAAAACTGTGCCAGAAATGTGACAACTATGGCAAGAGGCATGGCTGCCCGCCGTTTACAGAAAAAGAACTCGATGTAATAAACAAGTATGAAAAAGTGTGGATTATTGGCGTTAAGATTGTTCCCAACGACCCACTTCTACCTCTTAGTGCCGCCAACGACCTGATGTCATCAGTGACAAGTGAAATGAACAAAGTTCTGCTTGCAGAAGAAAGACGCCTCAAAGGCCAAGCCTTCGGATTCGTGGGCAAATGTCCATACTGCGGAGGCGCTAAATGTCAACGCTCAAAAGGAAAGCCATGCCTGCACCCCAACAAGGTACGCCCATCGCTCGAAGCATTCGGCTTCGATATGAGCAAGACTGCAAGCGAACTGCTCGGAATTGACATGAAATGGAGTGATGGTATCCACATTCCAGAATATCTAACACTTGTCTGTGGCATATTCTACTGAAACAACATGTCTTTATGATTTTGGTCCCTGAAGGACATTTAGGCCGCCACCTTGTTTATCCAAGGCGGCGGCCTAACGCTCATTTTATTTCAGGCATACTGCGTTGCCTAAAAAGATGTCACTTCAGAATCACCTTTCGCCCGTCGATTACATAAAGGCCGCTGAGGCCGTCGAGGCTTGTCGCCTGCCTGCGGACTAACTTGCCGTCAACCGTGTATATGTCAACGGGCTTGCCGTCAACAGACAAGTTGCTTATGTCCGTCGTCACAAGCATGATGGATATCGGTTTCGACTCCTTGCCGCTGGTGTATACAGCACTCACGGAATATTTGTGGTTTCCGTTGCCTATGCCTGTCAGCACCGCCTCAAGCGTTGTCCCACTGACCGACGTGAAATGTTCTCCGTCAACGTAGATGTTGTAACTGCTGATTTCGCCACCAATATAATACGTTATATCGTCGATGAGGAATACGAAGGAGTGGTCAGAGGCAGTTATGTTGCGTATCGCGAAGTACTTGGAATCCTCAGGCAGATTGACCGACACACTCTCCCATGTGCTTGCCGTCACGCGGTCTCCGCCGATTGCCGTGAAGTCAGCAATATCCTTGCCTGTCTTTGAGTACAGAACCTGATAGGTCTGTGGGTAAACATTCAGGTTATCCCCCGCATCGTAGAAACTCGTGAAGAAGTTTATATTCTGTGCGCCACCCGAAAGTTCTGGGCTGATGAGCCAGTCATCGTTTGCTATTATGTCACCATTGGCATTTAAACAATATATGGCCGCCAGCGCCTTTTCTCCACTGTGTGGCGCTAATGTCGGGTTGTCCTTGGATATGTCAACAGCTCCGTCGCCAGTGAAATACTTAGGAGTCCATACTGTGTATGCGAATTCATGCCCCTGACAAGGGAATTTCACACCTTTTATCAAACTACCACTTTTTCCGTGGTCTGCGTCAACCATTGTCCAGTCACCTATGTTCTCGTATATCCACTTGTCGTAAGACTCGAAATCATCCGTAACCTTTGAAACCAGGCTCTCAGGAGCATCCCATTTCAGTTTCACCGCACCCATGACTTCCGTTCCCTGCAAGTTCTCCGGCGATGATACCTTTGACTGCACGACTGTCAGTATTGCAGTGGATGTGTTGTTCACCTCATTGAGGTCAACAACATTTGGCACAACGACGGCCTTGAGGGTCACGTCGCCGGCATCGTCGAATATCGTCGTGGCGTAGTCGAATTCAAAATCCCTCTTTTCGAACATTTTCAACGGCTCGCTCACTTTCTTGCTGGCAATCTTATTTTCGTTGGCATATAAATCCACGGTGTAACCATCGCATGTGTTCTCGCCGTTGTTATCCACGGTTACCTTTGCAGTCACCTTGTCGCCGGCCTTTACGGTTGCAGGCGCTGAAATACTCACGCCAAGGTCATCTTTGTAGAAGTCGCGTATCATTATGTTGTCGATAATGACGCTGTCGGCCTCGTCTGCGAAATTGCTTACAAGACGGACTGAGGCATATCTTCCGCCCTTGAGGCGACCAAGGTCAACCCGAATATTTCCATACGTTTCCGGCAATGCCACGTCTGTTATCTTCATGAACCCACCTCCGTCCTTTGAGCCCCATACCGAGAGGTTGGAGTTTGCAGTTGCCCTGTAGGCATCAAAAAAGAGGTACGGGTTTCTGGCGGTGTTGAGGTTCAACTTGCCCGTAGAAAGGTAGCCCTCGCCTGGCTCTGCGCCTTGTTCCATACACAAATTGACAGCGGCTCCATCTCCATCGGAGGAGTTTGTTGACACATATAATCCCCCCGTTACACCATCGCCATACCAAAAAGAGCCGGAGCCATTGTTTGCGAAACTCTCCGTTACTGGTAATTCGTCTGGTTTTCCTATGAGTATCTCATCATATTTGACATCCTTGTTTAAGCCCGCTATATTTTCCGTCTCTAATCCATAATACTTGAAACCTTGGCTACCCTCGTCGAGACTGAATGGATATTCGTATTTTTGCTTGTCGGTGAGTTCAATTATAGTGTCAGTAGGTATTAGGAATTTCATGCCTGCAGATACCTTCACTTCCGCATTGCGTAGCCTGTATGTAACCTCTGCCGGATTTATGTATCCACCTTCCTTACCCTTGGTTACGCGTTTCCAGGTGAACATCATTTTATCAGCCCCCATATCGAAAACATTCAGAGCCTCAACTGGCTTCGGTATGTCTGTGCCTATATACACCCTGACGCTCTCGCTCCTATGACCATCTTCGCCTGAGACTCCGAATGGTACAGCGAAATATGCATGATATCCGTTAGTAAGTCCATGACTGTCCGTAAGCGTCAAGTCCTCGCCTGGTGCAACATCGGTGAATTCCTTTATCTGTAATCCATCGCGCATGACTATTACCTTGGAGAGGTTTCCAGAAAGGGCATCGCCATTCATGTTCTTGATTGGGGCTGTTATTTTCACCTCTGCCTTCAGTTCCCCCATCGGTGCGGGTTTGACCTCCAATATCGGCGAAGCCGGAGCCGTTTCCGCAAGGACTGTCTCCACAATTATGTTCTTCACCAGTAGAAAGAATTGGTGAGCTTCGGATATTGCATGTATTCCAAACACGAAATATCCGTCTTCCGTGGCTGTAATCTCCTTTTCGAAAGTCTTGAATTCCGCACCTTTAAAACCAGTTGGCGGAACTATTTCAGTGCCGTTCTTAAGCATGTCAGCGTTGATGTCTCCATCAAGTTTAGTCATCTTCACCTCAAAGCGTTCCGGGTAAGATGCCCAATACTGGCGCGCATCGACCTTGAAGGAGTATTTCTTTCCTCTTACAAGTTTTATGCCGGGTGTCACCAGCCAGTCATCTCCGGCATTTTTGTCACTGTATCTGTATCTCGCGCAAATTTTTTTATCATGGAACTCCCAGGTACATTGGTCATTGTTCGCATCTATGACCGTAAGGTTGTCAAATTCTGCCTGCGATGATATTGAGTTTATGTATGGCAGGACATCAACGTTAGCAACCTTGCGCTCGCCGTTGCGCATCACCGGCCTGCCGATGTTGCCATCCACAAGCCAGCAGTACTCCGACTTGCTGATTTCACCCTTCTCGAAAGCCTTCATCAGCATGCTTTCTCCCGGCATGATTCCACAGGACGCTTTACGCGCCCCCATGACGTTACTTCCAGCGAAACGGGCTGCACTCCTCGCTAACTGGTTCTGCGCACAGACTGGCAATGATAGCATTACCGCCACAATTACCATTAAATACATTTTCTTTTTAATCATAATACTTTTTTTAGTTAAACAAAATATTAACATGTTAAGGTTTTAATACACATTATATTATATGCCTTTAAATGAATTTCCACTTGGACGACATTGTCATTTATGGATATAGTTAGCAGTCGTCATGGGGGGGTATTGACTTTATTAACTTATGGCAAATTTAATGAAAAAAAACATAACCTCCAATTTTTTGCGCTTTTTTCAATGCAAATTCATATCCACGTTACGAACTCGGTTATATTTTGGCAACTCCTAAAGGTTTTTCTCGTTATTGAGCGTCGTTTTTCATTTATTACTATCCTATAAAATTTTTGCAGGAACAGCAATAATATAAAAGGAAATGCGTGCCTAGCCATCAACTGCTGAAAGGCTGGAGTAAGTTATCGGCAGGGTTGTCGGTTGAATCGGCCGCGATGCCTAACGGAAAGGCATAGAGTGCAAGCCGCGCGAAGCGAATAAAACCACAGGGGCTTCAGACCATAGGCAGTCCTTCCGGGTGGATCGCGCTATACACTGACACCAAGCAATACCAAACAAACAGGCCAATATCGGACAGGATGAGTGTTATGAACTGCCCAAGCGTGATTTGGTTATAAAAACATGCCGTGAATAGTATATAAATGTATTGCCGTTGATGGCAAGGAGCAGTTTCTGATGTCTACCGCCAATGTAAAGAAATTTGCGGCGGAGTTGGAGGGTACGCGGTAACATGCGGCAAATCTACGGGAGAGTTTCTTTAAATTAACAAAAGTTTTACCAGACAGCAATAATTTACTTACATGATAAAATAAAGTTTTTCCAATGACCAATTGGTGATAAAAATATAGGCTATACCATTGAAATGAAATCAACAAGTATAGCCTATAAAATCAACAACCCTTTGTGTTGACAATAAGTTTTCGAGTTGCGCTTAGCAAACTTTTTCCAATTTCTTCATTATTGCAAACATGAATATTGCAGACAACATACACAGGGTTATGAACACACTCCACACCATCCACAATGGCAATGGTCCCCAGAGATAGCCACCAACCATTACGAGCAGATTGCCGATGGCAGTAGCCACGAACCATCCACCCATCATCATTCCCTTATATTTTGGAGGTGCTACCTTTGATACGAATGATATTCCCATTGGACTTAGCAGTAGCTCGCCAAAAGTCAGGACAAGATATGTTCCGATAAGCCAGTTGGGGGATACAAACATACCTAAATCGCCTGCGGTTTTCTGAGCGTCAGGAGAAGGCAGTCCTATGGAGCCAAGAAGCATCACTCCAAAACCCGCTGCAGCTACAAGCATACCGTAAGCAATCTTACGTGGAGCAGACGGTTCCTTGCCTTTCTTTGCCAAACTGGCAAAGATTGCCATGCTGACAGGAGTAAGAGCCACCACATAGAATGGGTTGAACTGCTGGAAGATCGGCGCACTTACATTAATCGCCTCACCATCCAAACTCATATACTTGTAAATCAGCACACCTATAGCTGCGACGATGACCAGTGCCGATATGCCTTTGCCCTTGCCTGTCTTAGAACCAAAGAATGCGAACAAAGCATATACTATGAAAACAATCATAACGAGATTGACAACATCAAATGGCATACTTTGAACACCAGAAGCGCTGCGCTGTGTAAACTCGTCCGCAAAATAAGTAAGACTCAAACCATTTTGGTGGAATGCCATCCAGAAAAACACAACAACGGCAAATACGAGACATAGAGCCACAATGCGTGCCTTGGTGTCTGCTGGTGAAAGCTCCTCCTCTGCAACTGCCTGGTCTTTGTCGCGTGAACCACCCTCAACGTGCTTGAAAGTATAACGGAAAATGAAGTATATCAACATGGACAAAACCAAAGAAAGACATGCTACCGCAAAAGAAAAATGATAGGCATCATTACCTGAGAAACCCAATGAGTTCTCAGCATATTCCTTGATTTTCACAGCTGCCGTCGGTGCGAAAAGGGCACCAATATTGATTGCCATGTAAAATATTGAGAATGCCGAATCACGTTTTGATGAAAGTTCCGGACTGTCATAAAGATTGCCCACCATTACTTGGAGGTTGCCCTTGAACAGACCTGTGCCAAAACTGATGAACAACAGTGCGGCAAGCATACATACAAAAGCAAGCGTACCGCCTCCTAATGGGATTGACAGAAACAAATAACCAATAAACATGATACCAATACCCAGTGTCACCATCTTTCCGAAACCAAACTTGTCTGCCATGATACCACCGACAAATGGCAAGAAATAAACTAAGCCAAGGAAACTACTGTAAATCAATCCGGCAGTACCAGGATCAAGTCCAAAGTTGGCTCTTAGGAAAAGAGCAAAAACTGCAATCATGGTGTAATAACCAAATCGCTCGCCCGTATTGGCTAAAGCCAACGCATAAAGACCTTTAGGTTGATTTTCAAACATTGTATTTATTTTTAAAGTTAATAATAATCACTATTAAAAACTGTCATAATCGCATTATGGATAATGTAGCAAGTCCTCAATGTAATTATAACGTATTTTCAAGTGTACAAAGTTATATATATTATTTCATACTGCAAAATTTTAGATAAAAATAAACCCTGCCACAACTAATTTGTAGTAATAAAAGAATGAAACACAAAATGTCGTGACAGGGAAAATTTTTCTTCATTTTATCTTTCGTTTTGTACGAATGATATTAAACAAATAAGTGATTTTCACTGTTATATTACCAAAGTTACTCCGGCCAAAATAATCTCGCTTGGAGTCGCCGTAGATATTTCCCAATCCATAGTAGTAGCGTGCCTCGAGCATCACGCATCCAACCTTTGGATGTGCGTACTCAATTCCGAAACCTGCAGCGATCCCATAGTCAAACTTATTCTCGACAGCCATTGTGTCTTGAGCAACGGTATTGTTAACCCTGTCTTTTTCATTTCGTTCATTCACTTTGAAGTTAGTCTTCGTACTTTCATTGATGCAATAGCCAAACTGCGGCCCCGCATGGAAAAAAAACTGCAGTCCGTCTTGCTCACGCCCCCAACCGAGATGTGCAAAAACAGGTAACTGTATGTAACTGATGGTACGCTCATATTCCTCAGTTTTGCCTGTAATGGCATTGACCACAGGCGCATTGTTTACGTCAAGGATGTTCTCCTTCCACCCGATGCTTGCATAATTAAGTTCCGCCTGAATGGAACAGATAGTCTTGAAATACTTCTCACACACATATTTAAAAGTAACGCCACCGGTAATACCGCCGTGCATACTCTGCCCCACCTTTGGCTGAAAAGATACATTGCTCAACACATAGCCAGCATTTATTCCGAGACCAAGATCATTGCGATGTTCGCCAACCTGCGAAAAGGTCTGTGTGGTCGTCACAGACAGACTACAGATGATAACCAATGTTCTTAATTTCCCTGCCATCTAAAAATCAGAAATTAATTGTGGAAACAGAATGATCCTTATTGTAATGTACAAAAAGAAATCCTGTGTTCTGGTAACCGCCTGTCTTCCCCACCCTGCGGAAATGAAGACGTGTCTGCAATGCTGTCTTATCTGCGTTCGCACCATTAAACTTGATACCTTCACGGTGCAGTCCGTTCAGGAAGTACATTCCGTGGTCATATCCAGTGATTGCAAAACGCGGCAGGTATTCAAGCATATCGGCACGAAACCATTGTCTGTATGTTCTTTCAAGTGCGTTGGTAGCCTGCGACATTGAGTTGTAATAGAAATATGCCGGAATATATGTGTCGTAAGTGCAGAATTTGTCAATGTTGTATTTTGCATACATCAGCCATTCTGTATGACCGAAGAATGTAACCTTAAGTTTAGGGTTGGCGGCCATAAGTGAATCGAGGCGCATGATGACCCGGTTCAGGTATGGTGATTTTTCTGAATTTAGAATCACCACGTTCTGCTTGTTTGACAAAAAAGAACGTGTAAAATTAGTCCACCCGGAATTAATATTTGTAATGCTATATGCAATGTTGCGCGCCTCAAGTTCCTTTCGCATTTGAGTAGTGAAATTGCCTTTAGTGCTTGCCGGGTCGACACAGTCTATGAACACAGGGTGAGATGAACCAAAACGGTTTGCAAACTGTACTGTTATTTCCTGGTTCAGTAAAGTCGGAGCCTGGTATATCTGGAATACATTAGGATAAATATTTACGGCATCACTCTCTATAGAAAATGGTATAACAACCTTTATCCCGTATTTGCTTGCAAAATCAGCGAGAGGCTTTACCTGTTTGGTGTATAAAGGGCCGAAGATGATGTCACACTTGTCTGCCCCCTTGTCAAGCAGCGTCATTCGTATGTCTGCGTTAATGTCAACGTTCCACGCATATACGTCTACCGATATACCGTCGCGTTTCAATCGGTCGCATGCCAAAAGCAGTCCACGGTAGTACTCCACCATGCGCTTCCCGTCCCCGTCCACATTGTGCAGCGGGAGCATAACTCCCATTCTTATGGCTCGCTTACGGACATCTGCCTTCTCGCCGCCACGGGCAACGACTTTGTCTGCTGCGGCAATGGCATCTGTTTCGTTTGCGTATGGAATAAAAATAAAACTTCCCTTTTTTAGTTTATAGTCAGGGGCATTCATTTCCGGATTGACCGAGCGAAGTTGCTCCTCCGTTATGCCATACTCACGCGATATGCCATAAATAGTTTCTCCCTTGGCAACTTTGTGCATTTCTCTCCACTTCGTGACCTGAGCATCCACAGATGAAAAGAACATAAGAAACACCAACATCAATGAGCAGCGGAAAAAACGAATCATAATCTGTTTAATTCTTATTTATGTACTTAAATTTTCTGCAAAAATAAGCAATAAAGTTGAGTTAACCACTCTTTTTTTGTAATTTTGCATCTGTTAAATCAAAAAGATAATGAAAATATACCGTTTAATGGCAATTTTTGCCATTATGTTATACGCGAACACGCTTGCTTTCTCGCAGGATGAAGTGCCTGTGATTGAGCCTGTCGCAAGGTTCATCAACAGCAATGGCGAGGAAGAGGAGAGCAACAACTACTCCGGTGACGCGCCACTCGTGGCTCAATTCATGGCTAACCCGAAAAACCAAGGGGATTACACAGCACACTATGAATGGCGTTTCACGCGCGAAGGAGAGGCTGAGCCGTTCCTTATAAGATATGATGAAGACACGGAATATACTTTCAAGAACGCAGGGACACACACTGTCGTATGTTATGCAATTTTCACGAAAGGCAATGACAGAATTGAATACACTGACGAATATTGGAAAGACTCCGGCCCTATCAGGGTAACGATTAGCGAGAGTTCTCTTGAAATGCCGAATGCCTTTTCTCCCAACGGAGATGGATACAATGATGTTTACAAGGCAAAGAAATACAAGAGTATCGTTGAATTCCATGCTTATATATTCAACAGATGGGGACAGAAACTGTATGAGTGGGATTCGCCAGAAGGAGGCTGGGACGGAACGTTTAACGGAAAAGACGTCAAACAGGGCACTTATTTCGTTCTCGTAAAGGCTACCGGTTCCGATGGAAGGAAATACAACATAAGACGTGACGTGAACTTGCTGAGAGGATTTGTTGAGAACTCTGGAACACCAGAAAACTGAACAATAAATGAACAACGAATCGGAAAAGATAAATGTATGGGGTGCCAGGGTACATAACCTCAAGAATATAAACGTTGAAATTCCAAGGGACAGTCTGACCGTCATAACAGGACTAAGCGGCTCAGGAAAATCATCACTTGCTTTTGACACGCTTTATGCCGAAGGACAAAGAAGGTATATAGAGACTTTCTCGGCATACGCGCGCAATTTCCTCGGCGGTCTGGAACGACCAGACGTTGACAAGATTACCGGGTTGAGTCCTGTAATAAGCATAGAACAGAAGACCACAAACAAGAACCCTCGTTCAACCGTTGGGACAACCACAGAGGTATATGATTTCCTAAGATTATTATACGCCCGCGCCGGAACAGCATACAGTTACATGACGGGGGAAAAAATGGTTAGATATACAGAGGAAAAAATCCTCGAAATGATAAACAGACATTATTATGGAAAACGAATATACATTCTCGCACCGCTCGTGAAAAACCGCAAGGGACATTACCGTGAACTGTTCGAGAACCTGCGAAAAAAAGGTTATCTGTATGTAAGGGTTGACGGAGATATATGTGAAGTGGTAAGAGGTATGAAGGTTGACCGTTATAAAAATCATAACATTGAAGCCGTAATTGACAAAATGTCCGTGAAAGAAACCGCAAAAAACCCTGACGGACAATATATTAACAACGAACGGTTAAAGAAAAGCGTTGCCACAGCAATGAAACAAGGCGATGGGCTTATAATGATATTGGACAAAGACAGTGGCAAAGCAAAATATTTCAGTCGAAAGCTTATGTGTCCTACAACAGGCATAAGTTACGGAGACCCTGCCCCAAACAAGTTCTCGTTCAACTCACCAGAAGGAGCATGTCAGGTGTGTAAGGGACTTGGAGTTATCAACCAGATTGATATTGCAAAAGTAATACCAGATAACAATATCTCCATCCATCAAGGTGGAATAGTACCACTCGGCAAATTCAAGTCGCAAATGATTTTCTGGCAAATAGATGCCATACTCAACAGATACGGATGTGACATAAAGACTCCCATTAATGATATTCCACGAGAGGCAATGAATGAAGTGCTATACGGGTCGCTTGAGAATGTTCGCATAGACAAAGAAGTCATACATACCTCGAGCGACTATTTCGTTGAATACAATGGTGTTATAAAATACCTGCGCAACGTAATGGAGAATGACGAAAGCGCAAGCGCACAGAAATGGGCTGACCAGTTCCTTGCTACATGCGAATGTCCGGAATGTCATGGGCAACGACTGAACAGGGAAAGTCTGTCTTACAGGATATGGGACAAAAACATAAGTCAACTTGCAAAGATGGACATAAGCGAACTACATGAATGGCTCGATGAGGCAAAACTGCATCTTGACAATAACCAGCATATAATTGCCGATGAAATAATAAAGGAGGTACAGACACGACTGAATTTCATGCTTGAGGTAGGACTTGACTATCTTTCACTCGACAGACAGTCTGCATCGCTCTCTGGCGGAGAGAGCCAGCGCATAAGACTTGCAACACAAATAGGCTCTCAACTCGTAAATGTCTTGTACATTCTCGACGAGCCGAGCATAGGCCTGCATCAACGCGACAACGAAAGGCTCATCGCATCGCTGAAGGAACTGCGCGACATCGGTAATACAGTAATCGTGGTGGAACATGACAGGGATATGATGCTTGCAGCCGACTACATTATTGACATTGGCCCCAAGGCAGGAAGACGCGGAGGGGAGGTCGTCTTTCAAGGATGCCCCAAACAAATGCTGTCTGACAATAGTACACTGACGGCTAAATATCTTGACGGGGGAATGCGCATTGATATACCTGCAGAAAGACGCAAGGGAAACGGCAAGACACTCAAAATAAAAGGGGCAAGAGGGAATAATCTCAAGAATGTGACTGTGGATTTCCCACTCGGGACGCTTACGGTTGTAACCGGAGTATCCGGTTCAGGAAAGTCAACTCTTGTCAACGAGACATTGCAACCTATATTGAGTCAGAAATTCTATCGCTCGTTGAAAAAGCCTTTGGAATATGACAGTATCGTTGGAATTGAACACATTGACAAAGTGGTTAGTGTTGATCAGACACCACTTGGACGCACACCACGAAGCAACCCGGCAACATACACTGGGGTGTTCAGTGACATACGTTCCCTTTTCGTCAATCTGCCCGAGGCAAAGATAAGGGGATATAAGCCAGGACGGTTTTCGTTCAACGTCAAGGGAGGAAGATGCGAGACTTGTGGGGGAAACGGTTATAAGAACATCGAGATGAACTTTATGCCGGACGTAATGGTGCCATGCGAAGTGTGTCATGGCAAGAGATACAACCGCGAGACGCTTGAAGTTAGATACAAGGGCAAATCCATAGCCGATGTACTTGACATGACTATAAATCAGGCGGTTGAGTTTTTTGAGAACGTTCCAGACATTTTGAGGAAAATAAAGACAATACAGGATGTCGGGCTTGGATACATAAAACTCGGACAACCATCAACCACTCTTAGTGGAGGAGAGAGCCAACGAGTGAAACTTGCAACTGAACTCAGCAAGAAAGACACAGGCAGGACAATGTATATACTTGATGAACCTACGACTGGGTTGCATTTCGAGGACATTAGAATTTTGACCGATGTGCTGCAGAAACTCGTTGACCGAGGCAATACCGTAATAATAATAGAACACAACCTTGATGTCATAAAACTTGCCGACCACATCATTGACATGGGGCCTGAAGGAGGAAGACGAGGCGGTGAAATCGTTGTATGCGGAACGCCAGAGGAAATTGCGGAAAGTGGAAAGGGTTACACGTCAAGATTCATAAAGGAGGAACTCTATAGAGTGAATAAAAATATTTAGCCAAGACAAACGGGCTACGTTGTATATGTTCTTATGCAATAAAGCCAACAGTATGTTTTATCTGTGTTAACTATTCCGACGCCATGACATTTGGCGTAAGGTCTAAAATGAAACGGTGAGTTTTATTTGGTTGCAAACTCACCGTTTCATTTTATTTTGAAATTATTATATGACTACATCATTCTTTTTCAAGAAGGAGTTTCATCATCTCACATGCAGCCTTGGCGACCGATGTGCCAGGACCAAATACAGCAGCAACACCTGCCTTGTACAGGAAATCATAGTCTTGGGCGGGAATTACACCACCGGCAATCACCATGATGTCATCACGTCCGAGTTTGTGAAGTTCATCGATAAGTTGCGGTATGAGTGTCTTGTGACCTGCTGCCAGCGATGATGCACCGACAACATGTACGTCGTTCTCAACTGCTTCACGCGCAGCCTCTGCTGGAGTCTGGAACAATGGTCCCATATCCACGTCGAAACCACAATCCGCATAACCCGTCGCAACGACCTTGGCGCCACGGTCATGTCCGTCCTGCCCCATCTTTGCCACGAAGATACGCGGACGGCGGCCTTCTCTTTTTGCAAACTCATCTGTCAACTCACATGCTTTCTTAAAGTCGGAGTCGTTCTTACTCTCACTACTATACACGCCTGAAATTGTTCTGATTACTGCTTTATAACGTCCTACAACCTCCTCGCAGGCATCACTTATCTCACCGAGCGTACAACGCAACTGTGCTGCTTTTACAGCGAGAGCCAGAAGGTTGTTATTGCTCTTTCGTCCTTCTGCGAAATCGCGTACACATTCGGTAATATCCTTCAAGGCCGCCTTGCATGCTTTTTCATCGCGTGAACTGCGCACATTCGCAAGACTTTCCTCCTGCTGATTACGCACGGCTGTGTTGTCAACTTCAAGGATGTCTATCGGGTCTTCATGATCAAGGCGATACTTGTTGGTTCCAACGATTGTCTGAGCGCCAGAGTCGATACGAGCCTGGGTACGTGCTGCCGCTTCCTCAATTCGCATCTTTGGAACTCCAGTCTCTATTGCCTTTGCCATACCGCCAAGTTTTTCAATTTCCTGAATATGCCCCCATGCCTTGTGTATGAGTTCGTTTGTAAGAGTCTCAACATAGTAAGAACCAGCCCACGGATCAATCTGCTTGCACACCTTTGTCTCGTTCTGGATATATATCTGCGTGTTGCGGGCAATACGTGCAGAGAAATCTGTTGGAAGTGCGATGGCCTCGTCGAGTGCATTGGTGTGCAGCGATTGGGTGTGGCCGAGAACGGCTGCCATAGCCTCGATGCAAGTACGTCCGACGTTATTAAACGGATCTTGCTCGGTGAGCGACCATCCTGATGTTTGTGAGTGTGTGCGCAGAGCCATTGACTTTGGATTTTCAGCACCGAAGCCTTTCACAATTTTTGCCCACAACAGGCGACCTGCACGCATCTTTGCAATTTCCATGAAGTGATTCATGCCGATTGCCCAGAAGAATGACAGGCGCGGTGCGAACTTATCCACAGGGATTCCTGCATTTACACCCGTGCGCAGATAGTCCATTCCGTCCGCAAGAGTATATGCAAGTTCAATGTCTGCCGTCGCTCCTGCCTCCTGCATGTGATAGCCGGAGATGGAAATTGAATTGAACTTAGGCATGTTCTGCGATGTGTATTCAAATATATCTGCGATAATCTTCATTGAGAAGGCTGGCGGATATATGTATGTGTTGCGCACCATGAACTCCTTCAGTATGTCGTTCTGTATTGTACCAGCCATTTCCTCAAGTTTTGCTCCCTGTTCCAGACCTGCCACAATATAGAAAGAAAGTATTGGCAGCACGGCGCCATTCATTGTCATTGACACCGACATTTTGTTTAGTGGTATGCCAGAGAACAGCACTTTCATGTTCTCCTCGTTGCAGATGCTCACCCCCGCCTTGCCTACATCGCCCACAACGCGTGCATTGTCAGGGTCGTATCCACGGTGTGTTGGTAGGTCAAAAGCGACCGACAGACCTTTCTGACCACTGGCCAGGTTACGACGATAGAAAGCGTTGGATTCCTCTGCCGTGGAAAATCCTGCATACTGACGGATTGTCCAAGGACGGAAAGGATACATCATCGAGTAAGGACCGCGTAGGAATGGCGGGACACCTGCAATAAAATCAAGGTGTTCCATACCCTCAAGGTCTTCCTTGGTATAAACAGGACGCACCTCAATGTGCTCCGGCGTTTTCCAATTATAGCCAATACCGTTATCTTTTACCCACTTGGCACCATCTTTAGCCTTGATGCCAGCGTATATATCTACATTATTAAATTGTTTACGCATAATTCAAGTTCTCCTAAGATTTAAATGCCAAGTTTCTTATTATATTCCTTCATTGTCTCAAGTACGTTACAACGAACGTGTACAAAATTCTCAATTCCTGCGGCCTTAAGTTCCTCCATGCATGCAGGAGCACCGGCTACTACGAACATGGCACGACCATCAAGATACTTGAATGCCGGTATTGCATATTCGGCATACTCGTCGTCAGAAGAACACAGAACAACAATGTCCGCGCCTGCCTTGAGTGCAGCGTCAACGCCTTCCTCCACGGTCTTGAATCCCAGGTTGTCAACTACTTTATACCCTGCTGTGGCAAGGAAGTTGCAGGAGAACTGTGCACGAGCCTGGCGCATTGCAAGGTTTCCGATTGTGAGCATAAATGCCTTCGGCACTTTCTTTTCTTCTGTATGGATGCGCAACTTCTCGAAATCTGCTGCACGGCGCGTACTTTCTATTGTCTTGAAAGCTGGCTCACTGCCTTGTTCTGCATTATGTCCACAACAGTTGTAACAACAATCAATTTCTCTCTTGCCTTCGCTCTTCTCTGTAAAGTTAGGGAATTGGTTAGTACCGAGAATGAATTCCTTGCGCTTTGCTGCATCTACATGACGCTTGGCATTTGTCGCATTAATGTCGTCCTGTATCGTTCCTGCCTTTACAGCTGCGAGGAAACCACCTTCCTCCTCAACCTTTAGGAAAATCTTCCAGCCTTCAACGGCAAGTGAATTTGTAAGATGTTCAATGTAATATGAACCTGCCCCCGGATCAACCACTTTGTCAAAATGGCTTTCCTCTTTTATAATAAGTTGCTGGTTACGGGCGATGCGCTCGGAGAAATCTGTGGGCTCTTGGTATGTAACGTCAAACGGAGTTACGACCATTGAGTGTACTCCTCCAAGTGCTGCACTCATTGCCTCTGTTTGAGAACGCAGCAAGTTGACATAACTGTCGAACAATGTCTGGTTGTATGTTGATGTAACTGCATGTATGCACATCTTGCAAGAATCGTCGTTCTTCGGTTCATACTGCTTTACTATCTGCGCCCACAGCAGGCGTGCTGCACGGAACTTTGAAAGTTCCATGAAATAGTTTTCGCTTATGCCCATGTTGAACTTAATCTTTGAAGCAGCAATATCAACATCAACTCCTGAATCTGCGAGTTGCTGCAAATATTCATTACCCCATGCGAGTGCATATCCGAGTTCCTGTACTATGTATGCGCCGGCATTGTTAAGAGCCAATGTGTTAACTGAAATGCAACGGAAGTTAGGATAGTCTTTCAGCGTGTTGATTAGTTGTGCTGCCAATGAGAGAATCGGAGTAACATCCTTTCCTTTCATAACCATCCTCTTTATAGGATCCCAGTTTATTGAACCGACAATAAGATTCTTGTCATAGCCTTGCTTGTCGAAATACTTTGCGAGTACTTCTGCCAGTTCGAGCGACTTACGCTGACATGTGCTGAAATTCACCTCCACTACATCACAGTGTATGTCTTTGAGCAACTCTTCAATAAACTCTGCACTAACCATCTTGCTTGGTATTCTAAAACCAAGAGAGTTGACACCCCTGTTAAGAATGTCAAGTGCTTTTTTGTTTGCCTCCTTTGCGTTATTCGCCATAATGTCTTGGCGCACATACCAGGCATTGTCTTTTTTCTTGTTTCCACGCACGAAGGGGAATTCTCCCGGCAGAGCGTCGGGTGTCTTCATCTTCAGCACGTCCTCACGGCGATAAAAAGGCTGTACGTTAAAACCTTCATTAGTTCTCCATACCAAACGTTTGTTGAAATCGGCACCTTTAAGGTCAACCTGAATCTTGTCAAGCCAGTCCTGTGTGGTAGGCACCTCAAATTCGGTAAAGAGTTTTTCCTTGATGATTGACATGGTGTTTGTATTATTAATATAAGTTTTTAGAATAAATATTTTGAGTTCATAAGCAATATAATTATATCGGTGCAAAGGTATAGTTTTTTTATGACATACAATAATAAATCAGTGAAAAAATGGATGCATATCTGCTGCATGTCGGAAAATATCAAGAAAACACAGTCAAAAGCAACATATGCACTCACTGTTGGTTTTTCACACAAATACGTTTTCGTGATTTCACATTAAACATGCATTGTTGGTCATATGTGTTATTTGCCTCAGTTTCCTAAAGGCAACTGCATAAGTTGCTGCAACATTAATGGAAGCAGTGCCGTTTGATATAGGTATGCGAGCCATGAAATCTGCCTCGCGTATTGTTTCCTTTGTAAGCCAGCCGCCTTCTTTTACCAGCACTATTGCAATCTTTATGATTCTTTCAACATGGTAGAGTCTGTTCCTAAGTTGCGCATCGGTGAACTAACGGAACATATCTATGCCTTCATTTTGCAACAAATCAATTTCTATTATACGCATAGCTTGGAATATTGCAAGATTACAAAGTTAATCATTTCATAACGCTATGAAAAATTGTAATTATTGCACAAAACTCGAGTGGAAATAGTAACTTTGCAAAATATACGGGACTTTTTAAAAGTAATATTAGCGATGAACATTAAAAAAAATTACATATCAAGTACACAGAATCAGAAGATAAAATATCTCCAACTTCTCCAAAAGAAATCATCAGAAAGGCGCAGAAGCGGACTGTTCGTAGTCGAAGGCTGGCGCGAATTGCAACATTGTATCAATGCTGGTTTTGAAATTGATACAATATTCAAATGCAGTGATTTATTTCAAAGGGAACAATCATTTGAAGGATATAATAATTTCGAGGTGACCAGGGAAATATATGAAAAGGTGGCATATCGGGGCAGTACAGAGGGCATAATTGCTGAAGTTGTGTCGCGAAATGTCACACTACAAGATATTAATCTTTCCCGCAATCCACTAATTGTGGTTCTCGAGAGTGTTGAGAAGCCAGGAAATCTCGGGGCTGTGCTACGAAGTGCAGATGCCGTCGGTGCGGATGCCGTTATAATATGCGATCCCATGACCGACCTTTACAACCCAAACCTAATAAGAAGCAGCATCGGAGCAGTATTCACTGTGCCATGCGTAGTATGTGAGACCCCTGACTGCATCAGGTTTCTCAAACAGAACGGAATAAGGATTCTCACGGCACAACTACAGGATTCGATACTTTATTATGATACAAATATGTGTCGCGGCACGGCAATAGTAATGGGTACGGAGTCAACAGGACTAAGCGATAAATGGCGACAGGTTGCCGATGAGCATATCAGGATTCCGATGCTCGGAAGCCTTGACTCTCTCAACGTTTCAGTAAGTGCAGCCATATTGCTATACGAAGCGGTAAGGCAGAGGCAGCCGTGACATAAGATGGCGAATTATTTCCGGAACACGAGGCGCACCAAAAGGAAATTCACGGGTACTGCAATGCAATAAACTGGTATAGGGGCATAGTTCTCATTTATGCCTGCCCAAATAAAAAGTTTAAGCAATGATGTTTGCAACAGGAAATTAAAAGCATGTGCGCCAAAGAATCCTATACCTTTTATCGCGGTTGCATCTTTCCTGAACGTGAAACGCGCGGTCATAAAGAAGTTTGCAACGAAACTCGACACATATCCTATTGCAAAAGCCACCACCAGAAGCAGCCATTGTTTCAACAGGAGATAGATTGCATAATGGATTGCTGTTGCTATAACTCCCACAATGCAGAATCGCACCGCCTCACCAATGTCTTTTCTCTTGAACAGTCCCATTTCAAATCATTTCATTAGCATTGCTACCATTATACCACAACTCGTCACCATTTATCTCTATTGGCATGGCAATGTTGTCCACAAACAGTTGCCCCGTGCCGAGTCCCTGCGGCATGGTTATGTGTGGTCCGAATACAGACGCGCACAAATGAGCAATGGCATTAAGTCCGACATTGCTTTCAAGTGCACTTGTTATCCACGAGCCTATACCACGTTGTCTTGCCATTTTTACCCATTCGCGCACACCTCTCATTCCTCCATGTAATGAAGGTTTCAACACGAGATATTGCGGACGTATCGTATCAAGCAATCTCTCTTTTTCTTCAGAATCGTTTATACCAATCAACTCCTCATCAAGTGCTATTGGCAGCGGCGTATCATGGCACAACCGTACAAGTTCTTTCGTATTGCCCTGTTTTATAGGCTGTTCTATTGAGTGCAGGTCGTATCGTGCCAGTTGCTCTATTCTTGAAAGAGCTTCTGTTGGCGAGAATGCGCCATTAGCATCAACACGCAGTTCAACACTATCTTTTGAAAAACGTTTGCGTATCAGGCGCAATAGTTCAAGTTCGTCATAAAAATCTATTGCCCCTATTTTTATTTTAACACACCTGAAGCCCTTTCTGAGTTTTTCTTCCATGCGAGACAACATATCGTCGTATGTTCCCATCCAAACAAGTCCATTTATTGGAATACCTTCCTTGCCATCGGCAAATGGTGTGTCAGACAGCCTGCTACCATTCCGCTGCAATGACAGTATAGCTGTTTCTAGTCCAAAAAGCATCGAAGGATAGTTTTTCAACGCATAGTATGGTATTTCCCCGGTACGGCATAATTCGTAAGCAAAATCACGCAGCAACTTGTCATATTCCGGAATGTCATCGCAAGATAGATTTGGAAGAGGCGCACACTCTCCCACCCCTGTATTGCCTTTATTGTTTTTCAGGCTTACAAACCACGACCGACGTTCATAGTAAACACCGCGTGATGTGCCTGCCGGTTGCAGGAAATGGAGTGTGCGCTCCTTTACATTCATTTCATATTTCATGGGAAATACGGGTATTTGTCAAAGTTGGGCTTACGCTTCTCAAGAAATGCCCTGCCACCTTCCTGCGCTTCATCCATAGTGTAATACAACATTGTGGCGTCTCCCGCCAGTTCCTGGATTCCTGCCTGACCGTCGAGTTCGGCGTTCAGTCCAGCCTTTATCATGCGCAGTGCAAGTGGCGACCTTTCCATCATCGTTTCAGCCCACTCCACACAGGTGTCCTCAAGTTCGGAAAAAGGCACAACCTTGTTCACAAGTCCCATGCGCTCTGCTTCGTGCGCATCATACTGCTGGCATAGGAACCAAATCTCGCGTGCTTTCTTCTGTCCAACTATCCTTGCAAGGTAACTTGAACCGAAACCTGCATCAAACGATCCCACCTTCGGCCCTGTCTGTCCGAATATGGCATTCTCTGAGGCAATGGTAAGGTCACATACTACATGCAGCACATGTCCTCCTCCTATTGCATAGCCATTGACCATTGCTATTACAGGCTTCGGCAGCCGGCGTATCTGCATCTGCACGTCAAGTACGCTTAGGCGCGGCATACCCTGATCGTCAATATATCCTCCCCGCCCCTTTACATGCATGTCGCCTCCAGAACAAAACGCCTTGTCTCCAGCACCAGTCAAAATCACAACGCGAATATCCGAAGACTCACGGCAATAACTGAATGCCTGCGACAATTCGAGCGTTGTCAGTGGCGTGAAGGCATTGCGATATCGTTCACGATTAATGGTTATTTTCGCAATGTGGTTGTAACTCTCGAAAAGGATTTCCTTGAAGTCCTTTATTTTTTTCCATTCTCTTTCCATAATATTCTGATTCAAAAACAGTAATTCTATTTTTCACTTGCTATTTACAGATAATCTTTCAAAACAAAGACAGAGAAAAATCATCAATCAGTCTTGTGATATTCTTTTCATCCTTGTCGCAAAAATCAAAAATCAATTGTTTGTATTGCACCGAATTAGGGTTGAGACGGTAATAACCTCTGCGTTCGGTGCAAATCAAAAGCGCTTCTGCCCCCTTGGAGTTGCGGCGTACAAACGACTGCACATATTTGTAAACGTCATCAAATGCGATGGGCTCAAAAAAGGAATTGGAGGCATTAAATAGATGTCTCGCAAGTTTTTTCACGCATATTCCTCTTTCGCCTGCCTCGGCAAGTACCAGCATTATTGAATTTTCGTTGTCGTTTTTCATTTCATTTAACAAAAAAGAGCCAGAGTGCAGCAATGCACCCGGCTCTTGTATATCAAATATGTCTCTCCTTTTATTAGGCGAGAATAATCTTGCCATTATCGTCCTTTACCTTGCCCTCTTTCAGCAGCCAACCAATACCGAGAAGCACCTCTTCTTTGCTTATATTTGCGGTCTTCTGTATTTCCGCAACAGTTAGAGCCTTTGTCCCTGATGCGAGAGCCTGATAAACGTCGCCAGCCTTGAAACCGACGTTCTCTGCGTTGATAACCACTGCTGGCTTCTTTGCTACCACCCTCTTTGTCGTTTCCTTCTTTGATGCAGCAGACTTTTTTGCCGTTGCGGCAACTGCCTTGGTTGTTTTCTGTTCTACCATGTCGTTTGAAATAATTTAAAATCCTTATTGTATCTTTGCCAACATTACGCTAATGGTATTTTGTCAAATGCAAAGTTAGCATCTTAGGTATAAATTATTACATTACAATGGAGTAATTACGACAATCCGCATCATTTTCTTGACTTATGTCAAAGTTGGCAAAGGCAACTAATCTTCAACGGTTAATGCAAGGTTCAATTCATCAAGTTGTTTCTGATCCAAGTAGCCTGGGGCATCAAGCATAACGTCGCGCCCACTGTTATTTTTCGGGAATGCAATGCAGTCACGGATGCTGTCTAATCCTGCCATTATGCTTACAAAACGGTCGAGCCCAAAGGCAAGGCCTGCATGTGGCGGCGCTCCATACTTGAACGCATTGATGAGGAAACCGAACTGTGCCATTGCCTTTTCCGGAGTAAAGCCAAGTATGCGGAACATCTTTTCCTGCAACTTCCCATCATGTATGCGGAGGGAGCCTCCACCAACTTCTATTCCGTTGCAAACAAAGTCGTATGCCTTTGCACGAACGCGTTCTGGATGTTCATCAAGAAGTGGTATGTCATCAGGGTTCGGCATTGTGAAAGGATGGTGCGTCGCCATTAAACGCTGCTCCTCGTCGCTCCATTCAAACAGCGGGAAATCAACTATCCACAGGCATTCAAACTTGTTTTTGTCAAGCAGTCCGAGACGGTCGCCCATCTCCAATCGCAACGAGCATAACTGCACGCGCGTCTTGTTTGCATTGTCTCCACTCAGTATAAGAACGAGATCGCCATCCTTGGCTTCCATTTTCTCTTTAAGTCTCTGCCATATTTCTGGTGTATAGAACTTGTCAATGCTGCTTTTTACCGTGCCATCAGCGTTGAACTTTACATAAACCATACCCTTGGCGCCAACCTGCTGCGACTTAACGAAGTCTGTAAGTTGGTCGAGCTGTTTCCTTGTATATCCCGCACAGCCTGGCACGCATATTCCACCAATGTATTTTGCAGTGTCGAACACTTTGAATGTACCAGTACCCTGAAGCACCTCCATTAACTCGACAAACTCCATTCCAAAACGCAAATCTGGCTTGTCGGATCCAAACCGGCGCATTGCCTCTTGCCATGTCATCTGCTGTAGTTTTTCAGGCAATTCCACGCCACGCACCTCCTTGAACAAATGGCGGCACATTTCCTCGAACATATCTATCACGTCATTCTGATTGACGAACGACATCTCACAGTCTATCTGCGTGAACTCCGGCTGGCGGTCGGCACGCAAGTCCTCATCGCGGAAGCATTTGGCTATTTGGAAATAACGGTCAAAACCGCTCACCATAAGCAGTTGCTTGAGTGTTTGGGGACTCTGAGGCAACGCATAGAACTGTCCAGGGTTCATTCTCGAAGGAACGACAAAATCACGAGCGCCCTCTGGCGTAGATCCTATGAGAATTGGCGTTTCTACCTCTATAAAATGTTTCGAATCAAGAAAATTTCTAATTAATATGGTCATTCTGTGACGCAACTCCAGATTCCGCCTAACCGTTGAACGGCGTAGATCAAGATAGCGGTATTTCATGCGGATGTCATCGCCGCCATCAGTGTTGTCCTCTATGGTGAACGGAGGGGTGATGCTTTCACTCAACACATTAAGTTCCCTTGCTATTATTTCAATATCCCCCGTTGGAATTTTGTCGTTCTTGCTGTGACGCTCGCTTACCACACCTTTTATCTGGACGCAAAATTCGCGTCCCAGTTTGTTGGCTGCTGAGCATAGGCTGGCATCAGCCGATTCGTCAAATACTATTTGTGTAATGCCATATCGGTCGCGTACATCAATGAAAGTCATCCCTCCCATCTTCCTAACGCGCTGAACCCAACCGGCAAGTGTCACATCCTTGCCTGAATCTGCAAGGCGCAACTCTCCACATGTGTTTGTTCTGTACATTTGATTTTAATGATAAATAAATTTGAATGCAAAGGTAATAATTTATAATAATTGCGCAAAATTTTACTCTCCTTTATACTGGCAAAATATTAAATAATGATAATTATTTCCAATAGTAAGACAACATTAATGGGAAATTTGTAAATTTGCAGGCATTAAACTTTCTTATATACTATCAGTCAAAGAAACAAAAAGGAACTGATTTTTCAATGTATTAAAGATTAAAGCATAAAGAAATGAAGAAGAAAATTATTATTATGACTTTGATGATGCTCTGCACGTTCGGGTATGCGGCAGCACAGAAAAAGGCGGACATCAAGTTCGACAAGACATCTCACAATTTCGGGAAGTTCTCAGAAAAGAACCCAGTGCAGAAATGCACGTTCACATTTACTAACATTGGCAATGCGCCTTTGGTAATCAATCAGGCCGTTGCAAGTTGCGGTTGTACTGTTGCATCATACACCAAAACGCCAATAGCACCAGGGAGCAAGGGCGAGATAAAGATAACATACAATGGCAAGGGCAAGTTCTTGGGACACTTCAAGAAGAACATAACGATACGCACAAATGCAGTAAATGAAATGACCAGACTTTACATTGAGGGGGAAATGACAGAATAATGATATTCAACAAGTTCAACCTAAAACGTTGAAGTTTTCAATCAAGGATTGAAAATAAGAAACAAGCCCATGAAAGAAATGTTTTCATGGACTTGTTTTTATGTATTGGAGTATTAATTTAGAAAGAGTAGTTGAAACCGAGTGAAAGATATTCCTTCAGTTGCCAATATCCGTGACTACCATCGCGTGCTGTGCCATCATCAAAACGCGGATATATGAAAAGATTTGTAGATATGTATTTGTTGAACTGTAGAGTGAATGTGTTCTCCCACTCAAGTTCGGCACGATGGTATGTGGTATATCCGTACAGGCGTGTATTCCACTTTATGTTGTCAGTCAACAGCCATAGCAACTCGACGGTGAACTGCGAACCAAAATCGTGCAATACATGCCTACCATCATCCAAACCGTATCTCGTTAAGAGCTCGCGTCTTTTGACATATTTAAAGTTATAGGCAATTGGGGCGATATGCAAATTTCCAGTGAGTTTTTTGTTTAACGCCTCGACGGAATAGTCCATACCAAGTGACAGGTTTAAATTTATTGGCGACAGAAAATCAGAATATACAAAAGCATCATTCGACTTGTAACCGTGTGTGAACTGCGTGTTGGCAATAAGCTGCAAAGTGTAATACCATTTCTTTGAAGCTTCCAGACCCAGCTTGCTCGTATATCTTATAAGATCCTCCGACGCCTTGAAAGAATGCAATGAGTCACTGCGCGAGCTCTGGAAACCGAGTTTAAGTTCCAGTTTGTTGCCCCACTTCATCCTCTGTTTGTTGTTGTAGTTTGCCTCCATAGTTACGCTTCCAACCATCGAATAGTTGCTCTCGCCACCTTTATACCAGTTTCCCGATATGTAGTTTTGAAGGAACTGCAGATAGTAGTCCCCTTTTATTGTCCAGAAATTTGGCTTTCTCACGAACACCTTCACCGGCTCAACAATGGGATCTTTTATAAACGCCTCCACTTTTTCTGACAACATTACTTTATGTGTTATCGGCTGCATTATTTCGGCGTCCAGATCACCAGCAGCGGACAAATGGCTCTCACTGTTCTCAACCAGGTCAGGACGGTTTAGATATATATACATCAGGGTCTTGTCAATAGCCTCTTCTGTGGCGTCATTTTTTTTTGAGTTGCCGCCAATGCATAGAAAACCTTTTATTGGAGAATGATAGAACGTAGGGGGAGCAAAAAGCCTATAATAACGCGCATCAACTTCTGTTTGCACAGAATGTTCCAAAGAGTCTTTGTAAAAATGAAGCATGTTCATATATCGATACAGGAACAGTGAGTCATTGTCAGCATACAGGGATATGCAAAAAAGCAATCCTATAAGGGACGAGAAAACTATTCTTTTCATAACTTCAGAGTTTTATATGGTTGTAGGACTTGCAATATATATTTGAAAAGTTTGGCAAAGGTATAACATATATTGCTATTTTACGACTACTTTGTCATTATTTTACCAAAACGGAGGGTATATTTTTGCAGCATATAAGTTTTTTTTGTAATTTTGCGCCTTGTATTATTTAACTAAGGAAAAGACAACAAATAAATGAACATGAATAAGAATACGATTATAGGATTCGTGCTTATAGCACTTGTGTTTATAGGGTTCAGCTGGTGGAACCGCCCTTCGCAGGAAGATATTCGGAAACAGCAGATACAAGACTCGATCGCACTCGTAAACAAGAAAAAGGCAGAACAAGAACTTGCCGGAAAGGAAATCGCGGAGAAACACAAGCAACAGGATAAGATAAATGATGCGGCAAACGACACTACGGCATTGTTCCACAGAGCACTCACCGGCACAGACAGACCGATAGTCCTTAAGAACGGAAAATTGGAACTTACGATAGGAACTAAAGGAGGAACTGTAAGCAAGGCTGTTGTTAAAAATTTCAAAGACAGGAATGGGAACAGTGATTTAACACTGTTTGACGGGAAAGACCAGCAGATGAAATTCATGCTGACTGGAAAAGAGGCCAACATAAACACTGAAGACTTGTATTTCACCCCATCTGAGTTGACAGACACTACAGTGACACTTACAGTCACTGCAAGGGACGGACAGACATTGGAAATGAGATACTTGCTCGGGCAGGACTACATGCTGCATTTTTCCATAGTCGCAAAGGGGATGGAAACTTTGTTCGCACCGACCTACAACAGCATAGACATACAATGGGATGAGCGTTGCCGGCAGCAAGAGCGTGGATTCACATTCGAAAACAGATACGCAACACTTACATATAAGGAAAAAGGAAATGGCACAGACTATCTAAGGGAAACCAAGGAATACGCTGACGAAAAGGTGGAGGAGGCTCTCGACTGGGTGGCATTCAAGAACCAGTTCTTCTCTTCAGTCATTATATCGAAGGACGGATTTGCCGGAAACTCACTTATGACATCGCTGCCACAGGAAAAGGATTCTGAATACCTTAAGCAATATGGAGCGAAACTGAAGACAAAATTCGACCCTAAGGGGAACACTCCTACAGAACTTGAATTCTACTTCGGTCCAAACGATTTCCGGCTGCTGCAGACAGTTGAAGAGGAAAGTAAGTTCGGAAAGGAACTTGACCTCGAGCGTCTCGTGTATCTCGGCTGGCCACTGTTCCGCATAATCAACCGCTGGTTCACGATATATGTGTTCGACTGGCTCACGAACATGGGACTGCCGATGGGTATCGTGCTAATATTGATAACATTGCTGATGAAAGTAATAACATTCCCAATGGTAAAGAAAAGTTATATGTCATCAGCAAAGATGCGCGTTCTGAAACCAAAACTCGAAGAGGCGACAAAACAATACAACAAGCCGGAAGACCAGATGATGAAACAACAGGCCATGATGCAGATGTATTCAAGGTATGGCGTGTCGCCGCTAAGCGGCTGCCTGCCAATGCTGATACAGATGCCCATCTGGATAGCGATGTTCAATTTCGTGCCTAACGCAATACAACTTAGAGGAGAGCGTTTCCTGTGGATTGATGACCTCTCCGCATATGACCCAATCATCGAATGGGGGCACAACGTGTGGCTGATAGGCGACCATCTTTCGCTGACATGTATCTTGTTCTGCGTTGCCAACTTACTTTACTCGTGGATGACGATGCGGCAGCAACGCGACCAAATGGTGGGACAACAGGAAAGTCAGATGAAGATGATGCAGTGGATGATGTTCCTCATGCCAGTGATGTTCTTCTTCATGTTTAACGACTACTCATCAGGACTAAACTTCTACTATTTCATTTCACTGTTCTTCAGCGCCGCTATTATGTGGCTGCTTCGAAAGACTACAAACGATGAGAAACTGCTTGCAATTCTTGAAACTCGATATAAGGAGAACAAGGATAAGCCAAGAAAAAAGGGCGGGTTCGCAGCAAGACTCGAAGCAATGCAGAAGCAGGCAGAGGAAATGAGGAAGATGCGTGAACAACAATCCAAGAAATAAACCTAAATAATTTATGAAAAAAGCACTATTGATGGTGACTGCCTTGCTAATTGCCGGCAGCACTAACATTAAAGCTCAGGACATGAAGGAAAAACCAATCCTCAGGAACGACATCAAGCTGGACGGCAACCTTATGACACCGGAAGCTCTCTGGGCCATGGGGCGCATCGGGAACTATGCCGTTTCACCTGACGGGAAACAGATTGTGTATAACGTTGCATACTACAGCGTGGAAAAGAACAAGAGCCATCATGTTCTTTATATTATGAACGCAGACGGAAGCAACAAGAAACTGCTGACGACATCGGCAAAGAACGAGACAGATGCGGCATGGATAGATGGTGGTAAACGGATAGCATTCCTTTCTGGAGGACAAATCTGGAGCATGACGCCTGATGGAACAGACCGCAGGCAGATGACAAACGATAAAAGTGGAATTGACGCTTTCAAGTTCTCACCAGACGGGACACACGTTGTTTTGGTAAAGCAGATCGCATTCCACGAAAGCATAAAGCAAAACCCAGACGACCTGCCAAAAGCCACAGGACGTGTCATTACCGACCTTAACTACCGGCATTGGGACGAATATGTGGAGACAATACCTCACCCTTTCCTCGCCAACGTGAACAATGGAATCATCTCGGAAGGGTTTGATATTATGGAGGGAGAACCGTATGAATGCCCAGTGAAACCATTTGGCGGAATTGAGCAGATAGACTGGAGTCCAGACTCAAAGAGCATCGCATATACAAGTCGCAAGAAGGTTGGCGTGGATTACATGACATCCACAGACACAGACATATACCTTTATAATATAGGTACACGCGAGACAGTCAATCTCTGCAAGCCTGCCGGATATGTGGCGCCGAATGTTGACCCAACAAAGACAATGAAGGATCAAAGCGTTAATTCAAAGGAAAACCTAAATAATAACCCAGGTTACGACCAAAACCCAAAATTCTCGCCGGACGGAAGCAAGGTGGCGTGGCTGTCAATGGCACGCGACGGATATGAGAGCGACAGACAGAGGCTGTGCGTTTATGACTTCGCCACAGGAGATAAAAAATATGTAAGCGAGGCTTTCGACTCAAACGTTGACGATTACTGCTGGGCAGACGGCAAAGATGCCATGTTCTACTTCATCGGAGTTTGGCACGCTACAGAAAACATGTATGCCATCAATGCCAAGGGCGAGATAAAGCAACTCACCGACACTTGGCACGATTTCGGTTCGTTGCAGATGCTCAACAAGAAGCAGGTGCTTGCCGAGAGACACAGTTTCTCACAGAGTGCTGACCTATATGTAGTTACGCCGTCAAAGAAAGGAACGAAGACAGATCAGATAACAGATGAGAACAAACATATATTTGACCAAATCTCCATCGGCAAGGTTCAGCAGCGTTGGACAAAAACGACCGACGGAAAGGACATGCTCTACTGGATTGTTCTTCCTGCCAATTTTGACGAGACAAAGAAATACCCGACGCTGCTGTTCTGCGAGGGCGGACCGCAAAGCCCGGTGAGCCAGTTCTGGAGTTACCGCTGGAATCTCCAGATAATGGCAGCAAACGGATATGTAATCATAGCCCCGAACCGTCGTGGTCTCCCTGGATTCGGCAGCGAGTGGTGTGAGGAGATTTCGGGAGACTGGACTGGTCAGTGCATGGACGACTACATTTCGGCAATAGATGACGCCTGCAATAACCTGCCATACGTTGACAAAGACCGTCTCGGTGCAGTCGGCGCTTCGTTCGGAGGTTTCTCGGTATATTATCTCGCAGGGCATCACGACAAACGTTTCAAGTGCTTCATAGCCCACGACGGAGCTTTCAACCTCGAGGCAATGTACACAGACACAGAGGAAGCATGGTTCTCAAACTGGGAATACGACGATGCCTACTGGAACAAAGACCTGACAGAACGTGCGCGCCGCACATATGAGAACTCTCCACACAAGTTTGTTGACAAATGGGATACCCCGATTCTTTGCATACATGGCGAAAAGGACTATCGTATCAACTACACGCAGGGTATGGGGGCGTTCAATGCAGCTCGCCTGCGCGGCATACCAGCCGAACTGCTTATCTTCCCCGACGAGAACCACTGGGTACTTAAGCCACAGAACGGAATACTCTGGCAACGCACATTCTTCAACTGGCTAGACAGATGGCTTAAGTAAAAGGATAATAATATTCAATCTGAAGGCTTGAAATAAAAAGTAAATAATCAATTAATAATATCATGACCCAAACAATTCAAAAAACTCTGAGAGACTCGGCAGGAATACGCTGGACGGCTCTCTTGCTTCTGGCTTTCGCCATGTTCTGTTCATATATCTTTATGGACATACTCTCACCCATAAAAGACCTGATGCTGTCTGAACGTGGGTGGGACTCAACAGCTTTCGGAACGATGCAAGGCTCCGAGACTTTCCTTAATGTGTTTGTTTTCTTCCTCATCTTTGCCGGCATAATTCTCGACAAGATGGGAGTTCGCTTCACTGCCATCCTCTCTGGCACGGTGATGCTCATCGGTGCATGTATAAAATGGTATGCCGTTTCTGAAGCCTTCATTGGCAGTGATATTGAGACTTGGTTTACAAACAACCTTAATCACATACCAGTATTTGAACAACTCGGAGTTTCCCCGTTCTATGACGGTATGCCAGCATCAGCAAAGGTTGCCTCATGCGGATTTATGATATTCGGCTGCGGCGTTGAAATGGCAGGCATAACGGTGAGCCGGGGTATCGTAAAATGGTTCAAGGGACGTGAAATGGCATTGGCAATGGGTTCTGAAATGGCACTTGCACGCCTTGGTGTCGCAACCTGCATGATTTTCTCGCCGTTCTTTGCAAAACTCGGAGGCAATATAAGTGTCAGCCGTTCAGTTGCTTTCGGTGTTGTTCTACTCTGCATTGCACTGATGATGTTCATCGTTTATTTCTTCATGGACAAGAAACTCGACTCACAGACAGGTGAGGCTGAGGAGAAAGACGACCCGTTCAAGATTTCCGACCTTGGACAGATACTTACATCAAGTGGCTTCTGGCTCGTTGCCTTGCTATGCGTGCTTTACTATTCCGCCATCTTCCCATTCCAGAAGTATGCAGTGAACATGTTGCAGTGCAATCTTACATTCACAGAGGTTGATTCCAATTCATTCTGGGGCGGCTCAGCGGTTACAATAGTACAATACCTTATAATGCTCGTTGTAGCGGCTACTGCATTCGCTTTCAATTTTATGAAGAAACAGGCAATGAAATATTTCATGCTTTGTCTTTCTATAGTGTCGCTCGTGACATTCTGCTACATGGGTTATATGCGTCAGTCTGCAGAGACAATATTCGCCGTGTTCCCGTTGCTTGCCGTAGGTATCACGCCAATACTCGGCAACTATGTTGACCACAAGGGAAAAGCCGCCACGATGCTCGTACTCGGGTCGCTGCTGCTTATCGCATGTCACCTTACATTCGCTTTCTTACTGCCAACATTCAAGGGCAATGGCGCAGGAGGTGTGATAATATCCTACGTTACAATCCTCGTACTCGGCGCAAGTTTCTCACTTGTCCCTGCATCGCTATGGCCAAGTGTTCCAAAACTTGTTGATTCTAAGGTCATTGGTTCTGCATACGCGCTTATATTCTGGATTCAGAATATTGGCCTGTGGCTATTTCCATTGCTCATTGGCAAAGTGCTTGATGCGACAAACAATGGTGTCAAAGACCCGACAATGTATGACTACAAATGGCCACTCGTGATGCTTGCGTGTCTCGGAGTTGCTGCCCTCGTACTCGGACTTGCACTCAAGGTCGTTGACAAGAAGAAAGGACTTGGACTTGAAGAGCCAAACATTAAATGACAAGTATTTAATACAACTTAAAAACATGAGGGTGTGTCAAAACACCCAATATGAAAATATTAAACTCGTTGTGTGTCCAT
>ERZ1673752.1299-NODE-1299-length-35617-cov-5.894719_pt1 | contig 35617 bp, 34 predicted proteins | sample MGYA00580195_ERZ1673752 | MGnify/ENA primary metagenome ERZ1673752 (study PRJEB41218, sample SAMN15661744) | gut metagenome | host: Homo sapiens | place: Canada: London | collected 2015-08-20/2019-03-30 | study: EMG produced TPA metagenomics assembly of...
AAGGCCTATCAAAACCACAATATCTGGTGCGCCAGAAAATACGCCTTCCATGAAACCGATCGGATGGGGGAGAAAATTGCTGAAGTTCGTAAAATTTTAGAGGCCAAAGGAGATCTTAGCAAAATTGACCTTTCAAAACTAGAGTTCTTTTATCCGGTCCAGTAGGATCGAAAAAGCTGGCGGAAACTCGTTATGCAAGCCCCTAAGCAATCCAAACAAACCAAACAACGCACTTCGGAACGGACTTCAGACCACACTTCGAACCGTGATTCAGAACGTACTCCAGAACGTACTTCGGACCGCACTGCGGAACGGACTTTTTGGCAAAAAGACCGCCTCCGATTTGGTATCCTCCTGGTCCTGCTCCTTGTCGTGAACCTGGGCCTCATATTGGCGAACCTGGCGTCAGGTTCCCTCGATACCACGGTGTCCGAGCTGATCTGGGGCCTCTGTCATCCGCATTCCCAGGAGGACGTGGCCTTGGTCCTTTGGACCTTCCGCCTGCCCCGCCTTTTTTTAGCGGCCTTTGCAGGGGGGGCTCTTGCCTTGTCCGGCTACCTCCTCCAGGTCTTTTTTCATAACCCGATCGCCGGTCCCTTTACCTTGGGAATCGCTAGTGGAGCAAAAATGTCCCTGACCTTGGCCCTCCTCCTGGCCAACCTCTACCAGATTCACCCTTCCTCTACAGGTATGTTGGCAGCTGCGATTAGCGGGTCTCTGCTTGTCATGGCCCTGATTCTTGCCATTGCCCGGCGGATCCACCGGTCTACGACCCTCGTCATCGCCGGACTCATGATCGGCTATCTCTGCTCCGCCGTCACCGATTTTTTGATCAACTTTTCCTCAGATCAGCTGATTGCCAACATGGGACTGTGGGCCCAAGGCACCTTCTCAGGAGCGTCCTGGGATGATTTGAAGATCTGTATGCCCTTCATTAGCCTCCTTTTTGCGGCAAGTTTCCTTCTAGCCAAACCCCTTCTCGCCTACGAGATGGGAGAAGTCTATGCTCAAAGTGCTGGGGTCAATCTCAGAATGTTTAGAGTGACCTTGATTTTCATCACGAGTACCCTTGCCGCCATCGTGACAGCCTATGCGGGCCCGATTTCCTTTGTGGGCCTGGCCGTCCCCCACCTGGTCCACATTGGTCTGCGCAATGAACAGCCCCACTACGTCATTCCGACCTGCTTTTTGACGGGTTCCGCCTTTTGTCTCTTGTGCGACTGGATTGCCCGGACGGCCTTTGCTCCTGTAGAGCTGGGCTTATCTTCCCTGACCGCCCTCTTTGGGGCCCCCATCGTCCTTCGCTTGCTTTTCAAGCGACAGAAGAAAAACCGCTAGGAGATCTGTCATGACCCAACACTCATCTTCCCCCTCTTCAACAAATACTCCCGCTCCCCTTCCTCTTTCTTCTAGCCATTCCAGCGCAGGCTCTCCGATCGCTTCTTTCCCAGCGTCCTCGCCAGGGTCTGGCACCGCCCCCCTGCTCGAAACGAAAGGCCTTGCTGTAGGCTATGGTGATAAGGTCTTGATTGATAAAATTAACCTTTCTTTAAAGCCTGGGGAAATCCTGGTGGTGATTGGTCCCAATGGAACCGGTAAGAGCACCTTGCTGAGGACTCTGGCCAATCTCTTGCAGCCCAGGCAGGGGGAGGTCTTCCTGGACGGAAAAAATTTAGTTGACTATCGGCCCAAGGAACTAGCTCAAAAGATTGCCGTTGTTTTGACGGAAAAACCCCTCATGGAGACCATGCGTTGCGCCAGTGTCGCTGCAACGGGCCGTCAAGTTCACACTGGGCTTTTAGGCCTCATGGGTGACCAAGACTGGCAGGCTTTAGACCGGGCTCTGACCCTGGTCGATGCCCAAGATCTGGCAGAAAAACCCTTTGGGGAGGCCAGCGACGGGCAACAGCAGAGGATTTTGTTGGCCCGGGCTATTTGCCAAGAGCCGGAACTTATCCTCTTGGATGAACCGACGACCTTTTTGGATATTCACTATGCTGGATCCTTCCTCCAAGTCCTCCGCCGCTTGGCCAAGGAAGAGGGTTTGAGCTTTGTTGTGGCCCTCAATGACCTAGCCTGGGTAGCTAAGGTGGCTGACCAAGTCCTAGCCCTGAAGGAAAGCAGGGCCTTTTTCTATGGTCCTCCGGAGGCCGTTCTCACAGCTGAAAACATCTGTGCCCTCTACAACATTCAAGACCGGCAAAATCAATATATTTCTACCTACGCCAGCTTAGAATTTCAGCCACCAGCCCAGGCTCCCCAAATCTTTGTTCTAGGGGGAGGAGGTCGAGGCCTGCCCTACTACCGGGCCTTGCAAAGAAAAGGAGTGGCCTTCGTGGCGGGAATATTTGCTCCAGGAGACCAAGATGAGCCCCTTGCCCAGGCCCTAGCCGCTAAAGTGATCTCCTATGAAGCCGAAGGTCAGGAAGAGGAGGCTCTCCGCCAGGCCAAAGAGAGTCTTGAGGCTTGTGGGACCCTCTTTGTGGCACCCGGGCCCATGCAAGAAGGGGAAACCCGGCTCCGTCATGACTTGGAAGCCTATGCGAAAAAAAAGAAAATCGCTGTATTGACACAATTGGAAGATTTTTTTAATTATTGACATAAAACCATGGCGGTTGTAAAATTTATGAAAATTGGGCTTTCCAGACAAAAAAGTTCCTCTATTCTGCAGGGCTTTACAGACGGGGTGTCCATGATAGAAAGGATGTGAGCCAATGAAGAAACTATATTTTATTACAGTGCCCCTGCTGGCAATTTTCTTATTGAGTTCCACTTCTTTTGCTCAAGCTACATCAGAGTCGGAATGGGAAGGTTATACACCGGAGGAGTTGAAGATCCTGGAAGAACAGCGCAAAGAGCTTAGGGATATGTGGGATAAATACCCAGTAGTGCAAAATCACCAACCTCGATTAAAAACTCTGCAAGGTTCCATGGGAAAGTGTGGAGATATTCTCATTGCTTTGGATAGTTTAACGGATCATGTGGGACTAGTACAAAATGGTGCACACGTTATAGAAGCTCACCCAGATAATCCGAATCATGGCGTAGCTATCACTTTGAACTGCTGGCCCTATAGATATAAAAAAATCAAGGGACTTGAGGTAGAGGGTGCTAAAGATTATCAGAAAGCTGATGTCGTAGCCTATGCAGAGGAACAGGTAGGTGAACCTTATGATTTGTTCTCCGGTCGCTGGTCGGAGAACGCTTGGTACTGTAGCAAATTGGTATGGCGTGCATGGTATAGAGAGGGATACGATTTAGAAGGCCGTATTGATGAAGAACGAGGCACTTATGTGACACCTGGCGACATCTTAGCCTCACCATTTACAGTTACTTTTTATAGCAGCTATTAAGGACGGAATATATGAACAAGAACGGTAGCAGGTCATTGGTCATAGCCATTCTTTTCTTGTTTTTTGCTATATTTCTCTGGTGGCATTCAACACCACAACAGGCTACTCTTGAGGAAGAGGCATCGAGCAATCGTCGTAAGGATGTTCTGCAGTATGAACAGGAGACTGGGGAAAAACAACCTAAGTCAGTACAGTATCTTGTAACACATTATGATCAAGATGCTACATGGATCACCAACTTGGATGCTACAGATTCTTCAAATCATATACTAAGGTTACATGGTGTAGAAAATATTTATACCCTAACATCTGGGTTTTTATTACCTGAGATCGATGGTGAAAAGGCTGCCTTACTGGATCAGGACGGTCGCCTTATAAAGAGTATCACATTTTCTAAACCGGCTACTCACCATGTTGCTGAATTTCGGGACAAAATCTATGTTCTATCTCAACCTCATTCTCTTAAAAGCAGTATTGGCGTCTATGATGCTTCTTTTCATCTTTTGAAAGAAAGCCAAGAGTTTCCCGGTATGCCTTCCAAATTTTTTATTCATGATGATACGATATATCTCTTAACAACAGGAGTAGGGCTGATTACCGATACAAAGGATCAGGTCCGTTTGTCAGCTATTAAGGTAGATACCCTTCAAGAGATAGGGTCGACCATAGTTCCAGATATGATGGCTGCTGTTGAACTTAGAGTATTTGAAGATCGGTTGGCGGTATATGGTTGTGATGAAGAAGGGACTTTACTGATTAGCTTACATGACCTTTCTCTGAAAGAGAGTAACCGCTATCGGTTAGATGAAGGCAATGGTTGGGTGAGTAAAGTAATTCAAGACGATTCCCTTCAATACGTTGTTGTTGGCTCCTCTATTCTTTTGTTAGACGAATCTTTCCAAATTAAGGCTGCTTTTACAAAGAATGATTTAATCATCAAAGATGCCAAACTAACCCCCTATGGACTATGTATTCTAGGGACCATGATGCAAGGAGGTGAGGATTATTTTGCGGTGTTGGACCCTAAGACCTTACATCTTATAGGGCCCGATTCTCTTCTGCAGCCGAGGATTCTACAACTAGGTTTCCGCCAAGGAGCAATGATGCCTTCGCGATTCTGGTCGATCGAGTAAGCCATGGGAGACCCAATACCCACAGCCCTTGTAGGCTGCGAAGTTTTTAGGGGGCACGATCTAGTAAGGCTGCTTGCTACCACACGCCTTTGCTCTTGTTACGCCAATTTCTCAAGAAGTTGGCGTTTTTTTATGCCTCTGTAACCTATTTTTGTTAGGCTCAAGGATAGGGACTATGGGGTCATCTAGGCTGCCTTATTCTTCAGAATATCCAGATAGGCTATCCTGGCCCCTCCGTCATGTCCCTTGTGGTGCCTCTGAGCGATGGGTGGTGCTACATGGTCGCAGCCTCGGGCTAGAAGAGGAGGAGTGAGCTTGTTTTGCAATGTGTTTTTAGATTTTACCGATAAAAACATCGTTTTTATTGGGGGCGGCCAAGTGGCCCTTCGCAAGGTGAAAAAAATGCTCCAGTACGGGGCCCGGATCCGGGTCGTCAGTACTTCTTTTGCCCCGGGCTTTCAGGACCTTATCAAGGAATATACTGGGGAACATACCGGAGAACCTGTCAAAGAACTGACCGGCGAACAGACTGGTGAACTTATCCAGGCGGATCGGCTGATCCTCCAGGAAAAGGCCTATGAAGCGGAAGACCTGGCAGGAGCCCATCTTGTCATTGCTGCAACAAATCATCCCGACCTCAACGATCGGATCGTCCAAGAGGCCAATTCCCGAGAAATCTGGGCCAATAACGTGACTTCTCGGGAGAACACGAGCGTGCGCTTTCCTGCGCAGATTGACCAGGCCGATGGGGCTATCCAGGTGGCCATTGCCACGGATGGGAAAAATCCCATGGTGGCTAAGGTCATGAAAGAAAAGATCCAGGCCATGATGACGGCACTGACGCCAGAGTTGATGAAATATTTGAATGAGCAGCGTCAAGTGGTAATACAAAATTATGATCAGCCCCACGAAGCTTTGCAGAAACACGAGGCCTTGGAAGCCCAGGCGAAGGAGGCCTTGGACGCAGCCTTGGAAGCTCGGCTGCCGGGCCGGGTTAGCCTGGTGGGGGCGGGACCGGGGGATCCGGGTCTCATGACCTGGGAAGGTCTGGCCCGCCTGCAGATGGCTGATATTATTTTGTATGATTATTTGGCAGCGGAAGAGTTGTTGACCTGGGCTAAGCCTGGCTGCCGCTTCCAATATGTAGGAAAACAAGTGGGGGCCCATAGTATGGGGCAAGAAGAGATTCAGGCTTTGCTCTATGAGGCTGCTCAGACCTATCCGGAAGTGGTTCGTCTCAAAGGAGGCGACCCCTATGTCTTTGGACGGGGAGGGGAAGAGGTCCTCTTCCTGAAGGAACGGGGGATCCGGGTGGAGGTCATCCCGGGAATTAGCTCGGCCTTAGCTGGCCTGACGGCGGCTTCTATTCCCATTACCCACCGGGGATTAGCTCGGTCCTTTCATGTTTTCACCGGCCATACAGCCGATGACGAACCCCTAGATTACTCCACCATCGCCAAGGTGGAAGGAACCTTGGTCTTTTTAATGGGCGTTGGCCATGGATCGCAAATCTTTGCAGGTCTATTATCCGCTGGGAAGGACCCCGATACGCCAGTAGCTATGATTGAGCGTGCCTATCGTCCCGAGCAAAAAGTCTATGTGACCAAGCTAGGCCAGGCTTCAGAGTGTTTGATTCAAAAGCAGCTTGCTGCCCCTGCCCTCCTTGTCATAGGTCAGGTGGTTGACTTGCGTGCTCAAATAGAGGAGATATCTAATACCCAAATGGAAGCGATATCCAATGAGCAAAATGGAGGAGATATCCAATGAACAAATCAGGAAACCTGGCCCTTTGGCGGAGGGATATATGCGTGGGAGTGCTCATCCTAGTCGCTGCCATCTATAGCCTGGTGGCTCCCAACCTATCCCATGAAGTAAGTCAGTATAAGCTTAACGAAGACATTACCTATAATGGCACGATGAAAGCTGCCAAATTTTCCGGCGCAGGGGTCGTGACCAATCAGGCCGGTGATATTTTACAAGGAGACTTTAAGGATGGCCTGCCTCATGGCCCTATCACTTTCTTGTCGCATGAGGGCTGGGTGGTGGCTGGTGTCTTCCGCCAAGGCATGCCGGTGGGAGAGGTGACCCTGCTTACCGAAAATGGCCACATGTATCGCCGACAGGCCCAAAGTTCCTACCAGCTCTTGGAAGCCAAGTCTACTCCTGGGGAGAGGCCCGGTTTAGCGCCTGGCGTCACGCCTGTCTCAGCGCCGGAGGTGGCCCCCGAAACGCCTCCGAGCCAAGCGCCTAGCACAGCCTCAGAATCGGCCCCGAGCCAAGAGCTGGAGACGGTCCCAGAAACGGCCCCGAGCCCGTAGGCAGATCGCGGATAGAGGGTACCCTATGAGAATTTTGATCTTTGACTATTTGCGGGTGATAGCCTTTATATTTATACTCTTTTACCACTTCTACCCCAATCTTTATCCAGGGGGATTCCTTGGCTTGGACTTGCTTTTTGCCCTATCAGGTTTTCTAGCCACGGGGAAACTCATGGATCAAGAGGCTGAGGCATGGAGGAGGGGAAGAGGGGGCTTTTCGCTTGCCTCCTTTTATCGCAAGAGAGCCTATCGCCTGTGGCCCGCCCTGATCCTGTGCTTGCTGATTGGCACGGGTCTTTCCTGGTTGATGTCAGCCGACTACCAGGTGAACCTCAACTATCAGGTGGCTGCGGCCTTGGGCGGAGTCACGAATTACTATGAAATTTTAACCGGAGGTTCCTACGAAAATCAATTTATTCGCCACCTTTTTCTGCCAACCTGGTCCCTGGGGGTGGAGATTCGTTTCTATCTACTTTTTGGTTTGATGGCTTGGGCTTTGAAGAAGCTCCACCACCCCCGGGAAACCCGGAAAATCCTGGGCTGGACCAGTCTAGCCATGATCGTTCTTTCTACCATCTTATTGGCCTGGGGCGGGTCACAGATTCCCAAACAAATAGCCGACACTGGTCAAAAAGACCAACTCATGGCTCTTTTATATTTTTGTGATGTCACTAGGCTGGGGGCCTTCTTTTGGGGGGTCCTAGCGGCCTGCCTTACTGGCACCCAAACGCTTTCCCACTCTTGCATCCGCCTGATAGATGGCCTGCCTGAATTCCTGCTCTGGATCATTTTTGGCGTTGATATAGGGGCCTTTGCTTACCTATGTTGGAAGCTTTCCTATAGCAATCCTTGGACCTACATGGGAGGCTTTGTGGGGGTAGGATCTTTGTCTTTTCTTCTTCTTTATGGTGGAAGGATCTTGGAAGCGAAAATCCAGGATCGGGCCCAGGAAGCCTGGGATGAAGAAGGTCTTGATCACGAAGCCTGGTACGAAGAAGATCTGGATTACGATGACTGGTACGAAGAAGATGAGCGAGATCCTTGGTCTGCAGCATATAAGGCACCAAGAGCTGGACTACATAAATTTGGTCGGCGGGTCAGGGCGATTTCGAACCAGGGGATTGTCTCCCTGTCAGCCCTGTCCTATGGGATTTACCTCTTTCATTGGCCCATCTTCGTCCTTTGTGACACCCTTTTTGTCCGTATTGTAGCGGTGGGCTTGGCCCTTGTGACGTCCGGTGTGTTGTCTTGGCTAAGTTTGCACTATTGGGAACCCATCTTTACCCGGGTCATGCCAGAATATTCCCAGGCCCCTCAGCTGGAGTGGAGGTCCGTATGGATCTCCTCTTTTGCGTGTTTCTTCCTAGCAGCTATGGTCCTCCTTCTAGCCTTTTTCGCCCCGGATCTGACTTCCTTTGAGGGTCAGTATTGGCAGTATTCTCTAGCTGCCCAGGTCGATAGCCTTAGCCAGGAGCGGACAGGTGTCCAAGCCATGGAGGAGAAGGCTTTAGCCCAGGCCCGGGCAGAGCAGGCTACCCAAGCCGGATCCCAATCGGCGAATTCATCCCAGACTCAGCAAGAAGATCCTCAAGCTTCCGCCACAAATACTCCCGATCCCTCCTTACAGGCTCCCAGCTCCGGGCTGACACCTGGGGATTTGAATGACCAGGGTTTTGAAGGCTCGGTCACCATTATTGGCGATAGCGTCTTGTTGGGGCCGAAGGAGTATTTGCAGGAGCATATTCTTAATTCTTATGTGTTTGCCCAGGGCTTTATTAGCTTTGATAAGGCGATTCAGATTGTCGGAGAGTTGAAGGCCAAGGACCAGCTAGGGAAGAATCTTGTGGTGGCCATTGGAACCAACGGGCGTGATAGCTTTCGACAGGATGTGGATCAGATCATTGAAATGCTGCCGGAAGGGCATCGGCTCATTTTCGTGACGCCCTTTGATGGACGGGGGGATCCCAGTTGGAACTCTTGGCAGACGGGGGCCTATGAAAGGACCCTGCCTCAGTATTATCCCTTTATTACGGTCAACGACTGGGCGGCCTATGCGGCACCTCGGCCGGAGCTCTATAAGGGGACGGACACGGTGCATTTTTATGGGTTAATCGATACTTATGAACAATATACAGCCCAACTCCTGTTAGCCTTGCAGGAGGCGATTCAGAAGCCAGCCAAGACCCAAGCTGATTTTGAAGCCGGTCGACAAAGGCAAAGTCAGGCAGAGGGAGGTAGCTAGTAAGATGGATCGACGGATTCGCTCTTTTGATTTTGTCAGGATTCTAGCTTTTTTCTTGATCTTGACCTATCATTTTTACCCCAATATCCTATCTGGAGGTTTCCTGGGGGTAGATATGCTCTTTGCCCTCTCGGCTTTTTTGGTGGCAGGAAGCTTTCTGGACCAGGAGGAGCGGGCCTGGCGCTACCAGGGACCCCGCTTTGCCGTGGGGACTTTTTACCGGAAACGTTTGAACCGGCTTTGGCCTACTCTGACTCTGTGTCTGGCTCTCGTTGTTGGCCTTTCTTGGTTTATTTCTCAGGATTATCAGGTGGGCCTGACCCATCAGACGGCCGCCGCCTTTGGCGGGGTTACCAATTACTATGAAATCCTGACCGGGGGGAGCTATGAGGCCCAATTTACCAAGCATCTTTTCTTACATACGTGGTCATTAGGGATCGAAACGAGATTTTATATCTTTTTTGGCCTCTTAGCCTGGGCTCTTCTTACTTTCTCTCATCCCACTCAGGTCAGACGACGCCTGGCCAGCTTTAGCATCTTGTTCATTGTTATTGCCTTGGGCTTTTTAGCCTTGGGGACCTGGGGCCTCCAAGTTGCTGAACAAATCAGCCAAGCTTCCTTTGAAGCTGCTGTAGGGAGTGGTCTTGGGGGCACAGGCCTGGCCACGAGTGCCGGGGGCATAGCGACTGCGGCTGTTCCTAGCAGAGGAAATGTAACCTGGGCCCACCGCCTTCTCGACTTTCTTGGGGGCAAAGATCTTTTGATTTCTTGGTTATATTTCTCCGATTTCACCCGGATGGGCCCCTTCTTCTGGGGGATCCTGGCGGCTTGTTGCAGTGGCTTTCAGGAAACCAGCCCCCGCTTTCATGGCCTGGCCCGCCGTTTTCCCAAGATCGTAGCCTGGATTCTTCTTCTCCTCAGCCTGGGAACCCTCAGTTATTTTTCTTGGTGGCTTTCTTACGAAGATATCAAGACCTATGCCTTTGGTTTTACCATAGTTGGCGCTCTGACGGGCCTTGTCTTATTCCTTTTCCGCCTCCTTTTGGAACAAGGAAAACTAGAAGAACAGGCAGCGACCGTGTCAACCCAGCCCCCAGGGCCAGGAGCTGCTCCTCGGCGTTTTTCTTGGCTAGAAAGTCTGGCCAACTTGTCTTATGGGATCTACCTCTTTCATTGGCCCCTTTTTATCATCTTTAACCAGGGTTTGACCAAACCCTTAAATCAGCATTTGGCAGTCTGCCTATCCCTAGCCTTGTCCCTACTCTTGGCCTGGTTGTCGCAAAAGTTCTGGGAACCCCTCTTTGTGAAAGCCATCAAAGAGCCTAGGCTCCAGCCTTGGTCCCTATGGGCCTCCCGCATGGCCATGATTGTGATGGGGGTGCTTTTTGTCTTTCTCTTGAATCAAGCTCCTGTCTTGACTAAATTTTCCAGTCAAATGTGGCAGATGGCCTTACAGGGTCGGATGGCAGATATGGGCCGGGAACGTATGGGCGTTCAGAAATTAGAAAGCAATCCTGTCCAAGCAGCCAGTCTAGGTGCCTCAGAAGGGGCTGGAGAAGGCCATATGGTAAGAGATGATGTGATGGCCCTAGCTGAGACGGAGAAAGAGGCGATGGAACCTGCAGCTGACGCAAATCCGGAAGTCCCGAAAAGCGCCCAAGCCACGGAAAGTACCGAAGCGACGGAAACCACCCAAGCTACTGAAAGTGGCGAATCTACGGAAAACACCAAAGCTTCTGAGAGAGACGAAGGCCAGGAAGCTGCTGAAACCGGTCAAAGCACAGAAGCCAGTCAAAGCTCAGAAGCTAGTCAAAGTACAGAAGCTAGTCAAAGTACAGAAGCGAGCGAGGCAGAAGAGACCAAGAAGGACGGGCAAAGTGGGCGAAAGCGCCTGCGCCGTCACCCCGATGCCCCTCGTGTGACCATGAACGAGCAAGGCTTTGAAGGAGGGGTGACCCTGCTGGGAGACTGTCTGACCGACACGATACGGGATTATTTGCAGAGTAATATTTTAGATACTGATGTTTGTAGTGTCTATGGACTAGCCATGGGTGGAGGGCTGCAAATCCTCCAAAATATCATTGCCCAGGGCCAGCTCCGTAAGAATGTTGTCATTGAGCTAGGGACCAATGCGGTGCCCTATGCCATTGGTTATTTGGATCGCATTATTGAGGTCATTCCTGAGGGCCATCGGGTGATTCTTGTCACCCCCCATATTGCCAACGGGAATCCCCTGGCTTGGCCGGCTTATCAGGTAACCCTTTATGAGCGAACCTTACCCAAGTATTTTCCCTTTATTACCGTCTGTGATTGGTCCGAGTATGCGTCCACCAGACCCGAATTATATGAAGGTACCGATTTGGTCCATTTTTGTTTTAGGTTAACCAGTAATGGCCCATTCAAGGACCAATTGATTGATGCTCTGCAAAGAGCGGCTTATCGCCCCCTCAAGACGGATGAATCCTATGAAAATGGCCGCCGTCGACAATTGGAGGACCAAGACGTCGAACAAACGGATGCTACGGCACCATAAGCTACTGATGCTACGGCTGCGCCATAAGCTACGAAAGGAAAGCTCTATGAATCAACGGATACGCTCTTTTGACCTTATCAGGATATTAGCCTTTATCTTGATTTTGACCTATCATTTTTATCCTAATATCCTTTCCGGAGGTTTCTTGGGGGTAAACATTCTCTTTGCCCTCTCGTCTTTTTTGGTGGCGGGCAGCTTCCTGGACCAGGAGGAGAGGGCTTGGCGCTACCAGGCGTCTCGCTTTGAAGCGGGAAGCTTTTACCGGAAGCGTTTCTACCGACTTTGGCCAACCCTGACCCTGTGTTTGGCTCTTGTTGTTGGGCTTTCTTGGTTCATTTCTAAAGATTATCAGGTAGGTCTAGCCCATCAGACAGCGGCAGCCTTTGGCGGGGTAACGAATTACTATGAAATCCTAACAGGAGGGAGCTATGAGGCCCAATTTACCAAGCATCTTTTTTTGCATACTTGGTCTTTGGGGATCGAAACGAGGTTTTATATCTTTTTTGGTCTACTCGGCTGGGCCTTAGTGACCTTTTCCCCACCGACCAAGGTCCGGTGGCGTCTGGCCTGGTATAGCATTCTATTTATTTTCCTCTCTGTAGGCTTATTAGCTGCAGGCAGCTGGTGCCTCCATGTGGCCCAGCAAGCCAGTCAAGCGACGATGGAAGCAGCGGTTGGAAGCTTAGGGGGAGTAAGCTTGCCCGGTACTGCAGGGGGCATGGCTACCTTGACTCCACCTGGGAGTGGCGACATGACCTGGGCTCACCGCATCCTTGACTATCTTGGGGGAAAAGATCGGCTGATTTCCTGGCTGTATTTCTCCGATTTGACCAGGATGAGCCCCTTCTTCTGGGGTATTCTCGCTGCTTGTTGTAGTGGTTTTCAGGAGACGAGTGCCCGCTTTCATAGCTTCTCCCGGCGTTTTCCTAAGATTTTAGCCTGGATCCTCCTTGTCCTTAGCATTGGGAGCCTCCATTATTTTGCCTGGTGGCTATCTTATGAAGACATTAAGACCTATGCTTTTGGTTTCACGGTGGTTGGGGCCTTGACTAGCCTTGTCCTCTTCCTCTTACGGGTCCTTTGGGAGCAGAAAAAACCAGTTGCCATGGCAGCAACTACTATGGCCCAGGCGGCCCCTGTCATGATGCCGCAAGGGGCCCCAGGCTTTGCCCCTGCTCCAATGGAAGCCCCTAATCCTGGCACTGCTCCTGTTTCTGCTTTAAATGCTGTTCCAACTGCTGCTCCTGCTGGGGCCCCTGCTCAGGTTTCGGCCAAGCCTTCCCGCCGCTTTGCTTGGTTATCGACCCTAGCCAACTTATCCTATGGAATCTATCTCTTCCACTGGCCACTTTTTATCATCTTTCACCAAGGCCTGGCCAAGCCCTTGAACCAGCACCTAGCGGTCTGCCTCTCCCTTGCCTTATCTCTGTTCTTAGCCTGGTTTTCGCAAAAATTCTGGGAACCCCTCTTTGTCAATGCTTTGAAAGAACCGAAGATTCGGCCTTATTCCATCTGGGCCTCCCGCCTGGCCCTGGTTTTGACAGGGATCCTCTTTATTTCCTTGCTCAATCAAGCTCCGGTCTTGACGGACTTTTCCAATCAATTATGGCAAATGGCCCTCAAAGGACAAATCTCTGATATGGGCCGGGAGCGTCTAGGGGTTCAGAACTTAGAATGAGATGCGGTCCAAGCGGCAAGCTTTTCTGCTGGGAAAGAGGTCAAGGCTGATACGTCAATGATCCGAGCCGATCGGATATCCCAAGAAGTCTCGGCTGATTCGATGGTGGATAAGGCAAAAAATAAAGATCAAGATACAACGAAAGACAAGGATAAGCAGGATAACCTTGTCCCAACCCGATCCTTTATAGAAGATCCTTATGGCTCAGTTGATCAGGCTAAGGACCAAGAAGACCAGGATTCTGATGTAAAAAATCAAACAAGACAGGATTCGAGTGCAAATAATCCTGAGGCCCAAGCCCAAGAATCAGGAGCCGACAAGGAACAAGATGTAGATGACAAGGATCAAAATCCGGGCGAGAAGGGCCAAGATCCGGACGGGAAGGACCAGAATTCGGGTGATAAGGACCAAGACCCGGACGGGAAGAACCAGGATGGGCAAGCCAAAGATGGGCAAGGCAAAGATGAGCAAGCCGAAGATGGGCAAGCCGAAGATGGTGAGGATTCCGACCAAGAGAAAGGGTCGAAAGACAGTAAAGATACGAAAGCTACACGACGCCGGAGAAAGCCCCGCCGCCGTACTGCTGGAGATCCGCCTGTGGAATTAAACGATCTGGACTACGAGGGAACGGTTACTATCATTGGCGACTGTCTGACGGTTGGTATTCGTACTTATCTGCAAGAAAATATTCCGGATTCAACGGTCTATGGAGTCTACGGGATGGCCATGGATGCAGGTTACAATTATGTTAGAGATTTAATTGCCCAGGGCCTCCTTGGGAAAAATGTGGTTATTGAGCTTGGGACCAACCAAGTCACCCATGCGACTGCCTATCTCAATGGGATCATCGAGGCCCTTCCAGAAGGTCACCGGTTGATTCTGATCACTCCCCACATTGCTAATGGCAATCCTGAAGCTTGGGGGGCCTATGAGGTGACCCGCTATGAACGAACCCTAGCAAAAGAAGCCTATTATCCTTTTGTTACTGTCTTTGACTGGTCCGAATATGCTTCGACCCGGCCTGAACTTTATACGGGAACCGACCTAATTCACTTCTGCTTTAAGATGAGCAGCAATGAACCCTTCAAAGATGAACTCATCAAAGCCTTACAAAGGGCTACAGCAAGAGGGGTAAAAACGAAGGAAAATTATACAGAAGGAAGAAAACGCCTGGTAGAAGATTTCAATCTTCAGGAAAATTGACGGAAAACCGGGATTTTGTTATTCTGGTGACGTCCTTACTAGTCGAAGCTTGACTAGCGATGCCCTAGCTGGGGCACCGGCACTAGTGGCAGCCCTGCTAGTGTGTCCTTACTAGTGACGATCGTGGCGCAAAGCTACGATTCGGGCAAGAAGTCAGAAGGAGAAGTATATGCAATATCAGATTGTTGGGGATAATTTGCCGGTAGTCCTGGTGCAGTTGAGCCCAGGAGAGACCATGATCAGTGAGGCCGGAGGCCGGTCTTGGCTCCGGGGCCAAGTCAAAACGGAGGCTAAGAGTGGGGGCCTCGGTAAGTCCCTGGGACGGATGTTTTCTGGAGAAAGCCTCTTTTTAAGCCATTATACGGCCATTAGTCCGGCGGAAATTGCCTTTGCTTCCTCTTTCCCCGGGAGCATCATTGTGAAAGAACTCGCCCAAGGGCAAAGTATTATTTGCCAAAAAAGCGCCTTCCTCTGCGCAACGGCAGGGGTTGATCTCTCCATTCAATTCCAGAAAAAAATGGGCGCAGGCTTTTTCGGGGGAGAAGGCTTCATTATGCAAAAGGTGACCGGTCCTGGCTTGGCTTTCCTAGAAATTGATGGTTATTGCCATAGGATCCAGCTGAGTCCAGGGGAAGAAGTCGTCTGCGACACGGGCATTTTAGCTGCCATGGATGAGACCTGTGACCTCGATGTTCGTATGGTCAGTGGTTTAAAAAATGTGCTTTTCGGTGGAGAAGGTTTGATGGATACGGTCGTTAGAGGACCTGGTGAAGTCTACCTGCAAAGCATGACACGCTGGGCCTTTGCCGCCATGTGCCAGGGAACGCAATCCTAGGAATTAGCAGCTGCCATGTCTGGCTCTTCGCTTAACTTATCTTTATACGCCGTGACCGATCGACGTTGGGCCCAAAGCAGGGAAGGTCTGCTTGCGCAGATTCAAGAGGCCCTAGAGGGAGGCATTACTTGCCTCCAAGTTCGGGAAAAAGACCTATCCCGGGCGGCCTTCCTTGAGGAAGTGAAGGCCATTCGGGATCTTTGTGCGCCCTACGGGGTTCCAGTGATCGTCAACGATAACGTGGACCTGGCCTTGGAAGCCCAGGCTGACGGGGTTCATCTGGGTAAGGAGGATATGCCGATTGGGGAGGCCCGAAAGATCTTAGGTCCCAAGGCCATCTTAGGAGCCTCTGCCCGGACGATAGCCGATGCCCAGGCTGCTGAGGCTGCAGGGGCTTCCTATCTGGGGGTAGGTGCCTGTTTTCCCACCCATACTAAGGCCGATGCCAAGGGCATTTCTCCAGAACTCCTGGCTGAAATCGCCGGGTCGGTGTCTATCCCTGTGGTGGCCATCGGTGGCATCACCTTGCAGAACGTAGGTGAGCTGGACGGGACAGGGATAGACGGGATTGCCGTCGTCTCGGCCATCTTTGGGGCCCCCCAGGTCAAGGAGGCCTGCCAAGCCCTTCGCCACTTTGTCGATACGCATTTCGTCAAGTAGGCATGACCTGCGTTGATCTATCATTTGTATCATAAAATCGTCCCTAGGTCGACACCTGCCTAATCCAGCGGGGCCGTTCTTGGGACGATTTTTTATCATAAGGTGCCTAACTTGGGGACGCTGTTTTATTATAGCCCTCTATCTGGGCCCATATTTCACCTATATAGAAAGGATTTCCATGTCTCATAAGCTTGACCCTATGCCCAAAATACTCCCGCCCGTTCTCTCCATCGCTGGCAGCGATTCTAGCGGAGGTGCTGGTATCCAGGCCGACCTAAAAACCATGGCCTTCCACGGAGTCTATGCCATGACGGCCATCACGGCCCTGACCGCCCAAAATACCCAGGGAGTCCGGGCTATCCTAGAGGCTAGCCCAGAATTCTTGAGGGCGGAGCTCGATACGATCTTTGAAGATATTCCCCCTCTGGCGGTGAAAGTGGGGATGGTCTCCTCTGCCCCCCTCATCGAGTGCATTGCTGACCACCTAAGGAAATACCAGGCGAAAAACATCGTGGTCGACCCGGTGATGGTGGCGACGAGTGGGGCCCGGCTCTTGCACGAAGACGCTATGACCAGCCTCCAGACGGCTCTCTTCCCCCTGGCCTGCCTTTTAACCCCCAACCTGCCTGAGGCAGAGCTCCTGATTGGGAGAAAACTGACTACAACCGAGGAGATGGAGGAGGCCGCCCAGGAGCTTGCTAAGACCTACGGAGTCCCGGTCCTCCTCAAGGGTGGCCACCAGGAGACCAAGGCTGCTGACGTCTTAGCCGATGGGACAAAGGTCCGCTGGTATCTAGGAGAAAGGATTGCCAACCCCAATACCCATGGGACCGGCTGCACCCTCTCCAGTGCCATCGCAGCCAATCTAGCCCTAGGCCGAGACCTAGAAGAGGCCATCGCCAAAGCCAAAGCCTATGTGACCGGGGCCTTAGCCGACCAGATGAACCTGGGCCAGGGATCGGGTCCCCTCAACCATGGCTATGCCTTCTTTCCTAGCCAAGTCTCCAGCAAATAATCCCTCGTTGTGATATACTAATAGTACTTTTGAGGCCTTCAGGAATGTGACCTGACCCACGCAACGTGGGCACAGCCTTAATCTTGCAAGTAAGGAGTCTAAAATGGAAAACACAAAGTTACAGGCGGCGATGCCATATGTGCTGGATTATTTGCCAGAGAAAAAAGAGTTTGATCCCAGGATTCGGAGAGCACCCCACCGGGGCTTCCGCTTAACCAAGGACCAGACCAAAATTGCCTTACGCAACGCTTTGCGGTATATCCCAGAGAAATACCACAAAGAGCTCATTCCTGAGTTTTTAGAGGAGTTAACGACCCGGGGAAGGATCTACGGGTACCGCTATCGGCCAGAAGGCCATATTTACGGGAAACCGGTCGACGAGTATAAGGGAAATTGTTTGGCTGGGAAGGCTCTCCAGGTCATGATTGACAACAACTTAGACTTTGACGTAGCCCTCTATCCTTATGAACTCGTTACTTACGGGGAGACGGGATCGGTCTGCCACGACTGGATGCAGTATTGCGTGATTATGCATTACCTCCAGGAAATGCACGACGATGAGACCCTCGTTATGGAGTCGGGCCACCCCCTCGGCCTCTTCAAATCCCGGAAAAATGCTCCTCGGGTCATTACCACCAATGGTTTGATGATTGGGGAATTCGATAACCTAGATGACTGGGAGATCGCCGAAGAGATGGGCGTCGCCAACTACGGGCAGATGACCGCAGGCGGCTGGATGTACATCGGGCCCCAAGGGATCGTCCACGGGACCTACAACACCATCTTGAATGCCGGACGTCTGAAGCTGGGCCTAGGGCACCACGATAACCTGGCCGGGAAGCTCTTTGTCAGCTCTGGCTTGGGCGGTATGTCTGGAGCTCAGGGAAAAGCTGGCGATATTGCTGGGGCTGTGACCATCATCGCTGAAGTCGACGAGTCCAGAATTGATACCCGCCTGGAGCAGGGCTGGATCATGAGAAAGTCTGCAGATCTGGCAGAAGTTCTCGCTTGGGTCAAAGAGGCCATCGAGAAAAAAGAAACCCTTAGCATCGCCTATTTGGGCAACATTGTAGACTTGCTGGAGTATTTGCACGAGAAAGGCCAACACATTGATCTTTTGTCGGATCAGACTTCTTGCCACAACGTGTATAACGGCGGCTATTGCCCAGTGGGGATCAGCTTTGAGGAGCGGACCCGCTTGCTGGCTGAGGATAAGAAGAAGTTCGTGGAGCTGGTCGATAAGACCCTGCGTCGCCACTATGAGATCATCAAGAAGTTTACTGAGGATGGAACCTATTTCTTCGACTATGGCAACTCCTTCCTGAAGGCCATGTATGACTCGGGCGTGAAGGAGATCTCGAAGAACGGGATCGACGACAAAGACGGGTTTATTTGGCCCTCTTACGTAGAAGATATTATGGGACCCCTGCTCTTTGACTATGGCTATGGGCCTTTCCGTTGGGTCTGCCTGAGCGGCAAGGAAGAGGATCTGATTCAGACTGACCATGCCGCCATGGAGTGCATTGATAAAGATCGTCGTTATCAGGATATGGATAACTATAACTGGATCCGGGATGCCGAGAAGAATCAGCTGGTGGTTGGTACCAAGGCTAGAATCCTCTATCAGGATGAAGTGGGCCGGGTCAAGATTGCTCTGAAGTTTAACGAGCTGGTCCGGGAAGGTAAGTGCGGCCCCATCATGATGGGCCGTGACCACCATGACGTCTCTGGCACCGATTCTCCCTTCCGTGAGACCTCTAATATCAAGGATGGGTCGAATGTCATGGCCGATATGGCTACCCAGTGCTTTGCCGGGAACGCTGCTCGGGGCATGACCCTGTGCGCCCTCCACAATGGTGGTGGGGTCGGCATCGGCAAATCCATCAACGGCGGCTTTGGCCTCGTCTTGGATGGGTCAGAGATGGTCGATGACATCATTAAGCTCTCCCTCTCTTGGGACGTCATCAGCGGCGTTGCCAGAAGAAGCTGGGCCAGAAATGAGCACGCCATGGAGACCGCCGTTGAGTTTAACGAGGCTGGTCGGGGCAAAATTACTCTCCCCTTCTTGGTGGATGATGCCCTGGTTGACGAAGCTGTGGACGGGCTGAAAGAGTTTCAATAAGGGATAGAAAATAACCTTGATGAACAAATACTCCCGCAGATCTTAGCTTGACGGGCTGAATGTGTTTCAACAAGGGATAGAAAGCGCTTCTGCCTGTCTGTGGCGTTAACGCTAGCGGGCATGAAGAACACCCATGCAAGAGTAGAAATGCTCCTGTGTGGGTGTTTTCGTTTTGTTAGATTCGTAGAGGACCGGCACCGTGATATCGCCTTCAATTCCCAAAAACGATTTATCGTCAAAGCATTTTTCTGATAGGACAGAATCGATACTTTATTGCGGAATATCGCTATTTTATTTAGATAAGCGTCGATTTTTGGCGGAATTCAATTATCGCAATAAATGTTAAAAAGTTCTCGCAACCTATTGACATAAATAATATTGCATAGTACAATTAAAAAGCACGATAGAAGGAGGTGCATATGGCTAACCAATTTTTTAGCATGAGAGTAAGAGAACTTCGTGAAAAGGAAGGGCTTAGTATGGAACAATTGGCAAAAAAATTAAATATTACGAAAAGCAGGATCAATATGTGGGAAAACAACGGAACAGTTCCACGTATGAATGTTCTAATCGAGCTTTCAAAGTTTTTCGGAGTAACGACAGATTATCTTCTTGGAAATGATGATGCTGGTAATATTTCGCTGGAAAATAAGGCACTGAGTTCATTGCAAAGAAATTTAGGTAAACTTAGTGAAAAAGATTTGGAAGTGGCTGAAGGTATGCTTAAGGCGGTATTTAAGGATATTTTTGATGATGAAGAGGAAGAGAACGATGATATCTAAAACTGAAAAGGCAGATTCTCCCAATTTCAGGAAAGCATATATTATGGCAAATCAAATCATTGTCTGCTCTACCACTATGGATGGATTTCCTTTCAAAGCGAAAGCTCTAGTAAAAGAACAGGCTGATATTGCCTTTTGTACTTTCGAAAAGGCAAGTATTAAATTTGGACTGGATATCAGGCAATTTGGAAGTGAATCGGCAGTCCTTATGGAAATGAACGGTGCTCATATTATTTTTTATAATCAGTCCGAAGCCTTGTACCGCATAAGGTTTTCTATTCTTCATGAATTTGGCCATTATATATTGGGGCACAAAAGAAACCTATCTTATGATGATGCGCTTTATGGTGTTCAAGAAGTAGAAGCAAACTGCTTTGCTGCTCAGATTTTAATGCCTGAACAGTTACTGCGAGAGTTGTCTAAGAGAGGAATGATTCTTTCAGAAGAATTTATTATGCGAGTCTTCAATGTTTCGTGGGAAGCAGCGGAGAAAAGGATAAACACACTGGCAAGGACAAAAGAGGAATTGCACTGCCGGGATGAGTCAGAGTACGATGATGTTATCCTATACAAGTATGAACAATTTCTCAATTCAATAGCTCCGAAATCATCCTCATATTTCTATAGTTTTGAAGAAGAATATGAGAAAGAACAAGAGCGTAGCACGTGGCTGTATCAGCGTCCTTACAGAAGCTAATAGTGTGAATAAAAAAAGGAGGTGATTTAAATTGATTGCATTCAAATATAAAAAAAGCACTAACCTAATTGCTGAATGGCTGAAACAATTAGGTTAGTGCCTACATCCGAATATCTCTATTCTTGATAAGCAAGGACTATTTTCGAGAATTCGGACCCGTTTGTCAAGTCTTACATACATCACTAAAAATGTGCCTCCACGATTTGGCGGCCGTTTTAAGATGATGTACTACGGAATTTTAACCGGAGGTAAATAATGATTAATTATAAATACGTAAATAGTGGATTTAATCCTAAGTTAATAGAAAATGTAAGTTTGGTTGGTAAATATGATATGCCTTTAATTAAAAAGGAAGAAATCAATGGAATTAAAAAATTTATCCCTTTTGAAAAAAGGAATTTTCATAATGGGAAGAATTCAGGAGTTCATTTTTACATTTATGATGGGGCATTCAAACTAATAACAAATAATCCTGAAAAATATAGAGATGAATTGAAAAAGTTTAAAGCTGTTATAAGTCCTGATTTTTCGATTTGCTATGATATGACTATTACTAGACAAATATATAACACTTATATGAATAGAGTTATAGGTGCATACTATCAAAATAACGGTATAAAAGTAATACCAAATGTAAGATGGGGTGACTCAAGAAGTTATGAATTTTGTTTTGATGGATTAGAAAAAGAAGGAACTTATGCAATAGGCTCATATGGTCAGGTAAAAAGAAATTCAAATAGATACTCTTTTGAAAAAGGGTTAGAAGAATTTTTTAAAAGATTAAATCCAGAAAAATATATGTTTATGGTTGAATGCCAGATTCAATATTCAGCAATTATAATAATGAAACTAATCTTATTTCCATTGAACCCTATACTTCAAAATCCATAGAGGTACAATTTAATGGGAGCAGGTAATAGCGGATTATACAAAAATACTAAGGGAGCATTGAAGCCAGAACATTTAATGGATGAACTTAGGCGAAGTGGTGTTAAATTTAATGAAGAAGATGTTGTTATGATTACAAAGACAAAGAAAAACGAGCTTGTATGGCTTGAAAATGGAGATGAAATAAAAGGTCTTAAACATATAATTGATGGGCATGAAAAGGATTTTAAAAATAAATTTGGTGTTTCAAAAGAAAATATTCCTGGCACAATAAAAGGTATATTTGAAAATGGAACAGAAATTAGTTCTAAAAGAAAGAATAAGGGATTAGAAAAAGTTTACCTATATAAAGGAGAATATATTGTGATTACAGGAGTAGGAACGAATGGGTTTATAGTATCAGTTTATCCAGGAGGAGGTTCAAAGTAATGAAAGAATTAAGAATCATGTTAGATTTTATAGCGGGTCCAATTTGGAAAGATATTTACGATACTAAAAAGGAAGAATTAGTTACAGGTATAGATGTGGTAGATAATGATGAATGTGTCCAAAAAATAAATGATGAAATTCAAGATTTATATTCATCATATTATAAAATTGATTATAAAGATGAACCCATATATTTTGACAAGGAACAAGAGAAAAAAGATAAATACAAAATGCTTGATCTACTTGGGAAACTTATGAAAAGGCTAGATGAAGTAAATGACGGATCTTTCGAGATTGATGATAGGGAAACTGAAAGGGTTAAAAATTTATAAATTTATGTCCGCCTGACTTTCGAAAAACAAAAAATTAATGGCCATAAAGGCCGTGCTTATTCTGACCTTTGCACCCGTTTGTACTAGAAACTCAATCAGGACTCTCGAATAACGGGATTTTTTTCTGGGCCGCCCACGTTTCCCCCTACTGGTCTGCCTGACTGGGTAGGATGGGCGCATCCTTCTGGAACATCTATGGCGAAAGTATAATGGGCTCCAAAATTGGGACTAGCAGAAAGGATTAATTTTTTTGAAAAATAAAATGAATATCATTGACGATGGTTTTACTCCAGAATTGGTTGAAAAGGCCATTTTCTGCGGAAACCTTGAGATTCCACAGATTCATAAACCAAATCAGCTCATTATCCCTCCGGGATTGATACCTTTTACGCAGATGCTTCGTAGTAATGCGCATACAGAAGCGGTTCATTTCTATGAGTATGACTACAAATTTGCAGATTTGTTAACCAATACCTCAAAGTATGTAGAGAAATTATCCTCATTTTCCGCAGTAATTTCTCCTGATTGTTCGCTTTATCGAGATATGCCCCTTTGCCTTCAAGTTGCAAACACCTACATGAACCGAGCCATCGGGCATTATCTACAATCCCAGGGAATCTATGTTATCCCGAATATCCGTTGGGGAGATGAACGTAGTTATACAACCGTAGCCTTACCTGAACGCTTTGCTTTTCTCGGAGTCGACAAACATAGCATTGTTACAATCAGTAGTTACGGATGCATCCGTGGCACGGAAAACAGACGTTATTTCCAAGAAGGATTGGAAGCCATGCTGTTTACTTTAGAGCCAGAAATTGTATTAGTCTATGGCTCTATGCCCGATTCTGTTTTTAGTGCTTATACAAAGTCTGCACAGTTTATACATTATCCTGACTGGATTTCCTCTAAGCGAAAGAAGGTGGGATAATGGGAGCTGGCAACTCTGGCAAGTATATTGGTAGAAAAGGTGCATCCACGGAACAAGCAACCCCACCTAAATCTAACATACAAGACAATGCCAAATCACTTGCCCAGAAATACGGACTTACGCCAACCGGTTATTTTGGAGAAAAGGGCAAAAATTGTCGTGTTATTGCTACAACCACTCCAGAGGAAACATCTGTCGCTTTTTATAAGCAAATCGGTAAAGGTGGACAGACAATTCCCCTCAATAACAAGAAAGGCACAATGACAGTTTTGGATGATGGAACTCGCATTGTACATAGGCTGATTACATCCACAAAAGGAAGTCCTGCAATAGAGATTACTATTTCGGGTTCACCACTTGTGAAGGATCAAAAAATTCATTTTATTAAGGGGGAAAAGTAAATGATTTATGCTACTTTTAATGATTATATGGTATCCATGCTTAAGAGCTTTATCGGATGTGAATTCAACTCATACGAATATGTCTCCATTGGGAATGGAGCTTATGGGAATTTGCGCATTCAGATAAATGGGGAACCCTATGAAATCCGAAATCAGCAGAGGATTGTTATGATGAATAACGAATCTGTTGACCTTTCAAGTTTATCTATAGAAAAAGCTGCTGGAGAATTTGAGCCGGTATGTGGTGACCAGATCTCTCTAAATATCATTGAGGATACCATACAAGATGTACAAATTATCCAAGATTCCGTTCATCTTTCTAATGGCGATGAGATTCTAATGGATATGGCCATTGTATTCAAGACCAAACAGACAGATACAATGTTTTCTCGTGATGCTTGGTTCTCTGAATTCATTACGGTTAGTGATACTTATGATCTTGACTCTGTATACCCTATTTGCAGAGCCAAAGATACTTGGCGAAATGATGATGAATCAGAAGTGATTATTCATAGAATCACCAAATCGTTACTAAATATTTAAAGAATGGCAGCGGCATGACATAGTGGTCCCGATATTTTAGACAAAGTTAAAGATATTTTCATTTTTATAGGCGGCTGTATTTTCAAATGGCGGCTGCCATGATTGATCGGCTAGTACATCAAGGTCATTTGTTGCTCTTTGAAGGCAAAAGTTACAGATTAGAACACGCTTTGATGAGGCAAGGATTAACCGAGAATATTGAAGAAACGATGCCGTAGGCATCAAATTTCACGTCATTCGACTCACGTAACGGCCACAGGGAATTCCTGATGCTCATTTCAGGGATTTTTACTTGACAGAACACAATCGCAGACAAGTAAGGAGGTGGTTCAATTGAGGGTAAAAAAATAAAACGTATCCATAACAGTTCCAGCAGTTAAAATACGTTTCATTTTTGGATTTGCTATATCCTTTTTCTAGACAATTAAGATTGTAGCATATCCTTTCCGTTACTTCAATTGACATTTTGTACAAAACGTCAATTGACAATTTAACAATTGTCCGATCGGACAGAAAGGAGCATGTAAATGCTTAAAACAAATATACGCAAGTACGATATATTCAAGTTATATTACTGGCATAATGCCACACTTGTGGGGAAATATAGATTGCCACAGTTAGAAGCAACACAAGCTTTACCTCACGATGTGATAAGTTTTAATGAACGTAAGGGTGTATCTCATCCTGAAAATCACTGGGTGGATTTCTTTATTGACGATGCATTGTTTGAAAACTTCTGGAATCATCCCGAGATGAGTTTTGAGAACCTCCGAAAATTTGAAGGAATTATTTCTACGGATTACTCGCTCTTTCCAGAACTGCTTCCTGGACAGATTATTTGGAACTGTACTCGTAATCGCGTAATTACGTATTATTTGCAGCAAAATGGTTTTACAGTCATTCCTGTTGCATCATGGTGCACAATCGAGGATTTTGAATGGTGTTTTGACGGTCTTCCTGACAACAGTTCTATCGCCATTTCTACCAATGGATGTATGTCCAGTCCATACGGAAAAAGAATATTTCTGCTGGGCGTAGAAGAACTTCAGAAAAGAAAGCACCCTTCACATCTGATTGTGTGCGGACGCCATGTGTCGGAGCTGGATAAATACGACAACACTCATTATTATCCATGCTTTTCTCAGAGATGGAAGGAGCGTGTTGGATAATGGGTAGCCGAGGTTCTTTTTTAGAGAGTGGCGGGTTTTCCGCTCCTGCTAAATGGCACACAGTTGATTATGTTGATGGCGTTAAGGTACTGCTGCCCAAATACCCGAAAGCCAGTATCAATTTGCCGGAACGTTCTAATACGCCGGGAACATCCTATCTTTCTTATCGGAAGGATGGTACTTTTGATCAATTACGAGTTTTTGGAGATGATCGAATTCCAATTCTAGATATTGATTATGGCAAGCACCAGGGTAAGAAGTCTCTGCACGTCCACTATTATAAGAATGGTGTACGCGGCAGCGGCAATGATGTTGTGGTACTGCATCCAGGTGATGCTTTATACGAAAGATATAAACGTTATTTTAAAGGGGTGATATAATGATTGGCACAAACATGGAAGAATTAAAAGAATACTTGAAATCAAATAGAGAAATCGAATTTTCTTATCAAAATTCTGTCTATACGATTGAACCAGGTGGAATTACAGCAAACACACAATTTTCTATTTGGAAATCAAAGACAGATACGGACACAGCTGATTGCATCTGTGAGTATACAGCTCCATCAGGTATGATTAGTGAAGAAGACATAATTAACGATTTTTTAAACACGAAATGCTTCGAAGGGAAATCTTTTGTCGAAATTGAAAATGCTGTTACAGTCGATGTAATCTTCTAGCTCGTTTGCAGTCTCTTAACATCATAGCGCAAGTGCTTTATCACACAATGACCACACCGGAAGCGCATCCGCTGTGGCCATTGTTTTACTCTATATTGGTCCCGATATTTTCGACAAAGTTAAAGAGATTTCTTCCTGAACTCTGCACAAAAGTAACACTAAGAAGCTCCTCTTGTGTGGTCAGTCCTCTAGAAATATCATAACTTCCTTCAAACTGCGATTGCTTTTCCCATAGGCTTCCATAATCTGGTTAATCTCTTGCTGCTTTTTCTTCTTTTGTAATACCGCAAGTCGCTGGGAAAGTGCCTCGTAACGGTTCTTTGCCCTAGTCATTTGCTTTTGTACTTCCAAGATTTCTTGATCATAGCGCTCTAAGCTTTTCTTCCTTGGCATCTGTCTTCCCCTCTTTCTAGCTGAAATATCAATCGGCAAGTACTAGGTCTTGACCAATCTGTACAGCGATCTCCCGAACGCTATCTGCATCTAGACCGAAAGAGCTCAGGATGATCTTTTGTTTCTTGGTTACGGCATGGTCCAGTTGATAGTAGCCCTTGTTCCTGCGTACCATTTCAATCTTTTCAAGTTCCCGGAGAGCAGCAGGAACTGTGAGGTAGTTGGGTTTGGTCTCAATTCGGTGCATGGTCTCCTTGAGGAGGTTGTAGATTCTGTTGCGGACAATTAAGGCTAAAAACTCAATGAAGATCTTAGAAGAGATGGCTTCTTGGCTTTGAACACGCATACTTTTGCCTCCAAGAAAGGTCTTGTCAGCGGCAAATAACTTCTCTGAGGCATCTCTTCCTTTGTAGAGTATTAGTGCTTCTTCTGCCGTCATTTTCTCTGAACTGACAAGGCAAAAGTAACCGCATAGGCCTAGCTCCTTTTGGATGACATCAGCACGCTCCTCGACATAGAGCAAGCTGCCATCCTTGCTGTAGTGAAGTTGGAAGTATTCCTTGTAGGTTCTTCCAAACTGAATAGCTTTTCCTTCGTTCTTATGGAGAAATTCTGCCATTCTCTCGATTTTTACCTCTAGTTTCTCTCTTTCTACGGCTTGCCTTTCGGCGCTAAAATAAAGGTGAAAATATCGCAACTTGGTGTCATCTTCATACATTCTAGACTTTACAGTAGTGCCGTAAACTCGATACGAACGAATATTGGCATCCCGTCTCGTTTCAAAGCTGTTGCGATTGGCCTCTACTAAATCTGCAACTAAAGATTTGCATCCTTTTACCATGAGCAAAAAGGAAAAGCCCTGTTCGTCGATGTATTGGATGTTATTCTTAGAAAAATACCCTCGATCTAAGATAAAGCCGATTATCTTGTAGTCATACTCCAAGACTTTGTCCACCATGAATGTTAACTGAGAGACGTCCGTGATGGAGCCAGGATACTCCTCGTAGAAAAGAGGGACCCGGTTGGTCTTGTCAAAGGCAAGAGAAAGATTGAAAACAGGGAAGCCTTTTTCATCCTTCGCTTTTCCAAATTCGACCAAGTCGACATCGCCTGCTTGGCAATTTTTGTTCGTAGAGTCATAGGAGACGTATATCCGTTGTTGGTGATCCCGATCCTTGTTCCAGTCATCTAAAAAGCCTAAAATCTGCTCTTCCTGAATCGAGCTAAGAAATCGACTAATAGAAGAATCACTATGGATTTTCATGCCCTTGGTAAAAAGAGGATGAGAGAAGGCGTAGTCAGGGTAATGCTGGGCAACATTTTCTTCCTCTACGATGGAGTAGCTGAGTAGATCGAGTAAAAGACTAGTCTTCTCACCGAAGTACTTTTCTAGGAGGGAAGGCAGTTGATATTCGCACAGGACAGATTGGATTGCAAGGAAAGTGCCAATCTTTAGGCAGCAACTCCTGGAAGCATCAGGTAAATCAACCGGTAGGTTGGGAGTGGGGAAGTAAAGCTCATACTTTTCGTTCGGGAACATTTCCGAAGCATCATCTGCGACAAGTTTGCCGATAATCACCCGCTTAGGGATGGTATATCCTTTATCTTTTTTGTAAATCCTATCTATTTCGTAGAGAACATAGGAACTATCGCCTTTTTTCTTGATGACAAGCTTACCGGGAGCCTCCGGGATAGGGATAGAAAAATCGTAATACATAAGGACTTCTCCTCCAGTGCAAGAGTCAGAGCAAGCGTAGTAAATCAAAGTAAAAAGTGCAAGAGAACAATCTGGAAATTGCGAATTGTTGGAAATATTTCATAAACTTTTTTTAACAAGTGTCACTTTTGTGCAGAGTTCAGGAGTTAAGTCAAAAGTTTGGAATAGCGAATATAGGGGGTTATTTTTTTCTGGTCAATAGATTATAGTAGAGGACAGTTAGGAATCTTTAAGGAGGATTAAGAAAGCAATGACAGGAAAAGAATATCAGGCTTTAGCCATGAAAACCTCTGGTATTCCTGAGGATAAAAAAGAAAATAGGCTTTATCATGCCGTCTTTGGCCTCAATAGTGAAGCTGGTGAGGTGGCAGGAATCTTACAAAAACAGTACCAGGGCCATGAGGTCGATCCAGAGCACATGATGAAGGAGTTGGGTGACTGTCTTTGGATGATTGCGGAAGCCTGTGATGCAATAGGCACCGATATGGATGCGGTGATGGAGAAAAATATCGCCAAGCTTCAAGCTAGGTACCCGCATGGGTTTACGGTAGAGGATTCTTTGCATCGGAAGGCGGGAGATATATAAGCTTTTGGCCGCATTCGATCTCAACGTTCGAGCCTATTGTTCGATCTTATCATTCGAGCCTATAATCCGAGCTTATTGTCCGAACTTATCATCCGAGCCTATTAGGGTCCGAATGTGGGGTATGAAGAAAAGGAAGAGATTGCCATGAATAAGAAGAAGGTATTTGGCCTGGTTCTGGTTGCTTTGCTTATGCTTTTAGCTGGGTTTTGCTTTATGATGATGCGCCATGGGGCTAAAGGAGAGACGATCACCCAGGAGGATGTAGAAAACTCCATGCAAACGGACTTTTTAAGTTTGGTAGGAAGTATCAGGCGGTCCACGGAGGGGATGGGCATGGAGGAGGCAGATTTATCTGTTTTGCACCTCCTTGGACCGGTTTATCAGGTTCATTCAGATGAGAAGGCAGAGGTTGAGGCAAGTTCTTTGCGCAGGAGCGTTTTATCGTTTCCCCTAGTGGATGCCAGGGGTCAAATCATTGGTGTTTACAGTGTCCTTAAGTCAGACGGCGAAGTTAACGCTAATCTCGGGGGCGACTATGCTTCATTCTTGGAAAAGGCCCGAGAAGCAATGCTAGGCCAGGGAGTGCCGGAAAAAGTAAAAGAAGCTCAAGACCAAGACACCGAAGTGACCAAGATAGAGGAGGAAGCTAAGACACAGGAGAATGAGTCACAGAAGGCAGCTCCTGGGGAAAGGGATCATTTTGTTCTTTATGAAGACGAGACGGGCCCTTATCTCTTGAATATCAGCAAAAAGGAAAAGACCTCCTTGCATGGGGAGGTCTCTGCCCTTACGGAGGCACAATCTGCGTTGCTGGATAAAATCAATTCCTCATATTATCTGGACCTTGACCCCACTTCACCCCATAACAAGTACTACTGGGAATGGTCGGAAAAGCTCCTTCAGGGGAAAGGCCAATAATATGGCGCAATAATGATTTTTTAAGGTCAAATAATTGGGCCCAAAGTCCCAAATCATGGCCTCAAAGTCTCAGATTATGCCCCCAAAGTCCCAAATCATGAATCATGCTTCGATCAGCCCAGCCACTGAAGGAGCCTGGTAAACGGGAAAATGATTCCATAACCTTCAAGATTTTACTTTACGCCTCGATCTGCCACTGAGCGCTTTCATTTTGTAAGTCAACCATGTGACGGTAGAGGCCATTTTCTTGGAGTAATTGGGCGGGGCTACCCTGTTCTTTGACTTGGCCTTCTTCCAGGACCACGATGTGGTCAGCTCCTGCGATGGTCCGCATCCGATGGGCAATCACGAGAACGGTCTTGCCCGCTAGTAGGCGAGACAGGGCCCCCTGGACCTTGGTTTCATTTTCAACATCAAGGGAGGCTGTTGCCTCGTCCAATAAGACGATGGGGGCGTCCTTGAGGAGGGCTCGGGCGATGGAAATCCGCTGGCGCTCCCCCCCAGAAAGTTTGACCCCATTTTCGCCAATGAGGGTGTCGTAGCCCTGGGGCAAACGTTCGACAAATTCGTCGCAATTGGCCGCCTGGGCCGCTTGACGGACTTCTTCCTCGCTGGCCCCATGTTTGCCAAGTCGAATGTTATCCGTCACAGAAGCATCAAAGAGGGTGACATCTTGAAAGACTACGGAATAATCGGTCAGGAGTATTTCGGGATCGACCGTGGAGATATCGACCCCGCCCACTTCGATGGACCCTTGGTTGACGTCCCAAAGCCGGGCAGCCAACCTAGCACAGGTGCTCTTCCCCGAGCCAGAAGGACCAATCAGGGCGGTCACTTCTCCTTCCTTGGCCACAAAGCTCACGTCGTGGAGGACCTCCCTGTCTTCGTAGGAAAAAGAAACATTTTGGAATACAATGTCATGCCCCTTAGGCCTAAAATGTAGGTCACCTGTGGCGATGGGTGTTTCGTAAATCTCATTGATTCGAGCAGCGGAGACTTGAGATAAAAACATCTCCGCAATGAGAGCCAAACTCTGATCAAAAGGTGCATAGATTCTTGTGATGACCATAAGAAAGGAAAAGAAAACCATAAAATTAATTTGACCCTTGGCGATCAAGGAGGCCCCGGCTAAGATGGTTGTTGCCACCCCAAGACGCATGACCACGCTAGCCAAATTGATCAGGAGACCATTGAGCAGCTCCCCATGTATGGTGACCCCTTCATGGTGGTCAATTTTTTCATATAACTTCAACAAATAATCCTGCGCTTGGTTGTTGGACCGGATTTCCCGAACGTTTTCTAAGGCCTCCTGGATCCCATCTGAGACTTGAATGGCAGCTTTTTTGGTGACTTCTGATCTTCTTTCTGTTTGTTTACGACTGCCAAAGAGGAGGGCAAAGGCTACAGGGACCCCCCAGAGGCTGGCTAAGGCGAGACGCCAGTCGTAGAAAATCAGGCCGATGGCGATGATAGCAGTTGAAATGTAAGCCCCGTATAAGTAGGCAAGGACGTGGCTCCACACGTGTTCCATCCGATTGACGTCCCCCATGAGGGTTTCCGTGAGATCGGAGAGGTCACGTTTGCCAAAGTAGCCCAGGGGCAGCCTACGGAGGCGCTCGGCTAATTGCAGGCGGGTGGTTGCCACTTCCCCGTAGACTAAACCGTAGGTCGCCTTATACTGCTGGTAGTGGGTCAGGTAGGAAAGCAGGAAAAAAAGACAAACGAGCGTGAGGGTAATGACTACACTTGGTAGTGGGCCTTGGTCTGTTAGAACGTTCATATAACGATCCATGAGCCAGTAGAGGATGCTCACCCCGCTCATCACCGTGAGGTTTGCTAAAACAGTCCAGAAGATCCCGCGTTTTAGGTTTTGTAGGCCTTGGTCTGTAAGGGCGTAAGCCTTTTGTATATTTTTCATCATACATGTACCTCCTTGGTCCTAGCAATTTTCCACTGAATTGCCTGGTGGTAATTATCCCACATTTGAGCGTAGAGTCCCTTCTTTTGAACGAGTTCTTCATGGGTTCCTTGCTCTTTGATTTGCCCTTGGTCAAGAACGATTATTTGATCGGCTTTGGTGACGGTAGAGAGGCGGTGGGCAATCATCACTACCGTTCGGTCCTTGGTTAATTGTAAAAGGGCTTTTTGGATGAGATTCTCATTCTCAGGATCGGCGAAGGCTGTCGCTTCATCGAGGACGATGATCGGCGCATCCTTTAGGATGGCCCTTGCCAGAGCGATCCTCTGCTGTTCTCCGCCAGAAAGGTAGGTGCCCTGAGAGCCCAGCTGGGTATCGACTCCTTCAGGGAGTTTTTCTAAAATATCCTGACATTGGGCGGCTTTCAGGGCCGTTAAGACTTCTTCCCTGGTCGCTTCTGGCCGAGAAGCTCGGACATTTTCGAAGATGGACGTCTTAAAAAGATGATTGTTTTGAAAAACAAAGGCGATGTTCTTCATGAGCAGTTGGGGGTCAATATTACGGACGTCCACCCCACCGACAAGAATTTTTCCAGAATCTACATCCCAGAAACGGGGGATGAGGCTGGCTGCGGTGGTCTTACCGCCTCCAGAGGGACCAACGAGAGCCACCGTCTCTCCGGGCTTGACCGTGAAGCTTATATGGGAGAGGGCAGGGGCCAAGGCACCCTCATAAGTAAAACAAACATCTTGAAAATCAATTTGACTGCTGGTTGGCTTTTGGGGATTATTTGTAGAGATGAGCGTGGGAGCGTCCATGACTTGCTGGATTCGCCCCAAAGCGGTATGGGCCATCATCATCCCTGAGGCGGCAAACATAATTCGGGCCAAGGCGGTAGAAATGATGGCAGAAAAAATGGCATAAAAGGCAAAGTTAATCACAAAGGCCTTCCACTCCCCCTTGGCTAGGGCCGAGGGAGCCAGGAAAAGGAGGGCTGGTACCAAATAGATGAAAGCCCCTTCCGTGCTGGTAAGGTTGATCGACTGCGGCTTACTACAAACATGCACATTATAAAACTCGGCAAAATGACTATAATCGCTGATCGATTCTTGAAAGGCCTTGAAGGAATAGACCGTTTGCTGAAAGATCTTAACTACCGGAATGCCACGTACATATTCCGTGCCAGCCTTACTCATGCGGTCCAAGGCGGCTTGGTATTTTGCCATCATACCTGCATTTTTCCCTCCCATCATGGAATACATGGCTATGAGGGAGATGACGACAGAAATCAAAGAGGCGCAGCCCATGCGCCAGTCAAAAATGACCATCACGATCAGCATGCCAAGAAAAAGGGTGATGGTTCCGACGATATCGGCTAAGTTGTGGGCTAACAGGGTCTCTGTATCGGCTGCTGCAGCGTCCAAACGCCCCCGGATCAAGCCGGAAGCATTGTTATCAAAATAGCCGAGCGGGGCCTCTAAGAGATGGGCCATGCCCTGCTTGCGAATATTGGAAGCAGTGCGAAATGCTGCTAGGTGGGTGCACATGAGACCAGCAAAATAGATGATAATGCCAGCAACAGCCGCATAAAAGGCGATCCAGCCATAGTGGGCTAGGGCCTGGGCGGCCGTCCACTGGGGGGCGACCTCAATCAGGTCGCGGGCCAGTTGCCAAATACAGATATAAGGGATCATCCCCAAAATCATGGAGACGGCAGAGAGGATTAGGCCAAGCAAGGTCAGCCTCTTGTGGGTCCCCGCATAGTTAAAAAGAATTGCCAGGTCACTTTGTTTGTCCTGGGCTTTTTCTTTTTCCTGCATACATCAAATCCTCCTTCTATTACGTTAGACAGATGAAGTGAAATATATTAGTTAGACATATTAGTTAGATATGTCTAACCATAGACTAAAAAAGATGGGAGTTGCCTCCCAATGGAAAATCCTAACCAACTCTTTCTTTTTTGTCAAGATCTTTTGGAGGAGATGGGCAGGTCAGGATGGTGCCACAAATAATTATTTATCCAGCTCTTTTTTCAGGATGCGAAGGGCGAGGTCGGGGTCGCTTTCAGCTAATAGTCCCATGGCCGAAAGAATGTAATAGCGGTCGAGGAGGATCCGGGGGGCCTTCGGGGTCAGAGCCTTGGGCTCAGTCAGGGTCAGGGCCTCTTGGAGGATCTCTTTTCCATGGTCGGAATAGACTAGGATCCCGCCGGTGCCCAGGAGGGTGGGAACGGCACGGAGGTCTTTGCCCTCTTGATTGAAGGAAAAACAGGGCATCCCATAGATTCGGCGCTGCCGACCTGTATGGCGGCTGAGGGCCAGGGCAGCACAAACTTTCGCTACGCCCTGGTCGAAGGCCTGTTCTTGGGGCTCGGAGGCCAGAGGCACATATTCCGTATGATCCTTGCGATGGTCGATCCAAGTCTGAATCTCATCCTTAGACCATGAAGAGAAGAGGGCGTCGTAAAGGGGGGAGGGAATATTTGCAAAGAGGGAGGCGATGGAATAGCGCATCCCCAAATCTCCCTCGACGGTTCGTTTGGCATAGGGTTCTTCGAGGCCGGTCAAGAAGGCGTCGTTGGTGGGCAGGCCCTCAGAGAGGGAATGGACATCGGTGGTGGCCCCCCCGATATCGACAAGGATGAGGTCGCCAATGCCGGGCTCGTTTGGGGTTCCCTCAGCAAGGAGGCGGGCTGCCTGGAGGACCGCAGCGGGGGTAGGCATGATGATGTCGGAGACTTCCGCTTGGATGTCGGTCATGCCGGGGGCCTTGGTGATGTGGTGGATGAAAATATTCTGGATCTTGGTCCGGCAGTCTTGAACGTTCAGAACGTTGACCTTGGGCATGACATTTTCGGCAAAAGTGTAGGGGACGCCAGCGAGGATTTCTTCGAGGAGGGGCTTGGTCTGGGCGTTGCCAGCGACAAGGAGTGGGATCTCCTTGTTGGCCCCGGGCTTGGACGACTGGGTCCGCAAGTAGGGAGCAAGGAGGGCGGCATTGTGGAGGATGCAGGTCTGGTTGCCGCCGTCGGTTCCGCCGGCAAGGAGAATAACATCTGGACGGAGGGCTAAGAGTTCTTGGACCTGGTCTTCTCGAAGATCGCCATGGAAGCTGGCTAAAACCCTGGCACCGGCCCCGAGGGCAGCTCTTTTGGCGGCTTCTGTGGTTAGGGCCTGGGCAAGGCCGATAGCGACCATCTTGAGGCCTCCTGCTGCCGAGGAGCAGGCCTTTTTCCCTATGATTTCAGCGTCGGGGACCTTGGCCATCAAAAGCTTCAAGGCTTCGTGATAGCCGTGGATCACGTCGGTCTCCACGGTGGTGTGGGCCATGGCGGTAGCGACAATGGACTCGTTTTCCAGGTCGACGAGGGTTAATTTGGTATTGGTGCTGCCAAAATCAATGAGTAATTGGGCTTTCATAGGGGTCTCCTTCTCTCTCTATATATTGGTTGATTGGAATGTCTTGGTTTTGTGTGTGGGTAGGAATGATGTTTTGTCTTTGCCGTAGGTGGGTGTGGATTGATGCAGGTGCTCGATTCGTTATGGTCAGGGGGTGGTAATCATTTTGTGTAGCTTAGCGGGTTGGTGCTTTAGTATCATATGGGGTGGCTGGGACGGCCTTCTCTGGTTCTTTGTTTTTTTCACTTCCTTCGCTTTCTCTTGCTTTTGACGTGGAAGGAAACATCTGGTCCAACAAGGCCTTTTTAAGGGACTGGAGCTTTTCGAGCTTTTGTCGGTGGAGGGAGATGAGGCGGTCGAGGTGGGAGAAGTAACTGGCGATTTTTGATTGTTCCTCTCGACCAGGGAATTGGACTAAGCCCACAAGGGCATTTTCACTTGAAACCTTCATATCATTTTTAGCGCCTATATTAACTAGGGGCTTCATGTAGTTATTCATTCGAGCGTCTTGTTCGAAGTAAACTTGGACAAAAAAAGGAACGGTATTCGCGCGTGCCTTGTAAACTGCATATAAGGTCGAAACTATTCCTGTTTCTCCCATATTTGCCTTAATTATACCATAGGGATTCGCTTTTAATGGAGATTTGGTATAAACCACATCACCCGGTTCCACAATACCGTAGTTGGCCAAAGAGATACCAGCAAACGACCGTCCTTGCAATTCGATCTGGTTAACAATTCCCACAC
>ERZ1673752.1302-NODE-1302-length-35534-cov-30.645988_pt1 | contig 35534 bp, 25 predicted proteins | sample MGYA00580195_ERZ1673752 | MGnify/ENA primary metagenome ERZ1673752 (study PRJEB41218, sample SAMN15661744) | gut metagenome | host: Homo sapiens | place: Canada: London | collected 2015-08-20/2019-03-30 | study: EMG produced TPA metagenomics assembly of...
TGTATTAAAGTGTATCGAAGTGTATTAAAGTGTATCGTAACGTATCCTAACGTATTAAAGTGTATCAAACTGTATCGAAACGTATTAAAGTGTATTATAGTGTATCGTAGGCTGAGTTTATCGGAACTTATCAGAGTTTATCGGAATTAATCCGATTAGCTCCGATTAGTTCGAATTGATTCCGATAAGCATAAATGCCGGTTGGAGAGGGGAGGCCCGCCAAGGGCGGCAGCAGCGGAGCTGCGTGGGGCGGCGGCGGGATAGCGCAGGGCGGTGTTAGCCGCACCGGTAGCGGCGTTGATGGGGTAGCACCGAGCGAATGGCAGCAGCGTCGGGCAAAATAAGGAGTTTCGTTTGCATCGTTTATCCTTGTAGGAAGAAAGGTTGATTCGGTAGACGTTTATGAGAAAGTTTTTTTGCTGCATTGCGCTTTCTACCCTACTTATAGTGTTGCTCGGTACCGCCTGCACACGGGCGCATCGTCCGCTCACGGAGCGGGAGCGCAGCGTAGCGGATAGTCTGACGCGGCGCATTACCGATACGGATTCCCTATTACGCCAACAGCAGGCGTGGCAGGAGGAGGGAAAACTGCTGGAAAGCATGACGGCACTGCGCCAAATAGGGAAAATATACCGTGAGCAGAGCCGTTTTGCGGATGCACTGGTGGCGCACAGCAGCGCACTGAAACAGGCGGAAACGTTGGACGATACGCTTAGCATTGTGTTCTGTTTGAACGATTTGGGTACCGACTATCGACGTCTGGACCGTATGAGCCCGGCAACCGAATATCACTTCAAAGCGTTAAAGTTAAGTGAAGCGTGCAGCGATACCACCTATCAGGCACGCAAAAACCGCGTCATATCGCTAAACGGATTAGCCAACGTGTACCTCACCGTGGGCAACTACGAGCGTGCCGATAGCGCTCTGCGCATTGCTCTGGCGGGCGAACGCGAGTTGGGCAGCCCGTTGGGTCAGGCAATTAACTATGCCAATATCGGCTCCATATTTGAACATAAGGGCGAATTGGACTCGGCGCGTTTCTATTACGAACGCTCGATGGAGTGCAACCGACGCGCCAAGAGCGACTTGGGTATCGGCCTCTGCTATAACGACTTCGGCTCGTTGTACGAAAAAGAGGGTAAATATCCCGAAGCAATTGAGCAGTACACGCGCTCCTACGATATGATGAGCCGCACGGGCGACGATTGGCATACGCTGAACGCACTACTGGCACTTGCCAACATTTACGAAAAAACCGGACAAAAGGAGCAGACGCTTGAGCTATTGGAGCGCTCCAAACGGCTTGCCGAGGCGATGCACTCGCACGGGCATCTTTCCGAAGTTTACCGCATCTACTACCACTATTATCTCGGTCAAGGCGACTATCGCTCCGCGCTGAACAGCTATGTGCGCTCCTCCGAACTATCGGACAGCGTGGTAGATATGCAAAAGATCAACCGCATTCAGAACATTTCGCTCGATATCGAACGGACGCAAAAGGACGAACAGATAGCGCAGCAGGAGCAAATTTTGGCACAGGAGCGCCGAAGCAAGCAAATAGGTTACGCAATAGCGATTATTTTGGTGTTGCTTTCCGCGGTGGGCGTTTGCTTGTGGCTATACGTATCGCGTTTACGCAGGCGTACCTACCGGCAACTAAAGGCATTGAGCAAAATGCGGGAGGAATTCTTTACCAACGTAACGCACGAGTTCCGCACGCCGCTCACCGTAATTGGCGGCTTGAGCCGCGAGATAGCGGATAACGAACAGCTCACCAATGAGCTGCGCGAGGAGGGACGCACCATCAACCGTCAGAGCAATACGCTGCTACAACTGATCAATCAATTGCTGGACATCGCCAAGGTGAAATCCGCCACCGGTAGTGAGGATTACCGCCGCGGCGATATCTTTGCATTCCTGCAGATGGTAGCCGAGGGCACGCGTGCCTATGCGCAACAGAAAGATATAGAGCTGGTTTGCCAAATCGATGGGCACGAAATTGTGGATTTTGTACCGGATTATATGGTCAAAATAGTGAACAATTTGGTTTCCAATGCGGTCAAATTTACCCCAAAGGGAGGGCGTGTGTGCGTGGAAGCACGCAAGGAGGCGGACAAACTGCACCTCACGGTGAGCGATACCGGCATCGGCATTGCGCCGGAGCACTGCGCGCACCTGTTCGAACCCTTCTATCAGGTAAATCAAGCGAAGCAGCCTAACGGCTCGGGGATAGGGCTCGCATTAGTATACCGCATCGTCACATCGTTAGGCGGCTCCATAGAGGTACAGAGCACGCCGGGAGAGGGTTCTGCCTTTTCGGTATTGCTGCCGCTCGCATCCAAGAGCGATGAGGTGGCGCCGCTCGCTCCCGATACCGCCGAACCCCTCGATTTGCCCGACCTCGATACCGAACAGCCGGAAGACGAAATAACCGCCAACGACGCGGAAAGCAAGCGCATCTTGGTAATTGAGGATAATGCGGACGTGGCGCGCTACATAGGTAGCCAGTTGCCCGATGGATACGATGTGTACTACGCGCCGGACGGCAAAACGGGCGTTGACCGCGCTAAGGAGCTGATCCCCGATGCCATCATCACCGATATTATGATGCCGGGCATGGACGGGTACGAAGTTTGTCGTGCCATACGCCAAAACGAACTGACCAACCACATCCCCATCGTGGTGGTTTCCGCACGCGTTTCCGATGCGGATCGTATAGCGGCGTTTGACGCCGGAAGCGATGCCTATCTCACTAAGCCCTTCAATAGCGGCGAGTTGCAGGCTCTGCTGGCACAACTGCTGGCGCAGCGCGCGCTTCTGTATCGTAAATATTCCCTCTTCCCCGACGAAGATTTGGCCGCTGAAGCGATACCCCTTGACGTAGACGAAACGGAACGCGTTGAGGAAGAGGAGCCCAACGACATTGAAGCCGCCAATACGGCTTTCCTCAACAAGATGGTGGATGCCGTCTTCCTGCTTGTAGCCGCCGGCGAAAAGACGGATATTCCCGTGATTGCCGAACGACTCTTTATGAGTGAAAGTCAGCTCTATCGCAAGGTAAGCGCGATAACCGGCATGACTCCGGCGGAATACATCCTCCAAATTAAGTTAACACGCGCCAAACAGCTGATGCAGAAGGATACGCAAAAGAGCTTAATCGAAATATCCGAAGTGGCGGGATTTACCGATTACTCCGGCTTTGTGCGTGCCTTCAAAAAGATGTACGGCATCACCCCCTCTGCATTCAAACGGGACAACGATTAGCAACCTCCACTCCAATAGGTATATAGGTTCGCACGAAACTTATATACCTTTCGCGCAAAACTTATATACCTTTCAACCGATACCTATATACCTTTTGGGGAGCGCCAATACAGCTTTCCTTACACAATAATCACCCCCTGCCGACCGTGCGGCAGAGGGCGATTCTCAAAGACATGAAATTTAGATGAAGAAACTGCTTAATAAATCACGTTGTTGGTGTGCTTTTGACTTATCCACTTACTTGATGTAAAGGGGATTATCCGTACCGGTTCCGTAGAATATGGTACCTCCGTACTTCCCGCTTTCCATTGCGTTATCGGTGGAGGCGGCTACTTCGGTAACGAATTTGCCGGTAACGGTTTCCACCGCTGCTTTACCCGTTTCAGTAGGGCGCCCGGCTGAACGCGGATAGCGATAGCGCGAGGGCTGTAATTCCAATTAAATGCTTCATAATTTCACTTATACTTAGTTCGTTTCTGTCCTATTCGGCAGGACGTTTCATTCTTATATTTTGCGTAAACCAAACCGCAGGACGAGGCAATGGGTATAGCGGAGCCGATGAGTAATAATCCTTCCGAGCGGAAGGTGGGAGTGAATTTGGGATCGAACCCCATATACCTTCATTGCCTCAATGCCTTGCGTTTTGTTACTTTCGTATACCGGTACTTCCGTGCTTTTGTATGTTATTGCATCAGTGCCCGGCTACATTCCTGCCTTGGCGCGGAAGAGCTGCGGCAATAGGTATATAGGTTCCCGATGAAAGGTATATACCTTTCGTTTGAGAGGTATATACCTATCGTTTGAAACCTATATACCTTTTGCAACATGGTTAGGCGGTCGGTTATCGTTGGATGAGGAGGCGTTGCGCGTCGTCACCCACGCGGAGCAGATAGGTGCCTTCTGCATAGGCGGATAGGTCGATCTGCAACGTGCCGTCGGCATCGGTGCGGGCTTCGTACCGCAGCAAGCCGTTCGCATCGTAGAGGCGTACCAAGGCATCCGCCTTTGCTGTCTTCACGTTTACGTAAGTGCTCGCAGGATTCGGATAGAGGCACAGCGTGCCGGCTTCTACTACATCCGCAGCGGTCTTCTTCGTAAAGGTTGCTTTCACTTTGGTAGCTGCCGTCACTGTGAACTTTTTCGTAGCGAGGATATCGGTGCCGTTAGCGGTAAGCGCAGTAAGCTCGTATCCGTCTGCGGGGGTTGCTTCAATCGTCAGCTCGGTACCTTCCGGAACGGCTTTCAGGTTATCCGCACCGGTAGCGGAGATTGTTCCTTCGCCCTCTTTCGTCAGCGTTACCTTTAAGGGTTGTGCCTTCTCTGCGCCCTCGTAGACATTTAAATGGTCGGTATCGTTGTTGTACTTTTGGGTATCCCAGTTCTTCCCCTTAGCGATGGCGACATCGGATTTAAGGCAAATATTGCCCTCAAGGTAGGGTTCGTGCAACACGGCAATTTCACCGGCATCCTTGCCCGTACGGTCGGGCAGGCTGTTCACTAAACGTTTCATCTCTTCGCCTTTAATCCGGTTGCCGAAGCACCATAGATTATTCAAGAGGGCATTCCGGGAAAGATCTAATGCGGTCAGTTGATTTCGGGTGCAGGAAAGCTGGGTCAATGCTGTATTTATAGATACATCCAATGCGGTCAGTTGATTTTTGTCGCAAATAAGCGTCGTCAACGCAGTGTTCTTGGATACATCTAACTTAGTCAATTGATTAGTTTGGCATTGCAGACCTTGTAACGCAACATTTTGGGACAGATCCAACGCGGTCAGTTGATTGGCAAAGCAGCAAAGCCCAGTCAAAGCAGTATTCTGGGATACATCCAGTGCCGTCAGTTGAGTGCCGTAGCACGATAGCATTACTAACGCGGTGTTCTTCGATACATCTAACGCCGTCAGTTGATTGATCCCGCATTGAAGTATTGTCAAAGCCGTATTCATCGAAACATCCAACGCCGTCAGTTGATTATCCAAGCAGTCAAGCTCTGTCAAGGCCGTATTTTGGGACACGTCCAATGCCGTCAGTTGATTTCCCCGGCAATAAAAATTAGTTACATCGCCGGTGATGGTAACAGTTTGCGATGTAAGCGCATAGGTTACCTCTGACCCGCTTGCGGGTGTACCGGCCATACCGTTCAGCGTAGGCGCTTCGCCCGTATATTTCATCGTGAGCTTTACCGTTTCCCCAACCGCCTTCGCGGTGGTAAAGGTAATCACGTTGGTTGCGCCGGAGAGCGTAAACACGCTGACTAATAAGGCGCACAATAACAAGATTCGTTTTTTCATGACAATTAATTTTTGCTTGTATCTCGTGCTTCTGCACCGGCAGTGTAGCCACGAGAGGAGTTTATACTATTATTTTTCTGATTATTCCTTATCCGGAAGCGAGAAACGAACGCACGCAATTTTCGTCCCAGGGGGCATTTGCCCTTGGGTGGCTTTTGCTTTGCTTGCTGCTTGTTGGCAGTAAATATATCCATACGCTTATCCACTTCTATGTTCACAATTTCGGTTATGGTGTGGAGCAGCTCGAGACGCTCTTCCGCGTTTTGATGCATTTTTTCCTTCGTCATAACTTTTTTGTTCTATTTTTGCAGGCAAATTTAGGCACGTCGAACCCTATTTCACCTTGCAAATTCTGTCAAAATGCGCCAAAAATCTTGCAAATCCTGTCAATCTTCATTTTGGGAGACCTTGCAAATTCTGTCATCGCAAAGTTGTAATTAATTGAACCACAGCGAGTAACGTCGGAAAGTGATGACAGAAATTGCAAGATTTGCCGAAAACAGCCTTTTTCCCCCTTCCGAACCTTTTTTCGGCGAAACGCAGACGAGCCAAATCGGAAGAAAAAAGGAGACAAAATGGAAAAATATGGGAGGCAATTTTTGCGGGATTTGAACTTGATCGGATGCCATAAGAATTTATCGGAATTTATCCGAACCAATCGGAATCAATCGGAGCCAATCCGAACCAATCCGAACTAATCGGAATTAATCGGAACTAATCGGAGCCAATCGGATTAATTCCGATAAACTCTGATAAGTTCGGGTTGCCTACGATACACTATAATACACTTTAATACGTTACGATACAGTTTAATACACTTCGATACAGTTTAATACATCTGGGGGTTGCGCCGCGTTGTACCTTTGCATCGCTTTCCACTTCGAGGCACCGCTTATCGCATCGCTAACGCGTAATAGCGGTTTTGCCGAGTGGAGTGGTCAATATGGTGCGAATGCGAGTTTTGAGGGGCTCGTTTTGCCTACTGCACTTTGCATAATGCAGATTTTGCTCTCTATATTTGTATGGTATAAATGGCAATAATGCATATAATATTTGTGCCTTTGCATAGCAACGGTATATACGTTATGCGCTGATAGTGTTTGAGTTAGCAAATAAAAAGTACCCTCGAAAAGGGCAAAATATGCATCTTTATCAATATAAAGTATTACCTTTGTACAGGTGACGAGAAAAACGCCGAAAACAGATAGTAAGATGAGAAACAGGGCGCAAGCCCAAAAAAGGAAATAACCACTAATAAAGAAAGGAAACAGAGTTATGATGACGAGAGATGAGTATATCGAAAGTCTGAGAAAATTAGACCTTAAGGTGTACTTTATGGGGGAAAGGATTAAGAATCCTGTTGATCACCCGATGATCCGCCCCTCACTGAATTCATTGGCTATGAGCTATAAGCTCGCTGAAATGCCTGAACACAAGGAACTGATGACGGCCAAGAGCCATCTGACGGGACACACGATTAACCGCTTCTGTCACATTCATCAAAGCCCGCAGGACCTTGTGAATAAGGTAAAGATGCAGCGTTTGCTGGGTCAGGAAACGGCAAGCTGTTTCCAGCGTTGCGTGGGTATGGATGCCTTTAATGCCATCTATTCCACCACATTTGAAATGGATAAGGCACTGGGAACGGATTATTTCGAACGTTTCAAAAAGTGGCTCATAATGGTTCAGGACAAGGACCTTGTTGTGGACGGAGCTATGACCGACCCGAAGGGCGACCGCAGTAAGGGCCCGAGCGATCAGCCGGATCCGGACCTGTACCTCCACGTTGTAGAAAAGCGCCCCGACGGGATTGTAGTTTGTGGCGCAAAGGCACACCAAACGGGAGCCGTTAACTCGCACGAACACCTCATTATGCCTACCTGCAGCATGAGAGAAGCCGATAAGGATTATGCCGTTTGCTTCGCTATTGAGGGCGATGCTCCCGGTGTAAGCATGATTTACGGTCGTCAGAGCTGCGATACGCGTAAGCTGGAACAGGGTGCCGACATCGATTTGGGTAACAGCCAGTTTGGCGGTCACGAAGCGTTGGTAATCTTTGACCACGTATTTGTACCCAACGAACGCGTGTTTATGTGCCAGGAATACCAGTTTGCCGGTATGTTGGTAGAACGCTTTGCCGGATACCACCGTCAGTCCTACGGCGGATGTAAGGTAGGTGTGGGCGACGTATTGATCGGTGCCGCCGCATTGGCAGCCGATTACAACGGCGTACCCAAGGCATCGCACATCAAGGATAAGCTCATCGAAATGATTCACTTGAACGAAACCTTGTACGCTTGCGGTATTGCCTGCTCGGCAGAAGGAAAGGCAACCGAAAGCGGTGCTTACCTGATTGACCTGTTGCTGGCGAACGTCTGCAAACAGAATGTAACGCGTCTGCCGTACGAAATTGCTCGTTTGGCAGAAGATATAGCCGGTGGTTTGATGGTTACGATGCCTGCCGAACAGGATCTGCGCCATCCGGAACTTGGGCCTATCGTACGCAAGTACTTGCAGGGCGCAACCGGATCGGATACGGAAAACCGTATGCGCGTACTTCGCCTGATTGAAAACATTACGTTGGGTACGGCTGCCGTAGGCTATCGTACGGAATCGCTCCACGGAGCCGGTTCGCCGCAGGCACAGCGCATTATGATTTCGCGTCAGGGCAATATTGAAGGCAAGAAGAAGTTGGCACGTAAAATTGCCAAGATAGATACTTCGAAGGACCACTTTGAAGTACCGGCAAAGAAGAAGTGATCGGTTGCAGTGAGTCAACTGACGTATAAGAAGGTAGCGGAGCTGCTCGCTGAGCGGGTGGCTCCCTATCTTGCCTCCCACGGAGGCTCGATTGAGTTACTCAAGGTAACGCCTGAAGGCGAGGTGCACATCAGCTTCCATGGAGCGTGCGCCAATTGTCCTTCGCTGGGGGATACCATATCCTCGGCAGTAGAGGGGCAGCTTACGGAGGCGTTTCCCGGGGAACCGGTCAAAATAGTGGTGGAAAATAATATAAGCGATGAATTGTGGAGTATGGCAAAGCGCATACTTCGGAAAGAGCAAAAAGAGGAATAACCTAAAGGTATGGTAGACTACACGAAAAAAGTAGTAACGGCAGACGAAGCCGTCCGTCAAGCGGTGCACGACGGAGATATGATTATAATGGCACATGCGGCGGGCGCGCCCAAGCCTCTTGTAGAAGCTCTGGCAGCCAACTACAAGCAATTCCATGACGTAAAGATATTTCATTTGGTCACTTTGGGCGAAACTCCCTACTGTGCCCCCGAAATGGAAGGGCACTTCCGCCTAATGGCAGGTTTTTTGGGCGGTAATACGCGTCCGTGTGTGGAAGCGCATCGTGGCGACTTTATACCGGTTTTCTTCCATCGCTTGCCTTTCTATTTGCGTGAAGGGCTTATCCCCTGCGATGTGGCTTTTATACAGGTATCGAAGCCTAACGAAGCAGGAATGTGCAGCTTCGGTATCTCTTGCGACTATACCAAGCCCGCTGCTGAAAAGGCTCGTGTGGTAGTTGCGGAAATGAACGAACAGATGCCGTTCATCGAAGGCGATAACTTTATCAACGTAAAGGATATCGATTACATCGTTGAAAGCGATCGTCCGCTGTACGAATTGCCTAATCCCAAGATCGGAGAAGTGGAAATGGCAATCGGTAAAAATGTAGCCGCATTGGTAAACGATGGGGCTACGTTGCAGCTCGGCATCGGCTCCATTCCGGATGCGGTGCTCAGCTTCTTAGGCGAAAAGAACGACCTCGGGCTACACACCGAAATGTTTTCCGACGGCGCCGTGCCCCTTATCGAAAAGGGCGTTATGAACGGTAAATACAAGCAAATCGATAACGGTTTGCACACTGCTACGTTCCTAATGGGAACCAAGCGTCTGTACGATTTTGCCAATCATAACGACAGCGTGAAAATGGCACCGGTGGATTATGTGAACAATCCCGCCGTGATTGGTAAATTGGATAATCTGATCAGCATCAACAGCTGTATCGAAGTGGATCTTCAGGGCCAAGTGAACAGCGAAACGATGGGTCTGCGCCAATTCAGCGGCGTAGGCGGTCAGGTAGACTATGTACGCGGAGCCGCCATCTCCAAGGGCGGAAAGAGCATTATGGCTATTCCCTCCACGGCGCGTAAGGGCACCGTATCCCGCATTGTAGCTAATTTTGCCCCCGGAACAGCAGTTACCACCAGCCGAAACGATGTGGATTACATCGTAACCGAATACGGTACCGCTCGTTTGATGGGCTTATCGCTGCGCGAACGCGCTAAAGCACTGATCGAAATAGCCCACCCCCAGTTCCGTGACGAATTGGAAGAGGAGTGGAAAAAACGCTTCAACTAATACTACGTAAAACTAACTAATAACACGATATTTGAGCATATGCAATTGTTTAAGTTATCCACAAAGCTGCACAGCTTTGATACGTTTGCGGAATTCGCTAAGGAGTTTGCCCTCGGTAAGGGCGACCTTGTGATTACCAACGATTTCCTTTATCAGCCCTTTATGAAGGCGCTCAATTTGCCTTGCACGTTCATCATGCAGGAACATTACGGCAAAGGCGAACCGAGCGACGAAATGATTAACCAAATATTGCGCGACATTGCCGGAACGCCCTATAAGCGTGTAATCGGCGTGGGCGGCGGCACGGTAATCGATATATCCAAGATCTTCGCTTTGGAAGGATTGAAGGACGATGTTCTTCCCGCTTTCGATAAAAAAATACCCATCGTAAAGGGCAAGCAGATTATCATTCTGCCCACCACAAGCGGAACCGGTAGCGAAGTAACCAACATTTCCATTGCCGAAATTAAGAGTCGTGGTACCAAAATGGGTCTGGCGGACGATGCCATCGCTCCCGATGATGCCGTATTTATTCCGGAACTGCTTAAGGGTTTACCCTTCCCATTCTATGCGGCCAGCTCCATCGATGCGCTGATACATGCCGTTGAATCGTATGTATCGCCCAAGAGCAACGAGTATACACGTACTTTCAGCCTGAAGGCCATCAGCACCATTATTCCCGTATTTAAGGCAATTGCCGAAAAGGGCGAAGAGGAACGTCACAAGCATCACGGTGCTATGCTGGTAGCTGCCAATATGGCAGGTATCGCATTTGGTAACGCCGGTGTGGGTGCCGTACACGCTCTTTCTTATCCGTTGGGCGGTAATTATCACGTGCCTCACGGCGAATCCAACTATCAATTCTTTACCGAAGTGTTCAAGCGCTACCACGCTAAGAACCCGAACGGAAATATCACGGAAATAGAAGCCTACCTCGCTAAGGAATTGGGCTGCACTACCGCTAACGTATACGAAGCGTTGGACGGCCTGCTCGGGCAGTTGATCCGTCGCAAACCGCTCCACGAATACGGCATGAAAGAACCTGAAATAGAAGGCTTTGCCAAGGCGGTTTTGGAAACGCAGCAGCGTCTTCTCAAAAATAACTATGTACCTTTCTCGGAGCAGGAAATAGCTGAAATATACCGCTGCCTGTACTAAAAGCGAAGCTACTTAAAAAGAAACACGATTTATATTTGCGGATCGGTACCACACAGGCCCCCGGCTTGGCGTGGTAGCCGACTGCGTACAAAGCAATTAATAACCTATTCATAAAACACAGTTCACAACGTAACGTATGGAAATTAAAGAAATGGTTGCGCTTGCCCGTAAAGCTCAACAACAGTATCAGGCTACGCACGACCAAAAGTCGGTAGACAATATCTGCCGTGCTGCCGCTAAAGTAATTTACGAAAACGCTGAAGTTTTGTCCCGCGAAGCAGTGGATGAAACCGGCATGGGGGTATACGAAGATAAAGTATCCAAGTGTAAAGGTAAATCAAAGGGTGTATGGTACAATCTGCACGATAAAAAGTCCATCGGTATCCTCAGTATCGACGACCGCACCGGCTTGATTGAAATCGCCAAGCCGATGGGTGTGGTAGGAGCAGTTACGCCCACAACCAACCCGGTGGTAACGCCTATGAGCAACATCATCTTCGCGCTGAAAACCTGCAACGCTATTATCATTGCGCCGCACCCCCGTTCGAAGAATTGCTCCAAGCATGCCGTTCGTTTGATTCAGGAAGCGATTGCTCCGTTCAACGTACCCGAAGGAATGGTTCAGGTAATTGAAGAACCTTCCATTGAAAAAACTCAGGAACTGATGGCTTCCGTTGACGTTGTTGTCGCCACCGGAGGTATGGGAATGGTTAAATCGGCATATTCGTCCGGTAAGCCCTCCTATGGTGTTGGTGCCGGTAACGTACAGGTAATTCTCGATAGCGACATCGATTTTGATGCAGCTGCCGAAAAGCTCATCTCCGGTCGTGCTTACGACAACGGTATCATCTGCACCGGTGAACAGAGCGTTATCTACAACAAGGCCGATAAGGATGCCGTATTTGCAGCACTCAAGCGTCACGGTGCCTACATCTGCAACGACGAAGAAGGCAAAAAGATACGCGAAGTTCTTTTCCACGATAATGGCCCCATCAATAAGGATGTAGTAGGTCAGGGCGTACAAAAGATCTCCAAGATGGCGGGTATCTCCGTACCTGAAGGAACGCGCGTAATTATTGTGGAAGCAAAGGGTGTTGGCGCTGAAGACAGCATCTGCCGCGAAAAGATGTGCCCCGTAATGTGCGCTCTTTCGTACAATCACTTCGAAGAAGGGGTGGATATTGCACGCCGCAATTTGGCAAACGAAGGTAACGGACACTCCTGCGCCGTTCACTCCAACAGCCAGGCTCACATCATCCTTGCCGGCTCTGTGCTCACGGTATCGCGCGTTGTGGTTAACGCACCTTCGGCAACTACCGCCGGCGGTCATATCCAGAACGGCCTTAACGTAACGAACACTTTGGGTTGCGGATCATGGGGGAACAACTCCATCAGCGAAAACTTCACCTACAAGCATCTGCTGAACATCACCCGTATTGCACCGCTTTCCGATAAGATTCGCGTACCGAGCGACGAAGAAATCTGGAAAATGTAACCCGCAATTAACCGACTGCCGCGCGTGAGCGGCAACCGATCAGTGCGGGGTTTCCGTACAATTGTGGTTATCCGAACGCTGTCGGAGCATTGTGCTCCGGCAGCGTTTTTTTATTTACGGTAGACGCAAGTGAGCACCGCGGCAGATCGTCCGTTTAAAACCTATATACCTCTCAACCAATAGGTATATACCTTTCCGTTGAGATGTATATACCTTTCAATTGAGATGTATATACCTTTCGGCAGATAGGTATAGATCTTTCGCCGCACTCATCTCGAGCAATGCCCTACAACTCCTCGCTCGTGGTAATACAAAGAGGGTTATTACGTGGGAGAGAAAGCTAAAACTGCCAATGGCAGATCGGGCTTATCGAAGAAAGTGTGTATTTAGATATCTACTGTTGATAGTAGATTCATCAAAAACCAGGCATCAAAGCCTGTCAGAATGAGCCGTTTTTGGTTTGTTTGCCGATGGACTTCTACACCGTCACTATATGGAGCCAGAGCGATAATCTTTTTGTATGGGATTTTAATACTTTTGGAGCGTATGTAGCATATCATGCTTTGTATTGGTCATAATAGCGTGAACGGTATTTGCTACTAAGAATGTCTGTTATCCGGTAAGACATATTTCATTAAGAATAAATAGTAGCATGTATACAAAATGGGCAGCATCAATAACCAAACAAGGGAACGTTTTGGGTATACTTCCAATATACTTAGTTCATATGCACATGGAATAATAAGCGGAATGAAGAAAATAAATTTGTTTCGACTCCAAAATAACAATAGTAATAACAATAGGATTTGGATGGTAAATAGTATACCCGCGCAAACTATCATGGCCAATCCATAAGCAACATTAGGATGGAGTAGAGGAGCTAATCTATTTATCAGGCTCATTCCTAATAGATAGATTATGCAAATGGCTACATTCAAAACGAAAGCGATAGTAATTTTCATTTCAATGCCGATTGTTATAGTTTCATTTTGTATAGCGTTATTCTTCCACTTTAACCGGGGACCAAGGTACAACAAATAGGTCATATCACTGTTGAATCGTTATAGGTCTTATTTAGCCGATCGAGATAGTTATAGACGAAATATGAAAGCGGCGCTATGGTAGTGCTACTAACAAGGATCGTTTTGAAAGCGCGCAGGTTTTGGGCGTCAGGGCAGTATTGTGTGGTAAAAAGCGTATCTTTGCACAGAGTATATACCGATCGAACTGAAGGGAATGGATAAATATTTACGACTAACGCTGAGCGATCAGGAAATAGCCCGTCGGGAAAGCCTTGAGGAATTAGTATCCGCAGGCATAAATCCCTATCCGGCGGCTGCGTATCCGGTTGATGCTTATGCACACGAAATAGTAGATTCGTTTAAGGATGATGCGCCTCGGCGCAACGTACGCATTGCGGGCAGAATTATGTCGCGGCGCATTATGGGAAAGGCTTCCTTTATGGAGCTTGCCGATAGCACCGGACGTATACAGGTTTATCTGACGCGCGACGATCTTTGTCCGGGCGAGGATAAGTCGCTCTATAACGAGGTGTTCAAAAAGTGCACCGATATAGGCGATTTTGTGGGCATCGAAGGCTTCGTTTTCCGCACGCAAACCGGCGAAATATCCGTTCACGCCACGGAGTTGACGTTCCTTTCGAAATCGCTCCGTCCGTTGCCCATCGTAAAAAGCAATAAGGATGGTCAGGAGTTCGATGCTTTCAGCGATCCGGAACAGCGCTATCGCCGTAGGTATGTAGATTTGATCGTAAACGACGATGTAAAGGATATTTTCATCAAGCGGAGCCGAATCATCCAAACAATGCGGCGCGTATTTGACGAAGCCGGCTATTTGGAGGTGGAAACGCCTATCCTACAGCCCATTCCCGGGGGAGCCTCGGCGCGCCCGTTCATCACGCACCACAATGCGCTGGATATACCGCTCTACCTTCGTATTGCCGATGAACTTTATCTGAAAAGGCTTATTGTAGGCGGATTTGAGGGCGTGTACGAATTCGGCAAGAATTTCCGTAACGAAGGAATGGACCGCACGCACAACCCCGAGTTTACCTGCGTGGAACTATACGTATCCTACAAGGATTACATCTGGATGATGGAGTTTGTGGAACAGCTCCTCGCCAAAGTGTGCACGGAAGTGTTGGGCAGTACCGAACTGACTGTGGGCGAAAATGTTATCAATTTTGCTCCGCCTTACCGCCGCATCAGCATGACCGATGCCATCAAGGAGTACGCCGGCGTGGATATCACCGGTATGGACGAGGATGCGCTCCGCAAGGCTTGCCGCGATTTGGGCATCGAAGAGGATGCCTCTATGGGTAAAGGCAAGCTGATTGATGCGCTCTTTGGCGAAAAGTGCGAAAAGAACTTCATCCAACCCACCTTTATCACCGATTATCCGGTAGAAATGTCGCCTTTAACCAAGGCACATCGCAGTAAACCGGGGCTAACGGAACGCTTCGAGCTGATGGTGAACGGGAAAGAGGTGGCAAATGCATACAGCGAGCTGAATGATCCTATTGATCAGCGGAAACGCTTCGAAGAGCAACTCCGGCTGAGCGAAAAGGGCGATGACGAAGCAATGTTTATCGATCACGACTTCCTTCGCGCGCTGGAATACGGTATGCCGCCCACCTCCGGAGTGGGAATAGGTATCGATCGGTTGGTAATGATGCTCACCGGTCAGGAAAGTATACAGGAAGTGATTCTTTTCCCGCAAATGAAGCCGGAACCGCACGTAGTAAAGGATAAAACGGAGCGGTACGAAGCGTGCGGCATAGCGGCGGAATGGGTGCCGATACTGCAAAAAGCGGGCTATATGACCGTTGATTCCATCGATTGGGATAATCCCGCCAAAGTGTTGCAGCGGATGGTCGAAATAAACAAGAAGTACAAGCTCGGAATAACAATGCCCTCGGTGGATGCAGTAGCTGCGTGGCAAAAACCTTCCGAATAACCGGACAAAACTATGGGGGGGATAGGTAAAATAGGCATCTTGGGAGGCGGCAGTTGGGCCACGGCATTAGCCAAAATAGTGCTCTCGACCCAAAAAGAGATCAATTGGTACATGCGCCGTAGCGAACAGGTGGACGAATTCAAAAAGATAGGACATAACCCTACCTATCTGCCTTCTGCCGAGTTCGATACAAGTCGCATTCATTTTTACACCGATCCTGAGGTGAACAGCTTTCTCCGTGCCTGCGATACGGTGGTACTGGTTACGCCGTCGCCCTATTTCAAGGGGGTGATGAAGCGCGTCCGTAAATCCTCGTTGCGGGGTAAATTCATCGTTAACGCCATCAAAGGGGTAGTTCCGGATGAACATATGCTCATTTCGGAGTATATGGAAAAAGAATTCGATGTGCCCAAGGAGCGTGTGGCGATTATAGGGGGACCCTGCCACGCAGAAGAGGTGGCGCGCGGACGACGTTCCTATCTGACGGTTGCGGGCATCGATCCGCTTATGACTGAGGAATTTGCGCAAGTAATGCGCAACGAGTTTGTTTCCTGCGTTACTACAAAGGACGTAATCGGGGTTCAGTACTCGTCGGTGCTCAAAAATATCTATGCCATTGCTTCCGGAATAGCCATGGGATTGATGTTTGGCGATAATTTTCAATCCGTATTGATGTCCAACGCCATTGCGGAGATGAATAACTTTTTGTATGCTATTCATCTGGTGGATCGAGTGATCACCGATTCGGTCTACTTGGGCGATCTACTCGTAACCGCCTATTCGCAGCACAGCCGCAACCGAACTTTCGGCAATATGATCGGACGCGGCTACTCGGTGCGCTCGGCACAAATGGAGATGGAAATGGTGGCTGAGGGCTATTATGCCGCTAAAAGTATGCGCGAAATCAATCGGCGCTATCAACTCAATATGCCTATTATGGAAACCGTGTACCAAATCTTGTACGAACGGCGCAATCCACGCGAGGCAATGCTTGAGCTGGGGCAGTCCTTTAAGTGATAACCAAACCAAAAACCTATATAGAAATGAACCCATTTCCCGTAACAATTACCCTGCATCCCAACGAGGAGGCAACCCTCCCGATAGCGGATGCACGGCGCGCGCTGGATACACTGCTCAACGGCACCGGTGAAGGGAACAACTTCCTTGGCTGGATGCGGCTTTCCAACGAAACAACCGAGCAATTACTACAACAAATTGAAGCAGCCAAACGGACGCTCGCGACAAAATGTCGGCATATCGTATGCGTCGGTATCGGAGGCAGCTATTTGGGCGCCCGCGCGGCAATAGAGGCGCTCTGCAATCCGTTTCATCAGGAAACGGAAATCCTGTTTGCCGGAAATCATCTGGAACAGGATTATTTGGCACAACTTTTGCATTATCTAAAGGGACGCGAGTGGGGTATTGTGAACATATCCAAGAGCGGAACCACCACCGAACCGGCAGTAGCTTTCCGCCTTTTGCGCAAGCAATTGGAAGCGGAAAAGGGGAAAGCAGAGGCAAATAGGCGAATTGTAGCCATTACCGATGCCAACAAAGGCGCATTGCGCACTTTAGCCGGCGAAGAGGGGTGGACACGCTTTGTGATTCCCGATGACGTAGGGGGTAGATTCTCCGTACTTACGCCGGTGGGACTATTGCCAATGGCTCTTGCCGGTATCGATATCAGGCAGGTGCTCCGCGGTGCTGCCGATATGCGTGCCGCGCTGTTTGCAGATCAAAGTGCCGCTAATCCGGCGCTTCGCTATGCCGCCGCTCGGCAGATGCTCTACCGAAACGGCAAAAAATGTGAGCTGTTGGCCTCCTTTACGCCTCGTTTGCGTTATTTTGCGGAGTGGTGGAAGCAGCTCTTTGCGGAGAGCGAAGGAAAGCAGCATCGGTCACTTTTGCCGGCATCGGTCATTTTTACCACCGATCTGCACTCTTTGGGGCAATGGATTCAGGATGGCGAACGGATCGTTTTTGAAACGTTCCTCTCGGTAAAGCAGCCTGAAGAACCTTTAGAAATACCTTCCGATGATGCGGATTCGGACGGATTGAACTACCTCGCCGGGCGAAGTGTGCACGGCGTAAACCTAAAAGCGGAGGAAGCAACCATAAATGCGCACCGCTCGGGAGGCGTTCCCTGCCTCGAGTTAGCGGTTGAGCGGTTGGATGCGTACCATTTGGGCGCGCTGTTCTTCTTCTTCGAAACCGCCGTTTCCGTCAGTGGCTATATGCTGGGAATAAACCCGTTTAACCAGCCCGGAGTGGAAACGTATAAGCACGAAATGTTCCGTTTGCTCGAGAAACCGGGCTATTGATGCGGTACAACTCCCGATGAAGCGGCGGAACTATAACAGTTTAGTATAGAACACAATAAAGTACCTATGAACGAACAGGTTACAAATAAATACAACAGCAAACAGGAACGCTTAATTCTTCCTGCTTACGGGCGCAATATCCAGTCGATGGTGGAGTATTGCAAAACTATCTCCGACAAGGAAGAACGCCAATGGTGCGCAGAAACCATCATTCGCGTAATGGGCAATATTTATCCCGATTATCGCGACGAAGAGCACAATTCCCCTATCCTGTGGAATCATCTTGCCGTAATGGCTGATTTCGGGTTGGATATTGATTATCCCGTAGAAATATACAAGACGCAAGGCATGCTGAGCCGCCCGCAACCGGTTGATTATCCCAATCAGGATATTATCTATCGTCATTACGGACGGATTATCCAACAGCTCATTGAAGAGGTTAAGAATCTGCCGGAAGGCAAGGAAAAGGAAGAATTGGTGCTGCTTATTGCCAACCGAATGAAGGCAAACTATATCACTTGGAACAAAAGCTTTGTGAGTGATCGGCAAATATTCAAGGATCTGTTTGAATTGTCCGACGGGCAAATCCGGCTCGATGCTGAGCACTGTACGCTCAACGCCGGTACGGAAAGCGATAACAATACCAAAAAGAACAAGAAAAAGTAATCCCCGTTTTTCCTATGGCATCATTTATTATTGAAGGCGGTCACGCACTGAACGGCACCATACGTCCGCAGGGTGCCAAAAACGAGGCGCTGCAAATTATCGCCGCTACGCTGCTTACGAGCGAAGAGGTTATTGTCCGCAATGTGCCGGATATATTGGATGTGAATAATCTTATTAAGTTGGTGGCGCATATAGGTGTTAAGGTAACGCGCTTGGATAGCGAAAGCTACTCATTCCGTGCCGACGATCTGAACGAGGATTTTATTAAAAGCGACGAGTTCCTCAAACAGAGCCGTGCTTTGCGTGGTTCGGTGCTGCTCGTTGGTCCGCTGGTGGGGCGGCTCGGCTATGCCGTTTTTCCCAAACCGGGGGGCGATAAAATTGGTCGGCGCCGGTTGGATACGCATCTAATAGGCTTAATGGCGTTGGGCGCAAAGTGCGAATACAACACCGATACCCGTTGTTACGAAATTGACGGGCGGAAACGCAGCGGAACCTTTATGCAGCTGGACGAAGCCAGCGTAACCGGTACTGCCAACATCATTATGACGGCTGTGCTTACGCCCGGTAAAACTACTATATATAATGCTGCCTGCGAGCCGTACATACAGCAATTATGCCGCCTTTTGGTGCGTATGGGAGCGCAAATTGAGGGTATCGGCTCCAATTTGCTCCACATCGAGGGTGTGGATACGCTACACGGTGCTACGCATACGATGCAGAGCGATATGATTGAAGTGGGTAGTTTTATCGGAATGGCAGCCATGACCGCCTCCGATCTGACCATCGCTCCGCTCGATTTGCGTGAATTGGGCATCATCCCCTCCTCCTTTGCCCGCTTGGGTATACAGATGGAATTAAAGGATAACAGCATACGTATATTGCCCAACGAACATTACGAAATCGATACCTTTATGGATGGTTCCATACTTACCGTTGCCGATGCGCCCTGGCCGGGGCTTACCCCTGACCTGCTCAGTGTACTGCTGGTTGTGGCAACGCAGGCAAAGGGAAGCGTGCTGATTCATCAGAAAATGTTCGAAAGCCGACTGTTTTTTGTCGATAAGCTTATTGAAATGGGCGCGCAAATCATTCTTTGCGATCCGCACCGCGCTACCGTTATCGGCTTGGATAAGCGTTTCCCGCTTCGTGCCACTAAAGCGGTTTCGCCGGATATACGTGCCGGCATTGCGCTCCTCATAGCGGCAATGAGTGCTACCGGTACCAGTCGCATCGATAACATCGATCAAATTGACCGCGGTTATCAGCATATCGAAACGCGTCTTAATGCTTTAGGCGCGAAAATAAGCCGTAGCGAATAACCGGTTCGAATGAATCTTTCGGATATTGTTCCTATTGGTCAGCTCGGCCGGCCGCATGGCGTGAAGGGCGAAATAAACGCTTTTTGCACCATTGATAGGGATTATCTTTTCCGTCTTGCCGAAAGTAAGGCGCCGCTCTTCCTTTTTGTCACGCTGGAGGGGCTACCCGTTCCTTTCCGTATCGAGTACCTTCGCAACAAGGACAAGGAGGCGTTCCTCATTAAGTTTACACGTGTTAACGACAAAGAGGCTGCCAACGCGCTCACCAACGCTACGTTCGGCATCGAAGAACGCTTCCTGAGCGACGAAGCCTCCTTCTCTGCTCAATTCTTTATCGGTTTTTCCGTGCTAAACGAACACGACATACCGCTCGGCATTGTGGCGGATGTGGACGATTCAACCGCTAATATGCTCTTCACCATCTGTGATTCCGACGGAAGGGAGTGGCTTATTCCCGTGGCTGACGAGCTAATTACCTTTGTGGATGCACCCGGCAGGCGCATCGGAATAAAGGTTCCCGAAGGACTAACTGAACTTTGATTCCCATGAAACATATATCCCTTTTGGGAGCCACCGGCTCCATTGGTACGCAAGCTTTGGACATTATCCGCAAAAGCGAGCCCGGAACTTTTTCCGTAGTTGCGCTGACCGCGGATAGCCGTGTGGACGATTTGATCGCATTGGCACGTGAATTTCGCCCCAAAGTGGCGGTTATTGCGCGTGAAGAGCTATACGAACGACTGAAAGAGGGGCTGAAAGGTACCGAAACGACGGCAGCAGCCGGGCAAAACGCCCTTTTGGAGGTTACCGCTCGGGATGAAAACGATATACTTCTCGCTGCATTAGTGGGCACCGCCGGCATCATGCCGGTTTGCGAAGCTCTTAAAAAAGGTAAAACGGTGGCACTTGCCAACAAGGAGGTACTGGTGGCTGCCGGAAACCATATAATGGATTTGGCGCACAAGTGTGGAGCGCGTATTCTGCCGGTCGATTCGGAGCACTCCGCCATCTATCAATGTTTGGTGGGCGAACCAACGCCTCCTGCCCGTTTGCTCCTAACGGCTTCCGGAGGTCCCTTCCGCAATGCTACCGAACAGGAGTTGCTGAGCGTTACTCCCAAGCAGGCGTTGGCGCATCCGCGTTGGAAAATGGGGGCAAAAGTGACCATCGATTCCTCCACACTTGCCAATAAAGGATTTGAGGTGATTGAAGCGCATCATCTGTTCGGTACGCCGCCCGAACGCATCCAAGTAGTGATTCATCCGGAAAGCATTGTGCACTCGATGGTACAGTTCCCCGACGGGCAGGTCAAAGCATTGCTTTCGCCTACCGATATGCGCTATCCCATCGCTTACGCCTTGTATGAAGGCGAGCGGCCGGCACTACCCTTGCCTCATCTGGATTGGGCAACTTCGCTTTCATTGCACTTTGAGGCTCCCGATCCGCAACGCTTCCCGATGCTCCAAATGGCACTGGATGCGCTGCAAACCGGCGGAACCGCGCCCGCTATCTTCAATGCCGCGGATGCCGTTCTTGTGAACGCTTTCTTAGGCGGCACCATCGCTTTCACCGATATAGCCCGGATAACGGCGCGCATCATGGCGGAGATCCCCGCCGAATCGGCTACCGACCTTGATACCGTACTGCATACGGATCAGCGCGTTACCGCAGCGGTTCGCCGGCTCCTAACGAATCATTCCCTATAATTCTTTTACAACCCCCTCGGCATCGGTATATTCCTTTGTGCTGAGGGGGTTATTTTTTCCGAAAAAGGTATATACATATCGCGCGATAGGTATATACCTTTCGTTCTATAGGTATATAAGTTTCCATCGGGAGGTATATACCTTTTGCGCACCCCCTACCGCGGCAGGGGGTAATTCATACGGAGGAGTGCGAGCCGCTCAGTAGACGCGGAAGAGGTAGGCGGCGGTTATTTCTACCACCATCTCGGCACTTCGCGCATAGACATCGCCTAATTTGGCGGAAAAGAGGTTGTTAAAGCTGTAGTAGAACCGACCGTCCAATTCGATGCGATGCTTGCCAAAGGAGTAGGAAAAGTAAGGTCCTGCGGCAACGCCCCACGTGAATCTGCCCACAACAGGCAGTTTGTGGCGCAACGCATCCTCTTCGGGAAAGGCATCGCCGGATTGCTTTGCCCGAACGGCAAAGATGGCTCCGATGGAGGGTCCAGCCTTAAGCCCCATTCGGAAGTTACCAAACGGGTAATAAAGCATAAGCGATAGCGGCAAATTGACGCAGTGCAAGTAACAACTATAGGCGAGCGGCTCTTCGGCATCGGGGTACGCTTCGGTCCAACCGCGTAATGCGTACATCAGGGATAACTCTGCTCCCGTGTAGGGGCTGTTCTCGATTTGGAAAGAGGCACCGGCCAATCCGCCGTAATGAATGCCCTGATTGATGGAGGGGCGTATATCTAAAAAGGAGAGGGAAGCGCCGAGGCGCCCGCCCACAGCTATGGATGGGTGGTAAAAGGAGGGTTCGGGAAGCTTTTGCGCTACTGCAGGGCTCAGAGCCAGTAGGGCACCGAGCAGGATAACGAGCGTACGTTTCATCGGGATCCGGCTTTTCGGCGCGTCATATTGCCCTTATCGTCGTAGGTGACGAAGAATAGGTTCACGCTGCTGTAGGCTCCATCGGAGGAGCGGAAGTTAAAGTCGTTTTGCAATCCGTCGGCAGGCAGTTGTGCAAGCGACTTGGGGAAAGCGGCGCCATAAGTAGCCATGGCACGAATAAAGAAGCGTGCCACGTCGTAGCCCAATACGGAGTATTTAGGGAAGTAACTATCAATATTTTTGCCAAACCAAGCGATGTAGCTCTTACGGAAGCGTTCGCTCTCGCGATCCAAGCCCGGATCGTAGAAAAACGTGGTGTATATGGTACCGTTATAGGCGCCCAAACGCTTCAACAGCGTAGGATTGTACGATTGCCACTCCGGATAGCCGAAAAGCGTTATACGGCTGTTTGCGCCGCTTTGTGCCTCCAAAAGATCCAGCAGACGAGTGAGAGAGGGCGCTTTGCTATCGTCCGGCACGATGATATACGCTGAGCTTGCGAGCTTTTTAGCGGTGAGTTGCGACAATGCCACCGTTTCGAAAGGAATTTTTTGCGAAGATAATTCGCGCTTCATGGCAGCCACCGCCGCGGTATGATTCGCTCCGGGAATGGTTACGAATAGTGGCTTTTTGCCGCCTTTAGCAAAGCGCGCGAAAGCAGTACCCAAATAGGGATATAGCTCTTCCTGAGGCGTATTCAGCCGGAAGTAGCTCTGTGCGTTGTTTTTATCCTTATGCACCGGCGCAGCTATAAAGGGCGAAACATAGGTGATGCCTCGTTTGCGGGCAAAATCGGCTAACAGATTGATTTCCGGTACACTTTGTCCGCCGATAATTAGGTCGGCTTTCCCCAGCGTACGGCTCTGTGTGAGCAGGTTACGCACTTCCCTTTCGTTAGGCGCTTCGCACACTTCAAGCGACATGGATATACCGTTGCGCCGGAGCTCCTCAACGCCCATCAGGAAACCTTCGTAAAAACGTACATAGCGATCCGGATCGGTAACCTGATCCCATGGGAGTAAAAGTGCCACACGTACCGTGTTTAAGCCGTTTTCGCCTATAACTACCACATGATCCGCAGCTTCCTCTATAGGGGTTCCGTCAGGCATAGCCACGCGCAGCACCATACCGGGGTTGAGCTTGTCCGGATCAATATCGGGATTATATTGGCGGAGGATCGCCGGCGAGATATTGAATTTGCGCGCCACCGCATAGAAGGTATCGCCCGCAACAATAGTGTAGGTGCCCAAATGGGTTGGCGGTACGTCCTTAATGGTAGTGGGCAGTTTGGCGTTTTGTACCGGTATGAGCAGCGTTTGCCCCTCACGGATGCCCAGCTCGGTACCGGGGTTATGCCGATAGATATCCTGTTCCTTCAATCCGTTGCGCTTAGCGATGCTGTAAACGGTTTCTCCCTTTTGCACGGTATATTCCTTCAGTATGGGCTTTTGAGCGGACATAATGCCGGCAAAGGTTACCGAAAGCAGGAAAAGTGTCAGCAGTTTTACAACGGATTGACGGGATAGATTGAAGCAATGCATAGGGATAAACGGGCGGATTAGTATTGTTCCTTTTCGTTGGGGAAATCGCACTCTTTCACATCTTCAATATAGTGATTGAGTGCTTCCTTTATATCTTTGCCCAAATGAGCATATTGCCGCAGGAAACGCGGATGGAAAGTTTCGTTCAAGCCGAGCATATCGTGGAACACGAGCACCTGTCCGTCCACGCCACCTCCGGCACCAATTCCGATCACCGGTATAGTCAATTCGGCGGCAACTGATGCAGCCAGCGCGGCGGGTATCTTCTCCAAAACGAGCGCAAAACAGCCCAAATCCTCCAACAGATGGGCATCGCTGCGCAATTTAGCCGCTTCTTCCTCGTCTTTGGCACGTACCGCGTAGGAGCCAAACTTATTGATTGACTGCGGTGTAAGCCCTAAATGCCCCATAATCGGTATACCGGCGCAGAGAATGCGTTCGATTGATTCGCGAATTTCAGCCCCACCTTCGATCTTAACGGCATCGGCATGGGTGATTTTCATCACTTTGATGGCGCTTTCCAACGCTTGTTTTGAGTTGCCCTGATAGGACCCGAAGGGCAAATCGACCACTACCAATGCGCGTTTGACCGCTTTCATTACGCTTTTGCCGTGGTAAATCATCTGATCCAAGGTAATGGGTAGCGTAGTTACGTTACCGGCCATCACGTTGGAAGCCGAGTCCCCCACGAGGATCACATCCATTCCGGCTTCATCCACCAAGCCTGCCATTGTGTAATCGTAGGCGGTGAGCATGGCAATCTTTTCGCCACGCTGCTTCATTTCCACAAGACGACGCGTGGTTACTTTGCGTGCGTCCTCCGGTTGATAGGTTGACATTTTGTTCTTTTCTCCCTTATTCTCGGGAAGCACATACGCTTCCCTCTATTCGTTTCACTATACGTTTTTGTGCTCTTTTCTACTCATTTCCAACCGAAAAGCCCCTTTTACGAGGGGTTATTCCCACTCGATTGTTGCCGGCGGTTTGGAGGAGATATCGTACACAACGCGGTTAATTCCCTTCACTTTGTTCATAATAGCGTTGGATACTTCCGCAAGGAATTCGTAAGGCAGGCGAACCCAATCGGCGCTCATCGCATCGGCGCTTTCCACGGCACGCAGCGCAATGGTGTGCCCGTAGCTTCGTTCGTCGCCCATCACGCCTACGCTTCTGATGGGCAATAGGATAGCGCCGGCCTGCCACACCTTATGATACAAATTGTGTGCCCGAAGCGCATCGATGTAAATAGCGTCCGCTTCCTGCAACAAATGCACGCGTTCCGGCGTTATTTCGCCCAAAATGCGAATGGCCAGGCCGGGACCCGGAAAGGGGTGACGGTCAATCAGATGCTCCGGCATACCGAGCGAACGGCCTATGCGGCGTACTTCGTCCTTAAACAAGGCGCGGAGTGGCTCCACCAAACGGAGATTCATCCGTTCCGGCAAGCCACCTACGTTGTGGTGGCTCTTGATCACTTTGCCGGTAATATTGACCGATTCGATTACATCCGGATAGATTGTGCCCTGCCCGAGCCATTTAACGCCCTCGAGCCGGGATGCCTCTTTCTCAAATGTTTCGATAAAGAGCCGTCCGATGATCTTACGTTTCTGCTCGGGATCGGTTACGCCGTGCAGTTCGCGGTAATACGTTTCCGAAGCATCTACATGAACCACGTTGAGCCCCAGCTCGCTATAGTCGCGCAACACCTGCTTAGCTTCGTCCTTTCGCAGGAGGCCGTGATCCACAAATACGCAGGTAAGTCGGTTTCCTACGGCACGATGCAGCAAAACGGCAGCCACGGAGCTATCCACGCCACCGCTCAGCGCCATCAAAACGCGGTCGTTTCCGAGCTGAGCCGCCAAGGCACGGGTGGTTTCCTCTATATAGGATTCCGCACGCCACGAACGTTTAATGCCGCAGAGGTCAATAAAATTGGAGAGCAACCGGTTGCCCTCCTCGGTATGATGCAGTTCCGGGTGGAACTGAACGCCCCAAACGGGCTGATTTTGCATACGGAAGGCGGCAAAGCGCACATCCTCCGTGGAAGCAATTACATCAAAATGCGCCGGAAGCTCGGTAACCGTATCGCCGTGGGACATCCACACCTCCTTGCCCTCGCTCATATTGCGGAGCAAAGGATCGTTCGTTTCAATCAGATGCAGCTTGGCGCGGCCGTATTCGCGCGTAGGAGCCGATTCAACTCTCCCACCCAAGCTATCCACCAACAGCTGCGCTCCGTAGCAAATGCCCAATATGGGCACCTTGCCCACGATAGAATCCAAATCAATCCGATAGGCATCCTCGCCGTTCACGGAGAGCGGGCTGCCCGATAGAATAATGCCGCGCGTCCCTTCCAAGTGCTCTGCCAGCCGATTGTAGGGCACAATCTCGCAATAGGTTTCCATATCGCGCAAGCGCCTACCGATCAGATGCGTGGTTTGACTGCCAAAGTCCAGTATCAGTATCTTTTCCTGCATGCTTTGTTCATACTGCCGGAGCGCTTCAGTACGCTCCGTTTGCAAAGATAGTACATTCTGTTCGCTACCGAGCTTCCCGTGGGGCACGGAACCCCTCCCAAAGCCCCTCCGCAAAAGGTATATACCTTCCGATGGAAACTTATATACCTATGCCGCGATACCTATATACCTTTCGCGTGAAACTTATATACCTATTTTCTGCCGCTTTTACTCCGTTGGGAGCAAAAGGCGGTTTATTCGGTACATTTTACTACTTTTGAACGTGAAACAAGCGGCATCTGTTGGCGCAACCCCAATGCCGAACAAAAGTGATGAAGCGACAGAGTACACTAAACCTCAACGGGCAGATTGTGGATCTTTCTACGCCCCAAGTGATGGGAATAGTTAATGTAACGCCCGATTCCTTCTATGCGGGCAGCCGCCGAAGTGGCGACAAGGCAATTACCGAGCGTATTGAGCAGATTGTTGCCGAGGGTGGTTCGATGGTAGATGTAGGTGGTTGCTCTACGCGGCCGGGGAACAAATTGCCCGACGAAGCCGAGGAGATGGCTCGCTTGCGCCCTGCGCTCCGCATACTGCGCGAGCAATTCCCCGCTCTGCCCGTATCGGTGGATACGTTCCGAAGCAATGTGGCTAAAATGGCGTGCCAAGAGTACGGAGCCGCCATTGTAAACGATATATCCGGTGGATTGGGTGACGAGGCGATGTTCCGCACCATTGGTGCCCTCGGCGTGGCATACATATTGATGCACATCGCCGGCAGCGTGGAAACAATGCATACCGAGGCTGTGTACGAGCCTAACGTGGAAACCGCCGTGGCGGACTTCTTTATCATGCGGGTTCAGGCGTTGCGTGCCGAAGGCGTTAAGGATATTATTTTGGATGCCGGCTTTGGTTTTTCCAAATCGCCTGCCGATAATTACCGTCTGCTGGCACATTGCAACGACGCTTTTACCGATCTTGGGCTCCCACTGCTGGTGGGCATTTCCCGCAAACGAATGATCTGGCGGTTGCTGGACAGTAACCCCGACGAAGCTCTCAACGGTACCACCGTACTCAATACCGTAGCCCTGTTGCTGGGCGGCGCGGATATTCTGCGCGTGCACGATGTGCGCGAAGCGGTGGAAGCGGTACGTTTGGTGGCACAAGTGAATCCTTATTTAACGCATTAATTCCCTGCTTATGATGCTCCTTTGGTTGCAATTCTCCTTTAAGGATGTGGTGGATATCCTCTTAGTAGCGGTATTCCTGTTTTATATGTACCAAATACTCAACTCGAGCGGCACCAAGGCGCTTTTTGGCGGTATATTCACCTTCCTGCTTATTTGGGTACTGGTCTCCAAAGTGCTGCAGATGCAGCTGATGGGCAGTATATTGGACATGTTCACCAGCGTGGGCGCGTTGGCGCTGGTCATTATCTTCCAGGAGGAGATCAGGCGCTTCCTTTTCACGCTCGGCTCTACCCGGCGCTGGAATTTCCTGAAGAACCTTTTCAATAAAGATACCACGGACGTAAACGAGGAGCAGAGCCGTTTGGTGGCATCCATCGTACTGGCGTGCCTCAATATGTCGCGCAAAAAGACCGGCGCGCTGATCGCTATTCAGCAAAATATGGATCTCGCCGGCTACATCCATACCGGCGAAATGTTCAATAGTGAGATCAATGCCCGACTGATTGAGAACATCTTTTTTAAGAACAGCCCCCTGCACGATGGCGCGATGATTATTGCGGACGGCATGATCCGCGCGGCCGGCTGCATACTGCCGGTTGCTTCCGGCGACGAACTGAGCCGCGACCTCGGGCTCAGGCACCGATCCGCGCTCGGATTGGCTAAGGAAACGGATGCCAAAGTGATTATTGTGAGCGAGGAACGCGGTAAGGTATCCTTCGCGCAGAACGGTACCCTCCACGTGGATATCTCCCTCGAAGAGCTGCGCGAAGCGCTTGAAGCAACCGCCTAACCCCCACCGCTCTGCGGAGAAAGGGATAGGTTCGGGAGTAAGCCGGTAACCGATTCCGATAGGGTATGGATCAATCCCGATAAAAGGTATAGATGTTTCCAACGAAAGGTATAGATGTTTCGGTTGAAAGGTATAGATATATGAAACGAAAAGTATATACCTTTCGGGGCGCGGGGGAGGATGAGGTATGCTCCCTTTGTGCAGAGTAGTGTCGGTAGGGGCAAACAAAGGAGGCATAACAATGGGTAAGATGATGATTTACGCCTATTTGCCGCGGCTCTTCCGCAGTGTGAAGGAGCAGCTGACGGTAGGCGGCAATTACGAAACAAACGGTAGCGGCAAATTTGCCGATATGGATCAGGCGGCGCTCGCCAAACTGCGTGCCCTCGGCTTTAACTGCATCTGGGCGATCGGGGTAATACGGCACGCCTCGCGCTGTGCCTTTCCGAATGAGCAAATCGAAGCCGATCCAGCGCCGACGGTAAAGGGCGAAGCCGGCTCCCCATACGCCGTTACGGACTACTTTGACGTAGCTCCCTACTTGGCGGAGGATGCCGCGCACCGAATGGACGAATTCGATGCCCTCACGGAGCGGTGCCATCGCGCCGGAATGAAGCTGATTATCGATTTTGTGCCTAATCATGTGGCGCGCACCTATCACTCCCTTTCGCACGAGGATTTTGGGCTGCACGACGATCGCAGCGTGCCGTTTGCACGCGACAACCACTTCTACTGGCTCCCCGGTGAGCAGTTGGTGCTGCCCGGAACGCCCGATTACGTGGAACAACCGGCTCGCGCCACCGGAAACGATCGCTTCACTACCGCTATTGGTCCCAACGATTGGTACGAAACGGTGAAGCTGAATTACGGCATCGACTATACAAAGCAGCCGCCCGAGCACAATTTTGAGCCGATTCCCGCCACCTGGCACGCCATGAAGGAGGTACTGCTCTTTTGGGCGAAGCGAGGCGTTGACGGATTCCGATGCGATATGGCGGAAATGGTACCGGTGGCGTTTTGGCGTTGGGTAATTCCGAAAATCAAAAAAGAGCGTGACGTCCTCTTCATTGCCGAGATCTATCAAACGGCACTCTACCGTGAGTTTGTGCAAGCCGGCTTTGATTATCTGTACGACAAAGTAGGGCTGTACGACACACTGATGGCGGTTTCCGAAGGAAATTGTCCTGCCGGAGCGCTGGCCGCTGCCATAGAAGCGCAATCCGGCATTAGAGCGAATATGCTCTACTTCCTGGAAAATCACGACGAAGTGAGGCTTGCCGCTCCACAGGGATTGGGTAGTGCTTCGGCGGCATTACCGGCTCTGGCGGTGGCGCTCTATGCCGGCGGTAATCCCTATATGCATTACTTTGCGCAGGCCCTCTCCGAGCGAGCCGATCGTCCTTCCGGATACTCGGGTGGCGAGGGACGTACCTCCATATACGATTTTACCCGGATTCCCTCCCTATCCGATTGGATCAAAGGCAAATACACTACCCGATACTTGGGCGCCGAAGAGCGGTATACGCTCGAAAGGTATACAGCTATGCTGCGCCACGCTGCTCATCGGGAAGTGGTTTCATCCGGTCAGTACTACTACCTTCCGCCTGATACCTATCGCGTGGAGGCGGGCAATGCAAACGGTTTATTCCTCTTTTTGCGCCACAATGCCACCGAGGTGCTGCTCACGGTAGCCAATTTTGCAGCCGAGCCGGCATCCCTCTCTCTCCGCTGGCCGATGCATTTCCTCGATTTGCTCGGTGTGGGTGAGGGCGAACGAGTGGCGCTCCCCATCGATTTAAGGCACGATACTACGCTGCCCTATGCCTCTATTTCCGCCTTCGCTCCCTTCCGCGTTGCCGTACAAGGGCACGATTTTGCTCTTTTGCACTTTCTGTTACAATAATAAAGCGTACATTTGCACTACGAAGCACGGATGCGCTCCGCAGAAGCTTGCATAATGCAGGCAAAGGAAGGAATAGAAAAGGAAAAGCAATCTTAGGAGGTAAAAAAGAGACTTATTATGGGAGATAATGCGCCGTTCCTGGTCTTTTCGGGATCACAATCACGTCATTTGACCGAACAAATCTGCAAACATTTGGGTTGCCCGGTGGGCAGGATGAACATTCAGCACTTTGCCGACGGCGAATTTGCCGTTTGCTATGAGGAAAGTATCCGCGGTGCCGATATATTTTTAGTGCAATCGACCAATCCGTCCAGCGACAACCTGATGGAACTACTCCTAATGATTGACGCCGCCAAGCGTGCCAGTGCGCACTACATCACCGCCGTTATCCCTTACTTTGGCTGGGCGCGGCAGGATCGCAAGGATCGCCCTCGCGTTTCCATCGGTGCCAAGCTGATTGCCGACCTATTGGGCGTGGCCGGTATTACGCGTTTGATCACAATGGATCTGCATGCCGATCAGATTCAGGGCTTCTTCAATGTACCGGTGGATCACCTCTACGGAAGCAGCATCTTTATGGATTATATTGAAAAGGAGATTCCGCTCCACAATTTGGTGGTAGCCACTCCCGACGTAGGCGGCACAAAGCGCGTGAATAGCTACGCTAAGCACCTCGGCGTGCCGATGGTGATTTGCCATAAAAGTCGTATCCGCGCCAACGAAGTGGCGGAAATGCGCATCATTGGTGACGTAAAGGACAAGGACGTGCTCCTAATTGACGACATCGTGGATACCGCCGGAACCATCACAAAGGCGGCTGATTTGATGCTGGAGAACGGTGCCAAAACAGTACGCGCCATAGCCAGTCACGCCGTAATGAGCGACCCGGCTACCGAGCGGATTGAAGCCAGCGGGCTAACCGAAATGATCTTTACCGACTCCATCCCCTACTACAAGGAATGCAGCAAGGTAAAAGTGCTGTCTGTAGCCAAGCTGATTGCCGAATCCATTCGCCGCGTTTGCTCGCACGAATCCATCAGCTCGCTCTACACCTTCTAAGGCAAGCGGAGCTGATCACGGAGGCAACTCGAGAAAATAGAGTTCCTTCCGCCTCCACCCGACGCAGATAGAGCGCAAGCGCTCGCCACGCGCAGAGCAAAATTACGGCACCCCCTCGTTGTAGCGTGGGAGAGCTTTCGGCGAGTTTACGGCACCCCCTCGTTGTAGCGTGGGAGAGCCCCGACAAAAGGTATATACGTTTCACCCGAAAGGTATATACCTTTTCTTTCAGACCTATATACCTTTCGCGCGAGAGCTATATAAGTTTCGGCAACAGCCGGCAGAGCGGGATAAACTGCGCCTGCCGCAGACCCCTGCACCCCCTCCGCCCCAATCAGAGGCAATCAGAACCAATCAGAACTAATCGGAATCAATCGGATTAATTCCGATAAACTCCGATAAGTTCGGATAAGCTCTGATAAGTTCCGATAACCTACGATACACTATAATACACTTTAATACGTTTCGATACAGTTTAATACGTTTCGATACACTTCGATACACTTTAATACGTTACGATACAGTTTGATACGTTAGGATACGTTACGATACAGTTTAATACACTTCGATACACTTTAATACACTCGGGGGGGTATGGCGTGTTGTACCTTTGCATCGTTCCTTGTCGGAGAAAGGGCGGTGCAGCGGAAAGCGAACGATGCCGTGCAAATAACCCGGAATCGTTTTTCTTTGTTTAGTCCTATCTTTGTACAGGAGTGATCATAAGAATGGCAATTATCTTCAGGTATATGACAATGCAACTTCCAAGTCAGAGGATGGTACTAGCCCTGAGAATAAATTGTACTACAACTCTAATATGGTAAAAATATCTGGACGCATACCAAATGACTATTCTCGAGGTTCACAAAGACTATATACAGTTTCTCAAGTTAGGACATCAAGAACTTTAAAGAAGAAAAGTACGCAGATGAAAACCATTTTATCAAAAACTATTTTATTGACATTTGTCATATTATTATCTTGTAAGATGTATGCTCAGTGCATACCAGACAGTAGCCTGTATAGCCATATAACATATATAGATGGAAAATGTGAGCGAGAAATAGAATGTATATTTCAAGGGATAGGCAGAAACCCTTTGGATGGAGACACGCTAGGGATAGCTTCTGCTATAAAAAAAGAGATAAAAGAAATCCCCAAGAGTTCAGTTTCGTTTGTTTATAAGGGGGAGAATTATTACATCAGTATAAAAAACGAGTGTGACACTAGGAGAATTTCCTATGGTGAAAGGATAAGGATGAGAATTGTCTTTTTTGAAGGAATAAAGCAACCATATAGTTTTATACATCCTTTTGCTGTCATAACAAAAGTAGAAGAATTGTGACACACAAAAGTCGGTACATAACAGTGTAGGAATGGGTAATCAGGAGGATATAAAATGAAAAGTGGTTATATATGCCTGGTGGTCGTCTTATTGTTGCCATTGTTGTGTTTTAGTTGTAGTCCTCAATTATATTTACAAAAGAGGACTAATAGATTGGTCGATAAACTTCTTATGGAAAACGATTCAATCTATGTCTATTCGATTGCATTTCATAATTACAACTTGATCTGGTTCCACAATGGAAATTCAATACAAGCCTATCGGATAAAGCCCTATCATACGCAAAAATATAAATCAATACCGGCTGAAAATGTTATTCGCTACGCTGATAGTGTAGATTATTTTGACAGGTCTCTTGATAAAGATGTTGAGTGTTTTTGGCATATGCTTGATGGGGAAAGGATAAAACTATATCTCAAAGGAGGAGTAATATTGAATAGCAGTGTTGATACGCAATGTTTATTCAACAAAAAATTCATACAGGGAAGCTTTCCCTATCAGCTTCAATATGATCTTTTTAAACTAGGACGAGCACCAAAGGGGTATAACTTTGAGGAGGTGTACAGTTTAACGGAACTCTCCATGCGGGCTATGACCACACCTATACCTAAAGTAATGGTGGGGCAAGAAGTTCCGATCAGAATTAATCAGAACCAATCAGAGCCAATCAGAACCAATCAGAGCCAATCAGAGCCAATCAGAGCCAATCAGAGCCAATCGGAATCAATCAGAGCTAATCAGAATCAATCAGAGCTAATCAGAATCAATCAGAGCTAATCAGAGTAAATCGGAATCAATCAGAGCTAATCAGAGTAAATCGGATTAATTCTGATAAATTCGGATAAGTTCTGATAAACTCCGATAGCCTACGATACACTTTAATACGTTAGGATACGTTACGATACAGTTTAATACACTTCGATACACTTTAATACACTTGGGGGTTGCGTCGCGTTGTACCTTTGCATCGCGTTCCCCCTAAAGAAGGGACCATCGGGGAGAGCTAATCTCCGAAGGGCGCGCTTATCGGGATGCATATCCCCGAGCGGCAGTCGGACAAAGGAGGCGCAAACGTTTATAAAGCAGTTTAGAATGATTACTTTTGTATACTGAGGAGTAACGCAACGTGTATATGGCTGAGCAAAAAAGAGAAGAAACAAAACTAAATAGAGCGGACACATCCGAAAGAACGGAAGCGATACGCCAAAAGGCTGAATCGGGTTCCCCAATGGCGGAGACACGCCCTACGGCACAATCGGATCGGTCGGCGGATCGGTCGGATCGCTCCATAGCGGAAACGCGCGCGGTATTGTCGGAGGTCGGAGCGGATTGCTTCCCGATGACGGCAACCACGCTTGCCGGTGTGGAGCCGCAGCTGGCGGAGGAGTTACGCGCATTGGGCGCACAGAATATCGAAGTGGGCAGGCGCGCCGTCTCGTTTGAGGGGGATATGCGTCTGCTGTACAAAGCCAATTACACGCTGCGTACGGCGCTGCGCATCCTGAAGCCGATCGTGAGCTTTCGGGCTCGCGAGTACGATGATCTCTACAAGCAGTTCGCGCGCCTCGATTGGCATCGCCTGTTGCCCCTTGAAGGACGGTTCTTTATCGATACCGCCATCCGCTCGGAGTTTTTTACCAATAGTCGCTATGCCCTATATCGACTAAAGGATGCCATTCGGGATTATGATGCGGCGAGCGCAAACCCCCGCAATGTACAGGCCTCCAAAGAGCGGCGTTGCGACCTCTGTTTGCACTTGCACATTGCGGACGATCGGGTGGTGCTGTCGCTGGACAGCAGTGGCGAATCGCTACACCATCGCGGTTACCGCGCCGCCTATAACGAAGCTCCGCTGAACGAAGTGCTTGCCGCCGCTATTCTGCTCAAAGCGGGATACGATGGCTCGGTGCCTCTGCTGGATCCGATGTGCGGCAGCGGAACCTTTCTGATCGAAGGAGCGATGATTGCATCCCACACACCGGCAGGCAGATTGCGGCAAGATTTTAACTTTATGCACTGGCAGGACTTCGACCTCTCGCTCTGGCATCAAGTGCGCGCCGAGGCGGATAGCGCTGTGGAGCCTATTCGGCAACCCATTAGCGGAAGCGACCGCAACTTTAAGGCGATCGGCATTGCCGGAGCCAACGTGGCGCGTGCCGGTTTCAAGCGTGAGATTGCACTCGACCAAAAGGATATTGCCGCCGTGGCTACTCCTGCGGAAAATACATTGGTGGTACTCAATCCGCCCTACGGTGTACGGGTACAGCACGAGGATTTGCAAAAACTTTATCGGGATATCGGTTCGTTGCTCAAACATCGCTTTGGCGGTTGCCAGGCGTGGCTGCTTGCTTCTCCGCCCGAACTGCTCACGCTGCTCGGCTTAAAGCACAAACAGCGCGAAACGCTCTTCAACGGAGAGCTGAAATGCGAGCTTCGCGGATACGAGCTCTTTGCCGGTAAGCATAGCGATTGGAAGGCGGAAAAGATGAATCAAGAGGATGCCGGCGAACCGAGCAACCCGGAGGACGAAATGGTGACTGACCGGGAGGCTCCGGAGGAATCGATCCAAACGCCCGAAGATGCGGACCAAGCACCGCAAAGCGTAAATCCGTACCGACGGACGCGCAGCCGCTTTATTGGCGGCGAACAGATGCCGGATGCCTCTCGTTACGGCCATACGCGCGCTCCCCGACAGGAGATACAGATATTCGGAAGCGATGCTCAAGCGGTAGAGAAACCGCGCACGTTCCGCCGAGATGATCGCACCGGAGACAGACCGCGCACGTTCCGCCGAGATGATCGCACCGG